>Ga0247838_1006076_pt1 | contig 11648 bp, 14 predicted proteins | sample LaCruzMarch2015__5_FD_189097 | JGI IMG/M metagenome (GOLD analysis project Ga0247838, IMG submission 189097) | Freshwater microbial communities from meromictic Lake La Cruz, Castile-La Mancha, Spain - LaCruzMarch2015_15m | ecosystem: Environmental > Aquatic > Freshwater > Lake | place: Spain... | reverse complement strand
CCGAGAACGTTGCAAAGTGCATATGGGGCCGCTCTTGGCGCTGCGCGTTCGGACCCTTACCTTCGTTCTGGAATTTCCAAATCACCTTCTGCTCGCGAAGGTCGAACAGGTGGACCGTGCCGCCGCCGTAGGCCGAAACCGCCGCGAACTTGCCCGCCGGATCGATTCCAAGGTGGCACGGGCCTCCACCGCCCGCCGGTTGAGCATGCCTCGGATCAAGCCTGCCATCCGCCGCAATCTGATACTCCAACAAATCCGCCGCTCCGCCCCACTCCGTTACCGCAAACAGCCGGTCTCCGTGCCGCGCCAGGTAGCTCGGGTTCGCAACCTCCGCCGCCAACTTCGGCTCGGAGAACTGCCCCGAACTCGGGTCGAACTCGACGCGATAAATGCCCTTGCTGCCTTCCGAGCCGGTGTAAGTGCCAATGTAAACGCTTTGCATAGCCATCGATCCAAGCGCAAGCACGGCTGTGATCATTTGCCGAAGCATAGCGCACCGGTGCACCATCCCATTGGCGAATAGCAAGATGGACCGTCGTCTGAACACCCTCTCCATTCCGATGGAGAGATACCGTGTTGTCAGCTGGGTGTCAAGCCTGGCTGACAATCGAATGGCACACCTCCTTTGAGAACTCCATAGGCGACCCGGATCAGTTTGTGCATCACGGCGACCAGCGCCGCTCGCTTTGCTTTTCGCTGAGCCAGAAGCCGTTCATAGAAGTCTTCAAAGGGACCGCTGCACCGGATCGCGGCGACTGCCGCCATATACAGAGCCTTTCGAAGTGGGCGACAGCCTTGGCGAGATAGCTTCCCAGATCCCGTAAGGCTCGTTCCGGAATGCCGAAGAGATGGACAAAGACCCGCGAAGGCCGCAACTTTCTTTGCAGAGGCAAATCGCCGCACGTCACGCACCTCAGCAAGAATGGACCAAGCGGTCACGGCACCAATTCCAGGAATGGAAGTCAGCAAATCGCAAGCCCGTCCTAGAGCCTCATCGGATTTCAGAACGCGCACAATCTCGCGCTCAACTTGGTCAATCTGCTCATCTAAAAACGCTGCCTGAGCGGCCAACAAAGACCCCTCAAACCCGGTCACGGCAGGATCCGAAATCCGGTTCTTGCCCTGAACGCGCTGCGCAACCAAGTCACTTCGCAAGCGAACAAGACGACACAAATTCAACTCAGCATCCGTCGGAGGCACGAACAACTCCAGCTCGTGAGTGCGGCCGAACTCCGCTAGCACCCGAGCGTCGACCTTGTCTGTTTTGTTACGAAGGCCAAGCGACTTAGCGTAATAGCAAGGCCGCGCTGGATTCACCACCGCCACCTTGAAATCTCGAGAATGAAGATAACAAGCAAGCCCCAAATGGTAAGTGCCCGTCGCCTCCATCACAACAAGACTGGCCGCTTTGCAGTACTTTGCCACCTGACGATAACCCTGAAGGTCGTTAGCAAACGAACGAGTCTTGCCAGCGACACAAACGTCAACCGTTGCCTTCGAAATATCGATTCCAGCAATAATATTCATGGATGGTTTCTCCCTCCACCTCGACCTTGTGAATACGGGCTCATCCCCTTGCACGACCTTGCCAATCAAGGGAACGCACAAATTGGGAGGCCCAAGATACCGTCCGAGGTTAGAGAGCCATCCGATCCTCCACAATCTCTCCAGCAGGCTCACAGCCTAGGGGCAGGGTCGTGATTCGTGAGAGCCGGATGCCTCAGCCAAGTAAAACCCTATTCACCTGGAACATACAAGGGGGCAGGGGGTGAGGACGCGCGAGCCCCCTCCTTTCATTTTCCAATGAGAGGAGGGGGTTGGGGGTGGAGAGCGCTACTGGTCATGCGCTCAATCTCGAGTCCAAGAACGAAGACGCACAACCTGAGATAAGAGCTGCGAGCCCCCTTATCGTGGTCTTGGCCAGACTTTGACCTTCTCCGAAACGAGTCGAACAATCCGCGGGTTTTGATTGGGTCTATTCACTTCAATGGTTACGCGGGCAGACGCATACGCAATCGTAAGCGGCTTCGTGAAGTCGTACACCTCCCGATATCCAAAAACCCGGAACGGATCAAGGGTGATTTCTTTCGGACGCACCGTGGCGCCCCATGGACTCTGATCGATCATGCGATCATTCTCCGACCAGATTCTCTTGCCGTTTTTGTCAACAAAGATAACCTCCACTTTCCAATGGCGAAAGTCCCGATCTAGAAAAGTAACTGGCTCGATGGCACTTTCATTGGACAGCAGAATGACTAAGGGAATCTTCTTTGACGTCGCATCTGAAGAAGTACCCAAGAGAATTTTCAGCTCGTTAGGCACTGAAACCGAATCCCTCACGGACCCAACTTGGGGGCTTTGAGAAGACACCAGCTTAGGCCCACTAGCGAGGGCCAATGTAAAAATCAAACATGCTGTTATCATATATTTTTAAAATGGTTATTGCGCCGCAGAAACACTCAATGATCGAAGTACTCCTTCATACTAAATTGGAGCTCACCGTCCAAGAACCACCAGGTGAAGTGCCAGTGGGTCCATCCGTAGTATTCAATTCGAAAGAAGTTTTCTTTCTCTTCAAGAAGCACTTGGCCAGAGTAGTTTGCGGGCACCGAAAACTGGTCAACCGTCTTCCGTTCTCCAAGCCGAACACACTTGATCTTCGTACGGTCTTTGCTTCCCCAAAACAGTTTCTCTGAATCTGCTCCAGGGTCAACGTAGGCCAATTCGGGATTCGTTGCCGACGTGTCAACACAATAGCAATACACCCCCTTCTTTTGCACACTAGGTATCTCTTTCAGAGAGACCGGAATAAACTCTGTAAGGATAATCGCAACATGCTTGTTGCCTTTCACATCCAGCGAGTAGTTAGCATCAAATTGGCGCACAGTCTTAAACACTTCTCGCGTATGAAGATCAACTTCAAGGAATACCACAAGGATAATGGCTGCCAGTATTCCGAGACCAATCCATATCTGTCGTTTCATATAACTCGACGGTGGATCAGCTTCTGCCTCGCGAACGGAAATCACCGACCACGAATACATTGTAAGTCAAGTCCGGTCACTTTGAGAAGTCAAATTCCAACTACAAATCCAAACCCCCGAACAAATCCGAACAAACCCGAACGCAGCGGAAAGTAGCTCACTCGTCCCGAGTGAGTTCGCACAGACGCAACCCGGAACCCCGTCAAAACACTTTCCCAACAACTTTCCAAACGCAGGCGAGACGCCTACGCTACGTCTCGAACAAAACCCGTGATCGAATGGAATCTTCTGTGTTACAGTTGCATGATCGACATGCTTAGCTGTGTTGCCGCCGTAATCCTGACTCCCAAATACGCCCCGCTCAATACGGTTTTGGGACATGTCGACGTGACCAAGCGACCCAGAAACCAGAGTCATCCGAAATCCAAAGTCAAAGTACTTTCTCTTTACCGCCCTCGATTGCGATGGAGGCCAAGTGGTTGCCGTTCTCACCCGAGACAAGCGCACGGTAGATCACGGAGAGTTTCCCGTCGTACTCTCGAATCGACTGACCACGAGCGTGTTCCGCAACATCAGTATTGGCGACCACAAATCAAAAGTAACCCAGATTCTTGGAGAGCCACGACGCCGGAAGAAATCAGGTCAGTTTGAAGTCCACCGATACTTCAAACTTCTAAAGAATGGCGAAGATCAGCGGTACCTAGTCAACGATTATGTCTACAAACAAAACCGATTGATCGAAGCCGCGATCCACTATGAATCGGTCCCGGGCTGCGGAGAAACGTTTGACCCGAACGTTTTCCACACGATTCTCTAGCCCTGAGTTTGGGCAGCTTTGAAATCATCCTTAGCCCACTCGTCCCGAGTGAGTTCGCATAACCACCACCCGGACGCCAGTCAAATCCTGTTCCTTACTACGTTCCGAACGCAGGCGGGACGCCCACGCTACGAGTCACCTAACACAGGGGATACAGAGCCTCAAAAATTAGCCCCTAGAACAACCTCGAAATACAGACCCATAAGCGCAGAAAACAGAACAAAAAGAAACACTACGAGCCAGAACCGCAAAGCATCCTTGTTTTTCATCTCACCGCCAAACCCTGGTCCCAACCCGAACAAACCCGAACCGCAACCTCTACCCTCCCCTCTTTTCCAGTCGAACCTGCTGAAGCAATTCCATCAACTCCCGAATCTGATTCCGACCGTCCACGTCTCCCTCTCCCGCGCGAGCAAGAATGCCCTCGTCGCCTGACGCAACCAAGGTCCGGGTCTTGTCCTGACTATCAACCAAAATAGCGTGCACCGATGCCATCGCAAACTGCAGAAAATCGATGACAAGATCGGTCGGACTATCCTCAAACTCGATCACGTACCCGTCCGTCAAGCCGCCCAACTCCGGGCATCGGTCCGTAACGATCTTCTCTAATTCATGCTTACGCAAACTTTCCCAGACGAGAGTTTCATGAAGAAACACCGTCGGAGATGGGCCGACGAAAGCAGCCGTTCGAACTGCAATCTCACGCACCGACGAGTGCTCCGGCCAGAAGATACAGAAGTCATCGCAATCATACATCTCGCTGTACTTGGACTCGAAAGCCTTGAAAACTGGCCCCTCAAAGTCATGGAACGTGATCTTCATAAACTCTGCTCTACCTCCGGGTCCTCCAGTGCCGGCACACCATACGATGTAAACCGCGGCCTGCCCAACAAAGGCACAAACGCCGGCTCCCAAACCTTCCAGTGGTCCTCGCTCTCGAACTGACACCGGCAATGATCAATCGGCAAGTACCCGTTCCGATCCTCCTCGTCAATCCGCGATCCGAGCGCTAGAAGCACCCCAACCGTTCCCAGGTTAAGCGAGTGTGCCGCTGAGTGCATCGGAGTCCAGCCATTCCGATCCTTAACATTCGGATCAATCCCGCAAGCAACAAAGAGCGCGGCAATTTCGGGCGATTCCTCAACCCGTCCCGCTACATAGTGAAGACTGGTCGAGCGTCTGAAGTCCACCACAGCCACCGGATGGCCGTACTCCAGAAGATCATAAACGAGCCCGTAGTCCCCAAAAGTCGCCGCCGCATGCAATATCGTCCGCCCACCCTCCGCGTTGACCAAGACCGGACTGGCCAGCGCTTTCAGATACTTGGCCCGAACCACCTCGGATCGAGCCCGGAGCAGCTTGTTAAACCGGTCAAAAAAGACCGAGTTCTCAACCTTAACTTTCTGCATCTCTCAGACAGCCTACTCTTCCTTGAAATACTCATCAAAGTAGAAATCCAAGTGCTGTCGAACGTATCGCTGAATGGAATCATCAAGCGTTTCTGGCAACGCAAAATACCGATCATCCAGATCATAAAAGGCCTTCGTTCCACCAATCAGCTCCGCAACAGCTTCATGATGCTCATCTGGATCTTCGTCCGTTCGTATCGGCTGAGTTCCGCCAGGAAATCTTGCCAGACTCTGACGAATAATCTCTGCATGCTCATTCGCACCAATCAGCTCTAAGAACTTGATATGCTGCTCCGCATCAAATGATCCGTTCCCGTAGTACTGGAACAAGCCGCCATTCCTGATCTCAGCATCCGCATAAGGAATAACGTCAATCAAGTCCTCGTCCATGGTGTACTGCTGTAGCCAGTACACCAAGGCTTCGTCATCCAAACTCGCGCACTTTTGATCAAATTCTTCTCGATTCATTTTCTTTCTCACTTGTCACGAAACGCACCAGTCCCTTCCCGTAGCTCACTCGTCCCGAGTGAGTTCGCATAGCCGAATTCCAGGGCCCAGCCAAATCCCGTTCCCTACAACTTACCGAACGCAGGCGGGACGCCCACGCTACGCCGCGGCAATGCCGCCCCTACAGTCAACGAACCTCCCGACCACGCTCAAATTGTAAGGCAAGTTCGGGCACTCAGAGACACTAGTTCCAGAAACAAACCCGAAGCTCCCTTCAAACAACTGATTTACTTTTTCGTCCCGAAGCACCTGTTAGCTACAGGAACCCAAATCCATGCAAAGCCAACCAATGCGCTCCGAAAACGAAAATTTACATTTCCAGCCTAAGGCGGGAGCATTTATAAATAAATTTTCCGCCGCCAGAGCGACGTCCGGAAAGCAAATCCGAACCCCCGAACAAATCCGAACAAACCCGAACCCGAACTACCCGATCCGCACCGACCGCAAATTCATCACCGCCCCGTTCGGCATCGACTTCGCCTTCACCCGAACCGTCGCTCGGCCCGTCGTCACCAGCGAAACCTCGCCGAGATCAACCGTCTCAAACGTCGACCAGCTCCCGGTCGACTTCACCGTGAACGACTTTGTCTCACCGCCCACCTGAACTTCGACGACGCTACCGGCAAAGCTCGGCTCACAAGCGTATGAAAGCGATAGCCGATAAGTCCCCGTCCGGGTCACGTTGAACTCCCACTGAACCGAGTCCTCCGCATCGGTCCAAAAACCGAGAGCATCCTTATCCGCTTCATAGCCAATCCGCCCCGTCGGCACGGCATCCGAAGCCGCAAAGACCGCGGAACCATCCGCGGCCTGTCCAGCCAATGGCGTCTCAACCCGAACATCACCTGCAATGGACAGCGCCACGACCCGAACCCCGGCGCCCGCCGGGACCGATAGCACCCACTCGCCATCGCGCTTCGAAACCGGAACCGAAGCCCCCGTCGAAACCAGCTTCGCCGACCGAACATCGGTTCGAAGTCCCGACAAAACGACCTCGGTCGAACCATCAAACACGTGGGCAAAAAGCGTGTCGCCCTTCCGCGTCATTCGCCCCCATTTCGGCGCTCGAACATACGGCCCCGCCGTCGTTCCATAAACCGCCGATCCGTTCAGCTTCAGCCAAGACCCGACGCCCAAAAGCCGATCCACCGAAGCGGGCGGAATCTCGCCCAATCCGGTCGGACCGACGTTCAGCAAGTAGTTGCCACCCTTCGATGCGCAATCGATCAGGTTCCGAATCAGCATCTCCGTCGATTTCCAGTTCTCATCCTTCGCATGGAAGCCCCAAGAACCGTTCATCGTCATGCAGCTTTCCCAATCGACGCCCGGCAAGCCGTTCCCCGGAATCTCCTGTTCCGGCGTTCCAAAGTCCCCGGCAAACGAGCCCGCCGCATTGAAACCCTGCATCCCGTTCCGCCCCTTGTCCACGCGGTTGTTGATGATGATGTTCGGCTGCAAACCGCGCACGTACTTGTAAAGGTCCAGCCCATCTTCGTGGGTCCAAGTGCCGTCCCACTCGCCGTCAAACCAAAGCACCGCAACGTCCCCGTACTCGGTTAAAAGCTCCTTCAACTGCGCCTTCATGTACTTCACGTACCGGGCATAGTTGGTCTTCACCTCCGGCCGCAAATCCCACGAAACGCGTGGCGCGTAATCGGGATGTTGCCAGTCCAAAATCGAGTGGTAGAAGCCGAGCTTAATGCCCGCCTTTCGGCACTCCTCCGCAAGCGGCTTCAGCAAATCCTTTCGATACGGCGTGTTGCCAACGTTAAAGGTCCCCTGCTTACTAGGCCAAAGCGCAAACCCTTCATGGTGCTTGCTAGTAATCACGATGTACTTCATCCCCGCCGCCTTTGCGGTGGCGACCCAAGCCTTCGGGTCGTACTTCACCGGGTTAAACGTATCCCGCAACGGCGCCCAATCCGCCGCCGGAATCCGCGCCGTGTTCATCAGCCACTCGCTCGCTCCGCCGTAGTTCTTGCCCCTCCACTCACCGGCCGGCTGCGCATAAAGCCCCCAGTGAATGAACATGCCGAACCGCGCCTCGCGCCACCAAGCCATGCGCCGATCCTTCTCCGCCTGGCTCTCAATCACCTGCTTCTTCAAGCCAGGGGTCGCATAGACAGCCAGCGAGTTGAGCCGAGACCCATCTCGACCGTAGTGATAAACCTCAATCTCTTCTGCCGAAGTCGGCGGAACCGTGATGATCCTCTTCGGCCCAATCGTGGTGCCCTGAGCAAGCCGCGACCACTCCTTCCCACGCCGAATGTTAATCGAGAACTCTTCGACCTTCTGCCCGTTCCGCAGGTCCTCGGCAATCACGACTCGATCAAAAGGTCCAGAAACCGCGACCTTGGTCGATTGGAAAGCCCGCGTCAACTTCCCGTTCGAGTTCGCACGACCATAAGTGGCGTTGAGCATCTTGCGCCAACCAAGCAGCGACTTCTCGTCGTTCTCGTGCACCAACCCGCGCCGGTCGACCGGCAAGTTCAGCAACAAGTTCGCCCCGCGCCCAACCGACTTCTCGTACAGTTCGACCAAATTCTCCGGCGAGCGAACCTTGTCGTCCTGTTCCGGATGATAGAACCAGCCCGGCCGAATCGACACGTCGGCCTCCGCCGGAACGTAAAACTTCCCATCTGGATGCCCCACTGGGAGCTCCTTGTATCGCGAAGTCCCCGGCGTCAGCTCATCCGCCTTCAGCGTCGTCCAATTCGTCTCGGAAGCAACTCCGTCCTCGTTGCCCACCCACCGAATATCTGGCCCGGCATCGCTAAAGATCACGGCGTTCGGCTGGTGCTTTCGAACGGTGCTTACGAATAACTTCCAGTCGTAAACCTGCTTCTTTCCATTCGGCCCCTCGCCATTCGCCCCGTCAAACCAAACCTCAAACACGGGACCGTACTGAGTCAAAACCTCGGTCAGAGTGTTGGCAAAAATCTGGTTGTATTCCGGCGTTCCGTATGCCGGGTGATTTCGGTCCCAAGGCGATAGATAAACCCCTAGCTTCAGTCCGTACTCTTTGCAAGCCTCCGAAAGCTCTCGCAGAACATCGCCCTTTCCGCCCTTCCAGCCGCTCTCCCGCACGGTGTGCTTGCTGTATTTGCTCGGCCAGAGGCAGAACCCATCGTGATGCTTCGCGGTGAGAATGATCCCCTTCATCCCGGCAGCTTTCGCCACTCTCGCCCACTGCCGCGTATCGAGCTGAGTCGGCGCGAACACCTTCGGATCTTCCTTCCCCTCGCCCCATTCCCGATTGGTAAACGTATTCGGGCCAAAATGCACGAATGCATACGTTTCCAGCTTGTGCCACGCCAGTTGGGCTTTCGATGGTTTCGGAATGTCGAAAGATACTGGTCGCAGGGGAGTCATGCCTATGGTTACCATCAGCGCGAGCGAAATCACGTTTGCAGTCTAACAATTTTCTGGCCGTTGGGCGAGACTGATTTCTTAACATTCGCCTGCTATAACGCTTCGAACTATGAAAACCGGAAAACTGATTTGCGCCCTCGTTCTAGGCGCGGCTACCATCGCCGCCCTTTTCGGCTGCGCGTCCGGTAGCTCCGAGGATGCAAAGGCTCCCGAAGGTAATAAGCCAACGGCCGCTCAAACCGAGCTCAACTTCGCCCTCGTTCCGTCGGAAGACGCCGAAGCCATGGCCGAAGGATTCGAACCGATCCGAGCCCAAATGGAGAAGGACCTCGGTCTGAAAGTGAACCTACTCCGCCTGACGGACTACACCAGCGCGATCGAATCCATGCGCGCCGGAAAAGTCGACATCGCCTGGTACGGCCCGCTCTCCATGGTTCTCGCCAAGCAACAAGCGGAAGCAACTGCCTTCGCCATTCCGATGGTCAAAGGCAAAGGCGAAAGCTATAAATCGATGATCCTGGTTAAGGCCGATTCCGCTGTTACTTCAGTCGACGGCCTCGAAGGTAAGAAACTGGCGCTGGTCGACCCTGGCTCCACGAGTGGCAACCTCCTGCCTCGCTTTGCGATTCTTAAAGCGACGAAGCGGAAGGCAGAAGATGTCCTCGGAGAAGTCACGTACGCGGGCTCCCACGATGCGGCTCTTCTGGCCCTGCAAGGTGGAAGCGTCGATGCCTGCGGCATTCAAGACATCACCTATGACTCGTTCATCCAAAAGGGTCAGCTCAAAGCTGCCGACGTTCGCATCATCTGGACCAGCGACCCGATCCCGGCATCACCTTTTGGAATGCGAAAAGGGCTCGATGAGACGCTCGCAAAGAAGGTCACCGAAAGCCTCCTCGGCATGCACGAAAAGGGCGTGATGATGAACGTTCCTGGCCAAGGTGAAATCGTCAAGTTCGTCCCCATCACCCAGGCCGCATACGAACCCATCGAGAAACTCGCCAACACGCTTGGCCTCAGCGCCAAAGAAATGGCGAAGTAGAAATGCAGCCTATTGTCCAGTTCGGAAACGTCACAAAGCGCTTTCCGAACGGCGTTACCGCCCTAAACGAGGTCAACCTTGAGTTCTTTCCCGGCCAAGTAGCCGTCGTCCTCGGCCCCAGCGGCGCGGGAAAGAGCACGCTCCTGCGCATCATCAACGGGTTAGAATCACCCACGACCGGCACCGTCAGCGTTGGTGATCTCGCCGTCACCCCCGCAAACCACCGCGCGGTTCGAAAACGCGTCGGCATGGTGTTTCAGCAGTTCAACCTCGTGCCGCGTTTGTCTGTGATGGCAAATGTCCTCTGCGGTCGCCTTGCCTACCGAAACATCTGGACGAGTCTGTTTTTCACCTTTCCCGCCAGCGATTTTGAGCTTGCGGAGAAAGCCCTGACCGCGGTGGGTTTGGCCGATCGGGCCTGGGACCGGGTGGACAAGCTCAGCGGTGGTCAGCAGCAGCGAGTCGCGATTGCCCGCACCGTCGTGCAGCAAGGCGCGGTGATCCTCGCCGATGAACCCGTGGCCTCCCTCGACCCGGCAACGAGCATCGAGATCATGGACATCCTCGTGAAGATCGCGAAAGAGACGGGCTGCAGTCTGATCTTAAATCTTCACCAGGTCGACCTCGCGCTGAAGTACGGCGAGCGCATCATCGGCATCAAACGCGGGGTGGTTCAGTTCGATTCGAAGCCATCTGACTTAGGAGAGGACCAAATCGCGGCCCTTTATGCCGCGTGAAATGCGTTACCCCGAACCGCGCACCGAGGGTCGGCACCATTGCTGGCACTGCGCTGGTGGTCGTCTTCCTAGCCGCGACCTATCCGCTGATCCAGCTTGATCCCGGCCGAAACCTCGGCAACTTGTTTTCGTTCCTCGGTCGCTTCGCGGTCGCCCCGAACTGGGACTACGCACCAAAGCTCGGACCGAGACTTTGGGAAACCGTCCTTATGGCGTTCGTCGCCACCTTTTGGGCAATCCTGATCTCGTTCCCCATCTGCTTTTTCGCTTCCCAAAGGTTCACATCAAACAAGATTCTCGGAGCCGGAATTCGTGGCATTGTTGCCGTGCTGAGGGCATTTCCAGAGTTGATGTTGGCCCTCCTACTGGCGTCGTCCATCGGCCTCGGACCGATCGCCGGCGTCGTCGCTCTGTTCCTCACCACAGTGGGCTTCCTGGTGAAGACCTTCGCCGAAAGCCTCGACGTGGTCGATCGCAAGCCGGTTGAAGGCATCACCGCTGCCGGCGCCGACTGGACGGGAATCCGCACCATCGGCGCAGTGCCGCAGGCGCTGCCCGACTTCGTGGGCTTGTCGCTTTACTCGTTCGACGTCAACATCCGCGCCTCGGCGATCATTGGCGCTCTCGGAGCGGGAGGGATCGGCTACGACATCAGCCAAGCCGTCAAGCTCTTCCAGTTCGACCGCCTGGGCCTACTCATCGTCTCGATCTATCTCATCGTCGCGGCCATCGATGTCGCCTCAAGCCAGATCCGCCGGAGGCTCCATTGAAACCACGGCC
>Ga0247838_1006075_pt1 | contig 11651 bp, 9 predicted proteins | sample LaCruzMarch2015__5_FD_189097 | JGI IMG/M metagenome (GOLD analysis project Ga0247838, IMG submission 189097) | Freshwater microbial communities from meromictic Lake La Cruz, Castile-La Mancha, Spain - LaCruzMarch2015_15m | ecosystem: Environmental > Aquatic > Freshwater > Lake | place: Spain... | reverse complement strand
TCTCGGCCTTGATCGACTACGACAACTTCAAGGATATGATCAAGGCGACGCCTCATCTAAAGGCCAAGCTCGAACCCTACGAGGAATTCTGGAGCCTGCTCTACAACGCCCATTTTTCCCACCGTCCGCAAAGGCAGTGATCCGGAATTTTTTTTGATCTCGCGCTTATGCTCAAGCCCTTCGTCTTTCTGCTCTTCTTTTTCGCGGCATTCTTCGTTCCCGCATGGCCGCTGCTGCTGCTTGTGGGAATCCTCTACTTGGTCGCGTGGATGGCGCCAAAGGGTGGTGACTCGGATGGTGATGGAGGAGGAGAGCCGCCTGCAGAGCCACATCCTACCTCACCCGGCGGACGCTGGACAAATTTCACGCGAACCAAACGACGGCCCAGCAAACCTTTTCGCCGAGCATTACCCCAATTTAAATAAAACCGTGAGTGATACATCCACACAGAATCACCCAGCAGTTTCAAAAATCTGCATCGAGTATGAAGATGGAAGCCATGATGAGATGGAACTCTTAGATGCCGCGCAGGGCCTCTACAACTGGGACCGCAAGCGCCCAACAGGTAAAAACACGCGAGGAGGTCTCTACACAGCCCATCGCATCGCTGCACAACTCTTCAAGACCGGCCTTGAAGGCTGCTTGGCAGAGGACCAGTGTATATTCCAAAAGCAGGCAAGCCTTCTGCATGCCTACATTAAAGATTGAGATGTTTTTGGCTGGGAGTTGAGATCAGAGGATGGCTCGCAAAAAACCTCAAACAAAGCGGGAGCGATTGGCGTCTTTGATCAAACAAGCCTGCCACTATGCGGAGTGGAATCTGCGTGAATACGGTCAGGTGCCGCCAAGCGGAATGGCTCCGCACCGGGACCGGTAACCACCTGTGGGCGATGAATGTGGACGGTATGCGGATGACGGTGTCGGCCGGCAAGTCTCTCGTGACAGGCAACGGAACGACAGCGGGCTTCTGGGTGCATATGCCTGATGGCAATGGAACGGTGTTGGTGCAGGGCCAGTGGCCAGCGAGCAACAGGCCAACTTTCACCTCACCAGAAGTGCCTTCTTTCCGCTTTTCGGTTGATTCCAACGGACAAATCAGCTTCATTTACAACAAGTTGGAAGGCATCTCGCGGGTTGGAGCCACAATCCGGGGAAGGGTGTTCACCCGCCCATTCGCTGTGCCAGGCGCCACCGCACAAACCATCGGCATTGGCCATGTCACCACCCCGCAAGGCAGCATTCCCTTCACAATGACCCTGCCGTGATTTACCGAGTGAGACAGACTTTTCACCTTCTCCTCCGGCAGAGGCGCAAGACACGACACTTGCAAAATCCGTGAAAATCGCGAGGATGAATAATCTCAAAGTAAACCCATACTGTGAAAACCTAAGCGGCCTCCCTATTTGGTCGCGCCATATCTGCTTCATGAAAAAATTACTCAGCAACATTCGAGTCACCAACAGCATCTTCCTCATCGGGACATTTCTCGTCACCTGCACAGCCGTTCCTCTCTACATCTGGCAAAACGGCCTCGATTTCTTTCAGGTGGCGTTGTTCTTTTTCTTCACCTTCTCCACAGGCATGAGCATCACGCTCGGCTACCACCGCCTCTTTTCGCACCTCACCTTCAAAGCAAATCCTCTGGTAAAAATCTATACCCTGCTCTTCGGTGCGGCGGCTTTCGAGGGCTCCGCCTTGGCCTGGTCGGCCGACCATCGGCGTCACCACAAATTCGTGGACCACGATGACGATCCCTACGATATTTCTCGGGGTCTTTTTCATGCTCACATCGGGTGGCTCCTCTTTCGCCGGGGACCTGAAACACCGCTTACCTGGGTGCGGGACCTGCAAAAAGACCGTCTCGCCTGGCTCCAGCACGATTACTATGTGCCTATCGCCATTTTTATGAGCTTCGGGCTTCCTCCCATTTTTGGTTATCTCTACGGCGGCGCAAACGCCGCGCTCGGCGCATTTCTGCTCTCAGGATTCGCCCGTGTCGTGCTCGTGCATCACTCCACCTTCTGCATCAACTCGCTCTGCCACTGGATCGGCGACCGCCCCTATTCCAGCCATTGCTCGGCTCGCGACAGCTTCCTGATGGCCATTTTCACATTTGGCGAGGGCTACCACAACTTCCACCACGAGTTCCAATACGACTACCGGAACGGTGTGAAACCCTGGCAATACGATCCCACTAAATGGGCGATCTGGGCTCTCAACAAACTCGGCTTGGTCAGCAATCTTCGCACCGTGCCGGAGGAAAAAATCCTTAAAGCGCAAATCGCCGAGCACGATCGCGTGCTCGAGGCAAAATTGCTCGCCCAACCCACTCCGATCTCGGATTCCATCCACGCAATGGTTGAGAACGCTCGCGCTCGCATGGACGCTGCGCTCCTCCGCTGGGAAGAACTCCTTGTAGAATACCGCGCCGCCGCCGCCGGGCAGACAGAGATTTCCCGCCGTGAAATGGCCGAACTCCGCAAAAGCATGCAGCAAGCCGGCGAGCAATTCCGCCATTCCCTGCGCGATTGGAAAAATACCTGGCAAAGCCTGCCGGCCACCTGCTGATCCGAACCCTACGGCACCGTCCCTCAAGGACGACGGTCCCCCCCTCAATCGGCGCTTCAGCGCCCATCGAAACCCCCTTGGAGGGCGCTGCTCCGTCAGCGCCCACTTCCGCGGCGTAGCCGCCACTGTCTTACTGGTCTCCTTAGGGCACGGTGTCCAATCGGTAGAATTTCCCCTCGCCGCCGATCAGGGCTTGGAGCGGCCAGCCCACATACCGGAAGTCGGCGGCGGGGGCGACTTGAATCAGTAGTGGCCTCGTTGATCGTGAATACCCGTGCCCTTCCCCTGAGAAATTAAATTTTCCACTCGATTCAGGGCCCGCTCTCGCGGAGTCTCCGTGGCCACACCTCGCATGGATAAACTTCAAAAAACGCTGAAAGCCACATTTGGCTACGCGGAATTTCGAACTCTGCAACGCGAGATCATGGAGGCAAACCTCGCCGGACGGGATACATTTGCGCTCCTGCCTACAGGGGGCGGCAAGTCGCTCTGCTTTCAACTGCCCGCTCTACTGAGGAACGGATTGACGCTGGTTGTTTCGCCTCTGATTGCCCTGATGAAGGATCAGGTAAACCAGTTGGAATCGGCAGGCGTGGAGGCGACATTTTTGAATTCGTCTCTCGGCGTCAAGGAAACGAAGGCGCGTCTGGCGGGGCTGCACCAGGGTCGCTACAAGCTCCTCTACGCGGCACCAGAGCGCCTCATGCTCGATCACTGGCAGGAAAACCTCCGTGCTTGGAATGTCGCTGCCGTGGCCATCGACGAAGCCCATTGCATTTCCGAGTGGGGCCATGATTTCCGCCCCGAGTATCGCCAGATCGCGCGGCTTCGGGAGTGGCTTCCGGACATTCCGCTCATGGCGCTCACGGCCACGGCCACAGAGCGCGTGCGGGAGGATATCGTCAAACATCTGCGCCTGCGCGATCCCGAGGTTTTCGTGGCGAGTTTCAACCGGCCGAATCTTTCCTACCGCGTTATTCCCAAGGAACAGCCCACAAAGCAAATTCTCGACTTTATCAAATCGCGTCCAATGGATAGTGGCATCGTCTACTGCGCCACGCGCGCCTCGGCGGATCGTGTGGCGGAGAGCCTATCAGAGCGGGGCTTTCCCGCCGTGCCGTATCACGCGGGCCTCACCAACAACGAGCGGGCGCAGAACCAGGAACTCTTCATCCGCGACGAGACGCGCATCGTCTGCGCCACCATCGCCTTCGGGATGGGTATCAACAAACCCAATGTGCGCTGGGTCATTCACCACGACCTGCCCAAAAACATCGAGGGCTACTACCAGGAAACCGGCCGAGCCGGACGCGATGGGCTCCCCGGCGATTGCCTCCTACTCTTCAGCGCAGGCGATGCCGCCAAGCAGACCCACTTCATCGAGGAAATGAGCGATGGCCACGAGCAGCGGATCGCCCGCGAGCAGTTGCGGCTCATGATGGGATACGCGGACTGCCCGACCTGCCGCCGCCGGGAGCTTCTGAACTACTTCGCCGAGGCCTACACGGAGCCGAGTTGCGGCTCGTGCGACAACTGCCTCCAGCCCCGCGAGAACTACAACGCCACCACCCAGGCGCAGAAACTCCTCTCCTGCGTTTACAGAGTGCGTCATGGAGGCCGCTTCGGCGTTGGTATGAACCACCTCATCGAAATTCTCACCGGCTCCACCAATGAAAAAATCCAACGCTGGGGGCATGACAAGCTCAGCACCTACGGCATCGGCAAGGATCTCTCCCGCCCCCAGTGGAGCGCCATCGGCCGCGACCTCCTGAGATTGGGATTTCTTGCCCAGGATGCCGGACAATTTCCCACCATCGCCCTGACCGACCTCGGACTCGAGGCTTTGAAATCCCGCCGCGTCATCATGCTCTCAAAGCCGGTGGAGCTCAAAAAAATCAGCGTTCCGCGCACCGGCGAGATCGAGTGCGACGAAACCCTCTTCGACCGCCTCCGCAAACTCCGTAAACGCCTCGCCGATGAACGCGGCGTGCCAGCCTATGTCATTTTCGGCGACACCACCCTCCGCCAAATGGCCCGCGAATACCCGACCCACATCGACGCCCTCCGCATGGTCGGTGGCATGGGCGAAAAAAAACTCATCGAGTTCGGCGATATATTCACATCAGAAGTCGCCGCCTACCTGCAGATTTACCCGAAAGTGGACTTCAGCAGCCACGGCCGATAGGACTACTGCAGGGGCTTTGCGCTTGCGGGGCAATAGCCTAAAACTCGGCCGCTCCCACTCAGCGCAGCGTTTTTTCCAAATCCCCTGAAGACTATTTCTGGTGCAAAGCTAACAGAAATCGGAATTTCGGCGTGCTACCAAGTCTTTGGAAGCGGTTTTCACTTTGCCTTCTGCGGCCCCGTTTAGATATCAGGGAGGGACTTTAATTCGGATGGGACTTGCTTCTTTGGGGACTATTTCCCAGTTTGGCGAACTTATGAAGAAACACATTTTTTCCCTCGGTCATTTCCGCCACTTGAGATGGGCTGCCTTCGCGGTCGTGGCATACGGGTTTCTCTTTGTGGGTTGCAAGAAAAAGGATTCAGCAGGAAATCCGGAGGAAATCGTGATTGGCGAATTTGCGGCACTCACGGGTGCCACGGCAAGTTTCGGGCAGTCGGCACACAGGGGCGTTCGTATGGCGATCGATGAGGCCAATGCGGGAGGCGGTGTGCTCGGAAAAAAGCTGCGCCTTGTTACAGAGGATGATCAGTCCAAAGCAGGCGAGGCGGCCACTGTCGTGCGGCGCATGATCTCGCGTGAAAAACCGGTCGCCATCATTGGAGAAGTCGCCTCCTCACGATCGCTGGAAGCGGCTCCCATCTGCCAGCAGAACAAAATCCCGATGATTTCGCCCGCCTCGACAAATCCCAAGGTCACGGAGACAGGAGATTACATTTTCCGCGTCTGTTTTATCGATCCTTTCCAAGGTGCCGTGCTTGCGAAATTCATGCTCCAGCGCGGCTTCACGAAGGCGGCAATCCTCACGGATGTGAAGCAGGACTACGCTGTGGGCCTTGCGGATTTCTTTAAGGACTACTTCACAAAGAACGGCGGCACGATCGTGAGCGAACAGAGCTACAGCTCGGGCGACAAGGATTTCAAAGCCCAGCTTACATCCATCCGCAGCACGAATCCCGAGGCGATCCTTGTGGCCGGCTATTACAATGAGGCCGGACTTATCGCCAGCCAAGCGCGTGAGCTGGAAATCAAAGTCCCGCTCCTCGGCGGTGACGGTTGGGATTCGCCATCCCTCGTCGAGGTCGCGGGCGAAGCGATGGAGGGGAATTTTTTCTCCAACCATTTTTCAGCCGAGGACAAGTCGCCTGCGGTGCAAGACTTCCTCGCCAAATATAAGGCGAAATACATCGAGACCCCAGATGCCATGGCGGCGCTGGCCTATGATGCCACGATGCTTCTCTTGGACGCCATCAAGCGGGCGGGCACAACAGAGTCATCCGCCCTGCGCGACGCCATCGCGTCCACAAAAGGTTTTGCCGCTGTGACGGGCACCATCACACTTGATGCCAATCGCAACGCCACCAAGTCGGCCGTGATCCTTCAGATACAAGACGGCAAATTCCGTTTTGTGGAAACCGTAGCCCCCTGATCTGGAGACTCTGTGGACTGGGGAAACCTTACCCAACAACTCATCAATGGGCTCTCTCTGGGCGCTATCTATGCGCTCATTGCGCTCGGATACACGATGGTTTACGGGGTGCTTCGGTTCATCAACTTTGCACACGGCGATGTTTTTATGATCGGCGCGTTCACCGGGTTGTATGTGCACCGCTGGTTAAAGCCGTTTTTTCATGGGATGCCAGAGTTCGTATCGGCTTGTGTTGTGCTTCTTCTCTCGATGTGCGTCTGCGCGGCCTTGGGAATCCTCATTGAAAAACTCGCCTACAAGCCACTCCGCCAGCGCTCGCGCCTTACAGCACTCATCACAGCCATCGGCGTGTCCCTTTTGCTTTCCTATGGCGCTCAACTCCTCTTCGGTGCGGCTCCAAAGGGATTTCCCCAGTTGATTAAAAATGAAACCCACGACCTGCCGGGAGCTGTATCGATCACCACGGAACAGATCGTTGTGCTTGTAGCGACGCTTCTCCTTTTGGTTTCGCTGCGCTTTATCGTTCAAAAAACCCGCATGGGACTGGCCATGCGCGCGCTGTCGAACAACCCCACCGCCGCTTCGCTCATGGGAGTGAACACGGACGCGGTCATTTCCTTCACTTTCGGCCTTGGCTCCGCCTTGGCAGCAGCTGCAGGGATTTTTTTCGCCATGCTCTACCAGGCCATCGACCCCTTCATGGGTATACTTCCCGGCATCAAAGCCTTCGTCGCCGCAGTGCTCGGCGGCATCGGCAACATCGCTGGGGCCGCACTGGGAGGACTTCTCATCGGGCTCATGGAGACCCTTGTTGTCGGATACAGCAAAAATATCGGCATCCCGCCCGGTTTCCGTGATGCGGTGGCTTTTGTGATTCTGATTTTGATCCTCATGTTCAAACCCGCCGGGCTTCTTGGAAAATCCGAGCGCGAGAAAGTCTAACGCTGTGAAGAAGCATGTCGCACACATGGCCCTCGCCGCAGGACTGGCTGCCAGTGTGGCGCTCTATGCCATCGCACCACAACTCGACGACTATGCGGTGAACATTCTTGTGCTGGCCGGCATCAATATCATCCTCGCGGTGAGTCTGAACTTGGTGAACGGCCACACCGGCCAGTTCTCGCTTGGGCACGCAGGCTTCATGGCCGCAGGCGCCTACACATCGAGCATCATCACCCTCTCCCTCGCTCCCACTCTGGCATCGGCGCCCCCATGGCAGGCGCAGACCGCATTTTTCGGGGCCCTCCTCGCAGGCGGCCTGCTTGCAGCGCTCTGCGGTTTTCTCGTCGGGGTGCCATCCCTGCGGCTTCGCGGCGACTACCTGGCCATCGTCACACTGGGCTTTGGAGAAATCATCCGCGTCGTCATTCAAAATACGGATGCCCTGGGCGGTGCACGCGGCCTCGAAGGCATTCCGCCCTACACGAATCTGATTTGGACTTTCGGCATCGCCACGGTCGCTATTTATATCGTGGCGAGCTTGGTCAACTCGACCTATGGACGCGGTTTCATCGCCGTGAGGGATGACGAAATCGCCGCCGAGGCCATGGGCATCAACACGACGAAATACAAGGTCGCCGCCTTTGTCATCGGCGCTTTCTTTGCCGGTCTCGCCGGAGGCCTCTATGCCCACTTCATCAGCTACATCGCACCCGAGGGCTTCAATTTTCTGAAATCGGTGGATGTCGTCGTCATGGTCATCCTTGGAGGCATGGGTAGCACACCAGGGGTCGCAGCTGCCGCGGTTTTGCTCACTTTGCTCAATGAACTCCTGCGCGACTTCGAGCAATACCGGATGCTTGTTTTCGCACTCCTACTCATCGTTTTAATGATCCTCCGCCCGCAAGGTCTGCTGGGAAACTTCCAGCGTCGAAAAAGAAAGGCCCCGCAGCCGTGAGCGCTTTGCTGCAACTCGAGGGAATCACCATGGAATTCGGCGGCCTGCGCGCTATCGGCGATCTGGATTTTCACATCGACCCAGAGGAGATGGTCGGCCTCATCGGCCCGAACGGAGCTGGAAAGACGACCGTTTTTAATATCATCACCGGCATCTACAAACCCACGCGCGGGGCGATCCGCTTCCATGGCGTCCCACTCCACGACAAGAAGGCCAACCGCATCACCGCACTGGGCATCGCCCGCACATTCCAAAACATCCGCCTCTTCGGTTCGCTGACTGTTTTCGACAATGTCCGCACAGCCATGAATAGCCGACTGCGCCATGGCATCATCCACTCGCTCACACGCGGGCCGGCATTCCGCGCCGAGGAGGAACGCATTCGCGGCGAAGTTTTCTCTCTCCTCAAGATCTTTGGGCTGGAAAACGACTCCGAGAGGCCGGCGACCGATCTGCCTTACGGAGACCAGCGCCGACTGGAGATCGTGCGCGCTCTGGCCACCGGCCCTCGCCTGCTTTTGCTCGATGAGCCCGCCGCCGGCATGAACCCGACGGAGAAAGTCCGTCTCATGGAACTCATCCACTTTGTTCAGGAAAAATTCCGCATCGCCGTGCTTCTGGTGGAACACGACATGCGGGTCGTCATGGGTGTTTGCCAGCGGATCGTTGTCCTCGACCACGGCCAAAAAATTGCTGAAGGCACACCGGCGTTTATTCAGCGAGACCCCAAAGTCATCGAGGCCTATCTGGGAGAGGAGACGCCCCATGCTTGAGATTCGGAACCTGCATGTCAGCTACGGCGGCATTGCTGCGCTGCACGGCGTCTCGCTCGAGGTTCCCGCCGGGAGCATTGTGACACTCATCGGCGGCAATGGAGCCGGCAAATCCAGCACTCTGCGCGCCATTTCCGGCATCGCGAAGGTTGCCAGCGGGTCGATTGTTTTTGAGGGACGCGATATCACAAACAAACCCGCCCATGAAATCGTCGCCCTTGGCATCGCCCAGGCGCCCGAGGGTCGCATGGTTTTTTCCAATCTCACGGTGCTCGAGAATTTGCACATGGGGGCGCATCTGCGCAGAGACCGCAACGCCATTTCCTCCGACCTCGAGCGGATTTTTACTCTCTTTCCGAGGTTGAAGGAACGCCTGCCGCAAGCGGCGGGAACACTCAGCGGTGGAGAGCAACAAATGCTCGCCATCGCCCGCGCCCTCATGTCGAAGCCGAAATGCCTCCTCCTCGACGAACCCTCGCTCGGCATCGCTCCGATCCTCGTCCAGACGATTTTTTCCCGCATCGTGGAGATCAACCGCGAACTGGGTCTCACTATCCTCCTTGTGGAACAAAACGCCAACCTGGCCTTGCGCATCGCCAGCCACGGCTATGTCCTCGAAACCGGACGCGTCATTCTCAACGACACCGCCGAAAATCTCCGCAGCAACCCTACCGTTCGCTCTGCCTATCTCGGCGAGGGCGCGTCGGACACGGCCTGAGCCTGCTGGCGTGGCGGGGCTATTTTCTCTGTTTTTTCAAGACACCCGGTAGCCAAGTCCAGACGATCTGAGTGGAAACGGCATAATTCCAAACCGCACCCACGAGCGCCCCGGCCGCCCCGGCAAACCACCACGGAATATGCTGGTCAAAAAGATATTCTGCCGACTGCACATTTACCACAGCTCCGATTCCGCAGATAACCATGTAGGCGATCAAACCAGGCAGCAACAGCCCACCCTTGAGGCGCTGCTGACGGAAGGTCACGGAGTTGTTCACAAGAAAATTTGAGGCCATGGCCACAAGCGTTGCAGAAATCTGTGCTGTGAGAAATGGAATGGCTGCGACCTTGTGTAAAACGCCCAAGATACCCAAGTGGAGGACCAAGCCGCTCAAACCCGCCATCACATAAAGCACAAATCGAACCGGCACAAACCGACCGAACATTTTATCCGCCAGCAGGTAAAGATATTCAAACCCAACTACGATATCCAATTTGCTCTCGCCGTGCTGACGCGTCCGGAACTCGTAAGGAAACTCCCGCACGCGGAGTGGCCGCCCAGCGGAAAGCACGATATCGAGGAGGATTTTGAACCCCTTGCCCGTCATCTGCCGGACCGTTTCCTCAAAAATATTTCGCCGAATCGCAAAAAAACCACTCATCGGGTCGGTCAGCTCCGTCTTGCGAACGACAGACCCGATCCGCGTGGCAAACCGACTCACAAAAACGCGCGATTTCGACCAGTTTCCCGTTCCGCCACCCTTACCCGTATAGCGGCTTCCCACAGCCAGTTCCAGACGGGAATCCTCCTCAAAAGCCCGCAGCATAGCCGGAAGAATCGTTTCATCGTGCTGAAGATCACAATCCATCACCGCAAAAACATCCGCCGCACTCGAAGCCATGCCTTCCAAACAGGCTGATGCCAATCCACGCCGCCCGATCCGCCGAATAAACTTCACGCGCGACTTCGTCCGGGCCAACTCCATCAAAACCTCCCGCGAGCCATCCTGCGAATCATCATCCACGAAAATAATTTCCCAATCAAAGTCAGCAAGAAGAGCCTCAAGCCGCTCGACGACCAGCGGGATATTGTCGCGCTCGTTGTAGGCCGGGATGATGATGGAGAAATTCAATTTCTCTTAGTTTAGCGATACGCTGGCGTCAGCGGATCCGGCACGGGGAGTCCTTGCAGCAAAGCCATGTCGGCGTCGACCATGATTTTGACGAGTTCCGGGAAGCGGACCTTGGGTTCCCAATTGAGTTGTTTTTTGGCCTTGGCCGGGTCGCCGATGAGGAGATCGACCTCGGCGGGGCGTTCGTAGCGGGCGTCGTATTTGATGTAATCTTTCCAATCGAGGCCAACGCGGGCGAAGGCGTGTTCGACGAATTCTTGAACGGTGTGCGTTTCGTTGGTGGCGATGACATAGTCGTCCGGTTGGTCCTGTTGGAGCATGAGCCACATGGCTTCGACATATTCGGGGGCATAACCCCAGTCGCGCTTGGAGTCGAGATTACCAAGGTAGAGTTCTTTTTGTTTGCCAAGCTTGATGGCAGCAGCGGCGCGGGTGATTTTACGGGTTACGAAGGTTTCTCCCCGGCGAGGACTTTCGTGGTTGAAAAGGATGCCGTTCGAGGCGTGCATGCCGTAGCCTTCGCGGTAGTTGACGGTCATCCAGTAGGCATACATTTTGGCCGCACCGTAGGGACTGCGTGGCCAGAAGGGGGTGGTTTCGGTTTGTGGCACGGCCTGCACTTTGCCGAACATCTCGCTGCTGGAAGCTTGGTAAAATCTCGCATTCACGCCCGCCTCGCGCATCGCCTCAAGGATGCGCGTGGTGCCGATGCCAGTGACATCACCGGTGTATTCTGGAATATCAAAGCTGACACGCACATGGCTCTGAGCGCCGAGATGATAGACCTCATCCGGCTTCAGATCATAAATGAGCTTCACCAGGTTCACGCCATCAGCCAAGTCGCCGTAGTGGAGAAAAAGTTTCACGCCGTTGACATGCGGATCCGAGTAAATGTGGTCGATGCGGGCCGTGTTGAATGTGCTCGCGCGGCGGATGATGCCGTGGACTT
>Ga0247838_1006067_pt1 | contig 11658 bp, 8 predicted proteins | sample LaCruzMarch2015__5_FD_189097 | JGI IMG/M metagenome (GOLD analysis project Ga0247838, IMG submission 189097) | Freshwater microbial communities from meromictic Lake La Cruz, Castile-La Mancha, Spain - LaCruzMarch2015_15m | ecosystem: Environmental > Aquatic > Freshwater > Lake | place: Spain... | reverse complement strand
GCCAATCTTTTCTGAGACGCCGCTTTGCGGCTGAGGCTTGGGACGACACGGCGGTCATCCCTCCAATTGGAACGAAGCGCGCTGGCGCGCGGCTGAGGCTCCCACTTTACAATCAAATGAACTTGACCTCTCGCGTGGCAGGGTGTTTTATTAAACACACCTTTGTTTTAAACATGATTTATCGAAAAGCTACTAATCATTTCTCAAGCTGGCTGAAGAAAGCTCGGCGGAAGCCATTGGTTTTGCGGGGGGCGAGGCAAGTGGGCAAGTCCACCTTGGTTCGAGAATTTGCCAAGTCGGCGGGTCTGGAGATTCTGGAAGTAAATCTGGAGAGACATCCAGTGCTGGACTCGGTATTCCGAAGCCTCGATGTGCGGCGCATTTGCCGGGAGATTGAGGGGTTATCGGGTCGACGGGTCGATGCCGCGAACACGATTTTATTTCTCGATGAAATCCAGGCTGCGCCGCATGCTTTGGCGGCCCTGCGTTATTTTCATGAGGAAATGCCTGAGTTGCCGGTGGTGGCAGCGGGTTCTCTTCTGGAATTCACGCTGGCGGATCACGAATTTTCGATGCCGGTCGGTCGGGTGGAATATCTCCACCTTGGCCCGGTTGGCTTTTCGGAGTTTCTAGGGGCGGCGGATTCGGGGTTGGTTCCTTATCTGGAGGCAGCGGGGCGGTTTGAGGAGATTCCTGACACGGCTCATGCGCGGCTGGTGGAACGGCTTAGGGAGTATCTTTTTGTGGGGGGGATGCCCGAGGCAGTGCGGGAATTTCTGGAGAGCGGCTCGCTGACGGGTGTGCGGGAGATCCAGCGATCGATTGTGGAAACCTACCAGGACGATTTTGCAAAGTATGCGCGGCGTGAGGAGCTGGTGAGAATGCACGGCGTGTTTCAGCGAATCCCTGGGAATCTCGGTCGGAAGATCAAATATGTGAATCTCTCGCGGGAGGACTTGTCGAGGGACACAAAGGCTTGCGTAGATCTCTTGGTGCGCGCGCAGGTTTGCCACCGGGTGGTGGCCTCGCATTGCTCGGGATTGCCGCTGGCCGCCGGGGAGAATGCGAAGGCCTTCAAACTCATTTCGATGGATGTGGGCATTGTGAATTTCCTGTCTGGAGGCCGCTGGGAAAGCCTCTCGCAAGCCACCGCGCAGACGCTCGTGAACGAAGGGGCTTTGGCAGAGCAGTTTGCCGGACAGCATCTGGCGTTTCTCGATCCGGGCAAGCCGGCGCTCTACTACTGGCTTCGCGAGGGAAAAGCCGAAAACGCGGAAGTGGACTATGTGGTCGCCGCGAATGGAAAAATCCTACCGGTCGAGGTAAAGGCAGGGGCGGCCGGTTCGCTCAAGTCCCTGCACCAATTCTGCCACGAAAAAAGTTGTGTCGCCGCCCTGCGCCTCGACCTCAACAAGCCCAGCCGTTTTCCGGTGGTCTTCAAGACACGCGAGGGAGACTCCAGCGCGGAAGTTCGTTTTGAACTCGTCTCGCTCCCGCTCTACGCCGTGGAGGCTGTCGGCGGGGAACATTTCTCGATGTCGCTCTGATGCCCGCAAGTAGCGCGGCAGCGCCATTCAAAACCTGGAGGGCGATGCTCCGTCGGCGCCCACTTTTGCGGCGAAGCCGCCCTTGTTTGGTAGCGCGTTCGAATTCGCATACTCCTCGCAGACGGCGCTTCGCGCCTGAATCTTGGGACGGCGGCGGCGCGCCATCCCTACCATTTGGAACGAAGGGGGGCGCCGAACGCGCAATCGGCGCGGCAGCGCCCATCGAAACTTGGAGGGCGATGCTCCGTCGGCGCCCACTTTTGCGGCGAAGCCGCCTTTGCATCCAGCAGAGACGCCGCTTCGCGCCTGAGGCTTGGGACGACACGGAGGTCATCCCTCCATTTGGAACGAAGGGGGCGCCGAACGCGCAATCGGCGCGGCAGCGCCCATCGAAACTTGGAGGGCGATGCTCCGTCGGCGCCCACTTTTGCGGCGAAGCCGCCTTTGCATCCAGCAGAGACGCCGCTGCGCGCCTGAGGCTTGGGACGACACGGAGGTCATCCCTCCATTTGGAACGAAGGGGGCGCCGAACGCGCAATCGGCGCGGCAGCGCCCTACCCTACCTTGGGTTACAAACCATCCACTGGCATGTCCTCTTTGTTCCATTCGACCGTAGGCGGTTCCGTAGGCGGTTCCAGAGGCGTTTCCAGAATTGGCTCGGGTGGCTTTTCTATGAATGCTCTTCCTTCGGGGCTGAGCTGAGATGCGTCGATCGTCGCCGCGAGGATCTCAGCTTGGTCGGGGCGGTTCATTTTCCGCAGGATGGCGACACGAATGGCTTTGTTCCCAGCGGGGGCGTTTTTTCGGAGTGGAAGCCTATCGTAGAGGGCATCGGCTTGGGCGATCTCGCCCTGGCGCAGGAGGGCGAGCGCGGCGATGTGGCTGGTGGCGCGCTTGTTGGGGGATTTTTTATGCGCTTCGAGCGCGATCTCAGCGGCTTGAGATGTATTTTCCCCAGCAAGGAGTTGTTGGTAGGCGAGCCCTCTGCGGGCCATGGGTGAGTCTGGTAGAAACTCGAGCATTTCCTGATAAATCGGAATCAAGTCCCGAGCCGGTGTGGAAGCGGGCAACTGGCCGATAACGAGCTGAAATCCATCGGCGGATGTCTCCTTGTTGCGCGCCAGGGCCCAAGCAAGCCGCTTGGATTCTTCGGGATGTCCAAACTTCCAAGCCGTTTCGACCAGCAGCTTGGCAAATGGGGCGGGCTCATTAATGCAGCGGCTTTCCAACTCGGCCCACAAGGCCTTGGCGCCCTCCGCATCGCCATTTTTCTCGGCGGCATGCGCCAGAAAGAGGGTCCGCAGCAATGGCGCGGTGAGGGGCAGATTCCAGCTGCGGAGGAAGGATTTCATTTCCTCCCAATTTTCCAAGCGTGCCAGTGCGACGAGGTATGGGAAAAACCAGACATCTTCCGAGACGGCGCGCTTTTCCCGGATGAAGTCGACGGCGCTCTGGTATTCCTGATGAGAAATGAGCCAATACGCGAGCGCCAGGGCGTCAGGCTTGGGCGCCTCTGCACGCGCAAGCACAAGGTCCTCGACGATGGCTTTTTGTTGAGAGGGGTCGCTGACGAGTTCCAGGTGTGCGGCGGATAAAAGATCGTTCCCATCGTGCAGAGGATGGGCCTTGATCTGCTCTGCCAATTCCTGGGGCGGGAGCGCCATGAATTGGGGATTGAGCAACGCCTTCGCTACGAGAAGCCGCAGCGCAGCCAAGCCGGTGGGGGTGGTTTTTTTCGATAGTGGCAGCAGGATGTCGCGGCTGGCTTCGGCATTCTCTGCCATGGCAGCCACTCCGCCTTCGAATAGGATTTTATCGGCATCCTCGGCATCCCCGCAGGAGGCGGCGGCAGATTTTGCGAGTTCTACGGCCTCGGCATTCTCCCCATCGAGGTGCTTGAGACGGATCTCGAGGATGGTTCGCCGTGTGGAGGGCGCTTGGGCAAGTTGCGCCAGGGCTCGGCGGGCGATCTCTGGCATCTCGCGATTCAGCGACTTCTCAGCGAGAATCAGGAGTTCCTCCGGCGTTGCGGCATTCAGCGCCATGAGCCTTTGCGTTTCCTCGAGAGCGCGGGGCACTTCCAGTGTGGCATTCAGGAGCCGAACACCCCGGTGCACAGCCGGCGACTCGGGCCGAAGCATTTGGGCCACCTGAAGGAATTTCGAGGCCTCCTCGATTTGGCCCTGCGCCATCGCCGCATCAAATTTCGTCATCTGCTCCCGCGCACGCAGTGTTTTGAGCTTGCTGTAAACCTTGGGCACCACGACCAGGCCCATGATGGCTAAAAAAGCCAAAAGCAAAGCCCATCGCACCCAGATGTATCCCAAGAAACGCAGGCTTTTTTTGAAAAATGACGTGCGCGATTTGGTGTGTGTAAAATCCGGCAGCGGCTTGCTCGGAAGCGGATCACTCATAAGTCATGAAAATTTGAAGAAGGCTTGGACAGAATTAACCAAATTAACCGAATTAGCCGAATTGTAGAAATAGGTTAGGAGCCATTTGATCTGCCTGAATTCTTTCCCTCTCCTGAGACGAGTGCCTCAACGGAATTTTGTTAATTTTGTCAATTGACTCGCTTTGCTCACCCTTCGGGCTGCCAGAGGCAGTCTTTCTCCGCTGCGCTCCGATTCTGTCTAAAAATCCGTTTACTGTCCATGATTTTGCCAACCCTGAGGCGCGGCAGCGCCTCTCGAAAATAAATGGTAGGGACGCCGCGCCGCCGGGGTCCCATATTTGCGGCGGAGCCGCCCTCGTCTGGGATTCGCCCGCTCCTCGCAGACGGCGCTGCGCGCCTGAGACTTGGGACGGCGGCGGCGCGCCATCCCTACCATGGCGAACGAGCGCGCTGCCGCGCGGTAGCGCGACGAGAAGCGGGTGGATGATTTTCCAATCCGCGGAATACCAGCCGACGAGGAGGAGTTTTTTTCGCAAGTGTTAGAGTTGGTATTAGGACCCGGGATTTTGTTCCCAAGAGCTTAAGATTGGGCGACTGCTTCGGCCAGCTTCTTCTTGGCCCGTTGGCGCTGAATGGCCACACCCGCCGCGCCGAGGGTGAGGAGTAGCAGCGAAGAGGCCACTTGCCCGGGCTCGGGAACCGCGCTGGTGCCCGTGTCTCCAGCGAGGATGGCCACATTTGCAACGCTCTCGTAGGCTCCGGAGTGGATTTGGAATGTGTCGGTTGCACCAGACCAAGTCACCTCGAGCCAGCCAAAGTTCCCTTGGGCTGTTTTGAATCCCATGTAGCTTCCTGATCCGAAATCGGGGGAAAATTCACTATTACCATACTTAAAAACACTGTAGTAGCCTCCTTGCCAATTGGCCGAAGAGTCAATGGATTGGTCTAGCGTGAACTTTACTGGAGTTGCGTATTCTGAGCCTGATGCAAAATTAAGGCCGCTACTGCCGCTGAGGCCCATATCACCTAAATAATTGTTGCGAGCTTGTATTGTCCCTCCACCAGAAAACGGGAAGTTCAGCTTGGAAGTAGTGCTGCCCGGGCTCACTCCTGCATTCACCCCATCGAGATCAAAGCCTGTGCTGGTGATGTCGATAGTAACGATGGCCGCGTCAGCCGCAGGCGTGGCGACTAAGCCAGCTCCGATGCCGGTGGCAAGGTAGGCGGCGAGACGGTTGGAATTTTGTTTGATTGAGCGCATGTTGGAGAGAGTTGTTTTCATCGGAGCTTTTGATACGAACGCCTCTCTAAAACGCATAGAAAAAAACGGAAAAATGCGACGAACAGGTCAAAATCGTCGACGAACAGGCCAGAGGGATTTTTTTCCGGGTAGGAACGCCGCGCCGCCGGGGTCGCATATTTGCGGCGGAGCCGCCTTCGTCTGGGATTCGCACGCTCCTCGCAGACGGCGCTGCGCGCCTGAGGCTTGGGTCCGCTGCGGCGAGCCGACCCTACCATTTGGAACGAAGGTGGGCGCCCAACGCGCGGGGGGTGCTCCGCCATGCGCCCTCGCGGTGTGGTTTGAAAAGTTAGGAGGCGAGCCGGTCAAGGGCCGTGAGTGCGTAGAGCGGGATGTTCAGGATTTTGCCATCCTGTCGAAGATTCAACGGCGTGGTTCGCAGCAGCCGGGCGGGGTGGAATTTTTCCTCGTAGATTCGGAGGCTTTTGCTTTTCGGATTGATGCCGGACTTGGCCTCGAGCGGCAGGATGCCGCCTTGCGGGGATTGCCAGAGGAAGTCCACCTCGGCGGTGGCGGAGTCGTTTTTCCAGTAGTAGAGCCCGCGCGCGCCGGGGAGGCCGGCCAAGGTTTGGGCGACATGATTTTCCACGAAGGCGCCTTTGAACTCCTGGAAGAGATCGTGCCCGCGCACAAGGATGTCGGGGAAAATCCCAGCCATCGCTCCGAGCAGCCCGATGTCGAGCGCGTAAACCTTGAACGCGCCGCGGTCGGCGTAGGCCGAGAGCGGCTGACCGGGCTTGGTGGCGAGGAAGGCCCTCAAAATCAGCCCGGCTTTCTCGAGCCAGTGGATGGCGTTTTCGTAGTCCCGGGCGCGGGCGGTTTTTTTGAGGGCAGTGAAGACGAACTTGCGGTTCTCGCGGGCGAGCTGGGCGGGAATGGAATCCCACACTTGCAGGAGCTTCGGAATGTCGGGTGTGGGGGCGTGCTTGGCGAAGTCCAGCACATAGGCGTCGAGGATTTCCTTCTGGATCGCCCGCACGCCGGAAAGATCGCGGGTTTCGGCGAAGCACCGCACCGCCTCGGGCATGCCGCCGACAAAAAAGTAGTGCTTCAAAAGCGCGGTCAACTCCTCGTGAAACGCCTCCAGAAAAGGCTCGGCGTCCGATTTGCCATCAAGGAGCCCCCGGTAGCGCGACTCGCCTACCGCATCCAAAAACTCGGGAAACGACATGGGCCGCAGGTCCAAAAAATTCACCTTCCCCACTGGGAATGACATGGGTTGGGAAAGTTTGACGCCGAGCAGCGACCCGGCGGCGGCGATGTGGAAATCACCCGCGTCCTCTTGAAAATACTTCAGCGCGTTGAGGGCCTCGTTACAGGCCTGGATTTCATCGAAAAAGATCAAATCTCTTCCGGGGCGGATCGTGGCCTTGCGATAAAGGCCCAGGGCCTCGACCAGGGCGGTCGGCTCGAGACGACCGGTGAAAAATCCCTTCAAGCGTGGATCCTCCTCGAAATTGAAATAGGCGAGGCTCTCGTATTCGCGCCGGCCGAATTCCTTGAGCAAATGGGTTTTGCCGACCTGCCTCGCCCCGCGCAAAACCAGCGGCTTACGCCGAGGCGAGGTTTTCCAGTCGCATAATTGGCGGTAAAGGTCGCGCTGCATACGGGGAATTCCTAAAGGAATTGCGGGCTCATGTCAAATATTCATTGGAATAATGTGATGATTTTCTTGAAAAACGAGGGATTGGCGTAGCCATGCCAGTCGAGACTTGGAGGGATGACCGCCGTGTCGTCCGATGTTTGCGGCGGCTTGCCAAGACGGAGACGCGTAGCGCATAGATGGAACGAGGGGACGCCGGACGCGTAATCGGCGCGGCAGCGCCTCTCGAAAACCTCGGAGAGCACGGAGAACACGGAGGAAATTGCAAGCTGATACAAAAAACCTTCCCCGGCTTTTCGCCGATTTCAACTTGTTGCCAAACCTCATTTTCTACTCCGTGTTCTCCGTGTTCTCCGCGGTTAAATGATTTTCCTAACCCTGAGACGCCGCTTCGCGGCTAAATCTTGGGGTATGCCAACTGAAACCTCGGGTGTAGAACGGGGTGAAGGCATAGGAAACTTCTAAAAATGCGACGAACAGGTCAAAATCCGCGACGAACAGGCCAGCGGGCTTCGAGTGGAGCTTGTCGCCGGTCTTGGTGGACGCCTAAAGTAGGTTAAGAAAGGCGATGGCGAAAAAACAAACAAACAAGCGTGCGGCTTCAGCAATTCTGCAGCCTGATTTCATGCACAGGCTCACCTTTTGGCCATTGCAGATCGGGGGCTGGGCATTCCTCATGGTCTTTCCCCTCGGGATATGGCTGGCTGGGGGGAGCAGCGCAGCGCCATTTTTTTGGCTGGCTTTTGCGAGGGGTGCCACGGGCTTTGCGCTCACTTCGGCGCTGAGACCGCTGTGCGGCCGCGTCTTCGCGGCGAGGCTTCACTACGCGATTCTTTTTCCAGGGCTCGTTGTCTCCTCGTTGATCCTTGGGTTTCTCGAGCTGGAAGCCACCTGCTGGCTGGGGCGGTCTTTGGGATTGGCTGCTCCGGTTGTTGGCGCCGACATGATGTATGGGAGCGCCTGGTTGATCCGATCGATGGTCCTGCTCCTGTGGTTTTTCCTCTACTTTGGCATCAAATCGCTGAAGCGGTTTTTGGAGGTGGAGAGGGAATTTCAGAAAGCGGAGGTGCGCCTGCTGCGCTCGCAAATGAACCCGCACTTTCTTTTCAACGCCCTCACCACGATCATGGCTGTGCGCAGAGATGAATCGAAGGTGGAGCTGGTGACGCAATCGCTCGCCGATTACCTGCGCTTCTCCTTGCAGCAGGAGCAGGACGAACAAATCCATGTGGCGGCGCATGTGCTTGGCGATGAAATCACTGCCCTGGAAAACTACCTGCGGGTCGAGAAGGTGCGATTCAGCGAGGATCTGGACTGGAGCCTCGATGCGGAGGCAGACGCGCTGCGCACGCTCGTGCCCTCGGCCCTGGTGCAACCTTTATTGGAAAACGCGATCAAGTATGGACCGGAGACCGGACCTCGCCCCCTGCGCATCTCGATCACCGCAAAGGTCGTGCAGGGGAATCTCCAACTCGAAGTGTGCAACTCGGGCCATTGGGTCGAGCGCGACCGAACGCACGCGGGCGGGGTGGGATTGACAAACCTGCGGCGGCGGCTGGAACTCATCTACGGCCATGCCGCCTCGCTGGACATCCGCCATGGTCAGTCCACAGTAGCGGTGTGCGTGTCACTACCCGCTCGTCTCTTCCAATGAATCCACCCGCCAGCGATCGTGCGATCCGCGCTGTGCTGGTGGATGATGAGCAAGGCGCGCGCATGCACCTCGCCGAACGCCTCGCCGCACATCCAGGCATCGAGATCGTCGGCGAGGCCGACCGCGCAATGGCGGCCATCGATGTGATTCAGCAACTCAAGCCTGATGTGATCTTCCTGGATGTGCAGATGCCTGGCGGCACGGGATTTTCCCTGCTGCCCCTGCTCGGGGAAATCACTCCGACGCCAGAGGTGGTCTTTGTGACGGCTTATGATAAATATGCACTGAAGGCCTTCGAAACCAACGCGCTCGATTATCTCACCAAGCCAGTGAGTCCAAGCCGCCTCGCGATCACTGTGGAGCGGTTGCAGAATCGCCTCCTCGCTACCGGCGTGACTCCGAAGGATGAGGCGGAATCCAGCACGCCAGCGCGACCTCTGGAATTGCGGGATTTCGTTCTGCTACGCGAAAAAACCTCCTTCCGCATGGTGGAGGCGGGCGAAATCTGCGCGGTGGAGGCCGAGGCCGACTACACGCACATCTTCTTGGCCGATGGACACAAGGCCTTCCTGAGAAAACGCATGAGCCAATGGGAAGAAGAATTGCCCGCCCCACCCTTCTTCAAGATCAGCCGTCGGCTACTGCTCAACATCGAGCGCATCAAGCAAATCGTGGCGAACGATCGTGAAAGCGGCGAAATCTATCTTCAGGGCATGGCAAAACCGCTGCCCCTCAGCCGTATCGAGCTGCGCCGCCTCCGCACCGCCTTCCAGCTTTGACACCGACCACGTCCCCCCATTGGGAACGAAGGGGGTCACCCAACGCGCGATCGGCGCGGCAGCGCCTCTCGAAAGCTGGAGGGATGACCTCCGTGTCGTCCCATTTTTGTGGGGGCAGCCGCCCTTGTCTGAAACTCGCACACTCCTCGTGCACGGCGCTGCGCGCCTGATGCTTGGGACGACACGGAGGTCGTCCCTCCAGTTGGAACGAGGGGGGCACCCTTCGCGCGAACGGCGCGACAGCGCCAGTCGAGACTTGGAGGGCGATGCTCCGTCGGCGCCCACTTTTGCGGCGGGAGCCGCCCTTGTCTGGGACTCGCCCTCGAAAGGCAAAAGCCGATTCCTGATTCGCATGTTCCTCGTGCACGGCGCTGCGCGCCTGATGCTTGGGACGACACGGAGGTCGTCCCTCCAGTTGGAACGAGGGGGGCACCCTTCGCGCGAACGGCGCGGCAGCGCCAGTCGAGACTTGGAGGGCGATGCTCCGTCGGCGCCCCATTTTGCGCGGAAGCCGCCCTTGTCCCTGAGACGCCGCCTCGCGGCTGAGGCTTGGAAGGCCAACGGCCTGGCGTGCGCTACCTTGGGTTACGAACGCCGCTTCGGGGCTGAAAGGATGCCGACTCGTAGAGCCTACGGATCGGCGAGATGTGGGTAGAAACCGGGGTCTTGGCGCTTTATTTGAAATACGGGGGTTGCCATTATACGACCACAGGCATAAAAAAAGAGTGCCGGTCCAATCTCTCTTTTTATGTCAAATCCTCCAGCAGCCAAAAAAATCAGCATCGTCGTTTACTTCATAGGTTTCACCGCCGCACTGGCAGGGTTGCTCTTCGGTCTCGATGTGGGAGTCATTTCCGGCGCGCTGGATTTTATTAAAAAGGACTTCCTCTCGGGTTTGACGGCGCTCCAAGCGGACTCGCGCGCCGAATTCATCGTAAGCGCACTGCTGTGGGGCGCGGTGTTTGGCACGCTCGTGAGCGGATTTTTATCGTCCAAATTTGGGCGCCGAAAAACGATTTTGGTGAGTGCGGTCGTGTTTGTCTGCGGCTCGTTGGCGTGTGCGTTTTCGCCGGATGAGAATTTCCTCATTGCGGCGCGATTTGTGTTGGGGATCGGTGTGGGGGTGGCCTCGTTCACGGCGCCGCTTTATCTCTCGGAAATTTCTCCCCAGTCGGTGAGGGGCGCGATGATCTCGATGTATCAACTGATGATCACCATCGGAATCCTTATGGCGTTTCTGGCGGATACCTGGCTCGCAACATATGCCACCTTCGGCGACCAGACCGGTGGCCACTGGCGCGTGATGCTGGGAGTCATCGCCATTCCAGCAGCCATTATGTTTGGAGGCGTGCTTTTTCTACCGGAGAGCCCGCGCTGGCTTTTCCTAAATGGGTTTCACAACCGTGCGAAGGATGTCTTCCGTTACATGAAGCTGGATGAGGCGGAGATCGCCGCCGAGGTCAAGGAAATCGAAGACAGCGCAAAGGTCTCACAAGGCGGGTGGCAGCTTTTCAAAAAGAATTCAAACTTCCGGCGTGCCATTGCATTGGGGATCGGCCTGCAGGTCATCCAGCAACTCACCGGCATCAATGTGATCATGTATTACGCGCCGCGTATTTTTGAATTGGCGGGCTTCGGGGACAAGAACGAGCAGATGTGGGGCACGGTGATTGTGGGTATCACCAATGTGCTGGCGACCTTTATTGCCATCGCCTTTGTGGACCGTCTCGGCCGCAAGCCGATCATGTATGCCGGCTTCGTGACGATGGGTGTAGCCATGGCCACGGTGGGCACGCTTTTCAACTCTGGCATCGAGCAGCACCCCGGCCTCGGCTACCCGGCGATTGGCGCCCTGCTCGTCTTCATTATAGGCTTCGCCATGAGTGCGGGCCCGATCATTTGGGTGATCTGCTCGGAAATCTATCCCCTCTCCGGCCGGGATCTCGGCGTCTCGGTGAGCACCGCCACAAACTGGATCGTGAACGCCATCGTGGGCCAAACCTTTCTCACCCTCATCAACACGCTCGGCGGCGGAAACACATTCCTGCTCTACGGCGGGCTGAATGTGCTTTTTATTATTTTCTTCATTCTCCTCGTGCCAGAGACAAAAGGCATGTCACTCGAGGCCATCGAGCGGAAGCTCATGTCGGGAAAACGACTGCGGGAAATCGGCCGCTGAGCCTGCCTCAGAGCGGAAAGAGCTCCTCATCGACTTTGCGGAATTCTTTGAGGAGGGCGGCCAGTTCTTCGCGCGTGTGGGACTTCTGGATTTTTTCGATTTCGGCCCCGGCCAGAGCGTCGCAGCGCTCGTTTTCCGGATGACCGGCGTGCCCTTTGAGCCACTTCCACTCCATGCAGTGGAGCTTGCAAGCGGCGTCGA
>Ga0247838_1006065_pt1 | contig 11661 bp, 9 predicted proteins | sample LaCruzMarch2015__5_FD_189097 | JGI IMG/M metagenome (GOLD analysis project Ga0247838, IMG submission 189097) | Freshwater microbial communities from meromictic Lake La Cruz, Castile-La Mancha, Spain - LaCruzMarch2015_15m | ecosystem: Environmental > Aquatic > Freshwater > Lake | place: Spain... | reverse complement strand
CCTGGGTCGCACCCCACCCCTTGTTTACGACCGGCTCGCCCACGCTGAACGAGGCCATGACCATCACCTTCGCCGGTGAGACCCCCGACGGCGTGACCGCCGCCACCGCACTCGGCTATGTGAAGACTGAACTGTCGCGCGGCGTACCGGTCTCCGAGTCGCTGCAGGAATACGGACGCAGCAGCGCCCTGACCTATGCCCCCGATCTGATGGATCTGGCCACCGGCTTCAAACCGGGCAGTTTAGGTGAGACGTCCGCGGGGCTGATCCTGCTCGGCGGCATCTTCCTGCTGTGGCGACGCGTCATCACCTGGCACATCCCGGTCATGATGATCGGCACCCTGTTCTTTATGGGCACCCTGTTCAACGCCTTCGATCCGACCCGTTTCGCTCCCGGATTCTTTCATATCCTGTCCGGATCGGCCATTCTCGGGGCCTTTTTCATCGCCACCGACTATGTGACCTCCCCGGTCACCCAGAAGGGTCAACTGGTGTTCGGCTTCGGCGTCGGACTGCTGACCTGGGTCATTCGCACCTTTGCCGGCTATCCCGAGGGCATGGCCTTTGCTGTCCTGCTGATGAATTCACTCACCCCCATTATCGATCAGTACACCCGCCCGCGGATGTTCGGCCGAACCCGCAAGGGTGAACCCTTGCCGGTCGAGGGCCAGCGATGAAACAGCGGACACTGATCCATGGCGTCATCCTGGGGCTCTTTTGTCTCGGCTTCGGGCTGGCGCTCGCCCTCACCGAATGGGTCACCCATGACGCCATCCTGGCCCGCGCCATGGAAGACCGGCAAAATTCACTCGGACAGGTGATCCCGACCGCGATCCACGACAACAACCCGGTGGTCGATACCATTCAACTGCAGGACGCCGCCGGCCGGGAGCTGACCGTCTACCGGGCACTCAAAGGCGGCCGGGTCACCGGCGTCGCCTTCGAGGTGTTTGGCTCCGGCTATGCCGGCAAGATGAAATTCATGCTCGGCGTCGATGCCGAGGGCCGCGTCCTGGGCGTGCGGGTACTGAGCCACAAGGAGACCCCCGGACTGGGTGATAAGATCGAGGTGAAGAAGGGCGACTGGATTCTGCAATTCGCCGGTTTGTCACTGGATGATCCACCAGCCGCGAAATGGGCGGTGAAAAAAGACGGCGGCCGCTTCGATCAGTTCACCGGGGCCACCATCACCCCCCGCGGGACGGTCGCCGCCATTCGCTCCGGGCTCGATTTCTATGCCGCCCACGAGGCGCAACTCTTGGAGGTGAACTGATGGCCACGCCTGGTTACGGCCGGATCGTCCGCGACGGTCTGTGGGAGAACAACGGCGTCCTCGTCATGCTGCTCGGCATGTGCCCGACCATGGCCATGACCGCCACGGCCACCAACGGGTTTGGCATGGGACTGGCCACCGCGGTGGTGATGGCCGCCTCCAACCTGATGGTGGCGACGTTCCGCAACTACATCACCCGCGAGGTGCGAATCCCCGTTTACATCCTGATCGTGGCGGCCAACGTCACGTTCGTGGACTTGGCGATGAATGCCTATATGCACGAACTGTACAAGGTGCTGGGGCTCTTCATTCCCTTGATCGTCTCCAACTGCCTGCCATTGGCGCGGCTCGAGTCATTCGCCTCGCGCGAACCGGTCCTCCCGGCGCTGATGGATGGTATCTTCATGGGGCTGGGTTTCACCCTGGCACTCACCCTGATCGGTGCGGTGCGCGAGATCCTGGGTTCCGGCACCCTGTTCGCCGATGCCTCCCTGCTGCTGGGACCGGCGTTCAAGTTCATGGAGATGCGCATCATGCCGGCCGACATGGGTGTCTTGCTGTTTATCCTGCCGCCCGGCGGGTTCCTGGTCACCGGCCTGATTGTCGTGGGCAAGCGCATGCTCGACATTCGCGCTGGCAAGGGCATCCAGATGGCCGGCGCTCACAGCGTATGAGGACGCGGCAATGAAAATCGGAATTGCCTATGCGCTGCTGAAACGCCAGGCCTGGCTGACGGTCGAGGTCCCCGAGGGCAGCAGCATTCGGGAGGCGATCGATCGCTCGGGCATCCTCACGCAGTTTCCCGAGATCGACCTGACCCAGCAGAAGGTGGGCATCTTCGGCAAGGTGACCGCACTGGATACCAAACTGGAAGAGGGCGACCGGATTGAGATTTATCGCCCGCTCACGGCTGACCCGAAGGCCGCGAAGGCCCGCATGAAGGGCGACGACGGGACGGGGAAGCCCGCGAACTCCTGAGCGTGCTGTCGGTTGATCCGCGACCACGTTACTAGGGCGATCTGCGCCCCGCCCCGTCGGCAGGCGCATGACTCCTTCAGCTTGCTGGGGCCTGTGGCTCCATCATCGACTGTTGCAATATCTACTATGACGCCAGGCAGCGACCTGAGCTAGACTACGCGCGCGCTAGAGGGTGCGCGGTAGATGTTTGGGCTGCGCGCCGTCGTTTTCAACCACGAGCCTCCGACCCGCTGTTTTTCGCTGTAACGAGCGGCTAATGGCGGCTGAACGCGTTCGTCAGGTCAAACGCGAGCGTCACGGCGCAGCCGCGTCGCCGGCATAATTCCACTTACCACCCGAGACAGATCGATGCCCCAACAGCCTATGGTCACCCTCGACGGCAACGAAGCAGCGGCCTACATCGCCCATATGACCAGTGAGGTCATCGCCATCTACCCCATCACTCCGTCCTCCAGCATGGGCGAGTGGTCGGATGAATGGTCCTCCCAGGGTGTCACAAACCTCTGGGGTACTATCCCTGACATCATGGAGATGCAGAGTGAGGCTGGTGCCGCCGGCGCCATCCACGGGGCTCTGCAGTCGGGTTCGCTGGCGACGACCTTCACCTGCTCCCAGGGTCTGCTGCTGATGATCCCGAACATGTACAAGATCGCCGGCGAGCTCTCGCCGGTGGTCCTGCATGTGGCCGCCCGGGCACTCGCGGCCCAAGGTCTGTCGATCTTCGGCGACCACCAGGACGTGATGGCCGTCCGGTCCACCGGCTTCGCGATGCTCTGCTCGGCTTCGGTGCAGGAGGTCATGGACTTCGCGCTCATCGCCCACGCGGCAACGCTGGAATCACGGATACCTTTCGTGCATTTCTTCGACGGCTTCCGCACGTCTCATGAGGTCGCGAAGATCGATCGGGTGCCGGTCGATGTGGTCCGCGCCATGATCGATGACGACCTGGTGGCAGCCTGCCGCGCCCGCGCGCTGAATCCCGACCGGCCGATCCTGCGCGGCACCGCACAGAACCCGGACGTCTGCTTCCAGGGACGCGAGTCGGTCAACCTGCACTATCAGGCGCTGCCGGGGATCGTGCAGCGCATCATGGATCGCTTCGCGGAACTGACCGGCCGCCAGTACGGGTTGTTCGAATATGTCGGCGCCCCGGATGCCGAGCGTGTCATCCTGCTGATGGGATCGAGCATCGGCGCCGCCGAAGAGACGGTGGATCATCTGGTCGCCCATGGCGAACGCGTCGGCCTGGTCAAGGTCCGGCTGTTCCGACCCATGGACGCCGACCATCTGCTCGCCGCCCTGCCCGCGACCGCAACCCGCATCGGCGTGCTCGACCGCACCAAGGAACCCGGCGCCGACGGCGAACCCATGTACAAGGACGTGGTGACGGCCCTGGCCCAGGCCTTTTCCGACGGCCGGCGCGCAACCATGCCGATCGTAGTCGGCGGGCGCTACGGCCTCTCCTCCAAGGAGTTCACCCCGGCCATGGTCAAGGGTGTCTTCGACGAACTGGCGCTCGAACGTCCCCGCAATCACTTCACGGTCGGCATCATTGATGACCTGACCCATTCCAGCCTGCCCTGGGACCCGAGCTTCCGGCCTGACGCGGCCGCCGGCGTCACCGCCTGCGTCTTCTACGGCCTGGGCTCGGACGGCACCGTATCGGCGAACAAGAACTCCATCAAGATCATCGCCGAAGAGACCCCCAACTACGGGCAGGGCTACTTCGAGTACGACTCCAAGAAAGCCGGCGCGGTCACCATCAGTCACCTGCGCTTCGGCCCCAAACCGATCTCGAGCACCTACCTGGTCGGCATGGACGAGGCCAAGTTCGTCGCCTGCCATCAACCGAACTTCGTCACCCGTTACGATCTGCTCGAAAAGGCGCGCAAGGGCGGCGTCTTCCTGTTGAATTCGGCGACCCCGGCGGATCAGGTCTGGAACGATCTGCCGCGCAAGCTGCAACAGGCGATGATCGATAAGGAGATCACCTTCTATGTCATCGACGCCTATGGGATCGCCGGCGAGACCGGCATGGGCCGACGCATCAACACCATCATGCAGAACGCCTTCTTCGCCATCTCCGGCATCCTGCCCAAGGACGAGGCGATCGAGCACATCAAGACCGCGGTCAAAAAAACCTACGGCAAGAAGGGCCAGGCCCTGCTCGACCGCAACTACCAGGCGATCGATGCCGCGCTGGCCGGACTGCATCAGGTCAAGGTCCCGAGTCAGGTCAGCAGTATTTTCGACCGCCCGCCCGTGGTGCCGGCCGATGCTCCGGACTTCGTGCGGCGGGTCACCTCGGTCCTGCTCGCTGGTCATGGCAACGCACTGCCGGTCAGCCTGATGCCGGTCGACGGCACCTGGCCTACCGGGACCACCCGTTTCGAGAAACGCAACCTCGCGCTGCAACTTCCGCAATGGGACGAAGCGCTCTGTACCCAGTGCGGCAAGTGTCCGCTGGTCTGCCCGCACGCGGCCATCCGCTCCAAGGTCTATCCGTCCGAGTTGCTGAGCCAGGCACCCGCGGGCTTCCGGCACGCTCCGATGAAAGGCAAGGACTTCCCCGCCGGCCATTCCATCAGCTACCAGATCGCGCCGGACGACTGTACCGGCTGTGGTCTGTGCGCCGAGGTCTGCCCCATCCGCGACCGTCAGGACCCCAACCACAAGGCCCTGAACATGGTCGAGGCGGCCGAGCTTCATGCAGCGGAACAGCCCCATTGGGACTTCTTCCTGAGTCTGCCTGATTTCGACCGTACGCAACTCGAGCCCAGCAAGATCAAGCATGCGATGCTGATGCAGCCGCTGTTCGAGTTCTCCGGGGCCTGCGTGGGCTGCGGTGAGACGCCTTACATCAAGCTCGCGACCCAGTTGTTCGGGGATCGCATGCTGATCGCCAACGCCACCGGCTGCTCGTCCATCTATGGCGGTAACCTGCCGACCACACCCTACACCACCAATGCCCAGGGACGCGGTCCGAGCTGGAACAACTCGTTGTTCGAGGACAATGCCGAGTTCGGCCTGGGGATTCGCCTGGGCGTCGACAAGCAGACTGTCCATGCCCGCGAATTGATCACCAAACTGGCAAGCCAGATCGGCGAGGGCCTGGTTCAAGGCTTGTTGACGGCTGATCAGACCACCGAGGCCGGGATCTTCGAGCAACGCGAGCGGGTCGCGGCGCTGCGGGAAAAGCTCAAAGGCATGACGGGCATGGAGGCACGGACCCTGGAAAGCATCTGCGGCCAGTTGGTCAAACGCAGCGTCTGGATCATCGGCGGCGACGGTTGGGCCTATGACATCGGCTACGGCGGCGTCGACCATGTGCTCTCCAGCGGGCGCAACGTCAACCTGCTGATTCTCGACACCGAGGTCTACTCCAATACTGGCGGTCAACGCTCCAAGTCCACGCCGATGGGCGCGGTTGCCAAGTTCGCCGCCAGCGGCAAAGCGAGCTTCAAGAAAGACCTGGCGATGATGGCCATGGCCTATGAGAACGTCTATGTCGCCTCGGTCGCCTTCGGTGCCAAGGATGTGCAGACCGTGCGCGCCTTCCTGGAGGCCGAGTCCTATGACGGTCCCTCGGTGATCATCTGCTACGCGCCCTGTATCGCCCACGGGGTGGACCTGTCGCACAACCTGCGGCAGCAGGACCTGGCCGTAAATTCGGGACACTGGGGACTGTTCCGCTACGATCCGCGGCGCGCCGCCCAGGGTGAGAATCCGCTGCTGATCGACTCCAAGGCGCCCAGCATCCCCTACCGCGAGTTCGTGTCCAGCGAGACCCGCTTCAGCGTGCTGACCCGCACCCACCCCGACGATGCCGAGCGCTATCTGCAACTCGCCCAGCAGCATGTGCAGACGCGCTTCGAAATGTATGAGCAGTTGGCCCACCTGGCGGTCAAGAAGGCACCGACGCCCGCACCGGTCGCGGCACCGGCACCGGCGGCGAAGTAATTGCGAGGGGCGGGCGCGGATCGTCCGCGCCCGCCCCCGCATGGCTGATCAGACCAACAAGCATTCACGAATCACCGACGGAGTCCCCCATGGATCTCACGACCGACTATCTGGGCCTCAAGCTGAAAAACCCCCTCGTGCCCTCTGCCTCGCCGCTCACGCGCAGCATCGGCATGGCGCGGCGGCTGGAAGACAGCGGGGCCGCGGCCATCATCATGGCGTCCCTGTTCGAAGAAGCGATCACCGCGGATACGGAAACCATGGTGCGTTTCCTGCACCACCAGGAGACCGGTTTCGCCGAGGCCGGCGGCGGCTTCATGCCGGCCCAAGACGATTTCGCCAGCGCCCTGGACCAGTATCTGGATACCGTTCGCAGGCTCAAAGAGTCCCTGTCGATCCCGGTCATCGCCAGCCTCAATGGCGTGACCCCCGGCGGCTGGATCAAGCACGCGGCCGACCTGCAGCAGGCAGGGGCGGACGCGCTGGAACTCAATGTCTATTATGTCGCGGGCGACATCAAACTGACCGGCGCCGAGGTCGAGGCACGGTATCTGGAACTGCTGGGCGCCTTGCGCGGCCATATCCAGATCCCGATCAACATGAAGCTGTCCCCAACCTTCAGCTCGGTCGGCAACCTGGTCACCCAACTGGCGGCGGCCGGTGCCAACGGGGTGGCCCTGTTCAATCGCTTCTATCAGCCGGATATCGACATCGACGGGCTGCGGCTGCAATCGACCCTGAGGCCCTCCACCTCGGCCGAGATCCAATTGGCGATGCGCTGGATCGCCATCCTCTACGGGCGGATCGACGGCCTGTCGCTGGGCGCCACCGGCGGCGTCCATAACGCCGAGGACGCCATCAAGCTGCTGCTCGCCGGCGCCGACGTGGTGCACCTGTGCAGTGTCCTGCTGGAGAAGGGACCGGCCCATGTCGCGCCCATCCTGGCCGGCATTGAGCACTGGATGGCGGAGCAAGGCTTCGAGTCGGTCGCCGATTTCCGCGGTCGGGTCAGTGCGTTGGCGGTCCCCAACCCGGCGCAGTTCGAGCGTGCCAACTACATCAATGTGCTGGACAGCTACAGCGTTCCGGCTGGGGTGCGCGTCTGACCTGGGTAACGCGGCCTTAGGCGATTTCCGGAACACCGGATACGACCCACCATCGGATGTAGGTGCGACTTCAGTCGCACCGACTCGGACGCGGGTGCGACTGAAGTCGCACCTACATTGACCGGTATCCAAATTCTCGGAAATCACCTCAGGCGTGGTCGCGGTCTTGGCACAAGACCGCAGCGGCCTCGATCAAGATTCCGGCCGCTTGGGCTCGCCGGGTGCGTAGTCAGGCCATCCTGGCCTGACACCGTCAGGGCTGGAAGCCCTGACTACGCATGCCGCTGGCCGGGATTACGATCAAGGCCAGATTTCCGCCCCGGATCTCCCGCAAGTTCTACCTGCTCCCGCGCCATGGCCCAGGCCGGCCTAGAATTCGCTTCGCTTTCCGGCGTCGAGACTGCGTTGGAGGGCTTCTTTAATCGGCCTCTCGGCAGCGCGCGAGCTGCTCCGGCGAGTGCGGATAATCCAGGCCTGCGCTGATCAGCCCGAGGTCCTCGAAGATCGCCCTCAGACCCTACCCCCACGCCGCCCGGCTCAGCGGCAAGCGCGCTTGCCCGGTATCGCGCGCGCGGCTATGCTCCAGAACCTCTCCGATCTCGGGTAGTTGAATTTTCTGGTCCATCGTATGCGTCGATTGAGATTGATCGGGCTCGCGCTGCTGCTTGCCGGCTGCTCCGACACCAAGCCGGGGCTCGCGCTCGGCACCCTGGAGCGCGACCGCATCGCGCTCACCGCGACCGTCGCCGAGGTGATCGTCGCGCTGCCGGTGGCGGAGGGCACCCCGGTCACCGCGGGCACGGTGCTGGTGCAACTCGACAACCAACAGCAGCGCGCCGCCCTCGACCGTGCCAAGGCGCAGGTCGCGCAGGCGCAGGCCAAACTGCTGCGGCTGCGCAACGGTCCCCGCGCTCAGGACATCTCCGCTGCGCGCGCGCAGGTGGCCGGCCGCACGGCGGATTTGCACGAAGCGCAGATCACCTATGACCGCAATCGCGCGCTGCTCGACCGCAAGGCCGTGAGCCAGGCCGATGTCGATCGCTACCAGGCCCTGCGCGACGCCGCCGCCGCACGGCGGGACGAGGCCAAGGATCGACTCGACGAACTGCTGGCGGGCACCCGCCCCGAGGAGATCGCGAGCGCCGAGGCGGAGCTCGAGGCCGCGCAGGCGCAGTCCGCCTACGAGCAGGCGCTATTGGCGGATCTGACCGTGGTCGCCACCCGCGATGGGTTGCTCGACAGCCTGCCCTGGAACCTGGGCGAGCGCGTCGCGGTCGGCAGCCCACTGGCCATCGTGCTGGCCGGCAAGGCCCCCTATGCGCGGGTCTATGTCCCCGAGCCCTATCGGGTCAAGATCACCAAGGGCACCCGGCTCAAGGTTCATGTGGATGGGCGCGACCAGGTCTTCGAGGGCACCGTGCGTTGGATCAGCTCGGACCCGGCCTTCACTCCCTACTATGCCCTGAACGCGAGCGACCGCGCCCGCCTCATGTTCCTGGCCCAGGTGGAGCTGCCCGAGGACGCGGCCGAATTGCCCAATGGGGTCCCGGCCCAGGTGGAGATGCCGTGAGCGAGCCGGCGATCGAGGTCCGCGGGCTGACCCGCCGGTTCGGCAGCCTGACCGCGGTCGCCGCCCTGGACCTGACCGTCGCGCCCCGGACCATCTATGGCTTTCTCGGCCCCAACGGCTCGGGCAAGACGACGACAGTACGGATGCTGACTGGGCTCTTGACCCCCTCCGCGGGCGAGGTGCGGGTGTTGGGTCTCGAGCTCCCGCGCGATGCCGAGCGGCTCAAACGCCGCATCGGCTACATGACCCAGAAATTCTCGCTCTACGATGACCTGACCGTGGTCGAGAACTTGCGCTTCGTCGGTGAGATCTACGGGCTCGGCCGCCGCGCCGCCCGGCAACGCATCGCGGCCCTGCTCGCCACCTATGCCTTGGAGCCGCTGCGTGATCGCCGCGCCGGGCAGATGAGCGGCGGGCAGCGCCAGCGCCTCGCCCTGGCCGCGGCGACCATCCACGAGCCGCCGCTGCTTTTCCTCGACGAGCCGACCTCGGCGGTCGATCCACAGAGTCGCCGCGACTTCTGGGAGCGTCTTTTCGACCTGGTGGACGCCGGCGCGACGATTTTGGTCTCGACGCACTACATGGACGAGGCCGAGCGCTGCCATCGCCTCGCAATCCTGAAGGACGGCCAGAAGCGCGCCGACGGCGCTCCGGCCGAGCTCATGGCCGCGATGGGCGCGCGCGTGGTCGAGGTCGAGGGGTCCGACCTGCGGGCCTTGAAGCCGCAGCTCGCCGCGCTGCCCGAGGTGCTCTCGGCGGCCCAGCTCGGCAGCCGGCTGCGCGTGCTGGTGCACGATCGCATCCCCGATCCGGTGGCCTGGCTGCGCGCTCAGACCCTGGACCCCAGGCCGACCCACCTGGAGTCGGTCCACCCGAGCCTGGAGGATGTCTTCGTGACCAGTACCGGGGATGCGCACGCATGAACGGCCTGCTGCTCTCGGTGCGACGCATCCTGGTCATCGTGACCAAGGAGCTGATCCAACTGCGGCGCGACCGCACCACTCTGGGAATGGTGGTCATGATCCCGCTGATCCAGCTCGTGCTGTTCGGCTATGCGATCAACACCAATGTGCGCGACATCCCGGTCGCCTTGGTGGACCAGTCGAATACAGCGCTCAGCCGCGTGCTGGCGCAGGCGGTGGAGGCGACGCAGGTGGTGCGCTTCACCGCGCGCTATGCCGAGATCCCGCAGGCCCAGGAGGCGATCAGCGCCGGGCGGGTGCGGGCCGCGCTGATCATCCCGAGCGATGTGAGCGAACGGATCGCGCGCAGCGGCAGCGTCAGCCCCCGGCTGGAGCCTCCGCCCGCGACCGACGGGCCGACCAGTCGCCCGGTCGCGCAATGGCTCGTCGATGGCTCGGATACCATGATCGCCGCGGCCATCAAAGGTCTGCGTTCGATGCCGCTCGCGGAATTGCTGCGCAAACCGGCCAACCGCATGACCCCGACCTTCGAGGTGGCGCTCTTCTTCAACCCGGAGCAGCGCACAGCCATCAACATCGTCCCCGGCCTGGTCGCCATCATCCTCACGATGACCATGGTCATGTTCACCTCGGCAGCGATCGTGCGCGAGAGTGAGCGCGGCAACATGGAGATGCTGATCAACACCCCCGTGCGCCCCATCGAGCTGATGCTCGGCAAGATCGTCCCCTACATCGGCATCGGTATCGTACAGACCGCCATCATCCTGACCCTGGGCCATCTGATCTTCGACGTGCCGCTGGACGGCTCGCTCGGCGCGCTCGCGGCGACCACGCTTGCCTTCATCGGCGCCAGCCTCGCGCTCGGTCTGGTCCTGTCGACGATCGCGACCAGCCAGCTGCAGGCGATGCAGATGACCGTGTTCATCCTGCTGCCCTCGATCCTGCTCTCCGGCTTCATGTTCCCGTACGAGGGCATGCCGGTGCCGGCGCAATACCTCGCCGAAGTCCTGCCGGTGACCCATTTCATGCGGACGATCCGCGCCGTCGTGCTGCGCGGCGCCGGCTTGCAGGAGGTCGCCTTCGACACCCTCTGGCTGGTCGGCTTCATGCTGGTCGGGCTGGTCGTTGCCTCGTTGCGCTTTAAGAAACGGCTGGATTGAACATGAAATGTCCTGTTTGCGGCGCGGCTGAACTTTTAGCCTATTGTCTGGTGCTGGATTGGCCGCTAGAGGCGTCCGGTGTCTATGCGGAGATCCGCAATGCGTTGGAATCCAGAGGGACACCCATCGGGTCCAACGACCTGCTGATTGCCGCCCATGCCCGTCACCTTGGTTGTACACTGGTCACGAACAATGTTGAGAAATTCACGGTAACGCCGTGACCTGTAGGGTCCGCTGTACGGACCGACGACCGTGCCGATCGTGCGGTGGCCGGGTTTATAACCAAGGCCTGGTCGGCGTACATGGCCCGGCGAATCGGGGCGACCGAAAAAAGAGCCCCCGGACGCGAATCAGATCGAACTGCCGATCGAGTCTCGAAACCGTGGTCTGTCCCGAATGGCGCTACTTAGTTGTGTCATGCAGGCTTGCCGAAAGGACACGGCCTGCTGGCCTAATAGAGCAAGAGCGGCGCCGGCCAAAAGTCCGGATTCATGACTTGATCGAAGGTCCATGGACAAGATTCCGGGAAATCGCCTAACCCGGTTTCATTTGCCGCTTGGGATGTCGCATCACCCCATACGACATCCCACCATTCGGCATCGTCTAGTTTCGCCTTCAAACTGGGGACCTGCTTAAGGTGTAACGTAATCGCCTTCCGCTGATTGCGGACGGTGATTTCCCAACTGGCGCC
>Ga0247838_1006062_pt1 | contig 11663 bp, 12 predicted proteins | sample LaCruzMarch2015__5_FD_189097 | JGI IMG/M metagenome (GOLD analysis project Ga0247838, IMG submission 189097) | Freshwater microbial communities from meromictic Lake La Cruz, Castile-La Mancha, Spain - LaCruzMarch2015_15m | ecosystem: Environmental > Aquatic > Freshwater > Lake | place: Spain... | reverse complement strand
TATCAATACTGAAAAATATCTGGATAAAAAAATCTCGCGACTTGAACAACAGGTCGAAGATATGGAAACAAACAAGCAAAAGGCACTCGAGTATACCAAAAAGCTGGAAACCGATATTGCTGCTTTGAAGAAAGAAATTCGCGTTTTGAGCAAGGAGAACGCAGCCAAGGACGTCGCTAAAGCGTATTTGGATGCTGCAAACGAAGTTTTGAAACGTGACAACCAGTATCTTAATGTGGACAAGGCGGCGCTTCAGAAAGAGCTCACTACATTGAAGGCCAAGTTTGATTCGCAGACCAACACCATCACTCGTTTTTCGGCTGAAAACATGGCTCTCAGGGGAAGCAATCTCACGTGTGAGAATGTTGCAAAGGCTACTATCAAGGAGATATTTAAGGATTATAACGACATCTCGAAGGCCCTCGCTGCTGCTGTGAAGCAGATTGCCATCTTGGAGGCCTCCGCCTCCGCTAATGTGTAGCGTTTAGCTCCTTGGAGGCCGCCGACATCGATAATGTTTAGCACTCAAGCCACTGGCCTTCGTTTAAGAGGGAGGCTGCATTATGCTTATGTTTTTTTGTCAGGAGCGCATCATGATAAAAAAAACGTGAAAGCAGGAAGCGGTGCATTGTGTTTGTGTGTACTCGAAAATACATTTTCTGATGGAAGAATTAGCTGGCAAGATTTACGCTGATCTGGATGCTCATAATGCAAACATGGTGAAAAGAATCTTAGATAGAGATGCCCTGTTAGTGCAAGCGTTAGAAGCGCTTCTGAGAGCGCAGGATTCTATTGAAAAATTGAACATTGACAATGAGAAATTGAACATTGACAATGGGAAATTAGTGGAAGCTCTTGCAGTGTCGGAGGCGCGTGTTCGCGAATTGGAGGTGAGAACGGTTAACTTGAACACAACCAAACACGTCCACATACTAAAACAGCGTCCACATACTAAAATAGACAAGGGGGTTATGCTATCCTCCTAGAACGAGTGCTAGACGCGATTAGATATCTGTCATTTTTAATAATGGTCGTGTTTAGTAACTTTTGAAAAGCAGGCTGGTGGTGATGCTGCTTAGTATGACGTGCACATGCATACAAATGGGCATGTTGCTATAAACGCAAGTCTTTTTCTGCAAGGTGATATCAATGCGTTTGCCTTTGAAAGACATTCTACTGTTGGGCTGGATCACGTTCTCGGCGGCGGCCTTCAATGGCCAGCTAATATTCTACGCCGTCGACAAATACATTGAACCATTTTTAAAAAAAAATTAAAAAAAAAATAAAAGCTGGACGGGGTCTGCGTGTTGGGCTTCACGTTCAAAACCATAAATGCAGACTGAGCTTAAAGTGAGATACGCGACGGCGATGGAGCGAACCAACGCTTTGATTGGGGAGACAACCGCGACTATGAAACGATCCAGCGAATTGAAGGTGACTATTGAGGCGACGATGAAGAAATCGCACCTTTGGAAGATGGCCATGGCTAAGTATCTGAAGACGCACAAGCACTCGAGCGCGTTGCGTGCATCAACTGCCAGGGTCGACGCTACGTTGGCGCTAACTCGCAGCATGAAGTTGAAGGTTAACGCGCAGATCAAAAAGTGTTGTGCTTTCATAGTGCAGCTTAATGCTGAGCTGGCAGAGCTGGAAGCTGCAATGATTGATGCGTAGGCAAAAAAATAAATAAAAAAAAATGAAATCCAGACAGGTGTGTGCGTGTGTCTGTGTTGAGAAAGTGGGCGAGATGAATGATCAAAAAGTTTTTATGAAGCGAGCGAGACACACGGTAAAGACACTCGCTGCTGCCAAACAAAGCATAGACACGCAAAAATTTGAGGACATGGTCAAGAGGGCAATGAGCGAGACGGGGCTAGTAGTGCACAATGCTCAGCTGATGGTGGCGGCTCTGACTGCAGCCAAAGACAAGTTTGACCAAAAAACGTTTGCTCGAATGAAAACGGAAGTGCTGAAGGAAACCGAAGAGGCTGTGGGGCAAGCCAGGTCGTTGGTCATGGCGCTGTCCGCGGCTAGAACGGCGATGGCGGCTCCCATAGCCGAAGCCCGTGAAGAAATCGACGCTATGGCTGCGTCATTGGCGGAGCATAGCTTTTAATAAAATAATGGGAGCATATGCACGCATCAACGGAAGCCATGACTTTAAAAACAAACATAGAGACAACGCTGTGATGCTATTTTTTCTTAGAATTGTTCATTCAGAGCGAAGCGAGCAGCAAACAGCAAGCATCCCAATAGCAACCAACGCGTCTTTTTTGATTTCAAGCGGCGCTCCACGCACCGCCTTTGACTTTGATGACATATGCGGCGACGCTAGGCAGGATTGCAAGTGGCGCGCCGACTATCAGCGGCGCTATTATGTTGTATAGCTTAAACGTGATAGCCCGCTTGGGCTTCTGGAAAGGGACTAGCGTCGGCCGCATCGGCTAAAGGCTGAGTATCCGGCTCATCGAGCTTATCAAAAAAGGATTCCAAGGCGATGACAGGCTGAATGAAGAGCCATGTGGCCCTAGCGGCGACGCCGGCAGAGGGTGCTGGTGTTTTAGGCTTTGGCAGCAGCTGGGCTGCATTTGTTTTTTCGGGCGGCGGCACGGGTGCAGGGGGCAAAAAGAGCACAGACGCAGCGAGATAGCTTGAGCCCGCTGCCGCCGCCATTCCTAGGTAGAGCATGCGCCAGTCCCAAACTGCATTGTTTAGCACCACAATGGCTATGCTGTCCACGAGAGCCACAAAGAGGAAACAGTACAGGACGCACGCGTGTGGTGTGGCGTGAAAGGTGCCCTTGAAAACAAAGGCGACCGAGGTGGAGACGAGGAAGGCGCAGTTGAAGCAAATTAAGGCGAGGCCCACCATGAGGCGTCCTGAGAGCGCGTAGGGTGTGAGGGCGGCGCACTCAAAAAAGTCAGGCCTATTCTCTGCTATCCAGCCTGTGCCTATCGTTGAGAGCTCTGATTGTGGGATCATGATAAAGTGGGGCGTTGACATTGTGGGATAAACGCTAAAAGAGGTGGTGCCCGATGGCCCCATGACGATGACCCTGTCAAGGTCGCTGTCGCGGATGACGCGAATGATGGGGTCGCACACGGTGAGGGCTGCAAAGAAGGCACAGAGCAAGGCCAAGCTCAGTGTGGCCATCACGTTGCCGATTCGCAGCATCCAAAGGTGCGTTGTGGGGAAAACACATCGCATGCCGATGCAAGCCAATAGGTATACGCTTGCTGCCAGCATAGGAATAGCAAAGCGCGTCTCGGGCCTATAGAGGGTCTGCACCCATGGACTGCTGTTATTACTTTCAATGTGAACCACCACCAGGCAGCATAAAGTCACGAATAGGATTTGCACGGAGATCAAGATGTGAAGGCCCTTGTGTGCTGATATTGGCTTCGCGCTGTTGTCCTTGGCGTTGGGGTTTGGCTCCTTGGTGGTTGCGTTGGAATCCTTTGGGGACGAGAGGCTTTGGTATGAGTTGCGCGCAAACATTCTTTACCTAGTTTTTTTTTTGAAATATATATAGCATTCCGAGCCTAGGCCCCTCTCATCACGACACGAAGGCCAATGGCCCCATCGTCTCTTGTCTTTAGAGACTGCATGTGGTGTGAACGGTGTTGCGCTTCCGAGCCTAGGCCCCGCTCATCACGACACGAAGGCCAATGGCCCCATCGTCTCTTGTCTTTAGAGACTGCATGTGGTGCTCTTTGAGACGCTGGTTCACAGTATTAAGCTTGGACCGCAGCTCGCATAGAAGCAAGTGATTATTGGTATTATGCAAACATTGCAGGGACAAGGTTGCATTTTGCTCGTACATAATTTCGTTGCGTTTGACTTGTGCAATCAAAAGGGCTTCAGTATGGGTTAGCTGTACAGCGACCAGCGATGCATCAGCAGCTGTGGCGGCGCGAGCGATGCTTGCTGCTGCAAAAAGTGCAGTCCCATAATTTTTTGTTCATTTCTTCGGTCTCGCACTTGAGCATGTGGAGCCTGACGATTTCACATTTTAAGATCTCTACGTTAATGGCTTCTGTGTTGCTGGCGATTAAGTTATTTTTTTGCTTGGCAAGCAGGGCGACCTCTGCCTCTAGAGATCGTAGGCAGCGTTGGCGCAGCAGCAGGTAGAGCAGCAGACTCAGCGTAAAAACCAGCAGCAAGACCATGACCCAATGCAAGATGGTGCACATACGCGTTGGCCCCGTTTCCTATATAAAAAGCCATATCGCTTAAATATTACGCGGCTCCCAACCATGGAAAATTTGGCCCAAGTGATTATAGAGCAGCCTCCTGCACGCGTAGCCGCCAACGCAGGCGTAGCCATCGATGTAGCCGAAGCCAGCGGAACAAAAGGCCAAGCGATCACAGGGCTAGCCGCGGCGATGGAAGCCAGTGGAACAACAGGCCAAGCGATCACAGGGCTAGCCGCGGCGATGGAAGCCAGCGGAACAACAGGCCAAGCGATCGCAGATCTAGCCGCGGCGATGGAAGCAGTGAAAGTGGCAGGAGACAAAAGCCCCCTCAGAGGCAAAAACACAACATCACGACAGGCACTCAAGCTGCAGATCGATGAAGACGAGCTCATAAGCCAGCTCTTTTTGACCAGTGCGCCAGTAGACAAGAGCACCAAAGCATACGGTGACCAGCGCTATATGGACGGCTTTCTCGAAGCGCAAGCGCTGGAGCGTGATGAAATTTTAAGGGCCATTGAGCAAGTGAGGCAGCAATGCCTCAAAACACACGAGCTAATTATGAGTCGACCTGTTTTATCACGAACGGGCAGCGATATATCTAACCTTGGGAGCAAGGAGCCAACGCGTTTTGTGCGGCAAGCGCTTGCCCGTGTGCCCGTCGTCGACGCTTCGCTATAGCCAGAACAAGCCGCGTCAAGGGAACCGTGGACAGCTATAAAAACAGGATTTCAGGCGAGGGAATAAACAAACAAAAAAGATGAAGCGGCGTTTTTTATGCCTGTTGTTCCTTTTTTTATATCAAAGCAGGGCCGACGGCCAAACCACAGAATTATTGTTTAGCGTAGAGATCACAGCGCCCACACTAGAGGGCCTAAACATAACGGTGAATAGTAGCTTTATGGGGGGGATAGCGTTTGGGCAAACACAGTCAGGGCCCACTGTGGCAGCTGAAGTACAGTGTGCAGCACCCTATTTTTTTAATGGTACCTCGTGTCAACGATGCACCGTATGCAAGCGCCCCAACATCATAGTGGCGCAGCTGTGCACAGCCAGCACAGACACCCTATGTGATACGCACTGTTTATCCGGGGCCGCCCTATTGGGAGGCCTTTGCACCATGTGTGCGCCTGGAAAATATGCCACACTTGCTGAATGTGTGGCATGCCCCGTAGACTACTACTCTAGTACTGTCGGCGCGTCGACATGTGCTCCGTGTGCTCCAAATCAGAGCAGCGGCTCAGGATTCACCGCCTGTGTTCAGGTAAAAAAGCCATCCGATAAAATGGCTCTCTTGTATTTATGTAGCAATTTTTTTGGCCTTGTGGACTGTGTTGTTATATATAGCACGCTTTCACCCCCCTCATTTGCTCAGCTATATCACGCATATGATCAAATTGTTTATTTTACTTTTTCTGTATGGTGCTGCCGCGCAGACGTGTATATCGTCGTCGGGAACCTACTGTCCCACCAGCACATCGGCGCCCACCCCCTGTTTGGCGGGCAACTACTGTGATGAAATTGGCATGCACGCATGCCCTATCAATACCTTCCGCGCAGCCGTCGGGGCTGCCGTGGTAGAGGAATGCCTGGCCTGCGCCGAATTTACGACGGCAAGCACCGCTGGCAGCGCCTCGTGTCACCTGTGCCAGGCAGGGACCTATTACTCCAACGGGGCGTGCACTGGCTGTGCTGCTGGCTCCACCTCTCTCGTCAACGCAAGCGCCTGCTCATTATGTCAACCGGGCAGTTTCGCTGTGGCGTTTGGCTCGGGTGTGTGCAATCTGTGCCGACCCGGCTTCTATGAGGACCAGCCGGGTGCCAGCACCTGCCGTGCGTGTGACTCTGGAAAGTACACCTACAGCACCGGCAGCAATGGCCAGGGCTTCGATGCCGTGTGGGGCGCTACCAGCGCAGCGCAGTGTGTGACTCTGCCCAGCTCCGCCGCGCCCCTTGTCTGTTTGCCCGGCACCTTTATGGATGGCGCCGGCTGCAAGTTGTGCCCGCTGGGCTACTACTGTCCCCGAATGACGCTGACGGATGGCGAGGGTATTCGGGCCTGCCCGCTTGGCAGCATGTCGCCGGCGGCGGGGGCTTTGGACTTGTCAGACTGCACGGTGTCGTCTCTGCTGCAGCCGTTTGCGTTTGAGACGTGCAGCATCGCGCCGGGTGGGATCGGTGCGCTGGCGGGGCTTCCGGTGACTGCCATGACGACTTCCCTGTCAACCAACACCGTGTTTGTTACGACGGCCACGGCCGTCTACCGGCTCTTTTTGGAGACCACGAGCCTTGAGCTTATTGCGGGACAGGAGGGCACCGTTGGTGTCCGCGACAATGCGATAGGCGCCGATGCTCGCTTTGCCTCTATCTCTGCCATTGCGGTGGATCTTGATGGGCCGGAGGCGGGTGTGATTGTGGTGGGCGATGGCAACGCAGTGCGGATGATCAATGTCTTTTCCAGGGTGGTCACGGTAGTGGGCGTGGTGGGCGACATTTCGCAAGCCGGGGGTGTGGCCCTGCGTCGCGATCAGAGTGGGGCGCGTTTGGCGTACGTGTCGGATGTGACGCGCCACCGCATCATGGCCTTTAATCTGGAAAACATGCGCAGCTTTCTTATTGGTGGCGACGGCACGGCGGGTAGCAGTGACGGGACGTACCCGTACACCTCCTTTAACCAGCCTCGCGGCCTCGCCTTTTTGGAGAAGGTGAGATTGTTTTATTTTATATTGAGATTTTTTTTATATTGAGAACACAGCTAGACACGCAAACTTAGGCTAGTCTGAATTTTTTTATTCTATATGGCAGGCGCTCAATTCCAGCAAGCTTCTCCTTGTGGCGGATACGGGCAATGGGCTGATTCGGGTGGTGGACACGGACACGCGCGCCGTAAGCACCTGGTTCGCTCCTGCTGACCGGACGACGCCCGAGATGGTGTCCCCCGTCGCCGTGTCGGTGGCCCTCACCAGCAGCCCGCAGGCCGTGCCCATTGTGTACGTGACGGAGGCCAGCGGCCGTGTTGGCGCGATTCAGTTCCCTGTCAGCGTGGATCACACCGTCAAGGTCCTGACGCATTTGCTGCAGCTTGAGACCAACAGCCTCAAGGCCGTCTTCCCGCACAGTGCCCTGAGCTCGGGCGCTGACAATGCCGTGGGCTATGCCCAGCTTCTTGTGATGGACGGCACCACCGTCAAATCGCTTGTGCAGGACAACATGGCTCTGTCTGCGGCCGCAGGCGCGCCCGGAAGCTGCCATCTGCCGTGTGTCAATAGCGACTGCACGCCGCTCACGGCAGCCGCTCTGTGTGGCAACTCGTTCTTGGACGCCGGCGAGGAGTGCGATGACGGCTTCGCCAACCCCAACTCGGGCTGCAACATGACCACCTGCACCATCCGGCCAAAGTTTGCGTGCGCGGTGGGCGCCACCGCCTGCCAGGAGCCGTACCCCGCCTTTGAGTACGTGCCCACGGGTGTGTGGTATAGGGCCGAGGACTGCTCGGCGCTGACGCCACGCGCGGGCTATACCATCGACAGCCACTGCGTGGAAACTGACATTGACGAGTGTGCCGCCAGCCTTCACTGCGATGTGATGGCCAAGTGCATCAACACGCCGGGTTCCTACACGTGCGAGTGCTTCCAGACCTATTTCGGTGACGGTCAGACCTGCACGAGCACCGCGTACGCTGTATACACGGTGGTGGACATTCCGTCGCTGCCCAGCTCCGTGTTTGCGCTGCCGCTCAGCACCAGCGGGGCGACGGTTTTGACGGCATTGGAGCAGGGCTACGCTGTGGCTCTGCATCCGGTGGACGGTGGTGAGCAGTTTCCTCAAACACAACACAACACAACACTAATGTTTTGAATGCACACATAATCATACTCAAACAATTTACCTTTTGCTAAACAGTATTGGCTATAATAACACAAAATAATCACAGCTAACATTGGACATGTGGCTTAGTGGTCTATACACCACCGCATCTAGCGAGCCTTCCATATGGGTTCAATACCTAGAACGTGTTCCAAAACGGGGTTGTGCTATACCTCGTGACCTTCGGGTTAAATGAGATGCTGTTTCAGCTATAGAGGCCATTAGGTCCTATAGCTGTATTTGGCTGTATATGACGGCTCTCAAAATGGCAGGGGCCACGTCGTTTTTGTGGATGACCGCCACGGAGCTTGCCAATCACTTTACCACCAGCTCGCTCGATCCCTCCAAGACGGCATTTACGCGGTTAGAGCTCGTGACCCTTTTCGAGACCGCCGCCGCCGCGGACCTTGTGGCCGCGCAGGTGAGCAACCTGGCCGCGGCGCTCACGACTGCCGTTGGCTCTCCGGTCACTGTCTTTCAGGCGCCCAAGACGCGGGTGCATCGGGCAGCGTCGGGCTATACGGGGGCCAGCGTGATTGAGGGCTGGGGCATGAACATTACGTCTGTCACCTACAACCGAACGTGTGTTGTGACGGACGTCACGCCCACCGGGGGCTGCTGGCAGGTCGAGATGATCTATGTGGGCGGGCAGGAGCTGCCGCAGAGCAACCAGAACCCCAATCTCATTCAGCAGTCCAAAAATTTGCTGTACTTGCCGCGTCTGGATCACGACGCGAACATGCAGCTGACAGCGCCATCGCAGGCCCTGACGATGAGCTCCGGGATGTTCTTTCCTTGCGATGTGTCGGGCAGCGCCGGGCTGTCGCCTCGGGCCACCGCGTGCTGCCTTCGAAATGTCGAGAGCACGTATAGGCCGCACGCTGGGTTTGCCGATTTTCTAAACTCGGCCGACTACAGCGCTGCCGTCGGGAGCTGCACGGGTCTGAACGACACCTTTCCTCGGTCGGATGTCGTGTTCAATTCGGCGGCTGGCGCCACCAACGACCTTGTGGTTGGCAAGCTGGAGGGCATGCCGCACAGCGAGGTCCGGCTGCTTGAGACCATCGACTACACCACGCGAACGTTTCGCGTTTTGCTCGTGCTCGAGGAGGGCGACTTGCGGATGGGTGCGGCGCTGACGGAAGGCATCTGGGGCCTCGATTATAACCTCACATTCTTTGTGGGCCTCGCCAATTTCAAGGGCACTGGGACCTCGATCATGAACACGCGCAACGCGGTAGAGTTTATTACGGTCAGCAAGAGCAGCACGCTCACCATCAGCACCTTTGGAGCCAACCAGGACCCTTTGGTGAGCTCGGTGGACATGCAGCTCAAGCGGATCAAGGTCACTGATTTTTTTCAGCCGGTCAAGTACCTCTACTATCTGGAGCCCGTGTTTACGCTGCCGAGCAACTTCCGAAGCAGCCCCAGCGGCTTGATTGTGCCCACCAACAGCATTCGTCTGATCAAGACCCAGGGCCTCCCAAGCCACGCGGCGGCTGGCTGGCAGCAGGCGTGCGCCAGCGCGGACGGCAACTACATTTATGCCAATAGCTCTTTGCAGGCCCTGGTGCAAAAGGCGCAGGCGGAAACGTGCGTGCAGGCCAACTTGCAAATGTGTTATCCGCCCAGCAAGGCCAGCAGCGTGATCAGCTTTGGCATCCCGCTGCCCATTGACTTTTTGCAGAGCTCAGACTATTCCGAGTCGAACCCCTTCACCCTCAATGTGGAGTTTGTGGTGCAAGCCTACGACACGAGCTCCATGACCAATGTTTACTCGACCCTCGCGCTGTCCGTGGACATCACGCCCCTCGGGTTCACGGCCATCTGCGAGACCATATCGGCGTCGCAGAATCTCGCCGACATCATCAGTGGCAACATCTACATTGGAACCGCCACCAGCGCGTCCGAGTGGGAAACCACTGTCCAAAAGAAGACCAACATTGATGTGCCGGGCACCGTGCCGTCCAACAGCTTTGAGTTCGCCGCCACCACCGTGCAGGGCGCTGTGATGACCTTTGCGGCGCTTGGCGATCCTGCCTACTTTGAGGACCCGCGCAGCCTCACCCAAAACGTTCACATTCACGATTTGCACACGGTGCACTTTTTGGAGCCGCTCGGCAGCAAGTCGGGGCCATCGCCCAATTTTGACGCGGTCAAGGCGCTCTTCCTGGCGGGAACGGCCTTTAATGTGCGAACGGATGCGGCGCAGCACAGCGAGTGGCTTGAGCCCTCGGCGGCTCTGCTTGCCATTTGCCCCTACCGCGCCACGGCCGGCAAGATGGCGTGCCTGACGCGAACAGAAAGCACCTTTAAGAACACGATTGTGACCAGGGATCCCAACAATGTGGTGGAGCTTCGCCAAAACGATGAGGCCAGCGTCTCAGAGCTTAAAAACCTCATGTCGCGCGTCATTCTGCAGGGTGGTGTCAATGACTTTACCAACCAGTTGGGCTCCGGGTTCTACACCGAGCTCTCGACGAAGCTGTCCCTCAACAATCGTTATCGCAAGGCGTACGTGATCAACCCGATTATGGACTGGACGTTTGAGGCCATGCAGGGCTCGCAGTTGGGCTCTACTGGCTACACCGTGTGCAGCAAGATCCTGGCCATTGGCATGATCACCATCCGGACGCCCGATGGCACGCAGCTCGCGAGGCGTCTGCTCAGCACCGAGCTGACTCCTGCCATTGCCGTCGCTGCATCAGGGCGCCGGCTCTTGCAAACCGGTCCTTCCATGACGCAGACTGGTAATTCTGTGCAGCTCAACGTGGACGTGCCGGGCTATGATGCCACCTCTCAGCTGTGCAACATTGTGCTCAACGCGCCGTACAACCGATGCAACATCTTGCAGCTGCAGACGCAGCTGCGTGGAAACGCCGCCGCCAACGTCTGTCGGGCCCAAGAGCACGGTACCCTCGCCTCCTCCCTGCATTCGGGCCTCGTCAACACTCTGCAAACCGGTGCGACGCTCGCTCAGATTCAGGGCGTAGCTCTCCTGGAGTACACCGTGGACGGCTGTCCCACCACAGCGGCCGGCCGACGCCTTCTGACCACCACCTCAGACTACACGATTGTGACCCAAAAGGTCATTGTTAGTAGCGTAAACGGCTCGGCCACGCTCAATGCTAACCAGATTCAGTATCTCGCCGATTTTTTCAACACCACCACGTGGACCAATATTCTGGGCGGCGGCGGCTATATTTCGTTTGTGACCATGTCCTTTACTGATAATGGCGGAAACGTGGTCAACGCGGACATTACGATTGGAATCAAAAACGCCACCCAAAACGGAGACCAGGCGGTGAACACCATCAACAATACTGTGGTTTACCAAAACGGCGACCGCATGTTCGCCAATGACTACACGTACTACAACGCCAAGTCGGATGGGACCAAGATCTACGCTGTGCTTGGTATTAACCTGCTCACGATAGTCGCTCTGGCGGTGGCGCTATTGAGCTAAATTGGCTTTCTTGCCAGCCAGCTACTTTGAGAGCCAAACTAAAATCCAACCATAAGACCTTAGTGGCTGTTATTGCCAGCCAGCTACTTTGAGAGCCAAACTAAAATCCAACCATAAGACCTTAGTGGCTGTTATTG
>Ga0247838_1006039_pt1 | contig 11700 bp, 7 predicted proteins | sample LaCruzMarch2015__5_FD_189097 | JGI IMG/M metagenome (GOLD analysis project Ga0247838, IMG submission 189097) | Freshwater microbial communities from meromictic Lake La Cruz, Castile-La Mancha, Spain - LaCruzMarch2015_15m | ecosystem: Environmental > Aquatic > Freshwater > Lake | place: Spain... | reverse complement strand
CGCAATCGATTGCTGGATATGGGTGATTCTCCCGTGGTTGTCTTCACGGATGACGATCACATTATCACAGAGCAAACCCGACTTGCTGAGCTCGTTGAGAAGCTCGATCGATTCCCAGAACTTGATTTACTTTCTGGAATGAGCAACACGGAAGAAGGCCCCAGAATGCTCGCCTCGAGAGATCGTGTGATGCGAATCTTCTCCGGTGCGTATCGTTGGCACGACAAAATCGCTCGCTGTGATTATGTCGGTAACTGCTTCGTTGCCTATCGCGACGTCTTACAAGCGATTCGCTGGGATGAAGAGCTCAAGGTTGAAGAGCACTGGGATTTCTTTTGGCGAGCCAAGCTTGCTGGCATGAAGGTCGGCGTCGCAACCGATCATGTCTTCAAACACGTTCATGTCGATCCACCAGGTTATGTGCGCCAGCGCCCGGAGTACTTGAAGCTTGGCACAAAGAAACACGGACTTCGCAAAGTCGTGTGGCGTTGATTTGTTTTGAATCCCCTTCTCAAAGGAGTGTGAAAGATGACCATTCCCAATGGCCCAACCGGCCCCAACGGACAAAGACCACCCTGGTGGCCGCCTCCTCCGTTTGATCCACCTGGAGAGCCGCTTCCGTATGTACCCGAGCCGCGTCCGGATTGGTGGCCTCCCCATTTTGCTTGGCCGCCGGTATCAGAACCTCCTGTCGAGGTTCTTTATCCTCCGCCGATTTACACTTGGCCGAGGCTACCACCGGATCACCCTTATCATTTGCCACCTGGTTACTCGTATCCGAATAACCTACCGCCCGGCCATCCCGGACGAAATGTTCCACTGCCACCTGGATGGCCTCGTCGTAAAGTTCGCCCGAAGACATCGTAGATTCGGGCAACGATTCGGACGTGGTTATTTAACACGGGCAGTTAGTCTTCTCGCGAGCCGACACGTTACTCGTGTCGGCTCTTTCTTCTTTCACTTTACGAATCATGACCATTATGATCGAGATTCCCAACCTTGAGTTTCATGCAGCACATGCATGTAATCTCTATTGCGCACAGTGCTCGCATTATTCCAACTTCCACGCTGGCGGGATCGTCAGTGTTGAAGATGCAAGAGAGAACTTCGACGCATGGCGAGGTCGACTTGTACCGAAGCAAATCGCAATCCTTGGTGGTGAACCAACGCTCAATCCCGATTTGATTCGATTCATCGAGCTTGCTCGACGAGCATTTCCGAATTCATCTGGGCTCTTTGTAACCAACGGTTTCTTCCTCGATCGCCATCCCGATTTGCCACGAGCACTTCTCGATAATGGCTTTCGAATGGACGTTTCTCAACATGGCAATGCACCAGCATATCGACAGCAATTCACCGAAGTGCTTCAGCGCCTCGAAGAATGGACTTCTGCCTATCCGGCTCTGAAAATTAACGTTCGGGAATCCCACAAAGGCTGGCGACAGCAGTATCACATGATCGATGGCAAGCCGATGCCATTCGACAGTCGCCCCAAAGCAGCCTGGAAGATCTGCCTGCAACGATCGTGTACGCAACTATTCCTGGCCCATCTGTGGAAGTGCCCAGCTCTCGCGTACTTCGCAACTATGGAGCGAAAACTTCGACTGGAAGCGATCCCAGCGTGGCAGCTCTTTCGTGACTACAAGGCTTGTCCACCAACCGCATCCGACAACGAGGTCCGGGAGTTCTTTGCAGCACGAGAGATTCCCCAGTGTGGATTGTGTCCAGCACGCAAGATCCCGTTCCATCACCAGGATCCTACCAACAAGGAGCAATAATGATGAAGCGAGTGATTGCAGTACTCGACTTGCCACCTCGCCGAAGCTTGCCGAACGTCCGTGCGAGTTTTCAAGTTACCGCGACAAGGTGGAATGCGGAAGTACTCTGGATTACCAACCCACTGCATTCCTGTCACCCGTTCTGGCAGAAGATGTTTGTCTGCGAGCATGTGCAATCGCTCTTGGGCTCCAGTCATGTTCTCCAACTCGACAACGACATGGTCATCCGTAGCGACTGCCCTGCGCCCTTTGACCTGGTGCCTCCTACCGACTTCGCGATGGTCTCCGGACGCCAAAGCCCGCAAAGGCGCGTCGATCGCGCAAGCTGGAACCAACAGGCACATGAAGAATGGGCCCGACGCTGCGACGTCATACCCGCGCCGGCCTGGACGCATCCAAACGGAGGCTTATACCTATACGGAACCGATGCCTTCGGTTTGATGTTCGCAGAAATCATCAGCAATCTATTGCCGACGGGAGGCAAGCATGATCTTGGATGCGATGAATGCTTGATCGTCAACCAATTGTGGACCTACCATCGTAGTGCGATTCGCTTCCTGCCGGTCGACTACAACGTGAACTTGCATCAAAACGACTGCTGGGTTAGCAATCCCGTCATGCAAAGCTACATCTATCATTTCGTAGCACGAGCAAAAGAGCGACTTCCACAAGTCCGTTGGCAACGAACTGATCCTGTAGAGTTGCCTTATCCATGGGACAAACGCTCTAGGGCGATTGTTGAACGCTGGGGGAACCAACCGCCCGAGTCTTTCATTCTGGAAAACATAACACACATCGAAACCGCTGCGAATCTGTTGGCGGCTTATCCAGCAATGCGGATCATAGTAACCGAACGAAGAGCTCGACAGCCGATTGGCTGTGAAGCCATTCGAAACCATGATCGCCAAGGGCAGTTTGACGTAACCGAAACTGCGTACTTAAACCCCATTAAGCTCTTACTTCGCCTTGGACCGAATGCAAGAAGAGTCGGATTTAGCGTTCATTCGATTGGTGAAAATCGCATCGATTCATGATTGAATTCCGCTGGAATGCTTCAGGAATGGCTAAAACGCACGAATTTTTCGAGAAATCCTTCCCGTAAGGGTTCTTTTTTTGCGGCTAGCTAGCAAACGCTAGGGGGGGTCGCTATTCTGGGGGCCTGAGTTTCACGGTTGTCCATTGAACGGTACGTCCGACGTTCGGCCATCCGAAGTTCGGGGCATTGTGTTCACTCGCTTGGCAAGTATCACATTAAATCACATCAAAAGGGGTGTTGCCTCATGGCTGGCAAAGGTTTTTGTTCGTGTCTATTCGGTTGCCCAAGATCTGTGCTTGGGGTTTTGGGGCTTTTGATCGCTCTCTCGTCAGGAAGCAATTGTTTCGCTCAGTTCGGCGGAATTGGGGATGCAATAAAGAAAGCAGGTGGAGACATTTCGCGCGAGGGGAAAAAAGCGGGTGGAGACATTTCGCGTGAGGGTAAGAAAGCAATCAATGATGCTGGACAAGCAATTGAGAAACCATTCCGGCATGCGGCCGACAACGCGAAAGAGGCTGTGTTTTTCGGGATGCGAAATCACGTCATAGGTAAGAACAACGAACTCGGTATTCGAGGTCATAGATTTGGTAGGGGGCACAAGTATTATGATCTGATTCAACCTCATTTGCCGAACGGAATTGATTTCAGCCAGATCTCCTTTTTCTTTGATGCTTACGTTCCGTCGGGAATGGCGGGGATTACTTTCGACGAATACGTATACATCGATTTGCCCTACCGTGATTTCGACCCACAGTATTTGGAACTCTTGGCTCATGAGACTGGCCACGTGATCCAATATAAGCGTTGGAGCACGAAGGGATTCGCTAGGAAGTATTGTGACGATGTGTTCGGGTCCTGGACGAAGTACCCAAACTTCGACCAAATCAAGATCCACGATGACATGGAAATTGAACGTGAGGCAAATGACTTCTCCGCGAGAGTGATGGCAGCGTTTTACCAGCGAATGAATGGTCAGGGCAACAACCAACCTGTACCTCAAAATCCATCATTTCCTGGACAGTCATTTCCTGGACAGAATACCCAACCCAACGGAATACCGCCAAGTCAACAAGGATTTCCGAATGGAAATCAGCAAATGAGTGATGGAGAAAAGATTGCAGGAATCATCCTGCAAGGCATTGGGAATGCAATCGACGAGCGACAAAGGCGAGAGCAGGAAATGCGGATGCGCCCTCAATTGCCAAACAACCAGAACGCACCACAACCGCGGCTCGGCATAAACTTTCAATTGGTACCCGGACGCGGTGGATTGGTTACTTCTGTTTCGCCAGGAATGCCTGCAGCAAACGCAGGGATAGAGGTAAACGACATTGTCGTATCCATCGATGGTCGGCGCGTGCAGTCATCCAACGATGTTTTGAGTATCCTACGAAACGCAGCTGCGAACGGGAGACGAAACGCAAAAGTCCTCGTCGAGAATCACCGTTTAAATCACATGCCCATAGAACAGCGATACCAAGAAATTGAAGTTAATTGGTAGACCAATGTTGGTATCGACAGCGTTTACAAAGCCTCTGTCCCCAGCATCGAATTCGCCTTCATCACACGGTAGTTATCTTGGCTCAATTGACAGTCGATTGCGCCTTCAAATGTACGTGCAAATCCCACCTAGAGCAACTTGATATTGGGTCGAGCCTTAACCAGCACGGTGGGCAATACAGCTGAATCAGTTTACACATCTTTGAGGAACATCATGAATAGTCATCGAAAAAACATTAGACGAAGTAATCGTTTGAATCGTATTGCAGCAATCGAAAAACTTGATTCTCGCGAGTTAATGGCAGCCGATTTACGGCTTCTTGAGCCCGGTCTGAAAGAGGCTATCAATTCGTTTCAGACATCTCTAAATGCTCAGACATTGGGCGCGAACATTCCTTTGGTTGGCAAAGGACTCTCCAGTGAACTGCAGGCACAAGTCTTCTCGCAGATATCGAACGCCTTGAATGGAAATACGGGAACGTCCGGAAATACAATTCAACAGGTTACTGACAATCTAAAAGCGAGCTTGGGGGCAAAGCTTTCGTCGATTACCAGTCCCAGCAACAACGCGGATAATACTATAACGTTTGATATTGCACTAAGCGACTCAGTTTCGCTTCCAGTCAGTTTCGATACAGGACTTCCGTCGCTTGGTTTGAAACTAAACGGTAACGTTTCAACAACAATCTCCTACTCATTTGCTGCTACAATCGGAGTAGATGCAAACGGTTTTTTTCTTGACACGACGAAGAAAAGTGGCTTTACAACCCCAGAACTCGATTTTGGCATAGACGTTACTGCAGCGGGACTATCTGCAAGCGGAAGTTTTGGACTTCTGAAGGTGAGTGCCCAAGACGCAGGTTCACAATTGAAGGGCTCTTACAAGATCGACTTGGTTGATTCAGACGGTAAGCTCCGAGCAAATGCAGCGGATCTATCTGCATTAAATCTTCAATCGAGATTCACGACGACCGCATCACAGATTAGTCTTGGATTAAATGCTGAATTTGGAGGTGGAAATATTAACCCCAAGTTCTCTGCTGATGTTTCTGTCGTATGGCCATTTATCCAAGCCGATCCAGAAGCTGCCACTACGTCATTTGGTGCGAGCCCCTCAATCGCGGTCTCAAATGTTAGGATCGATGCGAGTAGTGTATTTGCGTCATTAATCAGCCCCATGCTCGACAAAGTTGCCTCAGCAGCCCAGCCCCTTATCGACATCGCAGATGGGTTTAACAAGAAAGTATTTCCGAGCGATAGCGCTATCAATCTCACTTATCTGGATGTCATAAAAACGGCGAGCAACATAGCAAGTGGAACCGGATTCAACGCTTATGCGGACCTTCTCGCGTTGCTAGCCGGTATCAATTCTTCGACAAGTGAATTTGCCTTCTTTGATACCATAAGCGAAATTGCTGGATTTGTTGGAAAATCGAAATCAACATCGGCCGGTGGCATTATTGATCTTGGGAGTTTTACGCTTGGGGATCTACGTGGCATTTCCCCAGGGACGACATTGACAACGTCAAGCGTCACATCGCCTTCTCAGACGCCTTCAAGCGTTTTGAGTGCAAAGGCACCAAGCTTCAGCAACGACGCAAAGAAATTCTCGAAGAAAGATGGCGGTTTTAAGCTCGATATTCTTGAGGACACTTCAAATGCATTCAAGTTGTTTCTTGGTGACGATTCGGCGAAGCTCGTTAGCTTTGCCATGCCTACTTATAATAAATCGTTTTTTAAATCATATAATCTCAACACTTTAATATACGTAGTACCAGTAAACGTAAGCTTTTCGGTTGGTATAAACGCCGCGATCAATTTTGCAGCTGGATTGGACGCAAAGGGATTAAAGGAGTTCGTCTCAAGTGGAAACGTAGCGGACATATTTAATGGTTTCTACATCGACAGTGCTAAACCGATTCTTTCAATCACAGGTATCGACAATCTCGGAAACACAACGGCCGAGTTTCTCCAAGTCAGTGGAAGGGTCGGCTACAAGAACGACTTTAGTTTTGACTTATCGGACAAACTTGGTTTCGACTTTGGTATTGCTGCTTCAGTTGAAGGAAGTGCATTGGCGATTGCTGGAAAGCTCAAAGGAGCCGCTACCTCGTTTGGCAACTTCGGAATTGATGTTGAGTTTAATGACCCTGATGGGGATAAGAGGTACCGTTTCAAGGAAATGGGGGTAGATGCAAATCAAGGCCTACAGTGCATATTCAACATATCTGGTGGTATTGATTGGAGCATTTCTGCATTCACCAAGCTTGAGGCCGGCATTAGAGTAAAGGTTGATGTCTGCAAGGCAACCTCAGTGTCAATTGGAGGAAAAACTTACTGCATTGACTGGGGGGTTGACTTCAAGATCGAGGCCAAAGCAATTGATCACACTTGGGATGAGAATTCTGGCCCGTTATTCAAGCTCGACGTAAGTTGCGATCCAAACTCAAATGATTCGAGCAAGATTGCGAATCCTAAGTTAGCAACTCTACTCGGAGATGGAACGTTACGGCTTAATGTTGGAGTTTTCGCAAGCGAAAGAAACGTATCACCAAATGTTGTCGATGAAACATATAACCTTAGACATGACGGAGGCTCCCCGAGCGATCCTAGCGGCGAGTCAATAACTGTGTTAGCTTTTGGAGCGATTCAATCATTTGTTGGAGTCAAGAGAATCCAGGCTGATGCTGACATTGGAAAGGACTTTATCCAACTTGCAAAATCAATTCTGGCTCCGGCTGAACTTAATGGAGGATCTGGTGATGATACTCTGTACTTGGGATCTGGTGGGGGGACGCTTCGTGGAGGTTCAGAGAGCGATCGCCTTTTTGGTGGCGAAGGGGTCGATTACTTATACGGTGGAACAGGCGAAGATTTTCTTTATGGCGGCGGAGGAGCAGACTTCCTCTTTGGTGAAGACGATAAGGATGAATTGTTCGGCGAAGACGGAGACGACCAACTCGTTGGCGGACGAGGCAACGATATTGTTGATGGGGGAATTGGTCGTGACACCCTAATCGAAAGTGGTGACTTTAACTTTCAACTTTCAGATAGTCGTTTGGTTGGGAACGGTACCGATACTTTAAGAAGTATCGAGGTTGCTGATCTAACGGGTGGGAACTCTGCCAATACAATGCAAGTTGCCGACTGGTCCGGAACGGCCTTTCTCCGTGGGCTTTCTGGAAACGATGTTTACGAAGTTTCGCTACTAACCTTCGGCTCGACAAATGTATCGGTAGTTGATTCACAGGGCACTATAGACAAACTATTTGTGCAAGGGACTTTTCTAGCTGACACTTTGGACGTAAGCACGGGTCTGATCAAACTCAAGAGTCAGCGAGTTACGTACTCCGGAATAGAGGCAACCTCTGTTGATGGGCTTTCTGATTCTGATATTATCAGCGTGAGCGACAATACCGGTACCAACCTAACATTGAAGGGCGATAGCGGAGACGACACAATTCGAATAGGGACGGGCGATCTTAGCGTGATTTCCCAGCCAGTTGATGTTATCGGAGGGACCAATCGAGACACCCTAATTTCGGATGATTCTGCTGACACAATTGGACGTTTTGGAACTTTAGGATTGGGCGTAATTACCGGTCTTGGGCTTGGGCCCTCTGGCATTGTTTTTGACGACACCTCTGAAATCGTCAATATCCTACTTGGGAAAGGCTCGGATTCTTTTCTAGTCACAGATGTGCTGTTCTCTTCCCTTGATACCGGTACTGGCACAACAGTTTTCGGTGGACCAGGAAATGATAGTGTAATTGTTGGTGACTCGCCGTCAGCACTAAGTGGTGATCTCGATCGCATTCAGTCACGACTTACAGTTGTTGGTGGCTCAGACAACGGAGGGATTGCTTCGTCACGCGACTCTGTGGTCGTTTCAGACAGAGGAAAAGCGATAGATTTCGATTATCAAGTCACAGGACAAGGAATAAGTGATTTCGTGAAGAAAGGCACAGTGCCTCGTCGAACATTCGCAGGGATTCTCTATGATCCAACGATTGAATTCATCTCGTTGGATGGAACGGATCGTGACAATCGATTCAACGTTTACCCATCAGCCTCCGCAGAATTTAAAATAAATGGGAACCTGCCGCTCGCGAAAGACTGTCCCCCCGGGCAAAAGGACTATTTGTGGCTATCATTGGAAAGTACCATAGGCGGAGGTGGTAAACCTGTTTTGGAAGAGAAAATTACTTTCACTAGGTTGGTAGATGGTCGACAAGAAGCAGGTTTTTGGGCTTTTTCATCAGATCACCAACCGGTTGGTTTTGACAGCATCGAACGATTCAACTTGCTGGACAAACTTACGGTATCGAGTGATGCAGCTTGGAGTCCTATCAGCGGCGTCGGCGTGAGTTCGCCGGTGATTAACTCTGAATATTCGAATTTAGTAACGAACTTCGTGTCGTCCGATCTTGCTCCATTCTCGCCCAGCGAATTCCCTTCGCCCGCTTTGGTCGGTAAGGATATCCTTAGCAACTTCTTATTGCCATCCGATGTGAGCAACGATGGTTACGTTTCACCTTTGGATGCGCTAATCGTTATCAACCATTTAAACCTGAAGTCTGTTGGCGGTAGCGGAGGTTCCTCATCTGGTTTCCTCGACGTTAATAACGATGGTTATGTATCGCCGCTTGATGCGCTCATTGTGATCAACACGTTAAATAGCGGTGCTCGTCCCTCAGTCACGTTTGGAGGTGTTCGAACGACTGTTGCAGACCTAAATTGCGATGGAGTGGACGAGGTTATAGCGGTATCTGGCGCAAACCATATTCCAACGTTGCTAGTGTTCAATGGTGTCACCGGCCAATTGATGGGATCGCCGCAACCTCTGACTACCACAACAGACAATTTCGGGACGAACGTTGCTGCTGGGGATATAGACGGTGATGGAAAAGTTGAGATTATTACTTCCAGTGACCGCGGCCCAGGAACCTACTCAATCTGGCGATGGGAGAATGGATCGCTCTCAAAGATCGCTGATCGAACCGTGGTATTTTCTGCTGGCTACCTTGGTGGTGTCCGAGTTGCAACTGGCGACTTGAACGGAGACGGTAAATCCGAAATCATTGTTGGATCTGGCAGTGGGACGGATGCTAGTGTTCGCGCTTACGATGCGACCGGCATTCAATTGTCCAGCTTCCTAGTCGCACCTTCCTTTGGTCGAGGAGGTGTTTACGTTGCAACAGGAGACTACAACGGTGATGGCAAGTCTGATCTCTTCGTTTCTTCGGGGCGACGAGGCAATGCTCAGATCCAAGTATTCGATGGTGTGGCAAGTCTCGGGAATTCGATCGCGGGATCGCGTTTGATTTTAAATGCCTATACCGGCCAGGATGCAATCGCTCCGATTAGCATTGCACTCAAGGACTCCGATGGCGACGAAGAAAAAGAACTCTATTCATCACAGCTTTCAGATGGCAGAAGCGACCAGCTCAAGAAGTGGGAATTCTCCAAATCAGCCGATGCTTTCTTCTCGACGCTCCAAGCAGATTTAGATCCTGATTGGAGCTCGGGCGCTTATCTCGGTTAGCCAACACCCCCTCCTAGATGAGAGAGAGTTCAAATTCTCGTGATAGTCAACAACTATCGCGAGAACGTTAGGCCAACGCTAGCTCCGTGCAGGAACACTGAATGCGAATCATTGAGAAATTGGCTGCTTGCAGCGGTGTCTGTAAAATCAAGTTGGTATGGTGCTTGAGCTAGATTAGTTGCCCAAAGCAAGTTGTATCCGTAGTTAACGCTGAAGCATTTGGTCAATTTGCAATCGCCGACCAACCTCAGTTCCGAAAGAGTTGATGTCGTGCGGCTCGAAACATCGACATCTCGCAACAATAGAGTATTGTTCAAATCGCGAACCGTGGAAGACTGCCCGTTCGTGTTGCTTAAGACACCGAACTTTGCCTCTGGTCGAAATGAGAAGTACTCTCCTACGAAGTTTAGCCGAAGTCCAACTTGTCCACCGTACAAATGGTTCTTGGTGTCGATTCGATAGTCACTTTGGAACGTATCTGCGTCAAAGGTAGCGAGTCGAAAATCATCGAACATTCCAAAATGCCGAAACCCGCCAAGTACATCTACTTTCCCAAAGCTTTTCCAAAGATTGGCCTCGACGTTTTGAATTCTCGATCCGTAGCTCGCTTGAATAGCATCTGCAGCAAAGTAATCAAAAGTTGCTAGGCCTAGATCGCCAGGGATACTACGGTTGTTGTTGCCAAGGGCAATTCCCGTTGCGCTCCAATCGTGGAGACCAAAGTAGACTCCCTCAAGGCTAAGGCAATCAGTGAGTCCAATTCCCCCGGCAAGCCGAGGACCTGCGACCGTTCCAAAGCTCAAATCGTTTCCCGTCAAAACGGGTGCCAAATTGTTGTCTTCATCCAGAACAAGGTTTCCAGAAAATTTTTGGCTGCGATTCAGGAACAACGCATCTGCTGAAAACCAAAGCGGCTTTTTAGTTTTGCAATCGGACAACGAATAGGTACATGCGTCACAGGCATCGCATGGCTCATCTGCGTTCACAGACAGCATCATTGATGCAGACGCCATGAATAGAGTGAGCCCAAACAAAAATTTCTTCATGGAAAGTCCTCCCGCCCAGATTCAATGATGACGACCGAACAATACGATCCTCTTGATCCCTACAATCGGCAGGGCAGAACCAGAATGTTTGGCATGTTCGAATCAAAGCGATTACACCACCCGATCGGAATAGTTTAACTTTTCGCTCGTTGCTAGCTTTCGCTGCCTTAGAGCTTCATATCCCAACTTGCATTGGCGATAACCGATTGAATCCGACGAAGAAATGTCAGTGACCGGCAAGACTGCGGCGAGTTCACTGGATCTTCGGGTATGTTTTGCCACGACTACGATCTCCAATTGCGGATCGGTATTCGGCCAAAGGGTCACGGCAAAACAAACGCCATCTTGGATCGTTTCGCTTGCAAGTCAGTCTGAGATTGCTACATTGATGTTAACTCGGAACTTCCGAGTTCGAACCCTCTTCGTCAAGAAGCAGACCGAACGGGTCTCGAAATCCGCAAGTCCTTTCAGAGAAAGGGTTTGCGAATGTCGAGCGCGGAGAGTATTGTTACGAAGAGGGTTGCGCTCGGGGAGCCTTTCAAATCCTCGGAATTTCCGAGGGTACGATTTAACAGAGAAGCCGAGGATTAATCCCCTCGGCTTTTTTCGTTGTTTGCCAAGGGTTTTGGCGTTTCCTGACTCATTGGCAACCAAACAGAGAGCGCCCACACTTCGGCCCAAAATCGCAGTTCAGCGACCGCACCGCGCAATTTCGTCTGCAACTCTCAGATTCTCTGTTTGACAGAGAAGTCTTGTTTAACTGCCATCATCCAAGGTTCACCGTGCATCCGCCGC
>Ga0247838_1006028_pt1 | contig 11722 bp, 8 predicted proteins | sample LaCruzMarch2015__5_FD_189097 | JGI IMG/M metagenome (GOLD analysis project Ga0247838, IMG submission 189097) | Freshwater microbial communities from meromictic Lake La Cruz, Castile-La Mancha, Spain - LaCruzMarch2015_15m | ecosystem: Environmental > Aquatic > Freshwater > Lake | place: Spain... | reverse complement strand
TGAGCGTGAACGTCACCTCGCTGCGGTCGTCGGGAACGGCGACGCTTTCGGCGAGTAACCCGTAGAGCGTGAACGGCTCGTCGAGACCGCGCGCGAGCAGGCTCTCCGAAACGAGGTCGCGCACGCCAGCCGCCGCGACGCCTTTGATGATGTAGGGGTTGAGACTATCGAACGTGCCAAGAACGCCCCGCGACAGACGCCCGCCGGGTTTCGCTGCCGGGTCGGCCGCATCGAAACGCGCAAAGCCGGGCGGATGCTTGGGCTCCCCGTGCATGGCGATGCCGTGCCTGGCAATGGCCTGCCCCGGCATTGCGTCTATCGAGTTCGCGTCCACAGGAACAGCTGGCGCTGCCTCTGCCGCAACAGCAACGCTGCCAGCGACGACCGCCAGGACACTCATTACGAGCGCAGAAAATTGCGCAAGCTGGCGCGACCCTGCAGTTCGCCAGCAGATAACATTTCGAATTGGCATTGCCGTCATCTCGTCCTCATCTGCGGCATCCGAGCCCTGTTAGCAGACTTCACGTGGCCCCAATGCAACGATGCGCAACTTAGCGCGGCACGGACAAGGCGGCGCCGGAAGCGCGGCCATGGGATTGCCTTATTCAACCTCTCAAGACACCGGCACGCGGACAGCCGACGGGCGACCGTGAAGACCGGCTGGCAGCGCCTTGATGAGGGGCGTTGCGGGCACACGATCCGGCAATGCGGTATCAACGACGCCAGCAGTACCGGCGAGCTGGAACCAGCCGCAGTGCAAGGATCGCGCGCAGACTTTCAAGTCGAAAGAGGGGCTGAGCCGACGGTGGTTGTCGTCGATCGGGTTGCAAATCGCGCGCTGTACCGTTGAACCGGACACCTGCGCGGTCAAGACGCGAACGGCGTGGCAGCGGCCGCAGGCTCGTTGGATAAGGTGGACACGAACATGATGACGACATGCACGTCGCGCGCCGCGCTGGCCGCTATTCTGCTCGCTGGAGTTACATCGGCAGCTCAAGCGCAGGATAAGAAGGCGGCACCAGCCGCCGCCAAACCAGCTGCGGCGGCTGCTCCGGCTGCTGCGGCCCCTGCTGCAGCAGGCAAGCAGAGCGCTTGGGTCAAGCTGTGCGAAAAAGCCGCTCAGGTGACCAAGGATAAAGACGGCAAGGAAACCAAAACCGAGAAGAACATCTGCCTCACCCACCACGAGCGGTTGGATGGCAACTCGGGCATGGTGATCGTGTCGGCCGCCCTGCGCGAAGTCGAAGGCAACGACAAGAAGCAGTTCATGGTCATGGTGCCACTCGGCATGGCGCTGCCGCCAGGACTGAAGGCCGCCGTCTACACCAAGGACATGTGGGAAAAGGCTGCCAAGAACGAAAAGATCGACGAGGCCAAGCTCAAGCCGGTCGATCTCAAGTTCTCGCTGTGCCACGCGGGCGGCTGCACCGCTGAAATCGAAGCAACGCCTGAGCTCGTCAGCAGCATGAAGACCGGCGGCGGCCTTATGGTGCTGGCGCTCAACGCCGCCGCCCAGCCAATCGGCTTCCCGGTCCCGCTCGACGGCTTCGACACAGCCTTCAGTGGCGCCGCAGTGGATAACCAGAAGTACTTCGAGGCCCGCCAGGATCTGATGAAGCGCATCCGTGAACTTCAGGTCGAGCGCTACGAGAAGTTCAAGGCTGAGCAGCTGAAGAACTTGCCGCCGCCGCCAGCTGGCCAAGCCGGACCTGCAACGGCCGCTGCACCAGCCCCTGCTGCTGGCAAGAAGTAAGCACTGCCACTCAAAACAGCAAAAGTTAAACATCGCACGATCAGCCCGGGGCCAACGCCCTGGGCTTTTTTAATGTCTTTTCGTCAGCGGGATGTGACTGCTGGGCGATGATGTCAGCGAGGCACCATTCGGCCGACCGACCGCAACGCAAAACGCCCCGGTCTGTCAGGACCAGGGCGTTGTGACGGTGATATCTTTGACCGGCGGAAGCAGCGAGCCCCTGCCGGACAGATTCTAGGCCGCGACCTGAACCCTGACCGCCTTTGCAGGCTGACGGCTCCGGCGCTGTTGTGGTACCACGGCTGGAAGCGAAGAGCTTCCAACCGTCTCACCACGGCTGCGGACAGCCACGGCGATTTTCGCATCGCTGAATGCCGACTTTGCAGCCAACGTCCAGACGTGCGGTGCCGAGCCCCCGAAGGTCGAAATGTCGAGAGCGGCATACCCGGCGGATGGCCGGCTATGGAACGTGATGTGCCCGTTTTCGAGAACGGCAACGCCGGAGACGGCGCCTCCGTGCGTCATCGGGTGGATATGGAGATGCTGCAGGTTTGCACCCGCATCATCGGCCAGACGCGTCAACGTTGCGGCCGCCGTTTTGAAGTCCGACAAACCAGCGGCGCCGTGGAGATCGATTGTCACATGAGTGCCAACCGACGGCGCAACCAATTCCGCGATGTCGCAGATCAACGGCGCATGCGCCGTCTGGCTGGACATCTTAACATTCACAACTTTTGCGGTACCGTCCGAATGCGCTCCATGGAGCGCGGCTTCACCAAGTTCTTCCGTTTGGGCGGTGCTTGAACGAGTCAAGTCCATCCCCAATTGGAAGAGGGTGTCATTAAAGGCCATATGACCCTCCCCAACCAGCAGATAGATTCAACCCGCCCGCTCCTTACCTTTTGGTGGCTTTCGGTTTCCCTCGACCTATCAGGGCAGGTGGACGTGCGGACGAGGGTCGATATGAGACCAACGCCCCCCCTACGCAAGCAATAATTTCCCCCCGCGGCAGGAAATATATTTGCCCCGCAAGGCGCTTCGTTATGATCCGTTAAGCGATTGTCCCAAAAGGCCCATTTCGCGGCCCGTTGGGGGCAGTGTCGGTGTTTTTGGGTCGGAACTGCGGCTGCAGAATGTGCTCGACCTGTCAGCGCCCGAGCACACCGTCGAGCAATTTCTTCGTATCGATTTTCTGATTTCCGCCCGCCTGACCATCCGTCGCGCCACCCGGGACGCCACTTTGGCCCTGCGAATCACCCCGGCCGAGAAGCGATCTCATTAGGCCACTACCGGCCCCCTTGAATGGTTTTAACAACTCCTTGCCTGCCTCGAGCGCCTTGTTGGGGTCTTTGAGGATCGCGTTGAAATCGGGCTCAATCGCCGGATCGCCAAGCGGTCCGCGCACCTTGAGTGGAATTTCAAGACCGGCAAGTTTATCTCCCGAGGTCTTGTCGGTAGCACCTTGACCTTGCCCGCTGGCGACGAGCCGAGGCCGCAAGACATAGTCGATGGTCCGCGCTGGCAGCGCGACATTGCCACTCCCTCCGACGCGAATCAGCGGGCTGAACAATTTCAGGTCGTTATTGGTCGCGATTCCCCGATCGATGACGAACGATGCGGTCAGTTCGCTGAACTCGGTCGCCTCCGTGGGAGAAGCCTTGAAGTTGGGGATCCGGCGCTGCTCCAAGGCCTTGAGTGCACCACCGACGTTGAAGCCCTGCACGGCGCCGTTGGTGAACGCGAAGTCGGCCTTCCCAGATAAGTTTTCGACAATCTCGAGTTCGCTCTTGCCACGCGCTCCGACCGCAAGCTGTAGCTTGGCCTTGCCCGACAAACGATCGAAACCGATTGCGTCCGTCAACAGCGGCAGCCCCGAAACACTGTCGGCGGACAGGTTTAGACCAAACACGGGCACTTGCGGATTGGCATCCAACGTGACGACGGCCCGACCCTTGCCATCGTAAAACATGATGTCGTCGAGGTTGACCTTGAGAACCTTCGACTTGAGCGAGACCGTCGCCACGGCCGCGCCGGTTTTGATGTCACGCCATCGCAAACCGCCGATACCGAGCCGCAGATCGGCATCGGCCGCTCCCAAGCCATCCAGCCGGATCGGGTCGCCACTCCAGCCGTCGCGCGCGGTGTAGCCCTTGACTTGAGCGCCCGGAACGCCCGCACCTGGAACGTTCGCACCCGAAACGCCCACGCCCAAACCGCTCAAACCTGGAGCCGCGTTGATGAGATCCTCGATCGAAGCCGGCGCCGACTTGCCAACAGAGGAACCAGCCGACGGCGCCATCGCCTTTGGCTTGGCGATGACCGGCCGGACATCGCCTGTCGTTGCCGCTGCCAGCGTATAACGGTTGAGATCGAGATACGATAACTTGACGTTGCCGGTCAGCTTGGGCCGCGCGCCGGTGACATCGACAGCCAGCGTACCGGATGCCGTGGCTCCATCGAGCGCTGCACGCGCATCGGACAACACGACGCCACGCGTGCTCGCTTTCAGTTTCGCCTCGACCATGTGGGCGCCAAACCCGTCGGCTGGCGGCAGCTCCGTGCCCAGCCACTTGGCTAACGCGCGCAGAGACGAGCCCTTGGCGGCAAGATCACCATCGAGTTCGACGCCGGCCCGAGTCGTCATCGAGCCGTCGAACCTAGCATCGACCGGCGCAGCTTTGATGGCCAGACGCAAACGCGCGGGACGATCCTCGATCAGCGCACGTGGCGAAGCAAGCCTGACATCGAACCCGACGGGCTGGCCGTTCCACGTCAAAGTCCCGGTCGTCTCGAGCGGGTTCTGCAGCGCCGTCAACGTCAGTTGCGCATCGATCGCCGTAGCAGCTTCGACGACGCCGCTACGCGCATCGGCGTAATGGACCGTACCCTGCTCGATTTTCAGTTCATCAAGCGTCAGGTCGTCGAGGACTGCGAGCTTAGCGCTGGCGGACGGTGACGGATTGTCCGGGTTCGATGCGTTGTCGACAAAATCGCGAACCGCGTCGGGTAGCGCCGATTTCGCCTGCGCAACTTCGACGCGAGCCGGTGCCATAACCGAGGCCGACGTTTTCGCAGGTGGGGAGAAATCCCAGCTCCGGCGGCCACTTGCGTCGATGCGAAAATCAAACACTGGCTCGCTGAGGATCAACCGGTCGACGCTGAGCCGACGCTGCAACAATGACAGTAGCTTGACGCGGGCCTCGACGCCCTTGGCGACGGCAAACGGCGCAGCGCCCATTCCGGGCGGCCCCGACAGCGTTACGCCGGTCAGCTTGACCATCAGGGCGGGAAAAACTGAGAACTCCACCGGCCCGCTGATCGTCAGATCTCGGCCGGTCCGGGATTTGATCTCGGCAATCGCCTGCGTCTTGATGAAGTCAATCGGTGGCGCGACAACGAGGGCAGCCGCACCGGCGGCCACGACGACGACCAAGCCGAGCATCGCTGCGCTGACCAGTCCGAATGTCGACCAGCCACGCCGACCTTTGCGATTCGTTTCCGGTAGTGGCCGATGGCCACCTGGGGGAGGCCGTGCAGCGCCAGGCTGAGGAATGGGTGATCCCGGCCTTTGGCCAGCCGGGGAGACCGGTGGACGCATGTGCGGCGGCCCGCCAGGACGGCGCATCGCCGGACCGGTCCGCTGCAATCCTTCGGCGCCCCGTGGTCCCATATCAAGACCTGGTCTGACATCGTCGAGCAGCGGCTCTTGCGGGCGCGGCAACGGCGGCGGCGTTAGGTGCGAAGGCTTATCGCTCATCGGGCATCTCGCGGGCGGACCGGGCGGCACGTCGGCCGCCGGTTCATACACCCCATTTATGTCAGATCGCGGCGCGCACGCCATCGCCTTTTCGCGCTTACGTTGTGGGCAAGCGGCGTGCAAGTTCGGCAACGGTGTCGATATCGAGGGCCTGACGTGCGGAAATCCCATGTGCAACAGGACGCTCACCGGCGAGCAGGTGCCGCCCGCCTGAATCACAATCGAGGGCGAGCAAGCCTCTAAAGAGGCGGCGGGGCCAAACCATCGGGCTGACCGGAGTACCATCGGAAAGAGATGCGTGCACCGGACGATCGCAACCGGCGTCGAGAAACGCCATCAACAGCGCGGCGATGAACGCAGGTTCGAGATCGGGCAGATCGCACGGCGTCACCAGGGCGCCGCAGGCTTGGGGCGGCACCGCGGCAATCCCGGCTGCAACCGACGTCCCGAGGCCCAGGTCCCGGCGCGGGTTGGCAACGATGGTCGCCGCTGGTGAAACGCAAGATATGATAGCCGCAACCGGTCCGTCGAGGTCCGGTACAACCGCAATCAGGCGGATGGTTGCAACCGGGATGCTGTCGGCAACGAAACCGAGCCGACGGAACGATCGCGAAACCAGCGCCTCACCGTCGACCTCGGCAAGCAGCTTGTCGGCCGTTCCAAACCGCCGCGATGCCCCTGCTGCCAGCGCGACGATGGCCAAGATGCGCTCAGGGCCAGCGGTGTCTGAAGCCCTCGCCATCACAGGTCCGGGCGGCGCTTGCCGCGCACGGTCTCGATCACTTCGGCAAGGATCGCCACAGCGATTTCTGCGGGCGTCAGCGCGCCGATGTCGAGGCCGATCGGCGAGCGGATGCGCTCGATCTCACCATCGGAAAACCCCTCGGCGCGCAATCGATCGCGGCGGCGGTCCCGGTTGCGGCGCGAGCCGAGCACACCGATGTAGCGTGCGTTGCCACGCAGCGCGGCCTTCAACGCCTCGTCGTCGATGTGGATGACGTGGGCCAGCGCGATCACCGCAGTGAAGGCGTCGATGCCGATCCGATCCAGCGCCTCGGCCGGACTGTCGGCGATGATGTCGACGCTGCCGAAGCGGTCGCCCCTGAAACGATTTTGCGTCGCATAAGCCTCGCGCGGATCGACGACAATCGCGCGATAGCCGGCGATGTGGGCCAGCGCGACGAGGGCCTGCGCAATGTGGGTCGCACCGATGATCACGAGCCGGGCGGGCGGGGCGAACGTGCGAAAAAATACTTCGCCATCAGGCGTGGCGACGAGCCGGCTGTCACCGCCAGCCAGCCGGTGAGCAAGGTCGCGTACCTCGGGTGCATCCGGTTGCCTCCCGAGGACAGTTGCGACGATCGCTACAATTCCGTCTCGCTCGACGATACGCCGTGCTCCGGTCCCGAGATCGGTGACGGCGATCAGCGTTTCGCGCGTCCGCGCTGCCGCCGCGAGACGCTCTAGTACCGCACGGTCGGTGTCGGCCGTGAGCGGCTCGATCAACACGCGAATGTTGCCACCACACGGCAGACCGGCGCGCCAAGCCGTCTCGTCGGTGACGCCAAATGACACTACCCGGTGTTTTCCATCCGTCATGGACTTGCCGGCCGCGACCATGATGTCGGCCTCGATGCAGCCGCCCGACACCGAGCCCGCAAACCGGCCGTCCTGGGCCACCGCCATCTGACCGCCGATCGGGACCGGCGCTGACCCCCAGGTGTCGATGACGGTCACTAAGGCGGTATCCGCGACGGCGCGATCCGGACCAGAGGTCCGCAGCGCCGAGCCAGAGACAGCGACGGCGCGATCCGGACCGGAGGTCCGCAGCGCCGAGCCAGAGACAGCGACGGCGCGATCCGGACCGGAGGTCGGCAACGCCGATCCGAGGTAGCTCAGCGCCGCTTCCGTGGCCTCGAGCTCAGAGCCGGTGGGAACTGGCAGCGTCCTAGTCCCGTTCACCCCTGTCGCTGAAGCACCTGAGCTATCTGGGGTCATATTGGTGTCCGAAGCAGATCAGGTTTCATGAACGGTTCGCAGTCGCATTGTGGTTAGTTGAGACGATGTTTTCGCAACCCGTTTGGCCATGATGGCGGCGCTTTAGCGATTGCGCTGCATCCTTGCCTGCGAGAATCCCCCATTACATCGCGCGACGGTCCAGCCATGGGTTGAAACCAGGACGTGGGGTATCAACTCCAGAATGCCAGGGCACGATCAATCCCTGTTGCGATAGACGGCCCGGTCGTCGATTTCGCCCATGACGGCACCACCGCTGCCACGCCGACCGGCCACAGCCCCAGGTTGATACGCCACCCTTGGTGACCCCGCTGCTGGCCCGCTCAAGTCCCTGAACTTCATAAAAATCCAGCCGACCGCACTTTCCTGGTGATGGCCAAATCGTGGCCGCAACCGGGCGCGGCGACTCATGGTTGGTCACCCGCGACATTGCTCATCACCAGCCCTTGGGTTGCGGGAATAGCGCACCATCCACCGCTCGTTTTGCATATACCTCAGATTGCAGAATAGATATCTTACTTCCTCCAAGGTTGTGCCCTTCTCGGAGAACAAACTATGTTCAGTCTGAGTACACACAAAGGTTGCAGTGTAATGTTGCGTTTTGCGTCGTTCGCCGGTGCTGCCGCCGCTGCCGTGATTGGTGGCGTGACCGCAGGCCTGATTCCCATCGATCCCTCGGGCGCTCGTCCCGCCCCTGGCTCAGAACTAAGCCCGGCAATCGGCAATATCCGAGTACCAAGCCCGGGACCGGCTCCAACTCCGGACCGGCCGACAGCTCCAGTAGCCCCTGCCTGGATCGAAGGTGCCGCCCGGATTGTCGACGGCGATACGATCGACGTCGCTGGAACCCGCATTCGGCTTGAGGGCATAGACGCTCCCGAAGCCGGGCAATCGTGCAACCGTCGTGATGGCGGAACGTGGGACTGCGGGACCGAGGCCACGCGCGTCCTGACGTCGCTGATCAACGGCAGTGCCGTTCAGTGCGCCGTCGAGGGTCGCGACGTCTACGGCCGGGCTTTGGGGACGTGTTTCCTCGCACTCCGCACCGAAAGCCCGCAACGCCGAGCAAGCATAACCGAAGGCGCGATCCGGGCCGAAAGCCCGCAGCGCCGAGCAAGCATAACCGAAGGCGCGATCCGGGCCGAAAGCCCGCAGCGCCGAGCGAGTGTAAACGCCGAGATGGTCCGGCGCGGTTTCGCCTGGGCGTTCGTGAAATACTCGAACACCTATGTCAGCGAGGAGGCCGCAGCCCGACAGGCACAAAGCGGCATCTGGCAAGCCGCGACCCGCACGGCGTCGGACCACCGCGCCACGCGATGGGTGTCCGCCTCGGAAGCTGCCCCCGACGGCTGCGCCATCAAGGGTAACATCTCCCATTCCGGCCGCATTTATCACATGCCGTGGAGCCCTTGGTACGCCAAGGTCGTCATGCGGGCCGATAAAGGCACCCGCTGGTTTTGCAGCGAGGCCGAGGCCCTAGCCGCCGGCTGGCGCGCCGCATATGCCCCCTAAAACAACCCCCTGACGCCACTTACGAGCTGTGAACACAGCGTGAGGACTATGCTGCGCTGCGAATTGACACAGGCACCGCATTGCACCTAGTTTGCACGATGATGCAGGACGCAACCGAGCGGCGCTAATGGCGTTCGGTGGTTTTCGCTCGCTTGCACGCTCGTTGGCGCGGGGAATGTCGATGGCAAAATTGGCGCATGTCACGCTCGCGGCTTGTGCCGCAGGCGCTGGCCTCATGACGGCGACCGTTCCAGCGGTAGCTGACAGCGCAACCTTCGAAGGCTTCCGCACGGAAGCCTTCGGCAACCGGCCAATTCTCAACGGCAATGGCATCGTGTCGCTCAAAGCACCCTACCGCCCCGACGACGTGCGCGCCGTTCCAATGAGCGTCGACGCGCGGCTGACCGACGGCCGCACGATCTCCAAGATCACGTTCATCGTCGACAACAACCCTTCACCCGTCGTGGCGGCGTTCGATATTGGCGGCCACCGCAGCAGCGCGTCGATCGCGATCCGGTTCCGGCTGAACCAACAGTCCGACGTGCGCGCCGTGGTCGAAACCAGCGACGGCCAGCTTTACATGGTCGAGCGGCTGGTGAAGTTCGCCGGCGGTCAGGCCGCCTGCGCCGCGCCACCGTCCGCCCCGCCGGAAGTGATCGCCGCCAACATGGGCAAAATGTCCCTCGCCGAAATCGCCAGTGGCGCGCAGACGAGCCTGACGCCGCGCATGAAGCTCGAGCTGTCGCACCCCAACCACACTGGCATGGTGCTCGACCAGATCACGCTGCTCTACACGCCGGTAAAAATGGTCGAAAAGATCGCCGTCAAGCAGGGCAGTGACACCGTGTTCACCATGGCCGGCTCGATCGCGCTCAACGAAAACCCGGTGATCGAATTCGACATGGCCCGCAACGGCGCATCCGATGTCACGATCGACGTTCTCGACACCGACGGCCAGCGCTTTGCAAAAACGGTCCAGCTCGGGCCAAACAGCTGAGCGACACCGCACAGCTGAGGCCTAAAGCTTCGATCATCGCGGTTTGATTGCCGAAGGTATAGCGCCGCGCTGCTTCCGCGATACGGCAGCCCTTTCAAAATCCCAGCCTCACCTGTAGACGTCGCGGGCTTAACCGCTGCGCTACGCACGTGCGCCGCCATCACCACACTATCGCGACGCGGCACCCATGAAATTCACGCTGTCCTGGCTCCACGACCATCTCGAAACGACCGCCGATATCGAGACCATCTCGACGACGCTGTCGGCCATTGGGCTGGAGGTCGAAGGCATCACCAATCCTGGCGCAAAGCTCGCAGCGTTCACCGTCGCGCGGATCGTCGAGGCCAAGAAGCACCCGAATGCCGATAAGCTGCAAGTGTGCCAGGTCGAGATCGCCAAGGGCCAGCCGCTGCTCGAGATCGTGTGCGGAGCGCCAAACGCGCGGGCCGGGCTGTTGACGGTATTCGCGCCGATCGGCACCTACGTCCCCGGCCTCGATGTCACGCTTGAAAAAAAGCCGGTCCGCGGTGTCGTCTCCAACGGCATGTTGTGTTCGGCCGCCGAACTCGAACTCGAAACCGATGCGAGCGGTATCATCGAGGTCGACCCGGCCCAGGAGGACAAGATCGGCACACGCTATGCCGAGATCCTCGATCTGTCGGACCCGATCATCGAGGTCAAGCTGACGCCGAACCGGCCGGACTGCACCGGCGTGCGCGGCATCGCCCGCGATCTAGCCGCCAGTGGCCTCGGCACGCTGAAGCCAGAGCCCAAGCTCGGCGCGGTCGAGGGCAAAGCCGCCTGCCCGGTCGACATCAAGTTGGACTTCACGCCCGAGACCGCGAGCGCTTGCCCCGTGTTTGCCGGCCGCGTCGTCACTGGCGTCAAGAACGGCCCATCGCCAGCCTGGATGCGAAAGCGGCTGGAAGCGGCCGGACTTCGCCCGATCAACGCGCTGGTCGATGTCACGAACTACATCTCGCTCGACCACGGCCGTCCGCTCCACGTCTATGATGCGGCCAAGCTGACAGGTGCGATCCGAGCGCGCCTCGGCAGGGACGGTGAGACGTTCAAAGGCCTCGACGGCCGCGAGCACACCGTCGATGCCACCATGTGCGTCATCGCCGATGACAGCGCCGTGCTCGGCCTCGGTGGCATCATGGGCGGCGAAGCATCCGGCTCGACGGATGCGACGACCACCGTGTTCATCGAGAGCGCGTACTTCGACCCGGGGCGCACGGCAGCAACAGGGCGCAAAGCGCAGATTACGTCGGATGCCCGCTATCGCTTCGAGCGCGGCGTTGACCCGGCTTACGTCGACGGCGGCCTCGACCTCGCAACGCATCTGATCATGGAAATCTGCGGCGGAACGCCGTCGAAACGCGCCGTGGCGGGCCAAGCCCCCGCCGAGCCGCGCACCATTGCGTTCGACTATGGCCGCGTCGAAAAGCTGTCGGGCATTCGGCTGGAGGCGGCCGAAATCACGCGCATTCTGAAGGCGCTTGGATTTGGCATCGCGAGCGCGAAACCGGACGGCAAGGGCAAGTCCAAGTCGGCAAGCGTTGCTAGCAGCCTGCCCGGCGACGCGCCCGCTACCGTCGTCGTCCCGACCTGGCGGCCGGACATTCACGGCCCCGCCGACATCGTCGAAGAGGTCGTGCGGATCGCCGGCCTCGACCGTATCCCC
>Ga0247838_1006016_pt1 | contig 11741 bp, 3 predicted proteins | sample LaCruzMarch2015__5_FD_189097 | JGI IMG/M metagenome (GOLD analysis project Ga0247838, IMG submission 189097) | Freshwater microbial communities from meromictic Lake La Cruz, Castile-La Mancha, Spain - LaCruzMarch2015_15m | ecosystem: Environmental > Aquatic > Freshwater > Lake | place: Spain... | reverse complement strand
ATGTAGATGCCCTAACACTTCTGCTTAATGGAGAAGCTCAGGCGGCGGTGTTGCCCAGTAGAGCGGTAGTGCCATTGCTGAGAAGCGATAGCCGCCTAAGGGCGTTTCTACCAATTCAAGGTGCACCCCTTTGGTGGAATTTGCTGGTGCGGCCTGCTTCTGCAGCTGCTATCCCACCTTTGGAGTGGTTGCTGGCTCCAAGTAAATCACCATTACTTGATCAATTGTTGCGGGCTGGTTTTACCCCTCCTTTGAAGCTGAAGCTATTAGCGGCAGCCCTATCTCGCCAACCCCAGGCCCAGTTGTTGCGGCCGCCTGCCGAGTTATTGGAGAGATGCACCACTATTATATAATATAAAGAAAATTATAATTATTTGCGTTCACTCGGGTTGGAGTATTCCCATTTGTTGAGAAATAAATTATTATTCTCGCTCCAAAACACAAAAAACTGAATCGGATTTTGTGAGGTAACGCTTTAAATTGGCAGCGAACTTATTTTGAGTTTTTTCCTTCTATTCAGGCAAATCTAATCTGATCTTTATAGCCATCCTCGTGGGATCGGGAGCCACATCAACGCGATGAATAACACTATTGTTGGGGAGGATCGCACTCATGCGGCCGCCAGCGTTGTGCGCAATAAAACCAAGTAGGTTTTCCCCAGATGTTTTTATGTACCAGTAATTATATTTCGAGATTTCATTGTTATCAACAGCTAAAATATTTGTTGCAGATTGCATTGAAAAACAAAAAATGGGTGAGAATCGTGAGCAACAAACAATTTCGCTGCGTCCGCTCCCATGGCTGATCACGAAGGGCGAAAGCTCAGCGTTCGAGAAATGATCAACGCTCACCTTTTCCCAGTTCTGGCGCTGGTGGCAACTGCAAGCTCGGTTTCTATTGCTTTGTCGCTTGGCCCCATCGCTGGCCAGGCTTCAAGGTGGAACCAGTGTTACGACGGCGGTTTGGCTTGGTTGGATCGCAATAGCCCACGCATTAAGGGTGGAGATCGCCTGTCTATTGCAGCTAATTTTTGCAATGGTGGATCGCCAAATAAACCGGCTCGTTAATGGCTGATGCGCTATTGATTAGCGGGTATATCCGCCTGCTCATATCAGCTTTTACAGGCTTAACAATTTACCTGAAACCGGGGGCACTGGGGGAATTAATCACGGCAAAAGCAAAAAATGAAAAAGCTCGCTAAATTTGCTAAATAATTTTGCTCTTTGAGTGAGTTGATTTAAATTATTTCAAGCCCGGTAATACTATTCGAATAACCTGTTATTTCAATAATTGTATCATTTATGCTTGAGAAACCAGGTTGGTTATCGTTCAGCGCAAGGAAACTGCGCCTACCAATCGATGCATCAAAATACTGAAAAACAATTCCTGCTTGAGCTTTAAAATTCGTCTCAGATAGCGTGTTGATCAGTTCTGTTTCTGTAAATTGATTTATAAAACCAATTTCTTTAATACGTCCAGGAGCTATTGGATAGGTAGCATCAATTAAATCAGTTCCAACCATCAAGTCGGTTATGTGATCATAAGATCTAAAGTTAGAGTCTTGTGAGGAAGTATATATAAATGTATCACTTCCTAGTAAGCCAGTTAGTAAATCAGGGCCTTGCCCACCTTCAATATTGTTATTGTTATTGTTACCAACAAGCTTATTTGCGCTTGCGTTTCCAGTGGCATTAATTGGTTCGTCTCCAAGCAGTACTAGGGTGTCTTTACTTGTTGGCAAGCTAATTGAGGAAGCAGAATAGGCAGCCTCAGGGATATTAATTACATTAATGGAAATATCCCTTTCAAAACTAAGACCATCCTGATCGGTTGTGCGCAAACGAATCATATAGTTAGCTTGTTTTTCGTAATCTAAAGCTGAGAGGATTTTTAGTTTATCTCCATCCAAATAAAAAGCTTTACTGTCAAGGTTGTCTTTAATTGGTCTAATTTCATAGGTAAATTGATTCATCTTATCAGGATCATCTGTTCCGATTAATGATACAATTGAATCAGCGGGAGCATTTTCATGTATTTGATAAGAACTTAATTTTATGTCCTCCGGAGGTTCATTAACATTTTCAACCTTAAGGCTGAAAATGTTTTCAACACTTAATCCTCCTCTATCAGTGGCTCTTATCTTAATTGAATACATATTTTTCTTTTCAAAGTTTGATGATTTATTTATTACTAACTTATTTCCAAGTATTAAAAACTGATCATTATCATTAGCCCCTTGGCCTGGTACAAAAGAATAAATGAAAGTATCATTAATATCTGTATCAACACAGGTAAATTGTAGGATTTGTGAGCCAATCATAGTGTTCTCTTTAAAAGCTAAATTTGATGCCTGAATTTCCAGAGGTATAGAATTTACTTCATAGGTAAATAATTCATTGACCTCTAAACCCCCTTTATCTTTTGCTTTTATGTTTAAGTTGTATTTCTTTTTCGAAGAATTTGTTATTTGATTTTGAAGTCTTAGTGCATTACCGGTTAATATAAAAAATTCACTATCGTCAGTTTCTGATGATGTATCTAAACTATATGTGATTAAATCGTTAGCATCTGGATCTGCGCTAGAAAGAATTGATACTAAAGATCTTGCAGGTGAGTTAATATTTATAAACGACGATGAACTCTTAATTAGCCCTGGTGATTCATTTTCATTAATAACAGTAATATTAAACGACTTCTCAACAGAATTACCACCTGGATCTGTAGCCTCTATTCTAATCAAAAAATCAGGCCCTTTCTCGTAATCAACTAAACCTGTAATTAATAATCTATTGTCATTAATGGAGAATAGTGAATTGTGATTATCACCATCACCAGATACTAAATTATATTTAATTGATTTTGATTCCTCTGGATCATCCGCATTTAAATATGCCACAATAGAGTTAGTAGAGGAATTTTCCTTGATGCTTAAGTTTGAAAGTTTAATATCCGTAGGTGCCTCATTGATATCAATTACGTTAATCAAAACATCAGAAATAATATCTTTACCAAATAGATCACTTGCTTTTATTTTAATATTGTATGAAGATTTATTTTCAAAATCAACTGGAACAAGAGTTTTAAGTTTGTTACCTTCAATTGAGAAAAATTTATTATCAGGAGCATCAAGTTCACTCAACAGTGAAAAATTTTTGGTGCCTTTTTGAGGTAATTCCGTGGTAGATATATTTGCAATGGTAAAACCAATAGGAATATTTTCACTTATGAAGTTATTATTTATTGTTACAGCGTCGATTACATTGAAGCTTACTATTTCGTCATGGTATGCACCTAGAGAGTCTATTGTACGTATTTTTAAGTTAAAGATAGTTTCATCAATGTCAGAAATAGTACTATTTATAATTAGTTTGTCTTGTAATATTGAGAACCTACTTAAATTATCTAAACTATTATCATCAGATATTTGATATGAAAAAGAGGATCCAAGATCAGGGTCAATTCCTCTGAGGGTTGCTATTACGTTGTTTTGTTGAGTATTTCGATTAATTGTTGATTGTGAAATTTCTAATTTTGATGGTTTTTCGTTAGTATCCTGAATTGATATCATCACCTCTTTTTCAAATACAGTACCATTAAGTTTATTTCTTGCGGCAATACCTAGATGATATGATTTTTTTGTCTCATAATCTGGTGATTCATTGATGATAAGCAAATTATTTCTAACTCCGAATTTAACATTATCAGAATACACTGAGTTTGGCAAGAGATAAAATTCATAGCTATCATCTGCATTAAAATAATTTAAAGATATTGATGCAACAGTTGAACTAGCAGGAACATTTTCAATAATATTTTTAGGTGAAACAACAATTGATTGGGGTAATTTAAAGTTGATTGCATTTTCTGTAAATAGTCCACCTCTATCTGTGGATCTGACTCTGATTTGATAATTTTGCCCTTCATAATTCGGAATAGTTGCAAGTTTAAGTTCGTTTTGTTCAATTTTAAATATATTATTATCACTGGATCCAATTCCAGGCACTAAGGATAGTTGATGCATATCTTGAATGTCCTGGTCCTTCGTTAACAGATAGCTAATTGTTGATTCAGCCGTAAGTGCTGAAGCAATAGTATAATTTGATGCAACTATACTTGTTGGAGCTTCATTCTCATTGACAACATTAAGTTCAAAGTTTTGCTCTATAAATAATCCTTGGGCATCAGTTGCTCTAATTCTCAAATAATATACATTTTGAGTTTCATAGTCTGCTGAATTTCTAATTTGTAGTTGACCATTTTCAATTTTAAAGCTTGAATTATGATTGTCGCCAATCCCTTGAGCAAATGTATAGAATATTTGATCATTTGAATCGGGATCAAGAGATAATAGATTGGCTATAATAGAATCTGATGGTAGATTTTCTGCAAAACTATTTGTTGACAAACTTATTTTTGATGGGGCTTCATTTAGATCATTCACATTTATTTCAAATATTTTCTCAGTAAAAAGTCCTTGATCATCAACCGCCCTAATTTTAAGCTTGTAATTCTGTTTAGTTTCAAAGTCCGTTTGCTTCATTGCAATCAGCTTATTACCACTTATTCTGAAATATCTATTATCATTTAGGAGTGAATCAGCAAAAATATAAGTTGTAGAGTCGTTTTTATCTTCATCAAGAGAACTTATGGTTGCTACAACTGAACCAGAACTTAAATTTTCATCTATGTTTAGTTTTGATAAACTAAGGTTTATCGGCGCTTCATTCATATTGTTAACAGAGAGATTGACTTGCGTTTCCCCTCTTATCTCTCCCATTACAACAGCTTGTATTTTAATATTATAATTAGATTTATCTTCATAGTTTGGTCGGGTTTTGATTTTTAATTTATTTCCCTCTATAATAAATAAGTTGTTATCTGGATTTTGAACGGGATCTATTAGATTATAATTAATATTAGTACCTAGCTCGTCTAGGTCTGAACTGATTATAGATATAAATTCCGCAGAGGTATTTTCATTAACACTCTTCTCAACTAAAAATATAGTTATTGGCTTTTTTTGGAGCGTTAGATTCACGATCTGATCTAAAAATAATCCATTTTGATCTGTGGAACGTATAATAATTGTATTGTTGGTTTTTAAATCACTTGCCTTCTTTTTATTGAGATATACTGTGTTGGCTTGAATATTAAAGTTCTGGAAATCTGTATCTGCTACTGATAAGATTTCATATTTAAAGGAGTTTTTAATATCAGGGTCTATAGTTGATAGAATACCAACTTTTCCATTAAGTTCTAACGTATACGGAATAGTGGTACTGGATAATAATATTTTTTCTGGTGTTTCATTAATATCTAATACTTTTAACAGTAGTTCTTGTTCTTTCTGTAATCCCCTAGCATCAGCTGCTTTTAAAAACAATGTATACAATGGTTTAGTCTCAAAATCTGGCGTTACCTGTATATACAACTTGTTACTATTAATTATATTAAAATAAATGTTATCACTTTGAATATTATCTGAGATTAGCTCAAACGAAATTATATCATTTTTATCTGGGTCGTTGTGGCTGAGCTCTCCAATAAATGAATTAGGGCTAATATTCTCCAAAATGCTAGCGTTATTAATAGATATTTTAGTTGCGGCTTCATTAATATCTTCACATTCTAATCTAAATCTCTTGGTTATAAATTGTCTGCTGGAATCTGTTGCTCTTATATCTATGTTGTAGAAAGGCTTTTTTTCGTAATTAGGCTCATCAATGAGAATTAACTTATTGTTTAATATCTGAAAATTTGCATTATCGTTACCAGACTCATAGTTATCGATTAATTCAAAGTAAGTAGTATCATTTACATCAGGATCGATAGCTGTAATATCTGCGATTATTGAACCTTGAATTATGTTTTCAGGAAAATTTAATTTAGATAAATTCAACATACTTGGAGGTTCATTTATATCTATTACAGATAATAAAAATTCCTTTTGAATACTAAATCCATTTGGCTCGGTTGCTTTTAACCTTATATTGTAAGAACTTTTATTCTCAAAATTTACCTCTTCTTTAATGGATAGAATATTATCTTTTATTTCAAATTTACTATTATCTTGGGAACCATTTCCATCTACCAAGGAAAAATTAGTATCTTGATCGCCAATAAGTGAATCTGTAAATATAGTTGCAATAGAGGATCCATTCGTATTTTCAGGGATTGTTATTGATGATAAATTAATATTAGATGTTGCTTTAAGAATATTCAGTTGAAGATCCTTTTCAACTGAAAGACCCAAATTATCTGTTGATTTTAGTTTGAGGATGTAATTGCTTTTCAGATCATCAGCAGGTTTTTCCTTCAGTACTAGTTTGTTATTATTGATGCTAAAAATTTGGTTCTCATTATTTTCAAGTATTTCGTATTTAAAAGTGTCATTGGAATTCGGATCAATTGTAATTACGTCAGCAATTACACTGTTGGGTATTGTTGTTGCACTGAAGCTATATGTTGACAATTGAATGTTATCAGGGAACCCATTAAGTGTAAGTATAAGTTCACTAAAATATATATTCCCTTGATTATCTTTTGCTTCAACCTCAATGAGATAATTGCTTTTCTGCTTATAGTTAGGAGAATGATTGAGTTTTAATTGATTGCCTTCAAGTAAGAATAAATTATTGTCGTTTTGATTTTTTGATATAAATTTATAGCTAATATTTGTTAGTGGATCTGTATCTGAAATAGAAAGTTTACACACTGTTTCGCCACTAACAAGGCTTTCATTGAACAGATTGTTGCTAAATAAAATTTCTGGTAACTCTTTTCTGTTTTCTATATTTAAACTAAGGTTTGTTTCGGTAAACAAACCGTATTCATCTGTTGCTTTTAGTCTTAAATCATACAACTGCTGTTGTTCATAGTCTGCAAACTTATTCATTACTAATCTATTTTTTTCCTCCCAATTAGATGTTCCAATAAATGTTCCTGTAATTATGGATGAACCGTCCTCGTGGGTGTTAATGCTGTGACTTTTATCGGAATTCACTCCTCCAGCTCTCCTCGCCCACTCAAATTCTCCGTTAATATTTAGTTTAGCAATATATACATCACTATTCCCAGCCGAAGTTAGCTTGATATTCCCAAAATTTGCCTCGCCTGTAAATTCACCTATAATTAACGTTGACCCGTCTGCTAAGGGTGATATGTCAATTCCATAGTCTTTATTAAAACCTCCAGCTTGCGTTACCCATGAAAATGATCCATTTGCATTTAATTTCGCAATAAATGTATCCTCTTCCCCAAATGAGTTAAGGCTTGTTCCACCAAAGCTTGCTACGCCTGTAAAAGTTCCTATGATGAAGCTACTTCCATCGTTTTTGCCTTTAATAGATTTTACATATTCGTTACCTAATCCACCAGCTTTATTTGCCCAAGCAAATGTTCCATCGGCGTTTAATTTTGCTATGAATATCTCTTGTTCACTTGAACTAATTAACGTTGTGTCTCCAAAACTTGCGCTACCAGAGAATGTTCCTGTTATAAATGTTGAATTATTATCTATAGAGCTAATGGCAGATACCGAGTCGTAATCGCTGCCTCCACCAGTTGTTGCCCAATCATAGGAACCATCTATGTTTTGCTTGGCGATAAATACATCCATCTTACCCTTTGATTGAAGAGATCTAGCTCCAAAGCTTTTATTACCAGAGAAGGAGCCAGCTATTATGTAAGATCCATCTGATAAAACTGATTTGATATTGGTACTTTCAGTATTTTTATTTTCTGAAACTTCTGCCCATGTATAATTTCCATCGGTATCAAGTTTGGCGGTAAAATACTGTTCTTTTGTTGATGATCTAAGAGTTATGTCAGAAAAGTTTGCTGAACCTGAAAAGCTCCCTTCTATCGTTGAAGAGCCATCCAAATCAGACGTAATACTGTAAATATAATCATCATTCTCACCTCCTGCTTTAGTTGCCCAAATGAAATTTCCATACTTATCTATTTTACTTATAAATACATCTGAGCGACCTGTCGCTGTTAAGGATATTTTATTAACTATGCTAAAGAATTCATTATCTTTATCTCCAATTCCTTCTGAAAGACTGAATCTATGCTTACTATTTGCATCTGGATCGGTTGAATTTATTTCTGCGATTGTGCTACCTTTACGTAGATTTTCCTCGAATCTAAGATCTGATAGTGCAATTGATGTTGGCGTTCTATTGTAAATTAGATTAAAAGCTTGATCTAGTATGAGTCCATCTTGATCAGTTGATCGAATGCGTAGCTGATAATTATTCTTTTTTAAGTTTACACCAGATTGTTTAATATATAGTTTATCCTGAATTATCTCAAAAAGATTGTTATCTATCGCTCCGGTTCCAGATATTAATGAATAACTAAATTTATTGGCTACGTCTGGGTCCTCAGATGTAATAATTGCCAACGGTGTGTTGGTTGTTATTGTTTCATTTATAAAATTATTTGATAAAAATATTTTTGTTGGAGCTTCATTTACATTTGTCACTGAAATTTCTATCTCGTGCTCTGAATATTCCCCAGCTTGATCAGTAGCCCCAATCCGAACCTGGTAAATTTGATATTTTTCAAAATCAATTAATTCTTTGTTCTGCAGAAAAGTGCTATTAATCTGAAATAAACTGTTATGAGTATCACCGTCTCCACTTACTAAACCAAATTTATAAGATGTACTACCATTTTTGTGATATCCAAGAATTTCCGCAACATTTCGAAAGGCTGGAATATTTTCATTAATTGTATTAACTGATAATTTTATTGTTGTGGGCTCAATTAGATCTTCAACTAATATTGTTAATGGCTTATTTGTTTTTAATCCACCTTGATCTTCGGATTGAACTTTTATATTGTAAATATTCTTCTTTTCATAGTTTGCCATTTTTTTTATAAAAAGATGATTATTTGCAATGAAAAAATACTGATTATCAGTATCACTGTTATTGTCGTCGAGTTTATAGCTAAATTGATCGTTGATATTGGGATCAATAGTTTCAAGTACTCCAATTTTGCTATTTGGTGCTTGATTTTCCGGAATAGTATTTGTGCTAATTTTGATATCGATTGGCGCTCTATTTATAACTAGCTCTATATCCTTTTCAAATGTAAGGCCTTGCTTGTCAGACGTGGCAATTCGAATAGAATAAATTCCTTTGTTATTAGAAGGTGTTGATTTTAGTTTGAGTTCATTGCGATCTATATAAAAATAATCATTATCGTTTGATTTTTTGAAATTTGGGGCTAAATAGTAAAAGAATTGATCTTTTACGTCTTCATCGGTTGTTGTAAGTAGTGAAACAGTTGAATTGTTTTTAACTGTTTCATTTATGACTATGTTTGTTGCAGTGATATCTGTTGGCGCTTCATTGATGTCATTAATGAATAGTTGAAACACCTGTTCAAATTTATTGAGCTCATTATCACTTGCCCTTACTCTAATAGAACAGGATTTTTTCTGCTCAAAGTTTAGTTTTTTCTCGAGAACTAATTGATTGTTGGAAATTTTAAATAAATAATTATCATCACTGCCAATACCAGTAACTAATTCCAGTTTAACTGTTGAATCTACATCAGGATCGTAGGATATTATATTTGTTAATACGGAACCAATTACTATATCCTCATCAAATTTAGATTTCAGGATTGTTATTCCAGATGGTGCTTCGCTTGTATCTGTAATTGATACCATAAAGTCTTCATCAACATAAAGTCCGCCTTGATCACTAGCGCGCAATCTGAATTTTAGTTGATTTCTACGTTCATAATCTGGTGAATTTTTTATTATTAAATTATTGCCATCAATTGCAAAATAAGCATCGTCATTTGATTCTGGATCTTTGATAAGACTGTATGTGAATTTTGTATCAATGTCTAAATCTATACCACTTATCGTAGCAAATTTGGTTCCTACGGCTGTATTTTCTGTTAAGACCGTATTTGATATAGTAATTCCTGATGGAGGGTTTGATGGATAAACACTTTTAGTGAATACATCTCGTGTCCCTTGGTTTATTTCTCCTTCAAAGTTACCATTTGTTGATCCAACAAGAATAAGTCTACCGTCTTTTGTTGAATTCAAACCCGCCGCCACATCTATTTGATCTGAACCGAATAATGATGTCCACAGTTGGTTTCCATTTGTATCTTGAGCACTAATAGCTACATCACTAAATCCTCTATTCTCTTCCCCATTTAGGTTTCCATTTGTTGTGGCCGCTAGGTAAATATTTCCGTCTAGCCCAATTGCGAGCGATTTACCCTTGTCTTCCGCACTTGTTCCTTGGGTTTTGCTCCATAGATGATCTCCACCAAATGTTAAGGCACTTAATAGAATATCCGAGCCGCCATTGTTAGTTTGATTGCTTATTTCCCCTTTTGTTGAGCCTGCGATATAAATATTATATTCTTTGTCTAGCACTATGCTGTTTGCTGAATCATCTAAGCTGCTCCCTAGGTTTTTAAGCCAGAGCATCCTGCCATCTGCCAAGATAAGTGATACAAAGATGTCTGTACCACCTTCGTTGTTAAACCCGTTGTTATTGCTTGTGGATGTGCCCGTAATGCAAACACTTCCAAAGGGACCAGCTGCAATTGACGTACCTATGTCGTTACCATTACCACCTATTAATTTTACCCATTTAAGTTCACCTAAGCTGTTATAGCAACTTACGAATACATCTTTCTTGCCTTTGTTTATTTCTGAACCAAGATTACCTTCCGTACTTCCTGTTACCCATATATCACCATTGCTAGCTACCGTAATAGCATAACCATAATCATCCGAAGATGTCCCAAGCAGTTTAGTCCATGCCCTAATACCATCTTTTTCATATCTGGATATAAAAATATCAGATTTACCTGAATTTATCTCATCATTTAAATTTCCTTCCGTTTGACCAGTTATATAGATTTCTCCATCTATTCCTGTAGTAATTCCATAACCAATATCGTTATATGTTGAACCATTTAGTGCCGACCAAGCTAGTTTTCCATCTGCTTCAAAATGTCTAATTAAAATATCAAACGATGCGCTACTTGTAGTTGCTGCTGATGATGGATTGCTTACGAATGCCCCTCCAACAATAGTACTAGCATTTTCTGAATCTGAGCTCACGCCGTTATCAAATTCAAACGATGGAGTTCCCAGAAGGTGGTTCCACACCCTGTTTGGCAAAAGAGTTAATTGTGGTGCCATTGTTACTTGGATGAATTAGGTAAAAATACATTCTGTTTGAATTAGACGTTTTCTGTTCTATTTTCAACGACGCAGCAATCTGGTGTACCATATTCACTATAGTGCACCTTAAACCAAAAGCCAACATCTTTATGGAATTCCCTCCCCTTTATTTGGCCTTATGGCTTAATCATCTTTGTAACGAATCCGCAAACACGCATTTGATGAGAGCTGCATCAGTAGCCTTGGGAAGAGGACAAAACAAAATTGATCTACTTGCCTTGATATCCGCCTTGGCTTCGGGTGATTTTAGCACTGTCCCGTTAGTTCAGGTGGTTCCTGGTTCTGAACTCATAGGAGCTGCCGCAGCCTACTCAGCTTCCCACCAACGTATTCTACTTAATTATGATTGGTTTCAGTTAGCAACGATTACTGAGTTACTAAACGTCTTGAATGAGGAATTTGGGCATCATTTAGATGCATTACTCAATCATGAAGATTCCAAATTGGACGAAGGTTTGATGTTTTCCGAGTTATTGAGTTTTGATAATCTTTCTATTGATCAACAGAA
>Ga0247838_1006014_pt1 | contig 11744 bp, 8 predicted proteins | sample LaCruzMarch2015__5_FD_189097 | JGI IMG/M metagenome (GOLD analysis project Ga0247838, IMG submission 189097) | Freshwater microbial communities from meromictic Lake La Cruz, Castile-La Mancha, Spain - LaCruzMarch2015_15m | ecosystem: Environmental > Aquatic > Freshwater > Lake | place: Spain... | reverse complement strand
CACTGCCTTAGAGATTTGATGTATCTGCTTGAACTAGGTGAACTTCCAATTGAAATCCCACTGGTGATCTCTAATCGGGAAGATTTGCAGTCCCTGGTTGAATCACACGGAATTCCATTCTTATACCTGCCGGTCACCGCAGCCTCAAAGGCAGAACAAGAAAAGGTGATGCTGGCAAAGATTGCCGAACTCAAAATCGATTTTGTGGTCCTAGCTAGATATATGCAGATACTCTCCAAGGAATTCTGTGCAGCAATGCCAGGAAAGATTATTAATATTCACCACTCATTCTTACCTGGCTTTAAAGGTGCCAAGCCTTATCACCAGGCTCATGATCGCGGTGTGAAGATCATTGGCGCAACAGCGCACTTTGTGACCTCTGATTTAGATGAGGGTCCAATCATTGAACAAGATGTTGCGCACGTAAACCATGCGGCAACTCCGGAAGAGATGATTGCCCGTGGCCGCGATATTGAACGCCGTGTACTAGCAAGAGCAGTGAAGTTATTTGCCGAAGATCGAATCTTTATCGTCGGTCAGCGCACAGTGATATTTTCCTAATATCTAATTTGTGTCCCCGGCGGGAGTTGAACCTGCGACCTACCGCTTAGGAGGCGGTTGCTCTATCCACTGAGCTACGGGGACGTGGGCATCATCACTATCTGCTAAGCAAATGGTGAAGTTGCTTGGCAAAGGTTATCGGTAGAGATAACCTTCCCCGAACACGCTTACACGAAGTGCGTTAGAACAAATATGAGAGGCCATCCATGAAAGCGCTCGTTATCGGCGCAGGCGGAGTTGGCAGTGCAATCGCAAATATCGCAGCACGTAGACCATTTATTACCTCCATGGTTATTGCAGATCGCGCTCTGTCACGAGCCCAAGCAGCCGTAACAAAAGTAAATGACTCCCGATTTTCAGCGCGGGAGGTGGATGCTTCAGATATCAGCAATATTCGTTCTCTGATTCGTGAAGTGAGCCCAGAGATTGTTGTTAACGCAGTTGATCCACGATTTGTCATGCCAATCTTCTTGGCATGTGAAGAAGAGAAAGTTAATTACCTGGATATGGCGATGAGTCTTTCAAAGCCCCACCCTGATGATCCATTTAACAAACCAGGAGTGAAGTTAGGTGACGAGCAATTTGCGCGTCAGCAGAATTGGAGCGATGCCGGTATCTATGCCGTCATTGGTATGGGAATTGAGCCTGGTATGAGCGATGTCTTCGCGCGATACGCCCAAGATGAACTCTTTTCTCGTATTGATTATTTAGCTGTAATGGATGGTTCAAACCTGACAGTTGATGGTTTTGATTTCGCGCCATCGTTTTCTATCTGGACAACTATCGAAGAGTGTCTTAATCCCCCTCTGATTTTTGAAGAAGGTCGCGGTTGGTATACAACTGAACCGTTTAGCGAACTTGAAACATTTGATTTTCCCGAAGGAATTGGGCCAGTTGAATGCGTCAATGTTGAGCATGAGGAAGTTGTCTTAATTCCACAGAAGGTAAAGGCGAGAGAAGTTCGATTTAAATATGGACTTGGTGCGCAATTTATCGAGACCTTAAAGACTATTCATACCCTTGGGATGGATAAGAAAGAGAAGGTGAAGGTAGGAAACGTTGAGATTTCTCCACGTGACTTGCTTGCCTCAATCTTGCCTGATCCTGCAACCATCGGTGATCTCATGCACGGAAAGACTTGTGCCGGAACACTAGTTAAAGGTCTTGCTAAAGATGGCTCGCCAAAAGCTGTCTACATATATAACGTCGTAGATAACAAGTGGTCGATGGAAAACTACGGTAACCAAGCCGTTGTCTGGCAGACCGCAATTAATCCCCTGATTGCAATGGAACTGATTGCAAATGGCACCTGGATGCCGGAAGGAATTTCTGGCCCAGAGTGGTTCCCGGCGCAACCTTTCCTTGATTTAATTAAGGAGTACGGATCTTCCTGGCACATTCGCGAAGAAGATCCGAAAGGAATCGTGGCATAAATGGCGCAATGGGCTCTCGTTACAGGTGCAAGTGTTGGAATTGGCGAGAGCTTTACCCGACTTCTTGCAGCTAAGGGTTACAACATTGTCTTGGTTGCACGAGATGAAGTGCGCTTACACGAACGCGCAGCTGGACTACGTGAAAAGTATGGAGTCCAAACATTTGTGCTGCCCGCAGATTTGGCCACAAAAGGCGGAGTGAAGTTAGTTGAGAAGTACATCCAACGCTATGAGATAGAAGTGTTAATCAATAACGCGGGCTTTGGTATCAATAAGGCTTTTACGGCCAGTAATTTGGGTGATGAACAAGATTTACTCAATGTTTTAGTGCGTACTCCTATGCGGTTGATGCACGTTATTTTGCCAGGAATGAAGGAACGCAAGTCGGGAACAATTATCAATGTTTCATCCGTGGCTGGCTTTATCGCAGGTGGAACGTATAGCGCGGCCAAGTCTTATCTGACCGTGCTCTCAGAATCTCTCAACACTGAATTAAAGGGAAGCGGAGTGAAGGTTTCAGCGCTCTGTCCTGGTTTCACTCGAACCGAATTTCATCAGCGTGGACGGATGAAGATGAAGGGGTTGCCAAGTTTCATGTGGCTTAACTCAGATAAGTTAGTTGCGCAATCATGGAAAGATGCACAGGCTAATCTGCCTGTAAGTATTCCGGGCTGGCAGTACAAACTTCTTGTAGCAATCGTTTCAATTGTCCCAAGAAGTTTTGTACGTCAAATAGGAATGAATGTACGAAAGAAGCAGCGTTAACTAACTAGTTAACGACCGCGACGGCTATTGCCACCGCGATATCCACCACTGCTGCCGCCGCGACGATTACCGCCACCTGAACGCGATCCGCTTTGTGGGCTCTTGCGCTCCATTACTGGTGGAACGTATGGGACACCTGATGGCTCTTGCGCACCAGTGATCACCATAAGTTTTTCATCAAGTGGGCGAACATCGTGGAACTTCGGTGTCACACCTGCGCGTGAAAGAAGTCCAGATACCGCACGTGAATTCTTTGACGATGACAAGGTAACTACAGTTCCTGATTCGCCAGCGCGTGCTGTACGACCTGAACGATGCAGGTAATCCTTATGATCTTGTGGCAGATCTACGTGAACAACAAGTGAGATGCCATCGACGTGAATACCGCGTGCAGCAACATCTGTTGCAACGAGAGCGGAATTCTCTTGCTCCTTAAAGAGGGCAAGGGTGCGGGTACGCACTGCCTGTGACTTTCCACCGTGCAATGCGCCAACTGGAACACCTGCGTTAGCAAGCTTGTCCGCTAAACGATCTGCGCCGCGTTGTGTCTTTACGAAGAGAATTGTCTTTCCATTACGCGCCGCAATCTGGGATGTGATGTCATCTTTATCGCCAGGGTGCATCTGTAGAACGTGGTGTTCCATAGTTGATACTGAAGCACGGTCATTTTGCAATGAGTGTGTCTTTGGATTCTTAAGGTACTGCTTCACAAGTGAATCCACGCCGCGATCTAGTGTTGCTGAGAAGAGCAGACGCTGTCCACCAAGATGTGCTTGATCAAGAATTTCCTTCACAACTGGGAGGAATCCCATATCTGCCATTTGATCTGCTTCATCAAGAACTGTGATCTGAAGTTGATCGAGCTGAACTTCATTCTTATTGAGCAAGTCAATCAGGCGACCTGGTGTTGCCACCAAGATTGCGGTTGCTTTACGCATGGCAGTGATCTGCTTTGCATATGGCATTCCGCCAGCGATAACTACTGACTCGTGGCCAACAGTGCGTGCTAGCGGGCGAAGTACTTCATCAATTTGCTGCGCGAGTTCGCGAGTAGGAGTCAAGATCAGTGCCAGTGGCTTATGTGGACGAGCAACCTTGTCGCTGATATTTGTCAGCAGTGCAAGGCTAAAAGCTAGAGTTTTTCCAGAACCAGTTTGGCCGCGACCCAAGATGTCATGGCCAGCTAGTGCATCTGGAAGTGTTGCAATCTGAATTGGGAAGGGATGCATGATTCCTTGGGCGCTAAGGGCATTTGAGAGCGCTGGTGCGATTCCAAGGTCACGGAAAGTAGTTGTTACCTCAGTAAGAGGTGTTGCCTCAACTAAGTTGGCATCAGCTAAATTCACTGAAATGTAATTATCATCTGCACCAAAATCAGTTGCTACATTTGAATGAGTCTTTGATGCGCGACGATCATCGCGGGCATAGGCTGGTGAATCATTACGGCGGTCGCGAGCTGGACGCTGTGAAGTTTCGGTATCGCGAGCTGGCGCCGCACTTCGTGTTGAAGCACTGCGGGTTGCTGCACCACGTGGCGCACTTGGATTGAACTTTTCGCGCTTCTGCGGAATAAAGTTTGGACGACCATCATCGGAACGAGCAATCTTTGCCTTCACTGCTTCCCGACGATTTGTTGGACGTGTGTCAGATTGAATTGGACGCTCCGGGCGATCTGGGCGGAACGGACGTGATGCGCGCTCTGCCCGATCTTCAACAAACTTAGCAGCGCGTGAAACCGGCTTAGCTGAACGCGAGACTGGTTTGGCAGAACGTGAATCAAATTCACCGCGCTTTGGTGCAGATTCCTTAAATGCCTTTGCTGGCTTTGAGAATGTGCGTTCTTCGCGACTCTGCTTTGGATTTCCCTTTGGAGCACCTTCAATATTTTTTGACTTCGATGCGGTGCGCTCTTGGAAACGTTGCGCGCGTAACTTTGAACGATCAGCTACTCGAACTTCCTTCTTAGAAACGACTTCGCGATCTGAATATCGTTCTGTTGTTGCCTTCTTGGCAATAGTTGACTTAACAACGGCTGGCTTGGACTCCGCGCTGCGCTTGGCAGTTCCGCGAGCAGCAGGCTTAGCAACAGCGGTCTTACGCGCAGCCTTCTGGGCAGTTGTGTGGCGGGGTTTGCCTTTTGCGGCGCGACGAGCTTTGCCGGGGGCAGGGGTACGTGTTTGTAGAGACATGAAAATAGATACCAATCGAGACGACAAGCGCGTCTCGGTTAGATCGGCCAGCTAGCTGAACTAGGGCCATCAGGGTCTTGATAAGACTCGCAAGTAAGTGGCCATCTGGCGCACTTTGGGGGAAGTACATCGATGCCGGGTGCGTCGATGGGTTAATCATACACGCAATTTGAGATTCAAAATTCACACGATTTTCTATGCTTGAAAGAGCGCCTTTACACGGGAATTTAACTCAGTCTCGCTACCATTGCGGCATATCCGACGGAGGAACACGATGTCCCGCAAATTAGCAGCCACATTACTTTCAACTGTAGTTATCGCTGGTGGATTTTCGGTAGCGCCCGCATCTGCTGCCAAGATCAGCAACGGCACTGCCTGCTCCAAGCTCAATGCGACAACTTCTGTCTCGGGTTATAAGTACAAGTGCGCCAAGAATTCAATGGTCAAGAACTCAAAGCTCACCTGGTTATCCGTTGAGTGCGTAACTGCAATTACTCAATTCCAGGCCGCTTTGAAGGCTCAAAAAAGCGTAGGTGATATTTCTGCCCAAACTGCTGAACTTGATGCTGAACTTGAGAAAGCGGTCGCAGCTCTGGCAAATGTGACTACAGCATATGAAAATGCACGTGCCCAGGTGACAAAGTCACAGGCATCTATGAACGCCTCCACTAATGCATCTGAAAAACTGGCACTTTCTAGCGCGCTATCAAAACTTGCAAATGCTGTGCTTATTCTCAGTAGCTCCAAGTCAAAGCTTTCGGCACAGGTGAAAGATCTTGAGTCAAAGAAAGCGCTCTTACTCAGCGCTCCAGCTGCATTTAAAGATAGCGTCTCTGATGCAAAATCATCTGCCGGCTTGCTCTGTAAAAAGGGTTACTAAGCCAATACCTCTGTTGCAGTAACGCTTCCCCTATTCAGTAGGGGGTAGCACCCCTGTTTAATTCTTAGGTGTATCGCGCCATCAGATTTCTTCCGGTGGCACTCCTACTGCTTCATCTCTTGCTTAAACTCTTTATTCACGGCAACTCATTTGCCCTCGATCTCATTGCCTATAACGCAATCTGGATCTTTGCAATCGCGGCAATTACCCAAGCACCCTTAAGCAATGACCCGGTCGCAGTTGCCACGACATCACTTGCCATTGGTTTCTGGGGTGTTGGCTCACTCCTTAATAGCTACGCCGATTTTTATCCGCTTTCCAACACTTCCCAATTTTTAGCCCAGCTCAGTTACCTCTTTTTTTATCCACTCTTACTCGTTGCCATCCCTCGCACTCTCTCGCGCGGGCGCCGTTTAAATCCCATCGAAGTGCTCGATTCAGTGATCTTCGGGCTTGGAATTTCCGCAATTGCCACAGCGCTCTTTCTCTCGAAAGTATTTCCAGAATCTATCTCTGACGTGCAAGATCAATTCTTCTCACTGTTGTTTCCGATATCGGATTTATTACTCCTTACACTGGCCGCAATAGCAGTAATCACGCATCGACTACAGAAGCGTGCGCTCTTGCTCTTTCTTGGAATTCTTATCTTTAGCGCATCAGATCTGTTCTACCTGTGGCTCTCCGTCAATAACAATTACACCTTCGGTCAGATTTCCGATGATGGCTGGCTGATAGGAATTGTCATCATTGCTAGCTCCTTTTGGTATGCACAGAGCGCAACTACATCTGAGGTGACAATCCACCCTGTCTTTATCGCGCTCTCAATCTTCATTAGCCCCACCCTGCTTGCGCTAATGGCGCTACGTCCTGGAATCTTCTCTATCTATATTCTCATTCCAACTATCGCAACTCTCTTTCTTGCCTTTATCCGAATGACAATAGTGATTAGACAAGCACGAAATCTTGGGGAAGAGAAGGTGCTAGCGCGCACCGATGAGCTAACGGGACTTCCTAATCGTCGCCGTTTGGTGGTAGAACTTGCTACCTATTCAGAGACAGAAGGTGCGCTCTTACTCCTTGACCTCAATGCATTTAAACCAGTCAATGATCAATACGGCCACGAGGTGGGTGATCTGATTTTGCAACAAGTGGCGCAACGCTTTAGTCGATCGCTACCAACGGGGGCAGTCCTTGCCAGACTCGGTGGTGATGAATTTGGTGTCTTGATTAATGGCAGCTACGAAAGAACTTTAGAGGCCGCATTTGCCCTGCAAGCTACTTTAAGTTATCCATTTATTATTCGTGGCCACAGCATCACTATTGGCGTCAGTATTGGCCACGCTCATAATGATGGCGAAAACAGCCTTCTTGAACGCGCTGATGCTGCGATGTATGAAGCTAAGCGAACCGGTGCCGGAGTTATCCAGGCTCGGTAATTAGAGCGTGTGAAGTTTGCACTTAATTCCGACCCAACTGCCAAGAAATACAAAGGCGAAGAAGACCCAACCAGAGAGGGCAAATGCTTGTGTGCCAGAAAGTAGAACACCAATGGTGCACCCAAGTGAAATCATGGAGCCCCAACCTAAGAGAACTCCACCGAGTAACGCTGTTGCGCCATTTCGCACGGTAGGAAGTGCTGGCTTAAAGCGATTGCCAGCCAAAGCCGCTGCAAAAGATGATGCCACGATGCCGAAAATGAGCCAACCATTATTAGTGATGGTTTCAGAGAGAACAGCAATACATCCAGCCATCCGATCTAAACCGACCAGTGTGTCATCGCCAATTTTATTCTCAGTCATAAATGTTCTTGCCTGCGTGCTTATTTGACGTGTGACACCTAGCGGTTCAACACGTAAGTAGGCGATAGTTCCAACAACTCCCACGAGCAGCCCAGTTGTGATTGGGCTCCAGCGATCAGTAATGGCACGTTTTAGTGATGCCGCGATAGAAATCTGTCCGGCATAGACCACGCGCAGTGGATCTGAATTCTTGCCTTTTCTGATGACAAAGTGAGCGAGTGCAATCAGAGCTATGAAGGTAATGATAAGCGAACCTGAATATCCAAAGTAATGCGGCAACCAAATAGTGGGTGCATCTGCAATTGCATTTAGATAAAGCCTATTCCAAGAAAGAAATGCAAGCACAAAACCGATGAGCGTTCCGACCAGCGCCGGAATAGCGCGAATATAACCTTGGCCAAGACGATAAAGATGGCCACTAATGCAGGCACCAGAAAGTGCCATACCTATGCCGAATGCGAAGGCAGAAAGCACGAGCACCCAACTCACTGGCCCAATGTGGGCAACCGGTGGCAGGCGTTCAGTAGTTGTATCTGGCAGAAATTGTCCGAAGATGATTGCGTAACCGATAGATCCGGTAGCAATTGCAATAAGAATAGATAGAAATGGCGTGGTGTTCTTATCTTCAATTCCGTCACGGAAAATGCAGAAGAAGCAGAATCGACCACGTTCAAGCAATAGTCCAAGGCTGGCGCCAATCAGAAGTGAGATTGGCGCAGTGGATGAGTTCTCTGATGATGAAAGTAGGAACGCGGTTGCCAATAGCGCAGCAATTACCCCAAGTGAGATAGCGGTTCGTATCTTTTCAGCACGGGTCCACACAGGAAGAAGAGCCCCGAGGCTATCGGGGCTCTTCTCTGACTGCTGTGAGGTGCTAATTACGCAGCTCCCCAAATTGTTCCGGAAGGATTATTAATTGGAACCCCAACTGAGTTTCCGTACTCAGTCCATGATCCGTCGTAATTCTTGACCTTTTGGAATCCAAGAATTTCGCTGAGTACGAACCAGGTCAGTGATGAGCGCTCACCGATACGGCAATATGTGATGATCTGATCTGTGCCAGTTACGCCTTTATCAGCATAGAGCTTCTTAAGTTCTGCAACTGTCTTAAAAGTTCCATCAGCATTTACATTTGAACCCCATGGGACGTTGATTGCACCTGGGATATGGCCCGCGCGTACTGCTAGTTCCTGGAAGCCAGGAGCTGCAAAGAGCTTGCCGCTGAACTCATCTGCGCCACGGATATCAATCAGCGCTGCAATTTTTGTCTTCTTCGCTACCGGAAGAACATCTTTGGCCAAGCTTGCACGCAAGTTCTTATCAGCGTTATTTGCTACAAAGTTACCTGCCTTAAATGTTGGAACAGCGGTTGTGAGAGCACGACCGTCTTTTTCCCACTTAACGCGTCCGCCATCTAGCACGCGAACATCTTTTTGACCGTAGATATTAAATATCCACGCTCCCCATGCCGCAAACCAGTTGTTCTTATCACCGTATAGGACAACGGTTGTGTCATCGCTGATGCCAGCTTTTTGTGCAAGTGCGGTGAAGTTAGCTTGGCTAATGATGTCGCGATTTACTGTGTCAACGAGGTCGGTGTGCCAGACAAACTTAATCGAGTTCTTGATGTGACCACGCTCGTAAATACCAGGCTCAGTACTCACCTCGATGATACGAACATTTGGATTATCAATGTTCTGTTCTAACCAATCAGGTTGCGCTACTGCGCGAGCTTGATTCTTCGGACGTGCATCAGCTGGAATAACACCAGTTGATGTAAAGAGCGCTGCAACTGCTGTGGCAGCCAATACTTTTCTTGAAATTGACATATTTTTCCTCTGTTAGTTGGTTGTATTTTTCTAGATCTAAGAAATTGCTTAGGTAAAACGGGGGGACGAAATAAAAGCTAAATCAGCAACTTGTTGTTGAAATACGGCAGTAGTCAATAATGCGACGTTTAGTAAATAACATCGTGACTCCTTTGCCTGGTTGTAAATACTGGGAAAAGATAGTGAAAGAGGCTTGTGAAGTAAAATTGCGAATCACTTGCAGGTGCAATCAAACTACAAAGGTTTTTCGGGCTTATCTGCCTTAATCTCTTTTAATCGCTCGAGTGATTCAATGCGTTCAACTGCATGATCGACAATGCGCTCTGGATAGTTATGTGAATAGCCATCGAGGAATAACCAAGGTTCATGAATTTCGGCCGCACTTAGGTGAGCAAGTTCTGGCACATATCTACGGATGTAATCACCGTTTTCATCAAAGCGTCGGCCTTGCTCTATTGGATTAAAGACGCGGTAATACGGAGAGGCATCGGTGCCGGTGCCGGCCGTCCATTGCCAACCGTGGGCATTAGATGCAACGTCGTAATCAACTAAGTGCTGGGCAAAGAAGCGCTCTCCTAACTGCCACTCCAAGTGCAGATCTTTGACAAGAAAAGATGCCACCACCATGCGGGTGCGATTATGCATCCATCCTTCTCGCACTAATTGACGCATAGCTGCATCAACAAATGGGTAACCAGTCTTTCCTTCACACCATGCTTTAAATTGCTTTTCTGGCTTGTCATAACGCATCTCTTTAAATTTCGGTGCGTAGTACTCGGTATCAGTATCTGGGTTATTACAGAGCACATCGGCATAGAACTCGCGCCAGGCAATCTCTTTACGAAATGTGTCATGTGCCTTGCTCTCACCTAAATCTGCCAGCAAGGTGCGTGGGTGAATCTCGCCGAACTTCAAATAGGTGCTCATCTTTGAGGTGCCATCAATGCCTGCAAAGTTGCGGTTTTCATCGTAGGAATCGAGACCTTTTTTAGAGAACTCTTTAAATCTCTTCAGCGCAGCCGCCTCCCCTGCTTCAATGACGCGTACATCGTGTGGCATGACAAAATCCGGAAATGCTCGATATTCAGCTGGTGGAGTCGGTGCCTTAATGTTTTTGGGTGTTGCAGCAGGTGAGCGATAGCCATGTGTGCGCCATGCGCGGTAGAAAGGTGTGTAGACCTTGTACGGTGTGTCATCACTTGGTTTACGAACCCGACCTGGCGCAACTGCATACGGGGAGCCGGTACGAACTAGTGGAATTCCAGCAGCTTCAACTCGTGCATCACGCGCTGCGCCGTAGCGTTCATACTCTGCCGAGATATGAACTTCTTTCACGTCATAACGCGCAATCAACTCTTTCAAGACTTCAACTTGATCGCCTTCAATGATGTGCAAGGTATTGCCCAGTGATTGATCAAGTGCGCGCAGAGATTGGCCCATATAGGCAAGTAGTTTTTCGCCGGCTTCAGCAATCTGTGCTTTATCTAAAATAAAGAGCGGCACAATTTCATCACTGTTTTCCATCGCCGCTAGCAGCGCCGGATGATCACCAAGGCGTAGGTCTCGGCGAAACCAGATGATGTTTCGCATAGTGCCTGAAATTATTTGTGAAGTTGCTCGACAGTTGCATCCCAGCCCTTAACATCTTCAGGCTTACGAGGAGCCTTACCGACGTAACGAGCTGATGGACGAATAAGGCGACCAGTGCTTTTTTGCTCAAGAATATGCGCAGACCATCCTGCGGTGCGGGCTGCGGTAAACATTGAGGTAAAGAGCGGTGAAGGAATCTCTGCGAAATCAAGAATGATTGCTGCCCAGAATTCAACATTTGTTTCAAGCACGCGATCCGGTTGACGCTCATGGAGTTCTTTTAGCGCAGCCTTTTCAAGTGCTTCGGCAACGGCATAGCGTGGTGCGTTGAGTTCTTTTGCAGTGCGGCGAAGTGTGCGAGCGCGTGGATCTTCGGCGCGATACACACGGTGACCAAATCCCATCAGGCGCTCTTTGCGATCAAGTAATCCCTTTACATATGCTTCGGCGTTTCCAGTCTTCTCAACTTCTTCAATCATGTGAAGAACGCGAGATGGCGCGCCACCATGAAGTGGACCTGACATCGCACCAATTGCACCCGATAGTGCCGCGCACACATCGGCGCCAGTTGATGCAATAACACGACCAGTAAATGTGGAAGCGTTCATACCGTGCTCGGCAGCTGATACAAAGTAAGCATCGATTGCACGCACGTGTGCTGGATCTGGTTCTCCGCGCCAGCGAATCATCATGCGCTC
>Ga0247838_1006008_pt1 | contig 11757 bp, 9 predicted proteins | sample LaCruzMarch2015__5_FD_189097 | JGI IMG/M metagenome (GOLD analysis project Ga0247838, IMG submission 189097) | Freshwater microbial communities from meromictic Lake La Cruz, Castile-La Mancha, Spain - LaCruzMarch2015_15m | ecosystem: Environmental > Aquatic > Freshwater > Lake | place: Spain... | reverse complement strand
GACCAGCACCGGGCCGAAGATTTCTTCCTGCATCAGCGTCGAGGCGGTGCCAAGGCCGGTGATCAGCGTGGGCGGATAAAAGCAGCCCTGCGGGACGGCGGTCTGGGCGACGTAGTGCTCGCCTTCAGGGTTGTTCGCGACAAGATCGGTGATCGTCTGCAACTGGATGGGGTCGACGATGGCACCCACGTCGATGGCCTTGTCCAAGGGGTCGCCGATCCGCAACCCGTCCATCCGGCGTTTGAGTTTGTCATAGAACCGGGGCGCGACGCCCTCTTGCACCAGAAGGCGGGAGCCCGCGCAGCAGACCTGACCCTGGTTGAACCAGATGGCGTCCACAAGACCCTCGATGGCTGAATCAAGGTCGGCGTCGTCGAAGACGATGTAGGGCGATTTGCCGCCAAGCTCCAGTGTCAGCGCCTTGCCGGTGCCTGCGGTGGCAGCCCTGATGCGCTTGCCGACGGCGGTGGAGCCGGTGAAGGCAATCTTGTTGACGGGGGCGTCGACAAGCGCGGCCCCGGTGCTGCCGTCGCCGGTGACGATGTTCAGAACGCCTGGTGGCAGTCCCGCCTCACGGCTGATTTCAGCGAACAAAAGCGCGGTGAGGGGGGTGTATTCGGCAGGTTTCAGAACCACGGTATTGCCTGCGGCCAGCGCCGGGGCGACCTTCCATGACAGCATCAGCAGCGGGAAGTTCCACGGGATGACCGCGCCGCAGACACCAAGCGGTTGCAGGTCGGGGTGTTCGCTGGGCAGAAGCTGGGCAAGGCCTGCATGGTAGGAAAAGTGCCGCGCGACCAGGGGCACGTCGATGTCGCGGCTCTCGCGGATCGGTTTGCCGTTGTCCAGCGTCTCCAGCACCGCAAGCAGGCGGGCGTGTTTTTGCGTCAGCCGCGCCAGCGCATAAAGATACTGCGCGCGTTTGTGGGCGGGCAGGGCGGCCCATTTCGGCTGGGCACGGCGGGCGGCGGCGACGGCTTTGGCCACGTCAGCCTGCGTGCCTTGCGTCACTTGGGCCAGTGGTTTGCCGGTCGCGGGGTTGGAGGTGGTGAAGGTCTCGCCCGGTTTGGTGAAGGCGCCGTCGATGAAATGGCCGAAGGTGCCGTTGTGTCTGGCGATCCAGGCAAGGGCTTCGGTGGCGGATTCGGGGGCCGGGCCATAAGCCATGCTGTCGAAGATATCCTTGATGGTCATGGGCTTGCGTCCTCGGCTGTCGGGCTGGTTCGGAAGGTGGGCAGATCGCCCACCCTACGGGGGCGGGCTTATCCCATCGCGTGGCGGTTGGCGGCAGAGTAGTGGCCGGTCAGGTGGTGTTCCAACTGACGTTCGATGTCGCCCAACAAGGACGACGCGCCAAAGCGGAACAGGTCGGGTTGCAGCCACGGATGGCCAAGTTCGTCCTTCATCAGCGACAGATAGACCAGCGCGTCCTTGGCTTTGGCGATGCCGCCAGCGGGTTTGTAGCCAACCTTGAAGCCGGTGCGGGCCTCATAATCGCGGATGCAACGGACCATGGTCAGGGTCACGGGAAGGGTCGCGTTGACGCCCTCTTTCCCGGTCGAGGTCTTGATGAAATCGGCCCCGGCCATCATGCAGATGAGGCTGGCGCGGGCGACGTTGCGCAGGGTGCCAAGTTCTCCCGTCGCAAGGATCGCCTTGACATGAGCGTCACCACAGGCGGCGCGCATCTCGGCCATTTCGTCGTAAAGCGCCTGCCAGTTCTGGGTCAGGACATGGCGGCGGGAAATGACGATGTCGATCTCGCGCGCCCCGGCGCGGACGCTTTCGCCGATCTCGGCGATGCGGAGTTTGTAGGGCGACAGGCCTGCCGGGAAACCGGTGGACACGGCGGCGACGGGGATCGAGGTGCCTTCCAGCGCGCGGACGGCTACCTCAACCATGTCATGATAGACGCAGATGGCACCGGTGGTCAGGCCGGTCATCCCCAGCTTTTCCAGCATGCCCTGCGACACCGGTTGGCGGGCCTTGGCGCAGAGGCGCTGGACGCGGCCGGCGGTGTCATCGCCGGAAAGCGTGGTCAGGTCGATAAGCGAGATCGCCTTCAAAAGCCACGCGGCCTGCCAATCCTTCTTCACCGACCGGCGGCCGGGCAGGGTGGCGGCGCGGCGCTCGATGGCCGAGGTGTTGGCCTGAACGCTTGCGACCCAGTCCAGATCCAGCGCCATGCCGGGGTTCCGGGTGTGGGTGACCTGAGGCAGAAGCCCCGACAGGGGCGGTGACAGCGTGGTCATGGGGGTTCCCGGTGCAGGGTACTGGACCCTTAGACGATGGCACGCGGGGGCAAGTGCCGCAAGAGGCTTGGGGTAAAAAATTGACCGGATGGTCAAGTTTTGGCAGTTGTGGTTGACGTTGCCCAGGGAAAGGTGCCTTTTGCGCGACAAGACGCCCGACAAAGGAAGCGCACCATGCATGATCTGGACCTGACGGGCCACTGGGCCGGCATCCTGTCGCTGGTCATCTTCGTGCTGGCCTATGTGCTGGTGATCTTCGAAGAAGCCACCCACATGCGCAAATCCAAGCCGGTGATGCTGGCGGCGGGCCTGATCTGGGCGCTGATCGGCGTCGCCTATGCCATGGCCGGCCAGTCCGACACCGCGCATCACCACGCGGCCCTGATCATCGGCGAATATGGCGAGCTGTTCCTGTTCCTGCTGGTGGCGATCACCTATGTCAACACGCTGGAGGAACGCCGGGCCTTCGATGTCCTGCGGGTGAAACTGGTCGGCCTTGGCCTTAGCTACCGCCAGCTTTTCGTGCTGACCGGGGTGCTGGCGTTCTTTCTGTCCTCGGTGCTGGACAACCTGACGACCGCGCTGGTGATGGGGGCGGTGGCGATGGCGCTGGGCCGCGACAGCCCGCGCTTTGTGGCGATTACCTGTGTCTCGGTGGTGATTGCAGCCAATGCTGGCGGGGCGTTCTCGCCCTTTGGCGACATCACCACACTGATGGTCTGGCAGCAGGGCAAGCTGGAGTTTTTCGAATTCTTCGCGCTGTTCGTGCCCTCGGCAGTCAACTGGGTGGTTCCGGCGGCGCTGATGTTCATGGCGGTGCCAAAGGACAAGCCTGCCCCTGCCGTGGACCAAGTGCGCGGCAAGCCGGGGATGATCGGGGTTGCGATGCTGTTTGCGCTGACCATTGCGACGGCGGTCTGCTTCAAGAACTTCCTGCAACTGCCGCCCGCTTTGGGGATGATGCTGGGGCTGGGCTATCTGCAGATGTATTCCTATGCCCTGACCAAGTCGGGCAACCGGCGCGGCGACGGCGACATGGTGCTGGACAGCTTCGCCCAGGTGCAGCGGGTGGAATGGGACACGCTGCTGTTCTTTTTCGGCATCATCTTTGCCGTCGGAGGCTTGGGGGTGCTGGGCTATCTTGGGCTGGCGTCCGACCTTCTCTACACCGATCTGGGGCCGACCAATGCCAACGTGATCATCGGGGTCCTGTCAGCGATTGTCGACAATATCCCGCTGATGTTCGCGGTGCTGACGATGGACCCGGCCATGTCGGATGGTCAGTGGCTGCTGATCACGCTGACCGCCGGGACCGGGGGGTCGCTGCTGTCCATTGGCTCGGCTGCCGGGGTGGCGCTGATGGGGCAGGCCAAAGGGGTCTACACCTTCAGCGCGCATCTGAAATGGACATGGGCGATTGCGCTGGGCTACGCGGCTGCCATCGCCGCGCATCTGGCGATCAACGCGGCCTGGTTTTAGCCCGCGGTTTTTCGGCGGTTTTGGCCGGAAACGTCGCCCAATCGCCGCTGGTTCCGGTCTTGGGCAGGTCCTTGCGGGCTATCGTCCGCAGAAGATGGGTCTTGGCCAGAAACAGCGCCGACAAAGGCGCGGTCAGGAACAGGAAGGCGGCGACCAGCACGCTTTGCCAGGTGATCCCCTGACCCAAGAGCACCATGTCCAGCGCCGCCGCAATCAGCGCCGCACCAACGCCGATGGTCGTGGCCTTGGTCGGCGCATGCAGGCGCTGCATCGGGTCACGCAGTTTCAAAAGGCCAAAGCTGCCGATCAGGCCAAAGCTTCCGCCCAGGATCAGCAGCGCCGCGATGGCGTATTCGGCAAGCACGGTCATTCGATGATGCTTCCCCGTAGCAGGTATTTGCAGAAGGCCACTGTCGACACGAAACCGGTCAGGGCGAACAACAGCGCCGCCTCGCCGTTCAGGGACGATCCGCTGCGCAATCCGTAAAGGACGATCAGGGCGATGACGTTCACCGTCATCGTGTCCACCGCAAGGATGCGGTCGGTCAGGGTCGGCGCGGTGGCAAGCCGGATCAGGTTCAGGACCAGCGCCAGCCCGAAGGCGATAAGCGCAAAGGTCAGGGCATAGTCGACGATCATTCCATGATCCTTTTCAGCCGGGCCTCATAGCGGGTCTTGATTGTGTCGCGCACCGCCTTCGGGTCCGGCGCATGCAGCGCGTGGACCAGCAGCACCCGCCCGTTGGCCGAAAAATCGGCGGTCAGCGTGCCGGGGGTCATGGTGATGGTCCCCGCAAGCAACGAAATCGCCTCGGGCGAGGTCAGGTCCAGCGGCACCACCACCCAGGCCGACCGGATCTTGGCAGCGGGCATGAACAGGATGATCCACGCCACCTGAAAATTCGCGATGATCACGTCCCACAGCACAAGGGCGGCATAGGCCAAGAGGCCAAAGGGCCGGCGGATGCGCGGGCGTCCGGGCCACCAGCTTTGGGTGAGCAGCGGGACGAGGGTGGCCAGCACTCCGGCCAGGATCAGGGTCCCCAGGGTCGCATCATTGACCAAAAGCAGCCACAGGATCACCAGCGTCAGCGACAGATAGGGATGCGGGAACAGGCGTTTCAGCATGTCTTAGCCCCCCGTCGGCAAGCGGTTGGCGGCTAGATAACCGGCGGGATCGTGCAAAGCCTCGGCCGTCCCGGCCAGCCAGTCCGTGACCGGCCCGCCAAGGACGGTCAGGGCAACCAGCGCTGCGACAAGGCCAAGCGTGGCCAGCAACGCCAGCGGCTCGGCCTTGGCCTTCGGGGCCGCCTCCACCGGTTTCCAGAACAGGTTCGACCCTGCACGGGCAAGGCCAAGGATCATCAGGAACGACGACACAAGGATTGCCGACCAGACCGCAAAGGCATGGTCGCGCCAGGCGTCCAGGATCAGCAGTTTGCCGACAAATCCCGACAAGGGCGGCATCCCGGCCAGCGCGATGCTTGCGGCCAGAAACAACGCCCCCATCAGGCCGGGTTGGGCCACCGGGGGACAGTCCTGCAATCCCGAATGCGCGCGGCGGCGGCTGATCAGGTCGGCCACCAGAAAGATCAGCGCCGTCGCAAGGGTGGAATGCACGATGTAATAAAGCGCCGCCGACGTGGCGGCGGGCGTGAAATGGGCAATGGCCACAAACACCGTCCCCATCGAGGCGATGCCCGCAAAGGCCGCCAGACGTGGCAGGGTGGTCGCCCCCAGCGTGCCGATGGCCCCGATCCCAAGCGTCGCAAGGCCCGCAGGCAACAGCAGCGACGCATACAACAGGTTGGTCGCGGGCAGGTCCATCGGAAAGACCAGCGTGCCAAAGCGCATCATCGCATAGGCCCCGACCTTGGTCATCACCGCAAACATGGCCGCCACCACCCCCGGCGCATTGGCATAGGTGCCGGGCAACCAAAGCTGCAGCGGCACCAGCGCGCCCTTGATCGCAAAGACCAGCAGAAGCAACACCGCCGCCACCCGCAGCAGGGCGGCGTCGCCCTCAGGCAACTCTGGCAGCTTGACCGCCAGATCGGCCAGATTCAGCGTCCCGGTGATCGCATACAACAGGCCCAGCGCAAACAGAAACAGCGCTGACCCCAAAAGGTTGAAGGCGATATATTTCAAGCCCGCCCGCAGCCGGTTCGCCCCGCCGCCATGCACCATCAACCCATATGAGGCGATCAGCAGCACCTCGAAAAAGACAAAAAGGTTGAAGGCGTCGCCGGTCAGGAAGGCGCCGTTGATCCCCATCAGCAGGAACTGCAGAAGCGGGTGGAAATGCGCGCCCTTGGCGTCCCAACCGGAACCCATGGCGTAGATAACCGTGAGAAACCCCAACCCGGCCCCCAGCGCCACCATCAGCGCCGACAGCCGGTCAAGGACCAGCACGATGCCGAAAGGTGCGAGCCAGTCGCCAAGGAAATAGGCCTGCGCGCCGGTGGTTGTCGCTGACATCAGCAGGGCCAGGGCCACGGCGTTCAGCGCCAGAACCGCCGCGACCGAGGTCAACCGCTGCAGCATCAGCCTGCCGCGGAAAAGGATGATCATGAAAGCCGCGACCAGCGCGGGCAGCACGACCGGGGCGATGATCCAGTGGCTCATGCCTCTGGCTCCTGCGCGTCGTCCAGATCAACGCGGTCATGCCCGGCCTCAAGATACCCGCCGATGGCCATGATCATGATCACCGCCGTCATGCCAAAGGAAATGACGATGGCCGTCAGCACAAGCGCCTGCGGCAGGGGGTCGGCGTAGGGCTGCGGATACCCGATGATCGGGGCGGCATTCACCGCCAGCCGACCGGAGGCAAAGAGGAAAAGATTGACTCCGTAGCTTAGGAACGTCAGCCCAAGGATCACCGGATAGGTACGCAACCGCAGCATCAGGTAAATCCCGACGGCGGTCAAAAGCCCGATGGCCATGGCGAAAAGCGCCTCCATCAGCGGGTCCTTTCGGTGTCATAGGCGCGGGTGTTCGGGCGCTCATCCGTCCGCCGCGCCAGCCGTGACAGCGAGGCCAGCGCCAATAGAACCGCGCCCAGAACGCAGAGGAAGACCCCAAGGTCAAAGATCATCGCCGTTGCCAGCTCGAATTTTTCCAAAGGCGGCAGGTCGATATAGGTGAACCCCGACGTCAGGAACGGCAGCCCCATGACCCAGGCCCCGATCCCGGCAAGGCTTGCCACCAACACCCCCCAGCCGATCAGCGCATGATGATCAACCCTTTGGCGCGCATGGCTGAAATCGTAGCCCGAAGCCATGTATTGCATCAGATAGGCAATCGCAAAGACCAGCCCGGCGACAAAGCCGCCGCCCGGCATGTTGTGACCGCGCAGATACAGATAGACCCCCACCATCAGCGCCATCGGCAACAGCGCCCGCGTCGCCACCACCAGCATCATCGGATGCCGGTCGCCGCTTTCCGTCTCTTTCGGCAGCGCCTTCAGACGCCGCAAGGCAGCGGGGCTGGCCAGCAGCACCTCGGACAGGGCGAACAGGATCAAGGCTGCGATCCCCAGAACGATGATCTCGCCGTAGGTGTCATAGCCCCGGAAATCGACGATGATCGTGTTGACCGCATTGGTGCCGCCCGCGCCGGGTTTCGACTGCGCCAGATGAAAGGCCGAGATCGGATCAAACGCCGGGGTGCGGGTCATCATCGCAAAGGCCAGCCACGCGACCCCGGCCCCGGCGATCCCGGCCACCAGCGCGTCGCGCACCCGGCGGGGCAGCGGGCTTTCGCGCGGCGTGGTCTTGGGCAGGAAGTTCAGCGCCAAAAGCATCAACAGGACGGTCACCACCTCGACCGCGATCTGGGTTAGGGCAAGGTCGGGGGCGGAAAAGAACGCGAACAGGGGGGCGATCAGCAGCCCGACAACCCCGGTCAGGATCAGCGCAACCACCCGGTTGCGGTGGAAAAGGACGGCAGCCAGCGCGCACAGCATCATCACCGACCAGATCGCAAAGCTGACCGGACCGACCGGCAACAGCGCACGCGTGCCGGGAAGATGCGTGGCCGTCAGGAACGCGAACAGCCCGGCCCCGGTGATGGTCAGAACCGCCAGCGTTACGGCAAGACCGAAGTTGCCGTTGTGCAGCGCTTGGGTCACGCTGCGGGCGTCACGGGCCAAAGGCTCGACCGCCGCGTCGAAGATGCGCTTTGCGTCCGGCTTGGGCAGGGCGTCCCACAGGGCGCGCAGCCGGGGGTAAAGGCCCAAGAGAAGCAAACCGCAACCGACTGCCGCCAGCGACATCCACAGCGCCGCCGCCTTGGTGCCGTGCCAATGCTCGATATGGACGAAGACGCCGACTCCCATTGTCGCCGATGCGGCCGGGTTCACGATCCAGCCCGCCAGCGTGTTCGGGAACAAACCGATCAGCACCGCCAGCGCCGCCAGCACGGCCGGCGCGGCCCAAAGCCCGAAACCGGGGTCATGCGGGCGCTGCGGATAATCGCTCCGGACCGGGCCGAAAAAGCCATGCGCCAGCAGCCGGAACGCATAGCCGACCGACAGCGCCGCACCGATCACCGCCAGAACGGCGACGATCCAGGTATTTGGCCAGATCACCTGAGTAGTCTCGGCCAGCATCATCTCTTTCGACAGAAACCCGTTCAACGGCGGAATCCCCGCCATGGCCAGCGCCGCGATGGCGGTGAGCGCAAAGGTCACCGGCATCAGCCGCCGCAACCCTCCCAACTGGCGCAGATCGCGGGTTCCGGTCTTGTGGTCGACAATGCCGGCGGACATGAACAGGGCCGCCTTGAACACCGCGTGATTGACGATGTGAAAGATGGCCACAGTGGCCGCAGATTCGCTGCCAAGGCCCAGCAGCATGGTGATCAGGCCCAGATGGCTGACCGTCGAATAGGCCAGCACCGCCTTTAGGTCGTCCTTGTAAAGCGCGATCTTCGCCGCAAGGATCATGGTGAAAAGCCCGGTGAAGACCACGATCACGAACCACTCGAACGTGCCCGACAGGACCGGCCACATCCGCGCCAGCAGGAAAATCCCCGCTTTTACCATCGTCGCCGAATGCAGGTAGGCCGACACCGGAGTGGGGGCCGCCATCGCATGCGGCAGCCAGAAATGGAACGGAAACTGCGCCGACTTAGTGAATGCCCCGGCCAAAATCAGGACCAGCGCCGGCAGATACCAGCCAGACGCCAAAATCGCATCGCGCTGCGTCAGGATCACCGTCAGGTCGTAACTTCCCGCGACCTGCCCCAGGATCAGCATCCCCGCAATCATCGCCAGCCCGCCGCTCCCCGTGACGGCCAGGGCCATCCGTGCCCCTTGCCGGGCCTCGGGCAAGTGCTTCCAATAGCCGATCAACAGGAACGAGGTCAGCGAGGTCAGCTCCCAGAAGATCAGCAACATCAGGATGTTGTCGGATAGAACGATGCCCAGCATCGCGCCCTGAAACATCAGCAGATAGCTGAAGAACTGCCCCATGTTGTCGCGTTCGGACAGGTAATAGCGGGCGTAAAGAATGACCAGAAGGCCGATCCCCAGGATCATCCCGGAAAACAGCAGGCCCAGCCCGTCAAGGAAGAAATTCGCGTTCAGACCCAGCGCGGGCAACCAGTCGATGCGGGTCTGAACCACGCCGCCTTGCAAAACGACCGGAGCCTTCAGCGCCAGCAGCACCAGCGCCAACCCGGTAATCAGACCGGCGACCACCGCACAAGCATCGCGCCCGGCGCGGATCGCCAGAGCGGGCAAGGCGGCTCCAAGGAAGGGCAGGGCCACGATCAGGGCTAAAGACATTCGGGCAGCATCCTGAGGGCGGGTCCTTCATCGTTCCGGCGTCATCCACGATGTCGGGCGTCAGGCGGCCTTCGTCAAGCCGGAACCTTACCCTTGCGGCGTCATCGCCTTGCGCTGGCGGCTGCGCTCCAGCCCCAGCCGATGCTCGCGCCAGATGATCAGCACCCCCGCCGTCACGATCAGCGCCGCCCCCATCAGCATGGTCCGCGTTGGCACCTCGGCAAAAACGAAATAACCGATGGCCAGCGAAAACAGCATCGAGGCATAGTCGAACGGCGCGACCAGCGACGCATCCGCCTCGCGGTAGCTTGAGGTCAGGAAGATCTGGCCTACGCCGCCCAAAAGCCCCGCGCCAACCAGAATCGCCGCCTCGCGCGGGGTGGGCCAGACCCAGCCGAACGGCAGGGTGACCAGCGACAACAGCGTTGCGGTCAGCGAAAACCAGAACACGATGGCAGATGTCGCCTCGGTCATCACCAGCTTGCGCACGAAGACCTGCGCCAGTGCCGCAAAGACCGCGCCGCCCAGAACCAGCGTCGCGCCGAATGCCTCGGCCATATTGGCGCCTTCCGGCCCTATCGACAGGCGTGGGCCCAGCACGATCATGACCCCGACCATCCCCAAGGCAACCGCGCTGATGCGGAACAGCCGGACGTCCTCGCCCAGAAACATCGCGGCGAAGATGACCGTCAGCAGGGGCGCGGCATAGCCGATCGCCGTGACGTCCGGCAAAGGCAGATAACCCAGCCCTGCGAACCCCAGCCCCATCGCGATGGTCCCCGCAACGCCGCGCCAGACATGGCCCATCGGGTTGCTGGTCTTAAGCCCGGTGGCCAGTTCCCGGCGCAAGGCCAGCCAGACGACGATCACCGGAATGGCGAAAAGCGAGCGGAAGAACACCACCTCACCCGCTGGCACATGCGGGGCCGTGGTCTTGATCATAGCCGCCATGACGATGAAAACCAGCACCGAGGCGAGCTTGTAAAGGATACCGTGCAGCGGACGCATGTCTGTTTCCGGGTTTTGTGGCCCGTTCCGTCTGGACGCGGGCCTGCGAACAAGGTTCTCTGAAAGAAAGGGAGAAAGCCATGCTGAAAGCGCCACTTGCCGACAGAATCGATCAGGGTCGCGGGGTTGTGCCTGCCGATCTGGTGCTGAAAGGTGGTCGGGTTTTCGACCTGATCACCGGCGACCTGGTCGAAACCGATGTCGCGATCTGCGGCGATACGATTGTTGGCGTCTTCGGCAGCTATTCCGGCCGACGCGAGATCGACGTTTCCGGTCGCATTCTGGTGCCGGGCTTCATCGACACGCATCTGCATGTGGAATCCTCGCTGGTCACCCCGCATGAGTTTGATCGCTGCGTCACCCCGCGTGGGATCACGACCGCGATTTGCGACCCGCATGAAATCGCCAATGTCTGCGGCATCCCCGGCATCCGCTATTTCCTTGAAAGTGCGGTGCAGTTGGTGATGGACCTGCGGGTGAACCTGTCGTCCTGCGTGCCATCAACCCATATGGAGACGACGGGCGCGCGGCTGTCTGCGGCTGACCTTGTGCCCTTGATGGATCATCCCGGCGTCATCGGGCTGGCCGAATTCATGAACTATCCCGGGGTGTTGTTCAAAGACCCCGGCTGTCTGGAAAAGCTGCAGGCGTTTCAGGGCCGCCACATCGACGGCCACGCGCCCTTGCTGCGCGGGAACGATCTGAACGGCTATATCAGCGCCGGGATCCGCACCGAACACGAGGCGACAACTTACGACGAGGGCCTGGAAAAGCTGCGCAAGGGGATGCGGGTGCTGATCCGCGAAGGGTCGGTCTCCAAGGACCTGCACGCGCTGGCGGGGCTTCTGTCCGAACGCCACGCGCCTTACCTTTGCCTTTGCACCGATGACCGCAACCCGTTGGACATCGGCGAACATGGCCACATTGACCACATGATCCGCACCGCGATTGCGCTGGGAGCGCCGCCGCTGGCGGTCTACCGCGCCGCCAGCTTGTCGGCGGCCGAGGCGTTCGGGCTGAAGGATCGTGGCTTGATCGCGCCGGGAAAGCGTGCCGACATCGCGGTGATCGACAGTCTTAAGGGGTGCCATGCGACGATGGTGCTGGCGGCCGGGGTGGTGGCCGATGACGCCGCCTTTGCGGCACGGGGGGCGACGGACCCGGTGGCGCGGCATTCGGTCAAAGCCCCGCCCGTCAGCGTGCAGGATTTCCGCACCGGCGGCAACCGGGT
>Ga0247838_1005997_pt1 | contig 11769 bp, 5 predicted proteins | sample LaCruzMarch2015__5_FD_189097 | JGI IMG/M metagenome (GOLD analysis project Ga0247838, IMG submission 189097) | Freshwater microbial communities from meromictic Lake La Cruz, Castile-La Mancha, Spain - LaCruzMarch2015_15m | ecosystem: Environmental > Aquatic > Freshwater > Lake | place: Spain... | reverse complement strand
GACGAAGGGGGTGGATCGACAATGGATTTCTTCTCCTTTGAGTCACCAGGATCGACAATGGATTTCTTCTCCTTTGAGTCACCAGGAATTACGTTACGATACAAACAGGCGGTGGCGTCATTACCTGGTAGTACGTGTGATCAAATGAATAATGATGTCGAATCACGATGTCATTTGAATGGAATACGTATCCAACGTCATACAGTTTATGGTGATCAATTGGATAGCAAAATTGCAGTAAGGGATCTTGTCTGTATTAAGCAAATTCAAGGAAGGATAGAATCTCTAGATGATAGGAGTAATGAAAATGGATCACAGTGTGCAATCGTAGACGTCGATGGAGTGTTTGTGAGGGCTGACGGCGAGGATGTCAACAAGTTGGCATGCATAATGAAATTATTGGACGATACAAAACAATCAGCTCAACATTTGCAAAACAAGGTTCATACTATGGAGCAAGCTCTTTCAAGTAATGCCAAATCTAATCATCATGCAAGTAGTGTTGGCAAAATATCAGGAAAACAAACGCTCAGCCGCATCGCATTATCATGCAATTCAGTGGACGTCGTCGTGGAGCTCCTTCCGTCATCTGAAATCGATATTGTCGGTGATTCTAATACTACAGGCAACGATACGGTCCGATTTGCATTGTTCCAGACAGAAACACATGTCAGGATATTGCTGAATAGAGAAAGTCTTGAAGAGGAGCCGACAGATCGAAATCATCCTACGATAGATCTTCTTCCAAAGGAATTGTTTCATCTGACTGTGAAAAAATGTACTCGATATCATCTTCTCGACGCTTCTATCGGCCGTGCAGAGGGGTCGGTGACTTTTATTCCTCATCCATCACTACCTGTAATACGCGATGTGTTACCAAAAGTTGACGAGGAAATTTCATTTTACGGCAAATTTACCAACGTGACACTCACATCAGCTCTACCGCTAAAGTCCCAATTGAATACTGAGATATCTGTAATGATATCGAAGGCAATGTACGTCGATTTTGATTCCCTTACTGTATATGAGTGCGTTGGCAAATCCATAATTTCCATACCTGTGCACAAGATTGTATTTGCTCAGCAAATGGATTGGCCCATTGAGCGAATATTTGCCCTTGACATGCTAGTAAACTTTGCTAAGATTGTGCAGTGCAAATGTAGCGTTTCCATGACGGACGAAAGGAATGTTATTACGGGAGAACGTGTTGAATTAATTTCTGTTCAGTTCAGTAGAGAGCTCGAATTTATATTCTCGACGGTGTTGATGTGGCTTGCAGTCTCATGCAACAATCGTATTCAAAATTCGTTGGCTTTTCTCCGACGAATATCTAGTTCCAACAGAGAGTTACCGAAGAGAATGTGTACCTCGCACAAGACAAACTTTCGCGTTGTCGCTGATCCCAATGTTAGGGCTAATATTGATATGTATGTCGGTGTCAAGTCAAAGCTAGGTGTAGTAATTGAAGGAGGAGCAGCAATGAATGTTTCAATGGCAAAGTTTGCTTCCACTTCTAGTATAGCACTGACAGAATTTGCTAAACCGAATGTTGCGTTTGAGGGAGCAGGAAAGATGCATATAGCTATCAATGATATCATGAATTCGATTTTCGTAATTGACGGGATTTCATTCAACAATTACACCAGACGAGCTAATAGCGATGAAATTGACGAATACTCAAGCAAGATCATCAATGCTGCTGATGTTGAGGGTACTGAACTTGCCTCTGATCATGAAGGCCATCCCCTGAAAGAAATATTTGAGCTGAGTGTGGGAAGCAGTATGATCGCGCAATTTCCTCCCTCGTTGCATTTTGGGAAAGTCATAGAAGACATGACTTTGTTTCCCAAGGCATTGTTTGAGGGTCTCAACCGATTGAAAGGAAACTCTACGAAGCCGATGAAGAAATATCAACTGATGACAATCAAATGCAGCATTCCTTTCTTTGACGTATCATTTACTGACTACGTTCGGAACTCTGAGACTTCTACAACGACAAAAATTCTAAGGGATGTATATCGAACCTGTTTCGAGACTGTGGAGGTAGTGATCGAACGGAGCACACCCCCGCAGATGATTCAAGCCCAAATCAACGAATTCGATGAAGACGATTCTTCTAATAACGAGTATGGCCCGCAAGTTCAAGGTGGATTGTTTTGCCTTAATGTTAAGCATGTAATATGCATCCTTCATCCACTTACTCTGGTGAATCCGTTGATTCGAGTTGACAATTATGCAATCAATGGCATTCTTTACTTAGCAACATTAAGTCCAAATACTCCTGGAGTGCAGGGAGGAAATATAAATACCTCGTTGCTATTGTGCCATCATAATCATTATTCTCGCTGCTACGGCGTGTCGTTACACTCTTCAGGTCTACCTGTGAAAATATATACTAATAGTCAAGTCAAATGTGCTGGGATGAATCTCACGTTTGGTCCTGTTCTGAATGACTCCGTTTCAAGATTAATGGAGTGCATTCAACGATTACTGCCACCTGCTAAAGAGGCCTCCGGTGACGTGGTTGCCACGAAGAGAGTAACTTGGTGGGATAATCTCCGATTTTTTATTCATGGCTCAATTTCTTTAACAGCAGATGATCTCACATGTCGATGGTTGCTAGATTCACATACTTATTGGGACCAAAGCATTATATTCCATTGCCATAATTGTGAAATACGTCATTCTGTTGGTTTATTTGAGATGGACGCGTATAGTATTAGTGTTTCGATTCCTGGCACTGCATACGATACGTCTATTCATCCGAGCCTAATGAGAACAATGTCCAAGCTTCATTTACCTCATGAAGCCGAGTCGGCAGTCAGTAAGCAAAGACATCCTTTGCTTTACGTCCCAACATCGAAGACACGGATAGAAATGTCTTGGGAGATGGACCATGTGGATGGAGTGTCCTACAAGCATCACTCTGTCAACATGCAACACAAACACAATATTGATGACAAATTTTTACATTATCGCAGTGCAGGTGTCAACGTTCAGTTTTCGATAGAAATTCCAGGAAGTGATGGCACATTCGGAGCGGACAACTGGGTCGCGTTGCGTGTTGACGTTCTTCCATGGTTTACCCATATTAACTCTTCATCAACACAATCTACAAAACCAAAAGAAACAGATTCGAGTCCACTTCCTGTTTTCCGTAGTGTCGCCGTGAAAGCTAATGTACAGAATATGAAGATGGCGACTTGGTTTGAAGAACCAGGTGAGGAGGATGTAAATGGACTTTGTCTAACCATAGGTGCAGTTAAGTACAATGCATCTATTGACGGGGACAAATCAATTGTTATCGAAGGACCCGTGAAAGTTTCCCTATTGGATGTTAGTGAGTTTGATCATGTCGTTAATGCAGCTGGAGATATGGGGCAACAAGAGAACAAAGAATTGATTGTCCTAGAACAGATTGCGTTGGAGTTGGGGGCGCTGATTCCTACTATTTCTGATAACAATGGGAGCTCGACTCGGTCAACAGAATCGCATCGCGTTGACGACAGTGCATTCTTAAAGCTACCATTTTTGAAGCTACAGGAGTTGTCAAGTAAGATCGCGGAGCTGGACTATATTGTTCAGATTCGCCAAATCGACATATGCAATAAATCGATGGAAAGAGTTCTTGCTCCTCCCACAAAACGAAGCATGTTAAGTTTGGAAAAGAGCACAATAGACTATACAGGCATGCAGGCCTCTGCTTCCTGGGCTGTTTTAGTATCTCGCGTTCAAATTCTATGGACGCTAGAGATAAGAGACTCTCTCATGGGATTATCCAAGGACCTTATTTATACATTCGGTTTCATAAATTCTCAACTTCGTCAGGTAAAGGCTATGGCAAATGTCACTCATGAACAAAACTCCTCTACCGGGGAGTCTCGTGACTTATCCTCATCGTTTGCTGGGAAAAGCAACAAGTTTTCCAATAGTGGTTCTCTCCATCAAAGTGGATTAGCGTTTTTGCTGAAAGACAGTGCAGTGCTTACCGAGCAAGATTCAATTGATGACGATGAATATATTGACAGAATGTTTGCGCATGACAAGAATGCATCAATTCCTACTCTTGAAATCCACCTGTCCAATCCTCAGGTACAGATGCACAGCATTGCAACCGGGGGGAGCATTCTATTAGCTATGGAAAAGGCTCAGGTTGAAGCACGTGAATTTATTCATTTCATCGCTTTAAATAGAGGGAAAACGGGAGATATTTCTACCAATGATTTGCTTAAAAAGACCGAACATGCATACCGCTTGACAAATATGGAAGCATACTCACTCAGCACGCGAGTAGACGTAAACCTTGGATTACCTTGGCTTGAGGTGTCAGATCTACGCGCTCACCAATTTGGCCAAGAAGACAGTGTGCAGACGCACGGAGAGCGCGATGATGAGATCCGATTCTGTTACCTGTCAAATCTCCAACCCCACCAGCCCATGGCGTTCTTCAAGAGTAAACTTCTACGTCCAATCCTTGACAAATTCACATTTCAATCAACACAAATCTTTCATCGACCTCCAGTCCACTACTCTAACCAGGAGCTAATGCACGCCATTGAGCAAGGACTCGTTGTAAACCAGAATGATATGGCTGTTGACGAAATCCAATTGTTTATTGATCTATTAAGTTTCAAGCTTGACAGCTATCAATTCAAAACATCTCTCGATGTCCTGAAAAATGTATTGCTGGAAGCACCAAAGCCCCATCAGCGACATCAAGGTGCAGTTAAGGATAAGAAGGCTAATACTAAAACATCAGAGCACATGGACAGTGCAGCTGCAACGGAGATAGAGCAGATTTTAAGCGGTACTGTAAAGTACCGTGAGAAGAAAGGTCGTGAAATTCTACGTAATGCTGCGATGACTTTGCTTCGTGATCTAGAAGATAAAATTCAACTTGGTGGCGACGAAGTATTTCGTCGAATAGCTTATTCTTGCCAACGGGTACAATGGAGCATGCAAAGCCATGATTCAATCGATGATGTGCTAATTTCCTTTACCGGCTTCAATGGACAGCATGACTACACCAGGGATGGTACTACGAAATCACAATTTTCATTGGAGGATGTAAGGTGAGAATTCATTAGTAGAACAAAATGAAATGCCGTCATGTTTCTGCGTGTAACGCTATTGTTTTTCGTTTATTTATCTACAGTATCTCTTCCTCAAAGCCCGGTCCTGACTCAATGTCTTTCGTAGACCCAACAAGCGTCGTGAAGTCGGTGTTGGGTAATAAAAGAAGTGCGTGTGATCGATGTGGGCAGCATTTTGATCACTCGAATAATGATATTAATTCTTGTTCCTTTCATCTTGGACAATATGTTAATGGATGTTGGACATGTTGCAAATATACCTATGCACATGCTATTGGATGTAAACATTGCCCGCATTCCGGGAAAGAAAGAGCCGCATTTATTCGAGTAGAATCTCTTCCCCGTATTGTGGACGGATTATCATTGTACTCACATTTTGAGGTCAATTTATTTCCTGGAATTCGTCATACACTGATGCTTCAGATTTCGAAGAGCACGTCACTCCTACTGAAGTCATATTTCTTTGTCGAAGAAGATCACGACGAGGATTCTGACGACATGTCAGATGCAACAGGATCAACTGATTCGAATTCAGTGCAATCAAGTCACACATCAATGCTGCTATCCATAAAAAATAAGCCAATCACGTCAAGTGTAGCACAAGGATCTACTTCATCTTGGAACAGTAGAGAGCGGTTGGGTTCATCGGAACTTGAAATGACGTCGCCCGAAACCAAACCATTGAAAGCATCCGAACTTGTTCTAATCAAGGTATGCCGAGTGGGGAACGTAGATGTAAATATAACAGTGGGTGGATTTAGGAGGCTTTCACAAATATCATCTTTGGATATATGCGTCCCAGCCTATTCGAAAGCGTATGAAATAGGTAGCTGGGAATTTCACAGTAAGAAGTATCTAAGGTCTCATCTTGTTCGTGAAGTCTTAAAAAGCGGAGCCAGGAGTGGGTTTTCGCAATTCCGACGTAAAAAGTTTGGTGGTTTGACAATTACGGAGGAGCCCAGCCATGAACCAAGCTCTCTAACCTCAATTCCTCCCGATGTGCCTCCGACATTCGATCAATCCAAGGAAGCGTCAGATATTTTGGGCATGCCAGCACCATTGAAGAAGAAAAAGAAGCTATTTTTTGGTCGGTAGAAATATCTATACTTTTGTGCATGGAAAAATGCACACTGTAGATATTGTTTCAGAATCTATCTGTTCCTTGCTCTGGTCATTGCTATGATAATGGCCCCGACAAGCGCAGAACCTACTAATAGATGCACAATTTTCTTGTCTTTTAGAACAAGATTCACAATCAAAGACAACATCTGAGTAACGAAAAACAGCAAGGCTAGTCATTTCTAGTACAGGTGGATGTTGCTGCCTTGTGGTAGTCACTATCTCACAGAGCTCATTGCAGTACGGTAAAGCGTCGTCGCGAAGTAATTCAGGTAGAATGTATGCAAAGCGACGAAGATGACCTGATGTTGTTGGCATTTTGTATGCCGCAAAAACTAATAAGTCCAACGAGCATATGTCAGCCCCAGTACATAATTCTCTCTGAGCAACATCCTTTCGCCAATCCACAAGCTTTCTGTAAAGTTGCATGTGTACATCTGTCCAATACTTGCCATGACCCTTTTGTTTGGCTGCGTCTTTAATCATTGATAGGAGTGTAGGGTTACGTAGTATTGGCTCATCGGCAACTTCATTACCAGACCAAAGCTTTAGACAGCGTTTTTGACTTAATGAGATGGCACTCATTAAATGATGGTAGCAGGAAAATTCCGATGATTGAATGATTGTTATAGACGACGAGGGAGACAGTGCCGAGCCACCATTATCAATAATGCCCTTGTCGTCAACTTCGGATTTATCTACATTGCACTTATCTGAAGATAAAATTACATTCCCATTGCTACTCGTTGACTCATATAGCTCACTAGTTTCATAATCTTCATCGTCTACTACAATGAATGGCTGCACGTAATCGATCATGTCCATTTTTGCCAAATCCCTCATTAGTAGTTTTCTCAGGGTAATTAGATACCGAATATCATATCTCCCATACCTCAATGCATCACTATTCAAGGGTCGTTTTTGCCATTCAGAACGTTGATATGTTTTCTTCAACTCTGCATATCGCTCCCATTCGGGCAATTTGTACTGACGACATAAAGCTGCTAACCCAAGTCCTCTCTTACTTTGACTCACTATAGCAGTTGCCTCGTATGTATCGAATGCATTCACCACAAGTATACCAAAGTCTCTATGCAAACTTGAACAATCCATCCCTCCTACACCATGACCAATTTTAACAATATTTGGGTCAGAAAATAGTGGACCAAGATAGGTGGGTATAGCATCCCATATACCCATAGCTAGTGGATCGATTATGTAATCTTTGTTGGCAGCATTTGACGTTAGTTGTATAAGACAAGTTCGTGTACCAGAGTTCCCGTCACCAATGTTACACATTTCTAAATCAAATGCCAATTCAGATAACTTTGTTTCTCTTGGACTGTCATTGGTGGTAGTAGTATTGCTACTAATGCCAAAACGAAGTTCGTCAACACACAATATCAATTTGTCAACAGTATCCACGAGCATCCATGGCGTAGTATCAGGTGTGGGTACCATTGACAGATCCAACGTGTCTAATGTAACAAAGTCTAGACTGTCAAATGACTGTACCGATTGCTCGGGTAATATAGTAAATTGATGAATTAGTTTCTTCTCTTTCTCAATGGCAATCAGTCGTTCTTGATGTTGTTCATCATGCTGTTTATTGTTGTCGCCTTTTGTTAGATTGCTGTTGATACGATAACACCACGGCCGACATGACCTAGATGGGAAGGATTGTGTAATACTACAATCATGAGCACTATCATGACAGAAGAAATGCTCAAGTCCATCCACGAATATAGATATTGCTATTCGTCGAGTATTGTTATTTGGTACTGTTGTTGGATTCATCTGCCCCGCACCATCATCACCAGTGTCAGAACCATTATTGTCATTACTACTACCAACGCCGGCATGGTATATATCAAGATGGGTACACATTTCATGCACTCTCCGTCGTTCCTTCCCACTTAATGTGTCTGGCAGATCAATATACCGACGTTGACAGATTGACATAGTAAGTGATAGGAATTGATGAGTACCAATACTAATCCTTGGGACGTCATCGATTAATAATAATGATAACTTCAATTGATGTTTATTTCCTAAACGATGTGCCTCGTGGGCTTTGGTCCGATATTCTATTAGATAATTCTCCACAACGCTCCAATCTGAACCTAACAACTCTTTTATATTATTATTATCACCACCTTGCTTCTTGCCATGCCATCGCTGATGCTTGTGACCTTTTCGATAGCGGCCCATGATCGTCGGAAGCTACGAGTACACGTAGATTTGAGCTCAGTCAAAAAAAGAGTTCAGATAAGCAACATATCTCCCTCTACATCTAATAATACTCTTAAGAATGATGGTTAAGATTAATCGAAGGCTGGTACCTGATCGAAGGTTGATACCTGATCGAAGGCTGATACGACCAGTCATACCATGACTGGATGGTGGAAAAAAAGCACTGACACAAGCATTTTGAGAATTCCTCATGCTGCTAAAGCTAACTCAGGAGATTGCTATCTTTGGCTTCAGGAAAGCAGGTGAATGATACTACAATCTCGAGAAGCTTGACAAATCATATTTATTGATAATAATAGTAACTTAAATTGCATTCAGGATTAACTACCTAACAACTAACACGTGATGAAGTGTTTATCTGGCGAAGGTTGTACCACAGCACTCTAGAGACTTTTACGCTACTTGCACAGAGAACCAGATAGGCATCATCTATAAACCTCTTCAAATTCCACTCTATTGTAGAAATAGCTACGATTGATCATGTTCTTACAGGTACAGGCTCCTCTCAATCCTATGACAATTCTCACTATAGACGCGAGTGATGTCGCTCTATCGTTAACACAATGCTTCTAATTTAGTCTAATGGTTCACTCAAGTTCCCTTGGGTTCACTCTTAGGCCTGGGTCTTAGCCGCGGTTCAAATGTAATTGGTCGAAACAAAACTTGCTTGTGGAATATGATGCCACTTGGATTGTTGTTCATTTTAGATCTTAGGATAGGTCTTACCCTAATGGGAATAGGACGACGACGAAGAAACACTTGCTTGTTGAAACTCGGTTCATCATCCGTAGAAATTGCAAAGCTTCTTGGTATCAAAGGAGGTAGTAGAGGGCAGTTGTCGTCATAAACGACAAGCATAGTATCGTACACTGCCGCCAAAGGCGGTGGCGGTGGAGACAGAGTGGGTGTTAAATGATTATCAAATGTTTGTATCGGAGATTGGCAGAGCTCGTGCATTTTCAACAATAGTGGTGTCGACTTCGTGCCTTAGAAATTATGAGAGCGACATCTCTGGATGAAGATCCACGATATGAAAAATAACAAACCGATATGCCTGTATCCTTGTGGAGGAAGGGAAGAGAAGCGCAAACCTGGCAAGTATACGAGCTTAAAATCAAATTGAATATATTTCTTGACTCAAACACCGAATAAACCCGTAATTTTCTCCACAATGAGAGACATATCCAAGTTCCGAACGCCTCTCTCCCCGCAAGCATTCTTTTGCATGCACCAATATTATTTTATATTGACGTGTCATTACCTCAAACTTTCACAGGTGAGGATGGATAAAGATTTGCTTCCTAGTCAACATAATATTGTCCACGTCATTATCACTCACGTTGCATAATCAATAATCATATTGTTTTTGCTTGCTTTGTCTTGCAGACGCACATACATTGACTCTCGACACTCGACACGGACGAATGGCTCCCTTCGATGACATCTTCTCTCCTATCTTCTCTCCTATCGGCATCATTTATCCCAAAAGTTCCGATCGCATTCCAGAACTCCAAAGGTCATATTCCACTGCGTCATCTGTATCTTCATCAGGACGCTCGGGGGATGCCGTGAACTCCTCATCGACGGATCCTCTGTCTCGACGACCTCGTTTATCGAGGAGTGAGTCTATGAGTACAGGGTCGAAAGGTGCTCAAAACTTCTTTGGTAAGGAACGGGCACTATCCAATTCGTTTACTTGTGATGCAACATCAATCTCCGAGGAGAAGTCGCCCGAACCCGAAAGCTCTATCAGGAATACTGATATCGATGCTCTGCTTACCCATATACCCACGACAAACACGTCATGGATCTCTTCCTTATCCATCGGTCGCACTTCCGACAATAAGCCTATGTCATTGACTGTTACCAATAGGCCTGCTGCTCGGCGATCGAGAAGCGAATCTATCGACGAAGCAGGCATTCATAGCTTCGTTTGCAGCCCACCACCACCTCCTCCTCATGTTGACGGAGTAGCTGCCAAGACATTTTAAATCCATGACAAGAAATGAGATTTTCATTAATCTCAGTTTGATACCTCATCTATAGTATGGTGGTGGATGCAGCACGTTATCATTTAAGTGATTCTGTATTTTTGAATAGGAAAAAGATATCACTTTTGCTTTTGGACGCACTGTATCATAAGAAATTGTATTTTTGTATCATGAATTGTTGTATTGAGAATTACTAGATTTTGTGTAGAATAATTTTGTTAGTGAATACTTAATGTACGTCTTCTTTACTACTTCCCAACCCTTCCATCTTTGTCGATCATTAGTAGTCAATATCTTCAGGTGGCGGTGGTAACGCAACATTAGAGAAGTCAATCACAGGATTGTTGATACACTCCAAGAAATCGTCACAAGTTGGCTGGCCCCTGGTTTGTGACCAAATCAATAATGGTGTTTCTAACGAAGACGTATCCAATCTGATGAATTCATCTGTTCTCTTCCTCTTTGCTACACAACAGAACATACCCCCGTTCGCTTTGGTTATCATTACAACTCCTCTGATCGAAGAGAATATAGATAGAAAGATAGAAAGAGAGAGAGAGATAATCTGGTGAGGGTGTGCCTGTAGATTCAGCTTATCAGCATCGTGCACTAAATGCTTCATGTTCTTACCTGATAAACTCCAGCAGAGCGAGTACAGCAAAGATTACAACAAATAGAATCTTCATACCCTGGATCCTCATAACTGAATATTCACTCAACAGTAGATGATCATAGTTTTCATTGAGGAAAACAATGAATGTGTCCCATAACAGTAGTGTGGTAATCAGTGCCCCTATATCCAAAAGGGTAACTAGGAAGCCAACCATGGCGCTGACCTGAAGACCTCTTTGACTGCAGGATCCAGTATATACGCCAAGGGCACCTGTGAACGCCCCAAGTATTAGCACGGACCCATACGATATCATCGTGGCCATGACAGGTGTCAAATGCACCAAGGCACCATATACTACACATGAGGTGCCAATGGCAATATCAAGGGCGAGCATCGTTCCAAGAGCAATTGTTTCCAATGAACGATCGGTCTTTATTGATCCTTGTGTCACCGACGCTACATCGTTTCCTTGATCAACTGAAATAGACCCCATACCCTCCGTCACGGATGGAGAACATGTTCCCGATTCACCAATAGATGATGATGCTTGACCCGAGCTTTGACTATCCGACCGCTTTGTCGTCGTCGACTTTTTCTTCTTCTTTTTCTTCGTCATTGACAACGGCACAGTCGCCTGCGTCTTACTCCTTGCGACCATAATATTCAATTGCTTCACCAAGAGGTAGAGGCGGACGATCTT
>Ga0247838_1005994_pt1 | contig 11773 bp, 12 predicted proteins | sample LaCruzMarch2015__5_FD_189097 | JGI IMG/M metagenome (GOLD analysis project Ga0247838, IMG submission 189097) | Freshwater microbial communities from meromictic Lake La Cruz, Castile-La Mancha, Spain - LaCruzMarch2015_15m | ecosystem: Environmental > Aquatic > Freshwater > Lake | place: Spain... | reverse complement strand
CAGATAGGTCACCTGCACGGCGGCATCGCGGAATTCCGGACTCATGACTTCTCCTCCGGCTTGCGGCTCTTGAACATCTTGAGCATGCGGTTCGTGATGAGAAATCCGCTCACGATATTGACCGACGCGGCGGCAATGGCGACCAGCCCGAGAATGGTGATCCACAACGGATGCTCATCGCTCACCGGCGGGCCGGCCACGAGGATGGCCCCGACAATGACCACCGCGGAAATGGCATTGGTCAGCGACATGAGCGGCGTGTGCAACAAGCGCGACACATTGCGGATCACATCGAGTCCGATGAAGGTGGCCAGAATGAAAACAAAGATCAGCGGGATGTAAGCGGTCAACCCGGATGGTTCGGCCGCGGCAAGAAAAGGAGTCATGTCAGGAGGTTGGTTCGCGGAATTGCGGGTGCACCACTTCCCCGCCGTGGGTCAGGAGGCAGCCGGAAAGGATTTCGTCGGCCGGATCGATCTTCAGCGCCTTGGCTTCCTTGTCCCAGATGTGCTCGATCAATGCCAGGTAGTTGTTGGAAAGCATTTGGCTGGCATTCACGGCGACATGATCGGCCAAGTTCGTCGCCCCGATGAGCAACGCGCCCCCGACCCGCTTTTCCACGCCGGGCTCGGATCCCTCGACATTGCCACCCGTGGCCGCCGCCATGTCGATGACCACGCTGCCCGGACGCATCGCTGCGAGCATGGCCGAGGTCAGGATGCGCGGCGCCGGCCGGCCGAAGACCTGCGCGGTGGTGATGACCACGTCCGACTGCGCCACTTGTTTGGCCATCACTTCACGCTGCTTAGCCAGTTGCTCCTCGCTCAGCGCTTTGGCATAGCCCTGCGCCGTCTGCCCGGTTTCACCGAGATCGACCTTCACAAATTTGGCTCCGAGACTGAGCACCTGCTCTTCCACCGCCGCACGCGTGTCGAAGGCTTCCACTTTCGCGCCGAGACGCTTCGCCGTGGCGATAGCCTGCAGACCGGCCACGCCCGCGCCGACAATAAATACCTTGGCTGCGGCAATCGTGCCCGAGGGGGTCATCATCATGGGAAATACGCGGTCGAGGCGCTCGGCGGCGAGAATGACCGCCGCATATCCGGCCAGGCTGGCCTGCGAACTCAGCACGTCCATCTTCTGCGCGATGGTCGTGCGCGGGATCATTTCCACGCTGATGGCCGAAATACCCGCCGCAGCCAAGCCACCCACCAATTCCCTCTCCCGAAAAGCATCGAGGCTGCTCAGATGCACCGCACCGCGCGGCGCCGCATCGTGGCCGCTCGGACGGTTCACCCGCACGACCAGACCGCAATCCTCCGGCAGAGCCGCGTCGGCCACAACACGCGCCCCCTTGGCCATATAGTCTTCGTCGCGCCATCCGAGGCCCCCGCCCAGCCCGGACTGAACCACCACTTCAAGGCCGAGCTTGTGAAGCTTGCCTGCATTGTCGGGGGAGAGCGCCACGCGCACGGCATCGGACTCTCGGGGGAAGAAAACCGTCATGAAAAGGCCTTGCTTATAGAACCCGAGAACAAGCGCCGCAACGGCAATCTTCCCCCCTCCTTCCGCCCGCCCTACTCCCGCCTCTTCATCAATCCACGGATTGTCTCCACCGAGGCGCAATCGCGAAAAACCATTTGCACGTCGGCCGCCCCGGGCTCTGCCCCTTCCGCCGCATCGGCGAGCAACGCGGCCGTGCTTGCAACCATCCCAACCACCTCACCGACCTCATTGAGAACCGGCGCGCCGGAACTCCCGCCGCCATAATCCGCCGTCACAGTCAACCACGTCCGCGCGCCCTCTTCATCGCTCGTGGCCTCCGTGAACACGCGTGACACGATTCCCTCGGTCAAAGTGTAAAAACGTCCGTCCGGATGCCCGATCACCCGGATGCTATCCCCCGTCTTGACGCCGTCGGCCAATGGCAGTGCGGACAACGCCGCCCCGGCCGGGTCGATCCGCAGGATGGCCGCATCACCTTCCCGGTCCGCCGCCAGCACGTCCAGTACAGCATAGACCGTGCCGTCAAAGGTCATCACCCCAAGTTCCCCCACCGTTTTGTCGTCGAGCACATGATGGTTGGTCACCACCTCGCCCTCCGCCCCCGCGATCCAGCCGCTACTCACCGCGCCCATGTGCGACTGACTGCAGTCCCGGCAGAAATAGACCGAGCCGATCACCACCACGGCGCGGCAGACCGCCTCGTAATCCACCGCCCCCGCGGGCTTCACCGCCGGCAAATCCACCGTCTTTCCCTCGGCTGCAGCCAGTGCTCTGGTCGCCGGACCGCCGTGCAACCCGGCCACGCCGGACCGCGCTAGGCCCGCGGCAAAGGCACGCTCCAGCGCCGCATCATCGATCACCGGCGCGGCCTGCCCCGCGGCTGCCACTGCCAGCAACGCCAGCCACCGCATACCGCCGGCTGCCTGGAGATACTTTGTCATAGAGTAACCCTCCCCGCTCCGGTCCTCAGCTGCCCGGCCGGTGGATGATCTGCGCACGCCGCAGAGTGACCACCCGCGGTGCCGAGCCGTCCGCCGATTGCACCTGGATCGAGACCGGGGTTTGCGCATCGCCTTGGATCAAGCCGACCACATCGCCGATTGACCTATCGCGGGAGTTGACCCAAGTCCCGTTGGCGTCCGAAACAGCCAAAAGCCGGTCACCCGGACGCAGTTGCCCGCTCGCGCTGGCCGGGCTTCCCCGCACCAGTTCCTGCAACACCGGCAAACCATCCTCACCGCGCGACAACCGCGCGCCGATTCCCACCGGTGCGGTGCTCCTGATTCCCCGCTGCGCCGCATCGCGATCATTGCCCTCCGGCAGGTTGTTTGCCCATTGCATCGCCGCCAAGGTGTCCTTCGCCGCCCAATTCGCCGCAATTTGACGCGCCGTGCGTTCGCGGATCTGGCCGTCTTCGGGGGGTGCGGCCAAGAAAGCTTGCGCGGCCGATGTCGGGTTCACCTTCACTTCTTCGGCCAAGACCCGCCCGAGCAAAGCCGATCGCGTGCGCGGGTCCTGCACCTGCCCGGCCCAAGCCCGCGCGTCATCCGGAGAAGCCGAAGCCCAACCCGAGACAAAGCGTGAAAGAAAACGCACCTGCTGCCAGTCGGTCAGGCCGTCGCCCATGGCCAAGGCCGTGGTCGGGTCGGTCGCGGCCAACTTCTCCGCCGCCCGCGAAAGCACGCTGCCTCGCTGCTGCCCGGTGAGAAACTCGTTGGCCAGGGCCGCCGTTTGCACCGGCGTCATCTTGCCCTCGTTCATCATATAGAGGCCCAACGCACCCGCCACCCCGAAGCGCCCCACTTCCCCGCGCTGCGCCAACTCGGTCACACTCTGGCCCGACCACTCACCCAACAAAGCGAGCATTGCCATGTCGCGTGAAGCTTCATCCGGCAATTCACGTACCCGCGCCATGGCTACGTCGACACCCAGGCCGGCCAAAGGACGGAACGTCGCATTAATGTAGTCCTCCCGCGCCCGTGAACCTTCCACTTCCGCCAAAACGATTTCCGTCCCCTCACCGTTTGCGCCCGAACCACCTTTCTTCACCGTCCTGGCCGCCAGGCCGGCGAAGCCCCCATTCTCATCCGCGCCAGCGGCTATCGCCACCGGTTGAGCTGAGCCCGCACTGGTGGGCACCGACCCCTTTTCTTCCTCGAGGAGCGGTCCCCGGATAAGGAGCACGCCGCCCAATATCACGACCGCAGGGACCAAGAGCACAAGGCCGACTTTGAGTGGGGTCTTCATCAAATAACAAGGTCACCCCAATCTCCTCCCGATCAAGCACGGAATATCACCCCGCCCGTCAGCGTAAGGGGGCGCGGAGAGACACCGGAAACTTTTTGGGCCTAGGACAGCGGATGTCCCAGGCCCTCTGTTCTGATCGGCGCGTGAAAGCAAACATCGACCTCAACCCCGACCACAACATCTGGAACAACAATGGCACCTGGTGGCTCCATGCTACGGTGCACCACCCTGACTACACCAAGGAACGCGTCCGCGTCTCCCTCGGTACCAAGAACCGCGAAGAGGCACGGCAGCGCCGCGACTTTATCCTCAGGGGGACCGCCGCGATTGCCTCCCGCATCCCCCGCGGGCAGGCCATGCCCGATTCGGCCACGCCGTCCGTTTGGCAGGAATCCCGCAGTTCCGATCAAAGCCGGGCCGCAACCGCGGTGCATTAAACCGCCCGACTGCGTTGCCCCGGGCCCGCGGCCGCCCGAGATCTAATCTTGGTCAGCTTGGTCAGTTTGGTCAGCCGCCGGGGCGTCGTCGGAACCGGTCACTTTATCCTTCACCTGCTGGAAGACGCCCCGGCCGAGCAAGCTCGAGGCGATTCTGACCGGCGGCGGCGCCGCGCACCCGGCGAGAAACACAATGGAGAGGAGGATAAGCGTTTTTTTCATAGTTTTTTTTAAAACCGCGGACCTATTGCCTGCGGAGCGGGGCAGACCATATGCCAATGCCACTCTTGGCGGAAAGCATTTCTCGCCAGTTTGCGCGTTGTCTCTTCGTTATCTTCGGCGGGGGCGGAATCAGCGAGCGGGCGGTGCCGGAATGACCCGCACCACAGCTTTGTCCTTCGAGCCGCCTGGCTTGCTCTCGCGCGAGATGAAGCCGCTGCCGAATTTCGAAGTCGTCACCCCGGCACCGCTTGTACTGCGGCTGACTGAACCTTGACCGAATTTCTGCGTGGTTGTCGTTGTTCCGTCCGAAGACCGGCTGATCGTCCCGGAACCAAAGCGGCTCGTCGTCACCCGCTGTCCGCCTCCCCGCGTGATGGCTCCGTCCCCGAACTTTGTTGTGGTGAACGACTCGCCCTTCGACGACCGCGTGATCCAGCCATCGCCGAACTTGCTTGTCGTGTAGCGCGTCCCGTCCGAACTTCGCGTGAGATAACCAGCCCCGAATTTCGTGGTCGTCGCCGTGCCCTTCACGTTCGGGATCACCACCGGCGTAGGAGACCTTTCTTCCCCCGCCCCACCGCTCGTAGTCCCAGCCAAGAAGGACACAAAGAAGAAGAACCGGACGACGCGCCGTGCCAGAAGGGCCATCTCAGGAAGGTTGCCAACCCAGAGACAAGCATCAAGGACGTAATCTTCGGCCCCACCCTGAACCACCTTCTCCGCTGCCCTAACGCCTGCGTCCCCTGAGTTTCGCGGCAGGGTGGCAAAGGACGTTCGATCTTTGCTGATTGATCGTGATCGGCGGTCCAAGCCTGCCTACCCTGCTTCCTGTCATGAAGCTCATCACGTTCGTTCTGGTCCTCTTCTCATCATTGCCTGTTTCCCCGCTTCTCGCGGCGGGCAGCGCCCCTACGGAAACCGGGCCTACCACCCGCACGCGCGATCATTTGCGGGGAAAGCGCTACGGGGAAGTCATCGTGGTGCGGGGCGGTCCGTTCGTTTTCACCGGTGAGGTCTTCAACACGCTCGGACTCAACGATTGTCCTGAGCCGCTCTGGAAGGCGCTCGATCCGCGCGCTTTGAAAAAGGAATTTCGCGCGGCCGCAGTGGTTCTCAACGGGCCACGCTATTTCGTCATGGACCGCACTTCGCTGGCCAACCCGGGCCGGATCGCGACCTTTGGTGACCTGGAAGCGAGGCACCTGGCCAATGTGCGCATCACCCTGCCAACCATTCTACGCGGCCGCACCGCGCCTTACACCGAAAACACGGTAGCCCGGACCTCGGAGTTCCTCTACCGCCAAGGCGGCAGGATCTACGAATTGATTGCGCCGGACGGCACGCGCTATGTCATGCAAACCTACGCTCTGATCGTCGACCCCGATCTGACCATGGCCGACCTGAAAAATTTGGCCACCCGCCTCCGACTGCCCCCAGGCTGGCAATACCGCACCCGCGTGCTGGACCGTGATCTGGTGCTCCGGGCCGAGGGTACCGCTCACGTTTTGCAGGACGATCTAGAAAACAGCTACCAGCGGGTCACCTCCGCTCCCTGATCTCCGCATCCACGCCTTCGCTACTCGAGCCTCGCGCGGGCTTCGTCAGAGAGGTCTTTGGCCCGCAGGGGGCGTCCGGCCAACTTCACGCCTTGCGAGGCAAGTTTTTCGGCGATGGCCGCGGTGATCATACGCGAGGTGCGCCGTGCGTCGGCGGCCAGACCGGACGCCGTAGCGCTGACCGCGAGCCGGGGGATCAAACCAAGCGGACTGCTGAAGAGCGCGCCGGGCTCCGCGTTCGATCCTCCGTTTGTTTGGAAATGAGCGAGGGCTTGGCGTCGTCCGCGGGGATCGATGCGGTAGATATCGACCACCGTCTCGAGGCGCGTGCCGCCCAGTCCGAAGCCGACGATTGAGCGCAGGGCCCTGCTGCCTTGGTTCATGCGGATAAAGCGTCCCTCGAGGACCCAGTGCCGTGGATTGGTCACGCGTTCGTTCGCGCCGATGACCTTGGCCGGACCCACGTGTTTGCCCAGCCTTTCGACCAAACGACCGGCCGACTCCGCCCCGAATTCCAAGGTAAAGGCGTCGAGTTCAGCGCCGTCACGATCGACCTTGGCGGCGCCGAGTTCCGCCGCGAATGGCCGCACGCAAATCACCTCAGGGACCGGCACGGGGGAGACCTTCCAGTCGCGCTGGACCAAGCTGACCGAAGCGCAACCGGACAGGAGGCTGGCCGCGAGAACCGCCGCCAACGGGGTCAAGAACGAGAGATAAGCGCGTGGTTCGGTCATGGGAAATATACCGCATCGGCTGGCCACAAAGGCAAGCCGGGGATGTCAGGGTGGGCGGAGGCCTAAGCGAAGCCGCCTGAAATCGGACAAAGTCGGGGCAAACTGCCGGGCCAAGAACAACCCGTGACCGAGGTACGGCGCTGCGTTAGGCTCTTCGCATGGAAAGACACACATTCGCGAGTCTCGGACTTTCTCCGGAGATTCTCAAAGCGGTCGACAAGTTGGGTTTCGAGGAGGCGTCCCCGATCCAAGCGGCGGCCATACCCGTCTTAATGGCAGGCAAAGATGTCGTCGGGCAATCGCAGACCGGATCGGGCAAAACCGCCGCCTTCGCCATTCCCGCGATTGAAAAAACCGATCCCGCCCTGCACGCCGTGCAGGTGCTCGTCCTCTGCCCCACCCGCGAGCTGGCCACCCAGGTGGCCGGGGAAGTGCACAAACTGGCCGCCGGCAAGCGCGGGATCCATGCCGTGCCGGTTTACGGTGGATCGTCTTTCGAACGTCAGGCCCAGGAACTCAAACGCGGGGCCCAAATCGTGCTCGGTACACCCGGCCGCGTCATTGACCACTTGGAACGCGGCACTCTCAAGCTCGACCGCTTGCGTTTCATCGTGCTGGACGAAGCGGATCGCATGCTCGACATGGGCTTCCGCGATGACATCAAAAAAATCCTCGATGCCATGCCGGCGGAAAAGCAGACCGCCTTTTTCTCGGCCACCGTTTCCCCGACCATCCGCAAATTAATCGACCGCTACGCGCGGGATCCGGTCACCCTCAAGATCGACCAGAAGACGGTCGATGCTCCGGATATCACACAATGGTATTACGAAGTTCCGCCACGGACGAAATTCGACGCCCTCCTGCGGATCATCGATTTCCACAGCTACCGGTCCGGGATTATTTTCTGCAACACGCAGCGCACGGTGGACGATTTGGCCGACGATCTGCAGGCGCAGGGCATTCCCTCCGACCGTCTCCACGGCGGCATCGCCCAAGCGCAGCGCACCCGGGTGATGAACAAATTCAAGGCGGGCGGATTCGATTTCCTCGTGGCGACCGATGTGGCCGGGCGCGGGATCGACGTGGACGACCTCGAATTGGTCGTGAATTTCGATCTGCCTTACGACCCAGAAGATTACGTGCACCGCATCGGGCGCACCGGGCGGGCGGGCAAGCAAGGGGTCGCCATCTCCCTGGTCACCGGGCGCGACGTGCACAAGATCCGGTATCTGGAAAAGTTCACCCATTCGGCCATCCGCCGGGGCAAGCTCCCCACCCCGGGAGAAATCGGCGAGAAGCGCACCGACGCTTTGCTCGAACGGGTGCGGCAGACCATCGAGTCGGGCCACGGCCAAGCGCAGATGATCCACGTCGACCGCTTGCTTGAGGAAGGAGCCGACTCGACCGAAGTCGCTGCCGCCCTGCTTCACATTCTCAATGGCGGCGAAGCCACGGCCCCGGCCGCGCAACCTGCGGAGAAATTCCCGGCGGCCACCAAGCACGCGCCGATCGAAGAGCGGGGCAGCGACTCCGGTGCGCCGCGGGCAGCGGATGAACCCCCCCGTAAAGCGAAGCCCGGCAAGGCGTGGCTGCGCATCTCGCTGGGTCGCGAGGCCGTGAAGAACCCGCGTGACATCGTCGACTTGCTGGTCGAGGGCGCGGGACTCCCCTCGCGCGAAGTCGGGTTTATCGCCCTCGGCGATGAGGTGAGTTATGCCGAAATCCCCTTCGACTTCGCCAAGGGGCTTTCTCCCACCGGCAATGCGATGCCGACCTCGCGCGGGGACATCACCATTTGGCCGGTTCCCGGCCTGCCGAACAAGAAACGACGCTGACTCCAACCGCCCCCCCTGGGCCGGTCAACGGTCAGCCAAGGCCTCGATTTCGGCCAAGGTCACGGTGCCACTGTGGTCGGCATCGATCCGGTTAAAGTTAGCCGCCACCCGCGGCATACCGGCCTCGGCCTCGGCCAACGTGAGCTGGCCGTTATGATTCGTATCCGCCTCGGCAAAACGTTCAGCGATTTGCTCGTTCCGGGTGTCGTCCGCCGCGGCCGGCCAGACTAAAGCGGCGAAGATCGAGGCGGCGAGGAATTTTCGGTTGATCGAGTGCATGCATGTCATGCCTCACTTTCCTAAAGTCAGCCCTGATGTAAAGAAAATGCCGGTTTGATCCGATCAAGGCGAAGGCGGCGGACCAGAACCAACACCGTGGCCCGGCTTTTCATCCTGGCAAGCCATCCGGGCCCGAAGGCATTTCAGTCCAGAGCGGAGAGATTGGCCTCGCTGAATTTCACTGCCGACTGCCTCGGGCCGGAGGGCGACGGGGTAACCGAGATAATGACCCGCAGATCATCGGCCGGCAGGGTTCCCTCGACAAAGACCTCATGCCACTCGTCATCGGTGGGGAATTCTTCGAGCACCACCTCCTGAGTTGCCACGGTTTGGGGCTCTCCGTCCTTCGTGCTTTCGAGCGTTAGTTCAACACTATAGGGTCGCTGGGAGCCGGCCTCGTGCTTGTCCACCATGATCAGCACGGAAAATCGCACCCTCTGACCTGACTTGGCGCCGGTGACGTCTTGTTGCATGCCCGACTTGTTGTTTCCGCTGACCCGGTAATGGTGGTAGCCCATCATGGCCCCCGAAGGGGTCTTTGGCTCCCATCCCGTCTCCCGCAGGAGCCAATCGCCCCAGATCATCCAAGCCTCGGGCAACTCCGGATTTTCCGAGGGGTAGCCGAAGTCACCATTCTCTAGGCTTTGCGAAAACAAGGACCCCGCCATGACGAGCACGGCGGCCGATGCGATGAGGATGGTTCTGGACATAAAGTGACGGCAGGCGGTTTTCCCACGCTCAGATTTGCACCAAGCCGCGCTGGACCCCGAGGATAGCAGCCTCGGTACGCGTTTCCACCCCGAGTTTGGCCAGGATGTTGCGGACATGGGCCTTGACCGTGAATTCGCTGGCCGAGAGGACGCGGGCAATGTCTTTGTTCGATAGTCCTCGGGCGATGACCGCAAGAATTTCCAACTCGCGGGGCGTGAGGGTTTGGAAAGCGTCCCGTTCGGCCAGCCGTTCCGCCACCGCCGGCGGCAAATACTGGCGCCCCTCGACTACCGCGCGCATCGCGGCTTCAAGTTGTTTTCCGGGAATACTTTTCAACAGGTAGCCGCTGGCCCCGGCCGCCATGGCCCGGTGGATATCCTCGTCCCCGTCGAAGGTGGTCAGCAGGAGCACGCGCGCGTCCGGTCGGGCTTTGCGGATGGTTTTCAAAGCGTCGATGCCCGTTCCATCGGGCATTTGCAGATCCAGCAGAGTCAGGTCGGGCTGATGCTTGGCGTGGGCCGTGATGGTTTCGGCCACCGTGGCGGCTTCGGCCACGATCTCGAAGTCCGGGCGCAACTCAAGCACTGCCCGCAACCCCTCGCGGAACAGTTCGTGATCGTCGGCAATGAGAATACGGATCATGAGAAAAACGTTTTTCAGACCGCTTCCGGCAAGACCACCTCGACGCAGGAACCGCCGCCGACCACGGACTTCACGGCCAGCGAGGCCCCGAGCAACTGGGCCCGCTCACGCATGTCCTGCTGCCCGTAATGGGGCCGACCGTTGACCGCGGGAGCGGAAGAAGGATCGAAGCCGTGGCCGTTGTCTTTCACCGTGAGGACAATAGTCCCGTCCTTGCGCCGCAGCGCGATCTCCAGCACGGTGGCATGAGCGTGCTTGAGCACGTTGGCCACCGCTTCCTGAGCGATGTGGAGCAGTTCGTATTCCTGCTCGTGGGAAAGCCCTGTGTCGCCGTCACAAAATTCAAGCGTGGTGGCGATGCCGGTGTCTTCGGTCAGCAGCCGGACAGAATCGCGCAAGGCCTCGGTCAAGTTGTGCTTCTCCAGAGCCAGACTGCGCAGCCCCCACACGGTGCGGCGAACTTGGGACTGGCTGAGACGCAGCAACTCCGCCGCCTTTTCAATCTGTCGCCGCACGGGGTCCGCTTCGGCCGCCTCCGGATGCGTGAGCAAATCGTTGGCCGCATCCATGCGCAGGGCGGCACCGGCCAGGGTTTGTTCGAGAGAGTCGTGCAAGTCGCGGGCCAGACGGTTGCGCTCGGCGGTCACGGCGGCATATTCACTGAGTTCGCTGCGGCGCGCGCTGAGTTGGGCGTGCAATTGGTCGGTGCGGGTTTCCACCCGTTTGGCCAGCGAGTCCCTCGCCGCGACAAGTTCGCACTCAGCGGCAAGAAGACTTTTGTTTTTGCGGGTGAGCAGGCCGGCAAAGAACAGCACAGTGACCAAGGCCGATCCGGTGCCAGCGAGAGCCACGGCAAGTCGCAGAGGGGTCCACCAAGGCGCCGGCTCCACCACCCGCACGTCGGCCAAGCTGCGCAGATAAATCAAAAGATCGCGGGGCTTCAAGTAGCCCTCCTCCTGTTGATCCGAGCCGACCGAACCTTCCGCGATTCCGGTCACCGAGATGATGGCACCGGGGGCCGCAGGGAGAGCGTCACGAGGAATACTCCCGCCGAATTCGGCGGCGAAAAGCAAATTATCGTCTTCCAGCAGGAGCCGCGCGGGACTCACATCGGTTTGCGTGGCAATGAGGCGTCCGGTGACTTGCACAAGCCGTCCCTCGTAGAAAAGAGCATCGCGCGCCGTCGTCATGACCACAGGCTCAAGGGCGTTGCTGTCACCCAAAACTTGGAACTGCCCATCTTCCAAAGTCGGGCTGAGCGGGCCGGGCACCGGAAACCCCAGCACTTCAACCACGGAGTTCAGGGCGGGCGGTTCGACCTTGCCCACCGTGCGCACCCGCACCCCGTGTTCCTCGTCCTGAATTTGGAAGGACTCGTTGTTTTGGGCATGGGTGACCGTCCCCCGCGTGCGGATGCGGTGCCCTGGCGCGGCGCTGACCGGATGCCCGAGCAAACCTTTGAGCGGAGTGAGAGGCAGCGACGACTCAGCCCGTGGTGGTTCGACGACCTCGATGAATTCCGGGTTGGTCACCCGCATTTGCGCGGTGAGAACCTGCCCGGCTTCGTTCACTGCGACGGCGTCGATCCCCCTGATCCTCACCAC
>Ga0247838_1005984_pt1 | contig 11786 bp, 10 predicted proteins | sample LaCruzMarch2015__5_FD_189097 | JGI IMG/M metagenome (GOLD analysis project Ga0247838, IMG submission 189097) | Freshwater microbial communities from meromictic Lake La Cruz, Castile-La Mancha, Spain - LaCruzMarch2015_15m | ecosystem: Environmental > Aquatic > Freshwater > Lake | place: Spain... | reverse complement strand
ACGGCCGTTTGTCTCACCCATGTTGGCAGAGGGGGATGCAGGATGGCTACGCCATGGGCTGCAGCAACGGCTTGGTGCTTGGGTACTGGTATGTGCCGTTCACCGTGTCGCGTCTGCGGGAGTGCGGCGAACGCTACAGCGCCGTCACCCGCCGCCATGGGACCTTCAGTGTGTTGTCCGTCTTTCGAGTCAACCCGTTCAGCATGGACGCTCTGCTGACCCAGGCCTTGCGTGATGAGACCGTGGCGTTGCTGGATGCCCATGCGGGGAGCGCCTCGTCGATCGTGTGTGTCATGGAAGCCAGTCCGCTGATCGCGGCGGCAATGCACCTGAGTGCCGCCGCCACGGCTCGCCTGACCCGAGCCAATCGCGCGCTCTGTTTCACCGGGACCTTTGAGGGCGGGCTCGCGCACGTCGTCGGTGTGCCCTTCCCCGTGCCCGAAGCGACCCTGCGGGACCACATGGCTGAACTCGAACATGGCGCATCCCGCACCGCCCCCGAGGGCACCCATCGACGCGCCCCTCGTCCATCCTGGGCTCGCCCATGACCGGCCGTTGGGACATGCAGCTTCTTGCCGCCGAGCCCAACGGGCCACGTCGGATGGGTGCGAATTCATATACTTGGCGCCTCGCCAAGTATTTGAATAATCATGACTATTCGGGCCCGAAATGGCCACGTCGGATGGGTGAAAAATGAAATCGAATCCCTTTCGCACGACCTTGGCGGTGGTGACCGTGTCCGCAGCCTTCAGCTGCGCAACGCCCGGGGACAACGCTGGGACGAGGGACCAAGCACCGGGAAGCCAGCCAGCGCCGGCCGCAGCGCCAGCCGCAGCGCCAGCCGCAGCGCTGACGAAGCCAGACGTCATCGTCGGCGTTCGACTCACAGGGAAGCCGGCGGAGACGTTTCCTGGATTCCCGGCCTACATCAAGGGCGCCGTCGTCCAACAACCTCGACTCTTGAATGACTGGAACGTCATCATCCCTCCTGGCACGCCCAACACGAAGGTCGTCGTCTTCCTCGGCCTGGCGAAAGACGGCACCATCGCCCACTGCAGGAAAGGCGTCGCGTCCGACCTCAGCGAAGCGATCTGCGACGCCGCTCGAAAGACAGAATGGTCACCCGCTCGGACAGCGGCTGGTCCGGTGAACGTCGTTCTTCGTCACGTCGTGACCATCGAATCCGGCGTCGTGAAGTCCGAGACGGACTGTCCGTTGGACACGACGAACTTCGGCTCCAGGCCTCTGCCGACTGGCCCGTGAGACACGACGAGCGCGTGCGTTCCGGCGGTGGATCAGGAGGCCTGCAGGAAGCTCATGACCCGCAGGCCGGGGACGAGGTCTTTGGCGTCGTCGAGCTCCACCCGGACCTCGAGGATCTTGGTGTCGATGCGCTCGGCGGGGTCGTCGGTGCGCAGGTTCTTGCGACCCATGCGCTTGCCGATCTCGATGACCTTGCCCGGGAAGCGCCGGCCGGGAAACGCGTCGGCGGTGACGAAGGCGGCCGCACCCACCGTGAGCTTGCTGACGTCTCGTTCTTCGACGTCCATGCGCACGCGCAAGGTGCGGGTGTCGCCCATGACGACGAGGGGGTTGGTGCCGGGCTGGTAGTATTCGCCGGCGCGAAACTTCAGCTGCAAGACCTCGCCAGCGCTGGGGGCCTTGATGGTCAGACGGTCAAGGCCGGCGCTGGCCTGGGCCCGACGGGCCTCGGCGGCCCGCAGCCGGGCCCGCGACGCGAGCACGTCCTCCTCGCGAAAGCCCGCCAGGGTTTGACGACGACGAGCGTCGCTGAGCGCAAAGGTCTGCTGGTCGCTCTTGGCCTGGCTGCGGGCCCGGTCAAGCTCGTCGACGCTGGTGGCGCCGCTGGCCCCGAGCTTCTCGATGCGGGCCAGGGAATTGGCCGACAGCTCGGCGCGGGCCTTGGCGGCTTCGGCCTCGGCGAGGGCGGCGTCGACCTCCTCCTGGCGTGAGCCCTTGGTGAGGCGCTTCATGTCGGCCTGGGCGCCGGCGACGTCGGCGTCGGCGGCGGCGAGGGCCGCGCTCTCGACGCTGTTCTCCAAACGCACCAGGGGCGTGCCGGCCTCGACGAACTGGCCTTCTTCGACGAGGACGGCCGCGATCAAGCCCGGCACCGCCGCCGCGACGTTGGTCTCTCGCTCCAGGGGTTCCACCTGGCCGTTGCCCCCCACCAGGCCCTTCTCGGTGGGCATGGTGGTGCGTTCGTCGGTGCCCTTCTTTGGGACCACTTCCTGCTGGGCCTTGTCGATGTCGGCGGGGCGCACGTCGGCGGGAGAGCCCGCCAACACGCTGCGGGCAATGGAGACGCCGAAGAAGGCGAAGACCGAGACGGCGACGACGGTGGAGATGGTTGGTTTCTTCATGGGTGCTCCGGGGTGCCGTCGGTGATGAGGCCGTCTTCAATGTTCACGATGCGGTCGGCGAGATGGAAAATGCGGTTGTCGTGGGTGACGACGAGGACGGTGGTGCCGAGCTCGTGGCTCAGCTCCTTCAACAAGGTGGTGACCACGAGGCCCGAGGTCGCGTCGAGGCTGGCGGTGGGTTCGTCGGCCAACACGATGGGCGGGTGCCCCGCCAGGGCCCGGGCGATGGCCACCCGTTGGCGTTCACCACCCGACAGCATGCCGGGCTTCTTGTCGCCCTTGCCGTGCAGGCCCACCTTGTCGAGGAGGTACTGGGCTTCCTCGAGGGCGTCTTTGGTTGGCGCTCCCCGCATGCGGTTGACGAGGGCGACGTTTTCCCGGGCCGACATCGACGCGATGAGGTTGTGGCCCTGAAAGATGAAGCCGATGTTGCCCAGGCGAATCTCGGGCAGCTGGGATTCGGGCAGCCCCGAGACCGTCTCGCCAAACAGGCGCAGCTCGCCGCTGGTGGGGCGCAGCACGCAGCCGATGATGGACAGCAGGGTGGTCTTGCCCGAGCCCGATGGGCCCACCAACATCAGGAACTCCCCCTGATGCACGACGAGGTCGACCCCCTTGAGGGCCCGATAGACCACGCCGCCGTCGCCGTAGTCCTTGGTGATGCCCCGGACGTCGATGGCGTTGACGGCACCGACGGCGGGCACCACCCGCGGCGTGCGCGGCGTCGGCGTGCTTGTGGAAACACTCACGGAAGCACTCACGGAAGCACTCACGGAAGCACTCATCGAAACACCATCCCTGGCTCGACCTTGCGGATGCGCATGAGGGCCAGCGTCGAGGCGGCCACGCACATGCCGATCATGAGGGCCCAGGTGATGAGGGTCATCTGGGGGGGCACGAACATCTGCAGCTGGGCGGAGCGGATGCCCCCCGAGATGCGCGTCACCAGAAACGAGCCCACCAGGGAGCCAAGCACCGCGTAGGTCACCGACTGCACGAACAGCAGCTTGGCGAGGTCGGTGGTGGTGGCGCCGATGGCCTTGAGGGTGCCGAACTCCCGCAGGTTGTCGATGACGCTCGAGAACATCGACAACGCCACGATGATCAAGCCAATCAACAAGCCAAACACCGTGCTGGTCCCAAACGACACGCCAATCTGGGTGCGGGTCAGCAGGTACTTCACGATCATCCAGCGCAGCTCGACGGCGGTGACGACCTTCGTCTCAGGCACCCGGGCCTGCAGGGCCGCCTGCACGTCGGCGACGTTGGCGCCGTCTTGGACCTTGACGAGGACGTAGCTCATGCGGTCCCGGTCAAAGCGCAGCAGCCGCTGGGCGAGGTCGTAGTCGGCGAAGGCGAAGGAGGGACCAAAGGGCACAAGCCCCCAGGTGAAGCCGCCGACGACGACGCGGTGGCCGTTGAGCTCCCGGATGCTGCCGGGGTTCAAGCCCCCGAGCTTGTCGCGGTCGCTGGTCTCAAACAGCACGGTGTCTGGCGACGCCAACGCGGAACGATCGCCGACGACGAAGTTCCACGGGCCGCCGAGAAACGCCGGGGCCCGGGTGCCAATCAGGGTGACGGCTTCGGTGCCGCCGCCGGGGAGCTGGATGCTCGCCCCCGAGTAGAGCAGGGGGTCCGCCACGGCGACGCCGGGGGTGACGCGGGCCTGCATGAGGACGGCGTCGGACAACGGCTGGCCGGGGGCCAAAGTCTCGGCAGACCCGGGGATGACCCAGAGGTCGGCGCCGGCGTTCTCGGCGAACATGACGTTTTTGTAGACGAGGCCCCCAAAGACCCCGAGCTGCTGGTTGCTGAGCACGACGGCGAAGACGACGCCGAGGACCGTCCCCGCCATCTTGAGCTTGTCGTGAAACATCATCCGCCAGCCCACCCGGGCCATGGTGATGAAGCCTCGTGGCGCCGGGGCGCTGGCCCGCTTCAACGTGGTCATGGAGTCGCCGCCGTCGGTGATGTGGTCGGTGTCGTTGTCGACCAGGTGCCCGCCGCCAGCCGCAACAACACCCGGGAGAGTTTGACGTTCACGTCGGCCTCGATGCGGCCGACGTCGGCGGCGAAGGCGTCGCGGTCGGCGATGACGCTGTCGAGGACGGTGGCTGTGCCCACCTCAAGGCGCTGGCGCGTGATGACGGCAGCCTTGGCAGCGGCGTCTTGTTGGGCGCGGGCGGCCTTGGCCCGGGCGAGTTCCCCCTGCACCCGGTCCCAGGCGTCGTGCAGCTCGTCGTGGGCAGCCTGCACGGTCTGGGCTTCACGGATGGCGGCGCCGTCGGAGGCCGCCATCTGGGCCCGGGCCACCTGCACCGAGGCGCCATCGAGCTTCCACGACAACGCCACGCCGAGGGCGAGGGAGTTGTTCTCGCCAAAGCCGGCGGCGTTGGTGAGGCGGTCGGTGGCGGTGGCGTTGATGGTGGGGGCCAGGGTGGTCCACGACGACAGCACGGCCTTGCCCTGGGCATCGCGCTCGGCGCGGGCCGCCATGATGGCGGGCAACGACGTCAATGTGGCGTCGTCGATGGGGGCTTCGTCGTGCAGGTCGTCTTCCTGCAGGGACGGCACGCCCCCGATGTCTTCTCCCGTCAACGTCGACAGTTGGCGGGCGGCGCTCTTGATTTGCACGTCGGCCCCCACCAGTACCTGGCGGCTGCGTTCGACCTCGGCGGTGGCCCGCAACACGTCGACCTCGGTGGAAAGGCCCGCCTCCAGGCGGCGGCTGACGACGTCGCGGCTGCCTTCGGAGGCCGTGAGGGACCGTTCGGCGGTGGCCTTGAGGGCGTGGGCGGCCACCAGGGCAAACCAGGACCGGGCGACGCTTTTTTGCACGGTGGCGACGGCGGCGTCGGTCCGGAACTGTGAGGCCTCGGCGAGGTCGCCGGCCTGGGCCACCCGAATCCAGCCGCCCACGTCCACCAGGGGGATGTCGAGTTGCAGGGTGCCATCGAGCTGATCGTGGGGCGTGATCACGGCCGTTTTGAACTCGCCATTGCCGACGGGGATGTCGATCTTCACCTCGGGCTCGTTGCGGGTGTAGCCCGCCCGCAGGGACAGCCGCGGCAGCAGTTGCCACACGGTCTGATCGCTTTCCGCCCCCCGCTGGGCCGCCGTCGCCCGGGCGCTGCGGGTCTCGAAGCTCATGGCGCTGGCGGCGTCGAGGCAGTGCTCGAGGCTCGGCAACGTGGCCACTGGTGTCGTCGCTGTCGTCGTCCCCGCTGCCGTCGTCGTCGACCCGGTTTCGGCACGGGCGACGGGCGTCAGAACCATCACCGCGGCCAACAGCACTGCACCGGAAAAATGTCGAAACATGGTCACGCTCGTGGAGTGGGGGCGGCTTGGTCGCTGGCGCGGCTTGGCCTCGTCTGCGAGGCGCTTGGTCTCGCAGACGAGGCGCTTGGCCTCGCAGACGAGGCGCGATGTAGCGTCTGCCGGGCCGGGCCGCACGTCGTGATCGTCGTCGTGGTCGTCGTCGTGGTCGTTCTCGACCCCCCTGCTGCGGCGTGTGACCGCAGCGCCCTCGCCCCGGCAAACGGCGTAGACCATGTGGATGACGACCTTCCTCGACGCACCGACGCGGCATCTCTTTTTCACGGGCAAGGGCGGCGTGGGCAAGACGGCCCTGGCCTGCGCCACGGCCATTCGCCTGGCCGACGCCGGCAAGCGGGTGTTGCTGGTGAGCACCGACCCGGCGTCAAACCTCGACGAGATGTTGGGGGTGGCCCTGACGAACCATCCCCTGGCGGTGCCGGGTGTCGAACGGTTGTCGGCCCTCAACATCGACCCCGACGGGGCCGCCGCCGACTATCGCGAGCGGGTCATCGGTCCCTATCGGTCGACGTGGAATGATCAGCAGATCGGGGAATTGCAGGAGCAGCTCTCGGGGGCCTGCACCACCGAGATCGCGGCGTTTGACGCCTTCGTCGGCCTGCTCGGCGACGACGGCCAGGCCTTTGACCACGTGCTGTTCGACACCGCCCCCACGGGCCACACCCTGCGGCTGTTGAGCCTGCCGGCGGCGTGGACGGAATTTCTGGCGTCGACGACGGGGGACGCCTCCTGTCTGGGGCCCCATTCGGGGCTCAAGATGCAGCAGAGCCGCTTCCAGGCAGCCCTGAAGTCCCTGTCCGACGGCAAAAGCACCACCGTCGTCCTCGTGACGCGCCCCGACCACGCGGCCCTGCAGGAGGTGGCGCGCACCGCCCATGAGCTCGATGCCCTGGGCCTGCAGAACCAGCACCTCGCCATCAATGCCGTCTTTCATGCCAGCGACGCTGCTGACGCCGTCGCCACCGCCCTTGAGGCGCGGGGGGCCCGGGCCCTCGCCGACATGCCTGCAGGGTTGCGCGCCTTGCCCCGGCTGCAGGTGCCCCTGCGGGCGTTCAACATGGTGGGGATGCCCGCCCTGCGGGCCCTGCTCGACGACGCTGCCGCCCGGGCGTTGTCGACGACGCTGCCGACGACGGTGGTGCCGCCGTTGCCCGGTTTGCTGCCATTGGTCGACGACATCATCGCCGCCGGCCATGGCCTGGTGATGGTGATGGGCAAGGGTGGGGTGGGCAAGACCACCATCGCCGCCGCCGTCGCCGCCGAGCTCTCGGCCCGTGGCCACAAGGTGCATCTGAGCACCACCGATCCCGCCGCCCACATCGCCCAGACCATCGAGGGCAGCGCCAACCTCACCGTCAGCCGCATCGACCCCGCCTTTGAGACCAGGGCCTATGTCGCGCGGGTGATGTCCACCCGGGGGGCGAGCCTCGACGACGCCGGCAAGGCGTTGTTGGCCGAAGACCTCCGCTCCCCCTGTTACGAGGAGGTCGCGGTGTTCGCCGCGTTCTCGCGCATGGTGGGCGAGGCCAGAAACACCTTCGTCGTCCTCGACACCGCCCCCACGGGCCACACGCTGTTGTTGCTGGATGCGGCGGGCACCTACCACCGCCAGATCGTGCACACCGACGACGACGCCAACCCCGACGGCAAGCCCGGGGCCGCCAAGCTTGTCACCCCCCTGATGCGCCTGCGGGACCCCGCCCACACCAAGGTCCTGGTGGTGACCCTCGCCGAGACCACCCCGGTGTCAGAGGCCGCCAAGCTGCAGGCCGATTTGCGGCGGGCGGGCATCGAGCCCTGGGCCTGGGTCATCAACAGCAGCCTCGCCGTCGCCGGCTCCACAGACCCCTGTCTGGGCCAGCGCATCGCGGGGGAGCTCGTGCAGATCGAGCGGGTCCGCCGGGAGCACGCCAAGCGCCTGGCGGTGGTGCCGTGGCTGGTGGAAGAACCCGTCGGCGTCACCCGCCTCCTCGAGCTCGTCCGGGGCCGAAAGACCACGACCCCCTAGGCGGCGGAGTGGATGAGGGGACCCCGGCGGGCGGGGCCCCGGGAGATGCCGTGGTGGACGGGCCGCAGGGGCCCGCCGCGGGTCTGGAATCGATGGTGGGCCACGAGGGTGCCAAGGACGATGCGCATCTCGTGGGTGGCAAAGCCCGACGCCAGACAGCGTTTGGCGCCGCCGCCGAAGGGGAAGTACTCAAACGCCGTCGGCCGTCGTTCGAGGAAGCGCTCGGGACGAAAGCGTTCGGGCTCGGGGAACACGTCGGGGTTCATGTGGGCGAGGGCGCTGGCGACAAAGACGCCGGTGCCGATGGGCAGCTCATGGCCGTCGAGGACGAAGGGGGCGGCCACCCGTTTTGGGACGTAGGGGATGACCGGATACAGGCGCAGGGCCTCGTCGCAGATGGCGCCGAGAAAGGGCAGCCGGCCGAGGGCATCGCCGTCGCTGTCGCCGTCACCGCCGTCGACGGTGGCGAGTTCGTCGCTCAGGCGGGCGTAGATGGCGGGGTCACGGTGGACGGCGTCGAGGGCCCAGGCCATGCCGCCGGCGGTGGTCTCGTGGCCCGTGACGAGGAAGGTGCGCAGCTGGTCGCAGACCTCGCTGTCGGCGAGGGCGTGGCCGTCGTCGTAGCGGATGGCCAGCAGCATATCGAGGACGGTCTGACCGGGGGCATGACCAGCGAGCGGGTCTCGTCGTCGACGGGCCACCTCGTCGCGCAGGAAGGCATCAAGGGCGGCCTGGGCTTTGGGCCAACGACCAAGGGGGCCCACGGCGGGGAGGTGGGCGGTGAGGCCGTCGAAGAAGATCTGCAGGGGGTGGATGGCGCCGACGAACTCGAGGGTGAGGTCCAGGGCCTGCTGCTGGCGGGCGGGGTCTGAGAACCCAAAGATGACGCCGAGGACGATGTCGAGGGCGATGCGTTGGCAGAGGTCGAGGGCGTTGACGTCGCCGGTCTTGAGAGCCCCGGCGTGGCGACGGGTGACCTCGACCATGGTGCGGGTCCAGCTGCTGACATGGGCCCCATGAAACAGGGGCATGAGCATGGCGCGCTCATGCTTGTGGGCGGCGCCCGTCAGCAAGATCAAGGCGTGGGGGCCAAGGACCGACGCGATGTGCTCGGGGGCGTAGGGCGAGATGACGTCGGTGGGGGCGGCGAAGATGTCGCGCACCAGGTCGGGGCGGCCCGTGAAGACGACGGTGCCATCGCGGATGGGGGCCGAAAATGGATCGCCGTAGCGGGCGACGTTCTTGCGCAGAAAGCCCTCGGCGTCGCGCACCAGCCGGGCCGTCTGCAACCAGGCTGCACCCCGGGGACCAGGGGGGAGTGACGGCTGTGACCGGGCCTGCCTCTCCATCTCGTCGCTCCCTTCTGGCAAGGGCCCACTGCCGGGGGCCCTGACGCTTGTCAGACTAGCGGGTCTTGCTGGTCTTGGCCGGCTTCTTGGCCGGTTTCTTGGCCGGGTCGGACGGGCTGAAGGTCAAAAAGGCCCGGATCTTCTGGCGTCGCACGTGCCGACGGGCCTGGGCCGCCAGGGATTTGGCCCGGGTGGCCAGGACGGCGATGGAGGGATCGAGGTCGGTGGCGGCGGCGGCAGCGGCGGCGGCTTCGACGACATCGCCGTGGTCGTCGCGCTCCAGCAGCAGCTCCGCCAGCCGGGCCCGGGCCCAGGGGCTGCGGGGGGTGGCCGCCACACAGGCCCGGGCGGCGTCCACCCGGGCAGCGGCGGTTGGCAGGGACGCCCCGAGGTGCTGGCCCAGCAGGGCATCCCAGGTGTTGAGGGTGTCTGTGTGTTGGTGGACCCCGGGGGCCGCCGTCGCTGCCTGCTCGGCCAGCTGGCGGGCATGTTTGAAGTGGCCCATGCGCAGCTCCCGCACCGCCAGGGTGTGCAGGTTGGCGGCGCCGTGGTGGTCATCACGGCCCGGTTCATCCCGACGTTCCTCCCGCCCGGAGGCCGTGGTCGGCGGCGGCGCCCACGTCGTCGTCATCGTCGATGCTGGCGGTGGCGCCGACGGCATGGAAGCCGGTGACGAAGACGCCGACGCGGGTGCCGGGGCCGGCGGCCGGTTCCCAAGGGAAGGACGGATGGTGGGGGCCGACAACCAGCCCCCGGACACCAGGCCCATCAACGCGATGCGCAGGTCGTCGGGGCCGATGCCGAGGGCGGCGGCGACGGCACCATTGTCCCGCTGGCCATCCACCAGGGCGACGACGGCGGTCTCGAAGGCCGACAGGGGGCGGTCCTCCAGGGGTGGCTGTCGGGCCAGCACCGTCTCGTCGTCCAGCAGGTGTTCAGCGAACGGATGGGTCATGGCGGCTCCAGGCGGGAACAGGCGGATCAGCCAATATCTGACAAGTGTCTGATTCCGTTGCTACTCTAGCCACCGTCGGCTGATCCGCCAAAAACCGGTCGACGGCGGCCTCGAAATGCCATTTGTGTTTTGGGATCGTCCGGCCCGATGATGGGTCAGGGGGAACGATGCCACGGACCGCGATGACGACGACACCCAGCAAGCGGCGCCCGGGCCGCCCGTCCTGCACGGCGGCGGCGGCGGCCACGCCTCCATCAGACGAGCACGTGTTGCAGGTCGGCCAGGCCACCTTTGCCGAGCTGGGCTTTGAGGCAACCACTGTCCGTGAGCTCGCCCGCCGGCTGGGGGTCAGCCACAACTTCATCAACGACCGCTTCGGCAACAAGGAGCTGTTCTGGCGCGCCGTCGTCGACGACGCCATGGGCGGCAACTTCCACCGCGGTCTGACCGAGGTGCTGGGTGCCCCCCACGGGACCGAGCTTGCCCGCCTGACAGCTGTCATCCACTTCGCGGTCCGTCGGGCCAATCCTCTGCTGCACAAGCTCATGAGCGATGAAGCCCTGCGTCCGTCGACGCGGCTGACCTACATCGTCGAGCGCTATCTGCAGCCCATCATCCTCGGGCTCACCCCGGTGATGGCGGCCCTGACCCGCGATGGCCTCATCCGCCCCGTGCCCTGGACGGTGTTCTTCTTCTTGATGAGCGCGCCCTCCCAGGTCCACGCCCAGGCGCCGTTGTCGCGCATGCTCGGTGAGCCCGTCGCCGACGATCTCGACCCCAGCGAGCTGTTCACGACGTTGATCTTGAACGCCCTGCGGCCCCCGTCACCGCTGCCGTCTAGCCCACGCTGACAGGGCGGGTGGCCCGGGCGGCCCGTCTGGTGGTCTCGCCGGGGCGGGCCACTTGGACGACGAGGTCGGGGCAGGCGGCCAGCACCGCTCGCTTGATGCCCTGGGTCTCCACCTGCACGATGCCGGGCATCCCTTTGCGGCGGATGGCGTCTTCGACGGCGGCGCGCGCGGCGGCCACGTCGTTGTCCCCCGTCATCTGGGATTGCAGCCGGCCATAAAAGGGCTCGACGACCACGGCGACGCTGATGGCCGTGCCGTCGGGCAACAGCCAGCGGCGGGCGGCGACCTCCCAGGTGGCCACGGCCGGTTGGGCCCGCGGTGCCGTCGGTGCTGGTGCTGCCGTCGGTGCCGGCGGCGCCGAGCGCGGTGCCGGGGGCTGCCGGTGTGGTGCTGGCGGCCCCGATGGCGGAGAGGCCGGCGTCATGAACCGCGGCGGGCCCCGGGACGGGATCGTCGACGTCGACGCCACAAACCGTGGCGGGGCCGACGCCGCCGGCCGGTACGGCGCGGGTGTCAGCAGGGGAGGCAACACCGGGGCCGGTGTCGGCGCTGCTGCAGGTGCGGGTGCAGGCGCGGGTGCAGGCGCGGGTGCAGGCGTCGCCACCGTGACCGGCGCGGTGGGCAGGTTGGCCACGGTGGGCGCCGCCTCAGCGGCCACGGACACCGACTCGGGCGTCGTCGTCGGCTGGCGGCGCACGAGGGTGCGCGGGGGCAGCGGTGGCGGAATGGGCGGCGGTGGTGGCGGCGGCAGGGACGCCTTGGGGGGACGGCCACGGCGAGCCGGGATCGGTGCCGGTGCGTCGGGGTCCACGGGGGGCAACGCCTTGGGAGGCCGACCCCGTCGGGGTGGCGTCGGTGCTGCAGATGCGGCGGTCGTCGGCGCTGCTGCGGGTGTCGCCGTCG
>Ga0247838_1005953_pt1 | contig 11836 bp, 9 predicted proteins | sample LaCruzMarch2015__5_FD_189097 | JGI IMG/M metagenome (GOLD analysis project Ga0247838, IMG submission 189097) | Freshwater microbial communities from meromictic Lake La Cruz, Castile-La Mancha, Spain - LaCruzMarch2015_15m | ecosystem: Environmental > Aquatic > Freshwater > Lake | place: Spain... | reverse complement strand
TTGACTGCACTGGCTAAAGTCGAAGGCAAGAGCACTGATGAGCGCCCAGTCGTTTTGTTCCTGTGCACTCACAATGCTGGCCGCTCTCAGATGGCCCTTGGTTTCTTCCGAGAACTCGCAGGGGACTCAGCTATTGGCTTGTCGGGCGGTTCCGAACCAGGCAACGCCGTCAACCCAGCAGCAGTTGCTGCAATGGGTGAAATCGGGATTGATATCTCGCGTGAATTTCCTAAGCCTTGGACCGACGAGATTGTTCGTGCCGCTGACGTGGTCATCACCATGGGGTGCGGCGACGCCTGCCCAATTTTCCCTGGCAAGCGGTATGAGGACTGGCAGATCACTGACCCTGCAGGGTTCAGTATTGACGACGTTCGACCAGTACGAGAAGAAATTCGCCAACGCGTCGAGACTCTGCTGGCTGAGGTGTTGGCTCCGGCTAAGTAGTTCGCCCATGATTAAGGCGCTCAAGTAGCGCTGCGCGCACTGCCTGGTCATCACGTGGTAACCCCAAGCTCGAATACGCATCGATTAATACCTTCGGGTCGGTCACCCAATCCTCATGAGCCACGCAGACCGCCCGGAGGGATCCGTAGAAATTGTTGAGGTCTGCTGTCGCGCTCAACAACCAATCACGAGTGGTCGTGAGCACTTCCAGTGCGTCTGAATTCTCTGGCCACCAGCCACTTCGCGCTGCGTCAACAGGCTCTCGGACATTGATCACATATCGCAAGCCCGGAAACAACTTACCGAGGAAAATTAGATGCTGGAGTAATTCGTCATAAGACGCAAAATGCCCGGGCTCGTAGCGAACCTCCTTGAACCCGATCCAATTGGTGTCGGCCGTAGGTCTGAGCAGGTAGTCAATGACGTGGCGGCGAATATCGGCAAGCACCGCACTGGGATCTAACCGCGCAGATCCGTACCAGGGGTGGGTCGATTTTCCAGCATGGTGTCGGTCAGCAACTTCGGCGATCGATTGAAGGTATGTGCCGAGCCCACGCATCGCCGAATAGTTCTCACCACGCACCAAGACCCCGGGCAGGGCATTAAGACTCGATTGAATCGCCGTGCTGCCCGTGCGGCCGTATGTAACGACCGTTACGTAGGAGTACTCCTTAGGTACTTCACGTCGTAGCCGCATGGAATGGACCCTAGATCAAAGCGCTGGGCACCCGAGTAGCCGCGCGGCGTCTGGGGAAATTACCGATGCCCTCACGGCTCACAGCACCTACACCACCTACAGCGCCTAGGCACTAATCCGGGTTCGCAGGTGACACGTAGTAGTCAGGTCAATTACATGCGCGTCAGGGCATCGGTAAAAAAATCACTCAAATCAAGGAGTGTTGCTAGCCCAGGACCGTCCAGATCACGAGAGCGAAAATGGCCAAGCTGAGGGCGACGACCACAACTGAGGTGAGGGTAAGGAAGACATCAGATTCGCCTACTTTTTTCGCCAATGCGCTGGGTGCGTTCAGTTGATTAATGTCGGCAACGAGTGCTTTTGCTTCGCGGATTGCAGCGTATTGGGAGATTACGGCAAGAATCCCGGTAGCCGCGGCTACAGCAATAGCCAAGTACTTGGCTGAGTCCGGGGCATCAGTGAAATAGCCCAGGGCAGACACGACCAAAATCGAAATGAGCACGAGGGTAGGTGCCATTTGCGCTGTGATGATTTGCGATCTCTTGTCGTTCCAGAGTTCTAATAAGCCTTTTTCGTCCATGGGGCACCATTTCTCTTGTGAAAAAAATCCCAAAGTGAGATCTGATGGCAGCCTAGAGCCAAAGCTCCTCATTGGCCCGTTGGAATTTGCCAGGGGCCTTCACTATGAAGCCTATGAGCCACCCCGACTCAAGTAATATGCGCTCGATTTGACTATTAATCTCCGGTAGGGCACAATAGAGCCATTGGTTTTATGAAAGTCCAGACACACAACAAAGAAAGAGGGAGCCACATAATGGCTAGAGCAGTAGGAATCGACCTCGGTACCACCAACTCAGTGGTTTCCGTACTTGAAGGCGGAGAACCCGTCGTTATCGCAAACGCAGAAGGTGCTCGCACCACTCCATCGGTTGTCGCATTCGCAAAGAATGGCGAGGTCCTTGTGGGTGAAGTTGCCAAGCGTCAAGCAGTCACGAACGTTGACCGCACGATCCGTTCCGTTAAGCGCCACATGGGCACAAACTGGAATGTCGATATTGATAGCAAGAAATACACCCCGCAGGAAATCAGCGCGCGAACCTTGATGAAGCTCAAGCGTGATGCTGAGGCATACCTCGGCGACACTGTCTCGGACGCAGTAATCACCGTCCCTGCATATTTCAATGATGCACAGCGCCAAGCAACAAAAGAAGCTGGCGAAATTGCTGGTCTGAATGTTCTGCGCATTATCAACGAGCCCACATCCGCAGCATTGGCTTACGGTTTGGACAAGGGCGACGAGGAACAAACAATTCTGGTCTTCGACCTTGGTGGTGGAACGTTCGACGTGTCACTGCTTGAAATCGGCGACGGTGTCGTTGAAGTAAAAGCAACCAGCGGTGACAACAACCTCGGTGGTGACGACTGGGACAACGCTGTCGTCGACTGGATGGTCACCCAGTTCAAAAACGCCCACGGTGTTGATTTGTCCAAGGACAAGATGGCAGTGCAACGTCTACGTGAAGCAGCGGAAAAGGCAAAGATTGAACTATCGAGTTCAACCGAAACCTCAATCAACCTGCCTTACATCACCGCGAGTGCTGATGGTCCCCTTCACCTTGAAGAGACCCTCACTCGCAGCAAGTTTGAATCACTGACAGCTGATCTACTCAAGCGCACCAAGACACCATTTGAAGCCGTTGTCAAAGACGCAGGTGTCAAGATCAGTGACATTGACCAGGTTGTTCTTGTTGGTGGATCAACTCGTATGCCTGCAGTTGCAGATCTGGTTAAAGAAATGACCGGCAAAGATGCGAACAAGGGCGTTAACCCGGACGAGGTTGTTGCAATTGGTGCGGCGCTTCAGGCGGGTGTTCTTCGCGGTGACGTGAAAGACGTTCTCTTGCTGGACGTAACGCCTTTATCCCTCGGAATTGAAACCAAGGGTGGCATCATGACCAAGTTGATCGAACGCAACACGACCATCCCGACCAAGCGTTCGGAAACTTTCACGACAGCGGAAGACAATCAGCCCTCGGTGTCCATCCAGGTGTATCAGGGTGAGCGCGAAATGGCTGCCTACAACAAGCAGTTGGGAACATTTGATCTCACCGGGCTGCCACCAGCACCACGTGGCATACCGCAGATCGAGGTCACCTTCGACATTGATGCCAACGGAATCGTGCATGTATCCGCTCGAGATACCGCTACGGGTAAAGAGCAATCCATGACGATTTCTGGTGGATCAACCCTGAGCAAGGACGACATTGATCGCATGATGCGCGATGCTGAGGCACACGCTGAAGAAGACAAGCAGCGCCGTGACGAAGCTGAGGTTCGCAACACCGCCGAAGCTTTGGTTTACCAGACTGAGAAGTTCCTCGCCGACAATGCCGACAAGGTTCCAGCTGATGCAAAAGCAAATGTTGAAGGACCATTGGAAGAACTCAAAAAGGCAATCGAAGAAAATGACGGTCCAGGAATGCGCGCGGCAACGGACAAGGTTGCGGCAGCAAGCCAAGCACTGGGTGCAGCGATGTACAGCGAAGCCCAAGCGGGTGGATCTGAAGAAGCCGCTGAAGCTGCCGCTGCGACAGCCGAAGAAGACGTCGTTGACGCAGAGATCATCGATGAGGATGAAACCAAGTGAGTGAAGATGAAGGCGTAAGGGTGAACGACAAACGTCGACTCGACCCCGACACCTTCGAGGTTCGCCAGCCAAGTTCCGACTCGGCTGGCGAACCTTTCACCGAGGAGTTAGACGCTGAAGCGGACCTCATCGAAGGCGAAGTAGTGGGGATCGAACAGAAAATTAGTGAACTCACCGAGGATCTACAACGGGTCCAAGCTGAGTACGCGAATTACCGCAAACGAGTTGATCGCGACCGCGAAGTCAACCGTCAGCTGGCTATCGGAGCAGTCTTTTCAGCGCTCCTGCCGGTACTTGATGACATTGAGTTAGCACGCGAGCATGACGAACTCAACGGTGCATTCAAAACCGTTGGTGAAAAACTTGAAGCGACCTTGAACAAGCTTGGCTTAGTGAAATTCGGTGCGGCACAGGATCCATTCGATCCAAATATGCACGAAGCATTAGCCAGTGAAGAGGTCGATGGAGTTTCCGAACCAACCGTGATAGCGATTTTCCAGCAGGGTTATCGGCAGGGTGATCGCATTCTGCGTCCAGCTCGTGTCAGCGTTGCCGGCACCTGAGTCTTTGATCAGACTAAGTAGATGTGGGACATTGAATGAATAAGGATTGGCTCGAAAAAGACTTTTACGCTCTATTGGGTGTTTCAAAAGATGCAACGCCCGCAGAGATGAAAAAGACATACCGAAAACTTGCGCGTGATCTTCACCCCGACAAAAATCCAGGGGATAAAGCGGCCGAAGACAAGTTCAAAGTTGTGTCTGAGGCCTATGACGTGTTATCCGATGACAAAAAGCGCAAGGAATATGACGAAGGTCGAGCACTTTTTGCCTCCGGAGGCTACGGACGCAGACCGGGATCCGGTGGTGGAAACTACAACGTCAACTACGAGGATCTATTCGGTGGCGAGCAGGGCGGATTCGGTGACTTCCTCGGCGGTATCTTCAATCGAGGCGGAGGCGGGGCAGGTGGTCGCTCACGACAGCCACGGCGAGGCCAAGACATTGAAACTTCGCTGACGCTTTCATTTGCTGACACACTTGACGGCGTAACGGTTCCACTCAATTTACAAAGTGATGGGCCGTGCTCAATGTGTCACGGAACCGGTGCCAAAGCTGGTTCAACACCTCAGGTGTGCCCAACGTGTAGTGGTAGTGGACAGATCTCCCGAAATGCGGGTGGGTTTGCTTTCTCAGAACCTTGCCCAACCTGCCAGGGCCGGGGGCTTTTCGTAGATGACCCCTGCAATCGGTGCCACGGGACGGGTCGCGGCAAAAGCAGTCGAAGTGTTCAAGCTCGCATCCCTGCGGGGGTCAAGGACGGATCCAAGATCCGACTCAAGGGCAAAGGTGGCCCCGGTGAACGTGGCGGTCCCGGTGGCGACCTCTTGGTCAAGGTATCTGTGAAGCCGCATCCATTATTTGAGCGCAAGGGCGACAACTTAAGTGTTGAAGTCCCCGTAACTTTCGCTGAAGCGGCGCTGGGTGCCGATATTGCGATACCGGTCCCGCGCGGTGGAACTGTGAATATGCGTATCCCGGCAGGAACAACAACCGGGCGTACCTTCCGAATTAAGGGGAAGGGGGTTCGTGGCAAAGATGGCATGAATCACGACGTACTTGCTGTTATCGACATTGCAGTCCCGCAAAACCTAAATGAAGAAGCCAAATCAGCTCTAAAGGATTTTGCAGACGCAACCACCGATCAAGATCCACGCAAAGAGATTTATGCACTTGGTGAAAAATCATGAGTACTCCATTTGAAGACAACATTGTTGCTTCGGAGACTCCTGTCTACGCAATTTCAATTGCTGCGCAACTCGCTGGTCTTCACCCGCAGACTTTGCGGCAGTACGACCGTGTTGGTCTCGTGTCAGCACATCGTGTTGCGGGAAGAAATCGACTTTACAGCGCGCGTGATGTGCAAAGACTGCGCTATGTTTCGCAATTATCCAATGAAGGTCTCAGTATCGAAGGAATCAGGCGTGTTCTTGAACTCGAAGAACAGGTGCTTGAGCTTCGTGAACGACTGGGTGAGTTCCACCGTGAACGAACATCCCGCGCGCTGGTCGTGTGGCGTCCACAACGGGTGAATCGGGAGTAATCATGGACATTGAGTTAACTACAAAAAGCAATGACGCCATTGGGGCTTCTGTTCGTATTGCCGCTGCGCAAGGAAACCCAACAGTTGAGCCCATCCACCTTCTTGATTCCCTTCTTCAGCAGGGCCCAGGAATTGCAACTTCGCTCCTTAAACACTTAGGTGTTAACGTTCCGGCACTTACGGCAAGTGTGCGTACGCAGATGCAGTCACTCCCTTCCGTTTCGGGGTCAACTGTTGCGCCGCCGCAACTAAGTCAATCAACCATCAAGGTTCTCAAGGACGCCGATTCGTTAGCAAAAGAACGCAATGACGATTACGTCAGTACCGAGCATTTACTGATTGCCCTCGCCCAAAGTGGCCCAAACGAAGCCTCTCAATCGCTCGCCCAGGCGGGGGTCACTGGGGCATCATTGCTTCAAGCACTACAAGAAACAAAAGGGAGCACACGCGTGAATACACAAGATCCTGAAAGTACTTTCCAGGCGCTAGAAAAATACGGTGTTGATCTAACCGCGCTTGCCCGTGAAGGCAAAATCGATCCGGTGATTGGTCGAGATGAAGAAGTGCGCCGAACGATGCAAGTGCTTTCTCGTCGAACTAAAAACAATCCGGTTCTCATTGGTGAACCGGGTGTAGGAAAGACGGCAGTAGTCGAAGGCCTTGCGCGAAGAATTGTCGAAGGCGATGTACCGACTTCCCTTCTGGGAAAGAAGTTGATCTCCCTTGACATGAGCGCCATGGTCGCCGGGGCAAAATTTCGTGGCGAATTCGAGGAACGTTTAAAGGCTGTCCTTGATGAAATCAAGGGTAGTGATGGTCAAGTAATTACTTTTATTGACGAACTCCACACTGTTGTGGGTGCAGGCAGTAGTGGCGATGGAGCCATGGATGCCGGCAACATGTTGAAGCCAATGCTTGCCCGAGGCGAGTTACGCATGATTGGTGCCACAACCCTTGACGAGTACCGCGAGTACATCGAAAAAGATCCTGCCCTCGAGCGTCGTTTCCAACAAGTTTTCGTCGACCAACCAAGTGTGGAAGACACAATTGCGATTCTGCGCGGTATAAAAGAAAAATACGAAGCGCATCATAAAGTCGTTATCTCTGATTCGGCGATCGTTGCTGCTGCCACAATGTCGGATCGTTACATCACTAGTCGTTTTTTGCCAGACAAAGCAATTGACTTAATGGACGAGTCCGCTAGCAGACTACGAATGGAGATTGATTCATCTCCTGTTGAAATTGATGTCCTGCAACGCCAAGTCGATCGACTGCGCATGGAAGAACTTGCAGTCGACAAGGAGAAAGACGATGCGTCAAAAGAGCGGTTGGTAAAAATCCGTGCAGAAATTATGGAAAAAGATGAAGAGCTTCGTGGACTTCGGACACGCTGGAATGCTGAGAAGCAAGGCCTTGACCGTATCGGCGAAATTAAAGTCTTAATCGATGATTTGCGGGCAGTGGCTGAGCGGGCCCAGCGCGAGGGAGATTTTGAACTTGCGTCACGAATTCTTTATTCCGAACTCCCAACGTTCGAGGATGAGCTCGTGAAGGTAACCGCTGAAACCAATGCACGTGAGTCCACCATGGTCAAAGAAGAAGTGACCGCTGATGACATTGCAGAAGTCGTTGCAGCGTGGACGGGAATTCCGGCCGGCAGATTACTTGAAGGTGAAACCCAGAAACTGCTACGCATGGAAGAGTACCTCGGTGAACGGGTAATCGGTCAGCCTGAAGCCATCCGCGAAGTCAGCGATGCAGTGCGCCGCGCTCGAGCAGGAATCTCCGACCCCAATCGGCCGACCGGATCCTTCATGTTCCTTGGACCAACCGGTGTTGGTAAAACTGAGCTAGCCAAGGCACTCGCAGAGTTTCTCTTTGATGACGAACGAGCAATGATTCGCATTGACATGAGCGAGTATTCCGAAAAGCACTCGGTGGCGCGCCTTGTTGGTGCTCCGCCAGGGTACGTGGGCTACGAACAGGGAGGACAGCTCACCGAGGCAGTTCGCAGGCGTCCCTACTCGGTCGTTCTACTTGACGAAGTAGAGAAAGCACACCCTGAAGTCTTTGATGTGTTGTTGCAGGTTCTTGACGACGGGCGTTTAACGGATGGCCAGGGAAGAACAGTGGATTTCCGCAACGTAATTCTTATTCTGACCTCGAACCTTGGATCCCAATTCCTCATTGATCAAGATGTGCCATTTGAGGAACGAAAAGCTGCCGTCATGGATGTAGTTCGGCAAAAGTTCCGCCCTGAATTCCTTAACCGGCTCGACGCAATGGTGACATTTGATCCATTGGATAAAGAGGAATTGGCGAGGATCACCAAGATTCAGATCGCTCAATTGCAAAAGCGCCTAGTTGACCGCAGGATCACGCTTGAATTGGAACAGTCCGCCCTTACGTGGTTGGTTGATCGAGGATTTGACCCGATTTACGGTGCGCGTCCTTTGCGCCGACTCGTCCAATCCGCTGTAGGCGACAAATTGGCGATGGCATTATTGAGTGGGGAGTTATCCGATGGTGACACATGTGTCGTCACTGTTGCCGCAGACGGAGAGTCACTCAAGATTCTTTAAGAGATAGTTTGCATTCGCTGGATGGCTTCTGCAAGAACTTCAGGCTTCTTGCAGAAAGCCCAGCGGACATACTCTTTGAAATCCTGACCTGATTCGGTGAACACTTGGTGGGGAATTGCAACAACCTTGCATTGATTCGCCAACATGCGAGCAAACTCAAGACCATCGGTAAAACCAAGGGGTGAGATATCCGTTGTTACGAAGTAGGTTCCTTCGGTTGGAATCACTCTCATTCCGAGTTGAGTCAAGCCGGCGCTAAGTAGGTCACGCTTAACACTGAGGTCCCGTCGAAATTGAGTGAAGTACTGATCGGGCAAGCCAAGCCCTTTGGAAATTGCTAACTGAAATGGTCCACCAGAGACGTAACTCAAATGTTGCCGTACTGATTTAACCGCTGCAATCAATGGCTTTGGACCACTTGCCCAGCCAACTTTCCAACCGGTGAATGAGAATGATTTCCCACCCGAACCAATTGTGATGCACCGCTGAAACATACCTGGCAAAGTTGAAATGGGAATATGAACATTCTTGTCAAACCACAAGTGCTCGTACGCTTCGTCGGAGATCACTATGAGGTCGTGTGCAATAGCCAACTCGGCAATCGCGCTCAGCTCTTCCTTGTTGAACACTGTGCCACTTGGATTATGCGGTGAGTTGAGGAGCAGTAGTTTCGTTGCGGGAGTAATTGCTTCGGCTAATGCTTGGATATCTGGACGCAAATCCGGTTTGGTCAGGGGGACACCGACTGGCTTTGCCCCGCTGAGATCAATCACTGCCCGGTAGACGTCAAATGCTGGATCAAAAAAAATGACTTCATCGCCCGCCTCAACGAGTGAAAGTATGCTCGATGCAAGTGCTTCGCTGGCACCTGTCGTTGCAACGACGTCAGTATCTGGGTCAATATCCAAATTGTAGAAACGTTTCTGGTGCGCGGAAATCGCAGAGCGCAATTCGGGAAAACCATGTGGTGGTGGGTATTGATTCCCGCGCCCGCTATTTATACAGGCAATGACTTCTTCTTTGAGTTCCTGCGGGCCATCAGTGTCGGGGAATCCTTGTCCCAAATTTATTGAATTTGTCTCAATCGCGAGCTTTGACATCTCGGCAAAGATGGAGACCGCGTGTGGACGCATTTTGGGAACTAAGAAGTTTTCTTGCACGTGCCAACCTTAGGCCTGCAGCACGGGGGCTTTCGTGATTAGGTAGGTGAGTGACGCAGGAAATCATTCGCCCAGTGGCGCAATTGACCCCTGAGATTCACTCAGCTCTCGCTGTCATTGCCCAGAGCGCTCAGATCACTGAGCAATTGGGCGTCCCCCGCAGCCACATTGAGCTGCTTGCATCCGTTGGAGCCCACGGAATCGCAGGGGAAGTGTGGCAGCAACGTGAGCTGACTGAACGACTCGCGGGAGTGGACGCCAGCACTTGGTTTTGTTGGACCCAGCATCAAACTCCGCTGAACACCATGGTGGCCGGGGGGAATCAGAGCGCAAGTGCTGATCTGTTGACGCGGTGGTCAAAGGGGATGCAGAGCGGCGCGCTGCTTGCCGCTGTTGCATTCGCGCATGTACGCCGGGGCGGGCCACCAAATCCCGTTGCGAAAAAAGTTGTGGATGGCTGGGAACTCACGGGGACCCTTGATTGGATAACGAGTTGGGATATTGCCGATGTCCTGATGATGTTAGCTGCCACAGAAGACAAATCACAGATTGTGATTTTCTATCTTCCCATTAAAGGTTTTGAGGAGCAGTTTAATTCTTGTGTGGTGGGTGAGCCGTTGAAATTACTCGCAATGTCGGGGACGCATAGCAGGCCGATTACTTTCGATCACACATTTATCAGTAGCGAATTTGTGTTCAGCATCCTGGATTCTCAGGATTGGTTGAGAGTTGATTCGGGGAAAACGGTCCTGCCTAGCCCGGCAGCCCTAGGTGTTGCGCGGGCTGCAATAGAGCAACTCAATGAAGTATCAAATGCACGAGGCGAGGAAGCCGGGCAAAGCGCGGCTAAAAAACTCGCCCAGGAATTCGAACGCTTACGTGCGCAGGCCTATGACGCTATCGACAATCCTGAAACTCAACGATCTGAACTGATAAATCTTCGGGTACAGATACTTGAATTCGCCGTTACGTGCACCGTGGCTGCGATAACCGCTAGTTCTGGTGGAGCAATGATCTCAGGTAGTGAGGCTGAGCGCCGGGTGCGTGAAGCCATGTTCTTGCAGATCCAAGCCCAAACGCAAGAAACACGTAACGCGGCTTTGAGCCGTCTGTCATTGACGTCGAATCACTTTCTCGACTGAGTCGGCTGAACCTGCATCGGTGACAATTTGAATGATGCATTTATACCTTTTTTGAGTCAGGTTTCTGACAACTACCGATTCGCCGGAAACCCGAGCAGAGCGAATAGCCCCTGAACCGACGGGTGAGCAGATCACTCTCTCAGTCTTTAATGGTGAGCTATTTGCGTTTGAGGGAGTTAACCCAAACCTTGCACTTGTACGAGTGAATTTGGCGGACCTTATTTCTCCAGCAATTGGCTGATCGCTGGGAACCGCGATAACTGGGGCAGACGCTGATGAGTCTCCTAGTTCGTTAGCCCAGATTGCCGTAACCGCGTATTCGGCCCCGGTGAGTAGGTCGGTAACCGAACAGGAACCACTAGAACTTTGCATTGTCGGCGCTGCAAAACAACTTAGCGTTTGAGTTGTTGTTGGGCTAGCCGGGTTAGGGCCAACCACTGTTGCCGCATATTGAGTCACCGTGGCTCCACCTTGGCTCCCGGTCATGGTGATCTTTAGTTCACCCAAAAGTGGAGTCACTGAAACTGTCGGAGGAACTGTTGGGATTGAGATCGGCATCGCTCCAGCACTCTGCAAAAAGGGATTGAGTGCGCTCACGCGACTGTAGACCCCGGGATACTTACTTGCACAATCCTCGCCCCAACTGACAACACCGACGAGCTTTGGGCCCGCGCTACCCGTTGCAATGAGTGGACCACCGGAATCTCCCTGGCAGGCGTCAACAATTTCCTTACTCGCATTAACACCGGCAGCGCAGATCATCACGCTGCTATCTACTTCACTTCTTGAAAATCCGTTGAAGGTGACCCCATTAATGGTATTTCTTTTTCCTTCACCGCAAGAAGAATCAGGAAAGACTTTAACGTCACCTACTCGGAAAATGGTTGGGTACTTGTTACCTGAAATGACTACGTTGCCCCAACCTGCGACTTGAGCGGGACTTCCCGCAGCTGTGTATTCGGCGGCCAACTCAGGAATGAGCGGGTCCAAAGGTGGGATGTCCGGTACCGACGCTGCAAGAGTCAAGACGGCAATGTCATTCGCGGAAGTTTCAATGTCGT
>Ga0247838_1005950_pt1 | contig 11845 bp, 11 predicted proteins | sample LaCruzMarch2015__5_FD_189097 | JGI IMG/M metagenome (GOLD analysis project Ga0247838, IMG submission 189097) | Freshwater microbial communities from meromictic Lake La Cruz, Castile-La Mancha, Spain - LaCruzMarch2015_15m | ecosystem: Environmental > Aquatic > Freshwater > Lake | place: Spain... | reverse complement strand
AGTTTTGTCCACGTTATGTACTTATCTTCTTTTATTCTTTTTCACCAATAAGTGGTTAATTTTTCAGTTGAGGTACTGCTAATAAAAGATTTTATTAAATCAATATTCTCAGATAGTTGCCCTGTTACTCGTGAAACATTGTATGTTTTCCCCTTATACTTTATATTCATTCTACCTCCTGCAGAAAAGGAGTCTCTTATATTTGGATAGACTATGCCGTGAGTTACTACTAAATATGAAGAAGGGTGTTCATATTTCCCTACTCAGTTACCTAATATTTGTGGAAATAAGACTATTAATTCGATTTCAATATTTTTTTTCTGCTGAATTGTTAAATTTCTAAATTGACCAACGACAATATTTGAATTTTTTTCTTCACTGTCTGACTCTAGCCACCAAAGTTCTTCACCTGGTTGTAGTTTACTTCGATAATACTGTCTTAGTGTTTTTATTTGATCATCTGAATTACGGAACTCATCATAGTCCATTCTCATTTCGTCAAATATTGATTCCCCAGTTTCTAAGTTCATGTTAATTTTATATCTCGGGGAATGAGTTATTGATATATCTGTAAGGCATTCTTGATATAATCGGGAGCGAACACCTCTTATTCATCAAAACTTTCCAAACATAAAATAAATTCTTTCGACTTTCTCTGGTCTTAGTCATTCAAAAATACTATTTCATATTGAAATCCATTGATCTTTTTCAGTCATTTTGACCTCAACACCATAAAACTGATTAGCAATTATGTCAGGGAAACTATGTTTTCATGTTTTTGATATTGTTCCTTCAAATTCTGTTCAAATTGAATTTTGTATAAGACTATTTAGTACGTAGTCTTCAAATTCTGATGAAGTTGGTAAACTCTTCATTACCTGAATTTTTTCTTTTAAATCCTTTGTTGTAAGACTTAATAATTCTTCAAATAAACCTGTGCTAGAAACTCATTTTAAAGTGGAATAAATCATATTTTTTAAAAAATAATATTTTTATTAAGAAAGTTTTGGATATCTTGTGCTAAGTGCCAGCCAACAACAGGGGGTACGGCGTTGCCTATCTGTCTATAGGCGCTAGATGTTGAATTATAAAAGATAAAATCATCAGGAAAAGATTGTATTCGTGCGGCTTCTCTGGCGGATAGTCTTCTCTTGCCATTCCAATGAAACTCTATATTTCAATGATGCTCACTTCTCATTGTAGGGGCAACCTTGTCCTTATAAATTGCTTTATTTCATTGTCATTTATTTTTTTTAGCTTTTGACCAAAAATGGTTTTCTTTTTCTCATTCAGGCAAATCTGCTAAGTCTCATATGGCTTGTTCTGCAGTTATTCTTTGGTGTTCTTTAATTGGTGGATTTGAGAATTCAAATACAGGAAGTTCTCATTTTTTGGTTCATACAATTATTACTCTTTCTCTTTTTTGAGGCACTCAATAATCTGCAGCCATTATGAGTCTGTAATTAACGTTATATCCTATTTCTGAAAAGTCAGAAATAATAGTCCTTATTGCCCCACCATCATTCATAGTCAATAATCATTTAACATTTTCGGCTAAAAAAACTAAAGGATTAGTTTTTTGTATGACTTCTATCATAGATTTATATAAAAGCCCACGCTCGCTTGCAAATCCTCTTCTCTTTCACGCATGACTAAAATCCTGACAAGGAAATCATCATAAAACAATATCACATTTTTCAGGTAAAGAATTATTTTTTATAAGTTCTCTAATATCTCAACATTCTATTTTATGTTTTAAGTTTTTTTCAAAACTTTTGCAAGCGTCTGAATTTATATCATTTGACCAGATAAGATTAAAATTATTTTGAGTATATTTTTTACCTAACGCTTCAAAGTTTCATAAAAATCATAAATCAAGCCCACCACATCAAGCGAACAAAGATATAACAGAGTATTTCTTTTTTTCTAACATAACTTAATTATCATAATTACCCCTTATACTGCTTTAATTCCTCTCTCGCTTTCTCGATTTGTCGGAGGGTGACTTCTTTTTTCTCTTGAGTGAGGCGTATGACATTCTCTGGAGCTTTGCTGACAAAGGTCGAATCCATGAGCTTCACTTCGAGGATACGGACGTAGTCTTCTTTTTCTGCGATGAGTTTTTCGAGGCGTTCGATATCATCATCGTGGTTACAGGCACTGGTATCGACGAAAACTTCTACTTCACCGGCCATGCCGTACGTGTATTTTTCACGAGAGAGCTTGTCTTTTGTGAGAGTAAAGTCCACATCACTCGCTTTACCGAGACCAGCTATGAGGGCCATATTGCGTTCGAGGACCGCACGATCACGAGGATTGGCATAGATGACAACACCAACGGTTTCACCTGGTTTGATTTTACGGTCACCACGAATAGTACGTATGGTTTTGACGACTTCAAAGACAGATTTGATAAGCTCTTCGCTCTCTTCATCAATTTCAAATGGACATTCTGGCCATTCAGAAGACATAATTGCTCATCAAATTCAAAATTCAAAATTCAAAATTCAAAATGGTTGATTTTTTTCTTCATTTTGCACTTTGCCTTTTGCACTTTGCCTTTTGTCTGATGTTATGATTCAATTCAGTGCTTCTGTCACAAATGGAATATAGGGATGCCACAGCTTGAGCAGTGTAAGGAGGGTATACATCATTACCTCTTTGCCGTATTTTGATTCATCTTTTGAGAGCTTGAAACATTCGATCGCATAGTCAGCAAATTCATCACGAGTAAATGCGACGAGTTTTTCACCCATCATAGAAAAATCATAGTTTTCCATGCTCTTTGTCGCATCATCGACGGTTCGCTTGAGTCTCGTCAAAATCCATCGCTCATAATCAGTGAGTTTTTCCCAATTTTTGGTGAGCGTTTTTCCGAGTTTTTCTGTATCTGTATCGGTTCATTTTCCTTCTTCGACGTTCATCCAGACAAATCGTGCGACATTCCAGAGCTTATTGAGAAAGGTTTGATTATTTTTCACGACATCGAGACTAAATCTCGTTGGGTTACCGGGGCTATTTCCGACGATGAGCGAGAGTCGGAGGGTATCTGCAGAATACTGCTTGATGACCTCGATAGGATCAATTCCATTACCGAGAGATTTCGAAAATTTCCTTCCCTGATCATCGGTGACGAGACCATGAAGATAGATGGTTTTAAATGGTGTCTCACCCGTGAGTTCATAGCCAAAGAGGAGCATCCTCACGACCCAAAAGAAGAGGATATCGTGACCAGTTTCGAGGACTTGTGCTGGGTAGTATTTTTCGAAGAGTTTTCATGGTTTTTCGAAATCCCAATCGAGAACTGAAAATGGCCAAAGAGCCGAAGAAAACCACGTATCGAGGACATCCTCATCACGGACGACATTTTCTTTTCCATGTTTTTTTATGAGCGCACTTGGATCATTTGTGACACCGAGCAGGTTTCCGTCTTTGTCATAATAGGCTGGTATCTGATGACCCCACCAGAGCTGACGACTGATACACCAATCATGCAGCGTATTCATCATATTCTCAAATATTGGTCCGTATCTCTCTGGTACTATCTCAAATTCTTTTTTTGCCCAACCAGCCATGACTTTTTCTTTGAGTTTTTTGTTATCGACAAACCATTGTGTGGAAACTATGGTTTGGACACGGACACCACCACGCTCAGAATATCCTACTTGGGATGTGTGTGGAGTGATTTTCATGAGATTACCACGTCCACGGAGCATATCGATGACCATCTCACGGGCTTGCAATTCTGTCTTCCCTGCGAAATCTCCTGTGTGTTCCATCATGATACCGTTGTTATCCAGGACACGATAATCGAGGGGGAGGTTGTGACGTTTTGCTGTCTCAAAATCAGCTGGATCATGCGCTGGTGTGATCTTGACTGCTCCAGTTCCAAAATCCATATCAACCATTTCATCTGCGATAATAGGAATCTTTCTATTTGCGATAGGGAGAATGGCTGTTTTACCAATCAATTTCTTGTATCGTTTGTCTTTTGGATGCACAGCGATGGCCATATCAGCCAGCAGTGTCTCTGGACGTGTGGTGGCGACGACGAGTTCTTTATCAGCACCAGAAACGAAATAGGCTATTTCATAGAGAAAACCTGGCTCTTCTTTGTAGACGATTTCAGCGTTTGATATAACGGTTTTATCTTTTGGACAGTAGTTAACCATATATTCGCCACGATAGATGATGCCATCGTTATAGAGCTTTACAAATGCGTCTGTGACAAGTGTATTGTTCTCTGTATCCATCGTAAACCGCTCATGATCCCAACTGACACTGGCTCCCATCATGCGTACCTGACCAGTGATAGTGCCATGTGATTTCTCTTTCCATTCCCAGCATTTTTCGAGAAATTTTTCACGACCGAGATCATCTTTTCTTATGCCTTCTTTTGCGAGATTTTTTATGACGACATTTTGTGTTGAGATACCCGCATGATCTGTCCCAGGAACCCAGAGCGTTTCGTCACCTTTCATCCTATGATAGCGAATCATGACATCTTCCAGAGCGAGCATGAGTGCATGTCCTGTATGGAGGACGCCCGTCACATTTGGAGGCGGAAGGGGAATATAGAATGTTTTTCAGGTACGAGATTTTTTGGGAGCGTAGAGTCCATCTTTCTCCCACATTTCAGCAAGCGAAGATTCAAATGCAGAGGGTTCGTAGGTTTTTGGGAAATCTATTCAGTTAGATGATAACATAGAAGTTAGAGGTAGAAGGTAGAAAGGACTTTCTAAGATTTATTGTGGATAATTGTAGTAATCATTTTGATTACCTCTTCCGCGAGCTCGACATGTTCCTGAGCATTTGATATATATCAGAAACTTTCAGCGAGCAAAAGTTGTGTAATGAGTTCCATGGCTGACCCCTTCGCGATGTACAAAAATCGAATATAGTCAGCGCTTGTTCAGCGTCAATTTCACTCAGCGATGTTACTCGCTATAGAAACAGAAGCTCGCCGCATTTGATCTGCGAGGGCAAATTTTTCAAAGTCAGGAAAATCTCGAGTTATTGTATAGACTTTTTGTGAAAGGAGAAAAGCTTTTTGCCAGACGATGAGATTGCGAAAATATGATTTCATAGAAAAATGATTCCTATCTACTTTCTACACCTACCTTCTACTTTCTTTCAATTGTATCTTCAATATCTAAAATTCAAAAAAATCCGCTCGAAAAAGCGGATTTTTGTGGTGAGAGATGGTAATAACTATGGAGTAGTGGTACCTCTTCAGATATTTTGGAAAGGAGTACTTGTTCCGAGAGAATCACAGTTTCCTATTTCATAGAGATTATTATCGAGTCCTGTTGTAGCACTTGTACTGACATCATCTTTTGTATATTTACTATCGGCATTACTTTTACTTTCAAACGAAGTAGCCAGGATATATCCTGTTCCTCCATCACATGGTTTATATTTGTATCGACACTCGACGAGACTCGCATTACCGATACAGGATGTTTTTCCATCAAGAGGATCTACGATATATTTTCCAGCAACTTCTTTGATTTTTGTAGCGAGGAGAGCAGCATCATCAGGGACGGTTCATTGAGACTGTATGGATTGGAGTAGGGCGACATTGATAGCGTTGAGATCAGCGATGCGCGTACTATCTCGAGCAGTTTTGATAAAATTCCCATATTGAGAAATACCAGCCGTGGAGAGGATAGCGATGATAGCCATGACGACCATGAGCTCGACGAGTGTAAAACCTTTTTTATTTTTCATAGAGAGATGAGTTAGAGACCAAGCGTGAGTATTTTATACATTTTCTTTTTTTAGCAAAAGTGGAATTATCGTGCAAAAATATTTCCGACTTCTCCTGAGATAATTTCTGGACCACCAGTAATCGTATTACAATTTCCTACTTCGTACCGACTGCCATCGAGGAGATCATCAGCATTTTGACTGGTGACATCATCTTGTCTGTATTTGGTACTGGCATTGTTTTTATTTTCAAATGTCGTAGAGAGGATATACCCTGTTCCGCCGTCGCATGTAGCATAATCATAATGACAAGCAACCAAAGTAGATCCATCACTCTGGAGACAAGCACCTTTTCCAGCAAGGGGGTCCCCGATATATTTTCCAGCGACTTCTTTTGTCTTTGCCACGAGTGCTTCGGCATTTTCGGGAACACTACCATTTTCCTGGACAGATTTTGCGATAACGATTTTGAGTGCATCCAGATCTTTCATACGTGTCGAATCACGAGCATCCTTGATAAATTTTCCATACTGAGAAATACCAGCTGTTGCGAGGATAGCTATGATAGCCATGACGACCATGAGCTCGACGAGCGTGAATCCTTTTTGATTTTTCATAAGAAATTTTGATAAAGTATAATGGTTTCTCATATTTTTTATTGAGACTGTAGAGACTTTTTTTATTCAAATGTTTTTATATACTTGCCCTCATGCACCTTATTACCAGTCCTTCTGACATTTACTCCCTTACTGGAGTACGTCCTCATGATCCGGGGGAAATACTTCTCGTGCTACCAGATAAAAAAGAAAAAAGAAAAAAGAAAAAAGGAGGAATTATATTGTGTGATCCACGAACAAGTGCGATTTTTGACGCAACACGCTTTGATATTATTGATCAGAGAGACGAATGGAAACGTGTTCTTTCTCAGTACAAAACTCTTCATACTGATCCTGATTTTTTGACACAGACCCTTCGAGAAAAAATCGAGAGATATGGCGTGATGCTTACCATGAAAAAAAGCCCCATTACAGAACAGAGGATTATCAAATCCCCACAAGAAATCGAAAAACTACGCACAGCTCAGAAGCTGAATAAAGCAGTGTATAAAAAAATTCTTCCATACCTCGTCCCATGAGTGACAGAAGCAGAAATTGCTCGAAAAATTCAGATACTTCAGCTCGAACTCGGAGCAAGTGGTCCGAGCTTTCCACCAATTGTTGCCTTTGGAGAGCATTCCGCTATACCACATCATGAAGTGACTGATAGAAAATTGCAATCCGGAGATCCAGTGCTTCTCGACATGGGTCTCGTGTATAGGTGATATTGTTCTGATATGACACGATGTTTACAACTAGAGAAAAAAGAAAAGAGAAAAGAGAAGAAAGATGGAGCTATAAAAAGTTGAGACAGTTTCGAAGAAATCTATTCTCTTCTTCAATCTATCGTCGAAACTCTTGTTCCAATGGCAAAACCCGGCGTGAAAGTTTCAGATCTGGATAAAAAAGCACGGGAAATGTTAGGAGATGATTTGATTCCATATTTTCTGCATTCTCTCTGATGACATGGTATAGGTATAGATTGTCATGAAGCTCCACATGTTGTCGGAAGATCTCCAGATATTCTCCAAACTGGCATGGTAATAACGATTGAACCGGGGCTGTATTTTTGAAATACAGTTGAAATGAGACAAGAGAAAAAAAGGAGTTTTCCTAAAAACCAACAACTAAAAACCAACAACCAAGTTTTTGGTGCACGGTATGAGGAAATGGTTTTGGTGACTGAAAGGGGAGGCGAAGTTCTCTAAAAATCTCTCAATTATTTATTGACTTTATAATAAATATTTTATTATATGCAATAATAATTGATTTATGAATGAGACAGATAGTACATGATTGCGCTGATGAGAGCATACACCTCATATAGTGGATGGTTCGCACGAAGTGTTTGATTGACTTGCTCTTGCGAGAGAATTAGGTGTTGAAAATCCACGCTTTCCAGAAGAGCAATACAGAGCAGTTGAAAATATTTTGACACAGTTTTTAGAAGATGTAGTTCCAAATGTCATAGATATGAGTGATCAGGAGACCGTGCAATATCTCTATGAACATCTCGAAGAATTATTTGATATATTTGATCCGTTTGAATTTTCATGGAGAATCCCTCTGTTGATGAGTGATAGCTTTGTTGTCAATCTTATTGAATCTATCTCAGCTGACTGAAGGGACTGACAAAAGATAATGAAAAAAGTTGGATTTTGTATCAATTTCATGCTTTTTTCAAACAGAATAAGTCATCAGGTAACTATTTCCAAGAGAACAGCTGGATTAAAACCAACAGAGCGAGTAAGAGAAATCATGTGATCTCATATGCAAAGTGAATGGTGAAGTAGGCATGCTGCTATTTTTCAACCATGAAACGGTTTACTTACAGAAGATGCTCTTGATGTTCTGAGATTGAGAATAATTGCTCATCACCCAGAGACTCAACCATTAATACCTGCTTATATACAGTACTATACAGATCAACGTCCTAGGTGAAAGGTTAGTATTATTTCAGATATTATGGATGTTTTAGTAATGGAAATTTTTACACTACTTCCATCGAGAAGTCTTGTGGATCCAGATGATTTAATAGTGAAAATAAAAGATGCAATGCATAGAATTACAGAAAGAATGAGAAATAGTATTCCGGCAGAATTTCATCACATTTTAGCAGAATCTCTCACTGATGAAGCAATTCCATGACTTGTCATGCAAGCTGTACGGGAAATAGAAAGAACGATTATAGATATTGCAGAATCCTTTGATATTTGAACTGCTGAGAGAAATAAATTTCTCTCAGCAGTTATGAAAGTTTATTTAGGAGATGAGCTTCCTGTTGAGAGAATCTTGATTCATGCAGCTCCAGGTCCTTTTGTTGTATTGAGGAAGGGTGGTGTTTTAAGTTTACCTAAAGGCCGGTTCACACCCGATGTTTTGCATCAAATTCGTGAACATGAATCCAAAGCCCTGAGTTTTATATTGTGCCAAAATAATATAAATGGATATGATGACTTGATTCCTCAGTTTGCTGTATCTGATTTTATTCCTACATGGTGTGTATGGATTGAGAAAAATATTCAACTGTTAATGCGAAATTCACAAGCATCGATTATTTTTCGACGAGTTTTTGGTATTGAGGGTGATATACTATGCCAAGAAGATGATACGTGGGTATTGGGAGGTGCAGAGATACCACCAGAAATCTGAGCTGCACTTCTCTCTGCAGCTAATAAAAGAACCAGACAACCAGCTCAACCAAAAAAAAGAGTTCTTCCTGGACGAGACGCTCCGGCTCTAGTAGCACGAGTTTTGGCTACATCTACTCCTCTTCCAGAACCTGAACCGCTCGCTCCACTTTGAATTGTTCCAATATGAGAAGAGCCAAATATCGACCATATTTTTCCTGATTTTGAAACTTCTCAACGTCAAAAAAAAGAGCTAGAAACGGTGGATTTAACAAACCTTCAAGAAATGTCAGTTAAATCTGTTATATTAAGACGTTCTTCAGCTCATCGTAAAAAAACTTTCACCGACGAGTTTATCGTAACAGAGCATGTATGATCTAGGTTTCAAATTCCACCTTTGCCATGAGAATACATAAGATGACGTGTAGAATATGAAGTGGTTATTACTCTGAATGATGGACATATATTTGCAATCAATAACCAAGTAAAATTGGCTGTAAGGGGTTGATATTATATGGAAAAATGAACACCTCCTGTAGCGCCAACGACTAAAACACTAATATCGGAAGTCCGAGCTGCTCCTCATGCATTTCAAGTCCAAGATAGAGTAGCAAATATATTACAACCAGAGCTAACATTTGCACAAGAGAGACGTGAAAATGATCAATTAATTCTCGATTGAGCTGAAGAAGATGTACTTCTTCAGCATGCTCGGATAGATGAAGTATGAATAGTTACGATTGATCTATCAAAACTCCCTGATGCAACAGGTTTGAAACCTCATTCAGGAATAATTACAGTTTCTCCGGATAACGCTATAATTCCTTGAGATTTATGAGTTGATGTTGATGTAAAATTGGTAAAAGTAACAGAAAAAAAACGTAAAGAAGCATGAGAAAAAATCAAACATGAAAAAGAACAAGCAGAACTTCGGGCTCAGCAAGAACGTGAACAACATGAGTATGAAGGGGCACGAACAGCATTTGGACCACTGCTGAACTTTGCTCGTGATTTCCAATTCGAGGGGAGAGAAATTGGTGATATAAAACAACAAAGAGAGAGGCTTCGATGAGAACTTGCACCATACTGATGGAGTATCCCAACAAAAATGGCTGTAGGAGCACAATGGCGACATACCGAGGCAAATATTATTATAAAGTATAGAACTGTATCATGTGATGATTACACAGTAGTATGTGAAAACTGAGATATATTAACTCGTACTCAGCAGAGATGTTATGAAGAAGTAGCAGAATCTTGTGCCCATATTGCACGATTTTTTACTGCTGAAATAAAGGAGAGAAAAGCTCTAGTACGACGAGAAATAATGTTAAATAGAGAAAAAGAAAGTAAAGTAGAGAGTTATGAAAAACTACTCCAATTATGACAAGCACGACTAGTGAAGTATTGAAGACATGACCGAAAACACTTATCTTGATGATCAAAATTTCCTGAAGGAAATACCCCAACAATGCTCACAGATCGTGCCGGATACGAAGAAAGAAAAACAGAAGAAGGCGTTGTAATATGTCGAAATGTAGATGACCTTCTTGCTACCAATCCCGGAGCCGAATTATGTTATAGAAGAGATGTACTTCGTTTCAATGGTGAAATACCAAAAGACGCGAGTGACGCAAGTGAAGAAAATACAATGATGAATTTGGTAGAACTCAGAAATTCTCCTCGAGCACGATACATCCTCCGGAAGCGTATTCTTATAACACTTCAGTTAGAAACATTTACTGGTGATGAAGACCGTTCTCGTATAAAAGAGGAAAACAAGAAATGAGATTGATGAGTATCTGCTCTGAGCTTGCTTCTTGGATTGAATAAAATTCGAACACCACGAAGCTCAGAAGATGTAGATGATGTATTCTTGGATGAATACATTGATTCTCTTGTTGAACACAAAATTCGTATTCAGTACGTTTGGCCACTCAGTGTTACATTAGAGAACCATAGAAAACGTGTTGCGAAGCTTCCAAAATAGCTTTAACTACTGCTGACTAATCACATCGGAGAGTTGCATAATCGGTGTCATAATCGCATAGGCGATAAAGCCGACGACGACTGCCATCGTCACGATAATCACGGGTTCTATGATTTTATTGATAGCACTGACAGCTCCATCCACTTCTTCATCATAGAAATCAGCAACTTTTACGATGATCTGATCTATTTTTGCTGTTTCTTCGCCGACTTTAATCATCTGTGTGACCATATCGGGAAAGAGGGGATCATTTTCGAGTGATTTTCCCATGGTCACACCACGAGTGACGTCATCACGGAGGAGGAGGACTCGCTGTCGGTAGACTTCATTGCCGAGAGCGCCAGAGATGATTCGGAGTGCTTCGACGATAGATATACCACTACTCATGAGCGATGCGAGGAGTCGGGAGAAACGTGAGATAATGATTTTTTCAAGGAGCGCGCCGACACCAGGAATACTCAAGAGTATTTTATCTGTGATGTAGAGTCCGGGCTCTGTTTTTCTCCATGCTGTGATTCATGATATCACAAAAAATGGAGTGATAATAAAGAGGTACCAGTAGTTTTGTATAAACGCACTTGTATTGACGAGCATCTGTGTCGCTGGGGGGAGACCACCAAAATCCGTGAAAATACCGATAAGTTTTGGGACGACTTGCCACATCAAGACAAAGATAACACCGATCATCACGATGACGATAAGTATAGGATAGATGAGAGCTCCTATGAGTTTTTTGGAGAGAGAAGCGAGTTTTTCGATTTGTGTCGCGAGTTGTAGGAGGGCGAGATTGAGTTGACCAGTTTTTTCTCCTGATTCTACCATAGCTATTTCTGAATCAGAAAAGCTCTTTGGAAAGAGTTGCAGTGTACTCGAGAGACTATGACCAGATTGAATCTGTTTTATCATCGAAGCTTGTACTT
>Ga0247838_1005944_pt1 | contig 11851 bp, 15 predicted proteins | sample LaCruzMarch2015__5_FD_189097 | JGI IMG/M metagenome (GOLD analysis project Ga0247838, IMG submission 189097) | Freshwater microbial communities from meromictic Lake La Cruz, Castile-La Mancha, Spain - LaCruzMarch2015_15m | ecosystem: Environmental > Aquatic > Freshwater > Lake | place: Spain... | reverse complement strand
CCCCCGCGGCACCGCGTCTTGGCGGCTCGGCCGTCAGCTTAACCGGAACCGTCGCGCCGGGGTGGCGTGGGCTCCCGGGTTGCGGCTAACCTGTGTCGGGACAACGCTACCCGAGGCATCCCGATGACTGAGATCGAACAAGTCTCTGACCTTTACCTGCGCCTGCCACCGCAGGCGCGGCGTGAAGCCTTTGATTTCCTCCTGTTCCTGGAACAGCGTTACGACGAGGGCGGGCTCGCCGGGCAGACCGCCGACGCGGCGGCAATCCTCGAGCGGGTCGGCTTCATCGGGAGTTTGGACGCCGAGTCGGACCTGTCGGAGAACTACAAGGCGGAGTTGGCGAAGGCGCTGGAGCAAAAGTATGGTGATCGTTGACACCGGGTTCTGGCTTGCGCTCGGGAACGGCAGAGACAAGCACCACGCCCGTGCCGTCAAGGTTTTGGCCGGCATTCGGGAGCCGCTCGTCAGCACCTGGCCGGTGCTCACCGAGACCTATTAGGGGTCAACTCACGAAACGGAAAAAATCGTACGCTAAGGCTCTAAGTGCCTAAATTTTTATGTCTCCGCAAGTCGATGTTTACCCGGGTCGTTACACATGGCGCCGATCTGCGGGCCGTCATCGCCACCTTGCAGGCACCGGAACGGGTGCCCGCGGCTATCGAAGCGGAAGCGCCCACGCTGGTCCTGGAGTCGACGCCGGAGCCAGGGACGAAGAAGCCGGCCGCACGGCGCCGGGGGCAGACTTCGCAAGGGGCGACCTGACCGGGGTTGGTTCCCGATGCTGGCCGAGACTGAGCCGCCATAATGTAAGCCTAAAGCGGCGCGCGCGCCTAATGGGCTAGCGAATTAGCACGATGCCCGTGACGCCCGCTTTTGGGGCAAAGATTAGGCTCTTATTCGTTTCAAGAAACAACTCGCGCCTGGCCCCGTTTGCCGCTAAGCCGTCAGCGGCAAAATAATTTATTCGCTGCTGAAAACTCCTTGACGGCAATTGTTGCCGCAGCCAATCCGATACAAAGAATTTGCTCCGGATGAGCTGTATAGAGGATATTGAGGAACGAACTCATTACGCCGTGCTTCGGGGAGTCACAAATCAATTTCAGAGCATGAACATACTGAGCAACGCGCAGTTCTTCCTGTATTCGCTTCTGCAGATCAAAATTGAATGAGAACGTCCCGAAAGGCAAGTTTTCGCGTAGCATATGCGAAGGATTAGTCACGTCGCCAAAAGTTGCAGACGCTTCATCGGCTCCGCCAAAGCCCACCGGCATCTTCTCTACAAGCGGCGGCTTTCCCGAGGCAAACTCATAGGACTTTTCAACCAGTTTTTCGGATTCAAAGAGGCGACAAAGCGTGAAGGCTTGAGGCAACCAAAGCACCGTCAAGAGCGTATCGTCCGAAGATGCGGCATTGACCCGCCGAACTTCGCATAATAGGTGCGCAGCCGCCTTAACGAGAAGAGCAGTCGACGGATCTATATTTCCGGGACTATCGGAGTTAGCGCTCAACCGCCCAACTGCAATTTCGAAATCGGTCGCTACTTCACCAAAAGCTCTGACATGCAGATCAAGAGCTTCTTGGAGACCTTGGAAGAACGCGGCTGTTAGGGATCGACAGCTATCGCAACGCTTACGGTGAGCGCCAACAATTGGCCGAGCCGCTGCATCTCGATAGCTTTCGAGAATCCAACTGCACGGCATATCCTCAGATGCTTGCGCCACACTCATCTCGCCAATCTCTCCGGCCGCGATTCAATATTCACTCTAAATCAGCGCGCGCTTGTTTTTAAGGAACATGTTATCTTTCTCTATTTGGCATTTCAATCTTACGCAAAGCTTCTGCGATGTCTCTGCGATTTAGATATTCAAAGCTACCATCTTTGTGCTGAAGCTCAAAATCCAAAGCCCCACACCACATATTGATACGGCCGTATCCGGGGCGCGCGGAAACAGAGTTTTCTTTACCCTGGATTTCGTGTTTGGCAAGGTTACTCCGGATTGCCGTTGTCATTGCAAAGACTCCGTCGAGCAACTTGCTGTCGGATTGTAGTGTACTTGCAAATGCAGGATCATCCCGAAGCGTCTCTAAGTGAGATTTGCGAAAATGCGCCGCGAGATTGAAACGTTCCTGTTCAATGTTCGTGAGAACTTGGGTGATGCCTCCGTTAGACTTCCATTTTAGGAGCTTGTTAATTCGGCTTCGCCATGTCCGCAAGAGTTCATATAGAGCGAAAATCCACATTTGCGACTGAGCGGACACGAACATTGCCGTGTCAAGTGGCGTCTTTTCGATTTCAACGTACTCCGGGAGCAAGGAGTATTCCCATTCTGTGATGAACTGATCAATGAGCACAATGTTCATTGCCTGCGTATTAAGATACATGTCATCGAACAAGGACAAGCGCCAAAAAAGAGCATGAATCCGTCCGAAATCTATTTCCTCAAAGACCGGATACATCCTGTCGTCGTAATCTTCTTCGTCCATCGGGACCTCGAAAAGCTAACGTAAAGAAGCCTAAAGCGCGCGCACCTGATGACCCTGCAAATTAGCACGACGCCTGTGACGCGCGCTCGCTTTTAAGGCTAAAAATCTGTGTTTCTGGTACCGCAGACTTCGCAGTTCTGTGTCACGGTTCCGCCCGAGTCGGGGCGTCTGGCTGGAGCCGCCAACCGTGGAGTTTACCCCCAGGCGCTTGGTCGAGGGTAGCACGCCCCTTTCTCGACCCGCCACCCGGGCAGATCGCACCGCGTTGGAGTCTCGATCTTACCGGACTGTGCAAACTGGTAGACAGCCTTCCCTGCTGGAGTGTTCGCACAAGCCGCCGCCGTCTCGTCCGGGGCCGCCGCGTACCCCTCCACCAAGCCCGAGGCCCGGCCGACGCTTTCCATGTAGATCCCGAACCCCAGCGCGCCCGCGAGCATTGCGGCGATAGCGAGGGACAAGCCCATCCCCGAGCACAATTCTCGCGTGCCGGCCACCTGGTGGGTGTCGGAAAACAGATGATTCCCGACAGGCCGCGCCAGCGCTGGGACGGCGCCAAGTGGCGGCTGGTGACATGGCTGTTGGGGCTGCCCCTACATTCGCACCTGAAGATCGGCGCCGAAGCGAAGCCCGAGCATCCGGCACGCGCTGCGCAGGAGCTTCAGCTTGGTCTCGTTGTTTTCGTTGGTGCCCACGTACCAATCGGGGGCGAATTCGACGGTAGAGGCCCAGAGCTTGGGTTTATTCGGATAGACCTCCTGCGGGCTGCGGCCGACATAGCGGCGCGAGCGTCCGAGGCGACGTGCCGCCTCGCAAAAACGCTCGGGAAACTCGGGCTCCAACTCGGCGAAATGCCGCAGCACGGACGCCAGGATGTCGTTGCCGTTGCGTGCGGCGAAATCCTGGCCGTATAGCCGGTAGCCCGGGGCTATCGAATGGGCAGCGCGAGCCGACGGTGGCCGGGGGGCAGGCGGCTCCAACTCACGCTGAAGCTTGGAAATGGTGCGGCTCAGGACAGCGAGTTGGCTCTTCAGGGTCACCAATTGGCGCGAATCAGGCTGCATGGGAGTAATCTCGGCTATTTGTCGACAGAATGGAGTTTTCCATGCGGTCGTCGCCGGCGGGGCGCCGACGCTGGCCGCGCAGCAACCGCTTCTCGGTCTTGCGCGACGGGCGGTAGACCGTCACGACGGTGTCGCCGGCGATGACGACCCGACAGCCTTTCAAGCGCTCGATTGCTGCGATCTCCTGCTTAAGTCTGCGGATCTCGCGATCCGCGTCCTGCGCCAGTAGCAGTACGCTGTCTTGATCGATCGGCGTTCCGGCAGCGACGATCATGGGAATATCGGATTCCAGAAGACCGCGTTGGCGAATCCGCGTCAATGCGTGGCGTGAATAGTCGATGATCATAGTTTGCACACCGCGTATAGCGTCGATATCTGTTGGTTGTACCGAATCAGGCTTCGGGTCAGCGACCAGGACTTAAAAGATCGGCTCAGATGACGACTCCAGAGGCTCCAGAAATCGCCCTATCCATTCCTTGAATGTCTCGTCTGACATGGTACGACGATTCTCCGTCAAGGTCCGTAAGTCGGGGTAGCCCATCGCCACAAGTTTGACCAAGAAAGAGAAACGCTCGGGGGATTCCGCCAGACTGTCGATATCGGGAATCGACACCCTGATCCCCCGTTCCAGTACAGCCGTGGAGAAGCTATAGTCCGGCGCGCCCGTACCGTACCCTGGGGAGATGTCTTCGATGGGTTTTCCCGGAATCCCGCTGATTACCCCATCTGGCAGATCGTTGAGCAGTGCGTTCAAATAGTCCGCATAAAACGAGCGTGCTTCTTTAGCGTCTTCGTAGAAGTCGAAAACCCTCCTTTTCTCGATCGCATCTTCTTCCTCGGCGATAACGCCAGGGTCAGGCCATCCCCATGCATGGCTCAGATACGGAACGCGATTCACGGCATCTTCCAGGGCCTTCTCGACCCCCTCTACCGCCTCCTGCAAAGCCCCCCGTCTGCGCTCCAAACTGGTCTGCGCCGTGAGCAGGAAGAGGAGCGGCGCCAGTTCGACGATCACCTCGCGCCGAACGCGGTAGAGTTTCCCCACTAGCTCCAAGGCGGTCAGTGTCGACGAAGGGACATTCAGCTTGAGTTCGGAGCCACCAGAGACGCTCGCCGAAGGCAGTTTGGGCGGCCGAGTCAGCACGTCCCATGGCACTCCCCCCAAGGCTGCACACAGTCGATTGCGGCTTGTATCGCGGACTTCGTCGATCTGCTGACCGCGCTCCCAGCGGCCGATCTGCGACTTGCTGATCTTGCTTTCGGCAGCGAGCTGGGTCTGGGACCAGTTGCGGCTCTTGCGCAGGGCCTTTAGCGTCTCGGGGTTCAGACTGTTGGTCATGGCGGCTTTCCGTTGGAGGTTTCGTTATGTGAAACTATAGCGCCTAAATAACCAAATTATGGTATCTCTTTGAGTGTCATTGTCCGCCAAGAGAAGTCGAGTCAGCGACTCTTCGATCTCTTTGAAGGTACTGCAACGACACTTCGGCGAGATTAGTCTCGGGATGTTTGTCGCGCTCTTGAGACGAAACGACGCCTGCAGGTGTCCTTTCGGTGGCGGTGCTGCGGCCGTGTCCGGGAAAACCCCGTCTACCCCAAGTTCCGGACCTGTTTGGAGGCGCGGAAGCGCGGCCCGCTACCGTGAAGACACCAGGGGAAATAGGGGACGTACCACGAAATACATTTCTGATGGCACTCCCCGCCAGACTCCTGAAGGAAAGCTGAAATAAATCAAGGCGCGTCTTGGCCAAGTCGTCACGAGACTGCGTCGGCGGGGCCGTGGAACACGCAGCACCGGTCGTCCAGGGCCTCGGGCCCCACAACGAACAACCGACGGCCTCCTTGCAACACCGCCAGTATGATATTCTCATACTAATGAGCACCATCGAACGCATCACCATCACACTCACCGCCGAGATGGCACAGGCCGTGCGCGGCGCCGTGCAGGCTGGCGAGTACGCCTCCAGCAGCGAGATTATCCGCGAGGCCCTGCGCGACTGGCGGCATAAGCGGGCGTTGCAGGAACAGGAGTTAGGCGAACTACGCGCGCAGGTCCAGGAGGGGCTGGCCGACATCGCGGCCGGGCGCCTACGCGACTTCGACGCCGAGCGCATCATTCGTAAGGGAGAGCAACAATTAGCGGCTCGCGACGCCTGCGCATAACCGACAGCGCCGAGCAGGATCTCGTCGATATCTGGTGCTTCATCGCCCAGGACAATCGCCGGGCCGCATCGAAGCTGATCCGCGAGATCGAGGGGCGTTTCGCGACGGTCCAGGCGCATCCGGAGATTGGCCCGCGCCGCGAGCGGCTGGCCCCGGGGTTGCGGGCGCATTTCCACCGCGACTACGTGCTGTATTACCGGTTTACCGACGAGGAAGTCATCATCGTGCGCGTGGTGCACGGCGCGCGGGATGTTCGGGCGCTGACCTTCGACGAGGGCACTCAGTGACCCCGCGAGGCTCGCCGTGGCGTCGGGTGCCCCGGCACCTTGCGCTGGCCCCGGCGCGGCGCGCCAGGCCCGCCGGCGGACACCGGCGGGCGTCCGATCGTGCCAACCGTAGCACCCTCAATGACTTAGCGTCGAAGCATGTTCCTACGCGAAATCTGAAGCCTGACCCAACGCGGGAGCCGCAGATTTCGCGTAGGACCACCGAAAACGATCAATTGGTGACCGATGTTTCGGCGCGGTCCCGAAAATCCGACAGGCTACTCGCGGCTTGGCACCCACTGGCGCGCAATCCGCGCCGGCCCAGCCCTGGCGTGCTCAGGCCGTGGCGCGCCGTTCGTCGGACCCCGCAGCGGCGGCGCTCGGCTGCGCGGGTCCCGCGTAGGCTTCGACCCGGGCCTTGAGCTTCTGGCCGGGCCGGATGGTCACGACACGGCGGGCGGTGATCGGGATTTCCTCACCGGTCTTTGGATTGCGCCCCGGGTGCTCCTTCTTCTCGTGCAGGGCGAAATTCCCGAACCCGGACAGTTTCACGTCCTCGCCGCGCTCGAGCGCCGTGCGCATCGCCTCAAAGAAGCCCTCGAGGATCTCGCTGGCCTCCCGTTTGTTGAGCCCAAGCTCGTCGAACAGGTGTTCTGCCATGTCGGCTTTCGTCAAGGCCATACCTTCAATCCTCAGTGGTGCGCGAACATCGACTCAGGACAAGCCAACACAGACCCCATCGTCTAAGCCTCTGCTTGGGCGGTCATTGTCTGAGCAGGCTCTTGTAAAATCAATCACAATGCAAGACTATTTTAGGTGATCTGGCGTTTGATGTGAGCAATGGAGTTAGGTCCGCGAAGGGGCGGCGGCCAACAGGCGGTCCTGGAGCACGGGGATCTGCCCGCGCCGACCCTCCCGAGCCTGGTCTTGCGCCACCTGGTGACGCTCCCTCGGACCTGATCGAGGTCTCGCTCGCCTGGTCGGGGCGAGGGTTGCTCCTCGGTCGCTCAGGCCAACGGCGATGGCTTGGATCCAGACCGCGGAAGACCGAGTGTTGCCCGGTCTGGCTTACGGTAACGGAGGAGCAGGCTTCGGTTCAGGAGATATGCAATGAGTAAAGCACCCGTCGATGGTATGGGGGTCGAGTCGGCAGCACTGAACGGACTGGTGGGCCAGTTGCGTGACCTGATCGCCCAGGCACGCGCCCAGGCGCTGCGTACAGTGGATGCCGTTCAAGTACGTGCCTGCTGGGAGATTGGCCGCCATATCGTGGAGTTCGAGCAGCAAGGCCACGCCCGAGCCACTTATGGAGCGCGACTGTTGCCGCAATTGGCGGAACGCCTGTCGCATGAGTTCGGCGCGGGTTTCGATGCGCGTAATTTGCGCCACATGCGCAGCTTTTTCCAAGCCTTTCCATTTTGGAACGCGGTGCGTACCGAATTGAGTTGGACGCATTACCGCACGCTGCTGCGACTGGATAGCGAGGCGGCAAGGCAGTGGTATGTGAACGAGGCCATTGCCCAAAATTGGAGTTCACGAGCGCTGGAGCGCCAAATTGGCACCCTCTATTACGAACGCCTGCTGTCCAGCCAGGACAAGGCTGCCGTCCAGGCTGAAGCAAGCAGTCAGGTAGCCCCCTTGAATCAATCCCCGCGTGCGTTTGTGCGCGACCCCGTGCTACTCGAGTTTTTGGGCTTGCCGGGTACGGGCCGTTTGCTTGAAAGCGAATTAGAGCAGGGCTTGATGGATAAGCTGCAAGCCTTCCTGCTGGAACTGGGCAAGGGTTTCGCCTTTGTCGCGCGGCAGCAGCGCATCAGCACCGAGAGCAAAGATTTTTACATCGACCTCGTCTTTTACAATTACTTACTGAAATGCTTCGTGCTGTTCGACCTGAAAACCGGCGAACTGACGCATCAGGACATCGGCCAAATGGATATGTATGTTCGCATCTATGACGATCTGAAGCGCGGCGCCGATGACAACCCGACGGTGGGCATAATTTTGTGTTCGCAAAAAGATGCTTCGGTCGTGCGCTATTCGGTTCTCAATGACAGCGAGCAACTGTTCGCTAGCCGCTACAAGCTGGTCTTGCCGTCCGAGGATGAATTGCGCCACGAGTTGGAGCGCGAGCGAGCGGCTTTTCTGGCCCAAGTCGAAGCACAAGGGGCTGGATGAGAGGTCTGAGAATCATTGGAACGATTGCGGTCCGGCCCGCCGGGGCCTGACCGCTCGGTTCGCTCGGTTCCCCTTGCAACCGGCACAGCGCCGGGTGTGTCACCTGGCGCGGGGTTGGTCTGGCAGTGGCCCCCTCGGCGGCGCGGCGACGGTCACGACGCGCCCGCGGGGCCGGCCCGTGTGCGTGATACAGAATGAGTAATTCTGTCTCAGGGACCCCCGAAAAACGGCCCAAAAAGGGCGCCCGCGCGGGCCCAGAGGGGCGTTTTTTGGGGTTTTCGCGGGCTGCCTTGATACACTTCCCTTAAGTCATCGGTAGGGGTCACCTCACGAAACGGAAAAAATCGTACGCGAAGGCTCGGACGGCACACGAAAAGGCCGCAGTCACTTAAACGACCGCTTGTGTGACGCCCCGCAGCAACCCGATTTGACCATCTGAAATAGTCACTTAACCCGTCATTCAAACTAAGACACGCAAAGGGGTGCGAAGACGTAGAGCCAAGTCGTTGCCTACCGGCGCAGCCGCGGCCCATCCGGGGTGCACCTGGAGCGGCCCCATGGGCTATATGGCTATGCACCACAGGCACTTAGAACCTTAGCGTACGATTTTTTCCGTTTCGTGAGGTGACCCCTCAAGAGACTTAGAGCTCGATGGCGTCAGCCGCGTAATCGGAACAGGTAAGAGCCTGACGAATATCTTCGGCAACCGACCGGGCAATTTTGGTATTTCTGTCAGCAAGGTCTTTGGCCAAAGCTTCAAGCAATCCGACTTTCTCTTCCGGGTCGTTAGTTGCGTCCCGGGGTTTATCGATCCAGGAAATAAGGACATTGGAGACGGTGGTGCAGAAGGGGTTCTCGCGGACAGGGTGGCCGCTCTTACGGAAATTTTGCAGATCAATCAACGCAGGTGTGACGCGTGAGTCAATAGCGGACGCGACTGCTTTCAGTGCTTTCTCCAAGAAAGCCAGCTTGTCGCTATTGCTGACCGGCTTGGGTTCATTAATGACCTTGGCTGTTGCCAGACTATTCAACGTTGTATTCACCTAATTTCTCCACAAGGTTAGCGTGCGCACAACGCGCCACGCGATAAGAATCTACCCGGCGTCGAAACGACACATGCTCATTCGACGCCGCACGCTTGCCACGGTCTTAATCCTAGCGCGGCCGGCATGATTCCGCAAGCGCCCATTTCGCAATCAGCTTCGCGAATCAGCGAATGGACCAGCGAGCTGCTTATACTACCTAATAAAGCAATCAAGCCAACAAGCGTCTGGGTGAGAAAACACAACGGAACAAGAGCACTATACTGGCCAAAGCAACCAATCTAATAAGCTTGGTAGCATCCAGGCAAGGGAGCAAGAGCCTGTGGTAACGTAACACAAGATGGTAAGTATCTAGACAAGACAAGGGAACAAGACTACGGGCATAGGTAGCACAATAAGTAATGCCTGCCTGCAAGTAGCTTATACTTGCATATCTAGGGCAACCAAGGAATAAGACAGCTAGGGCCTCGGTCGTTCGCCGCACCGCCGCGATACTCCCGGGTGGCACCCCGGGGCGGGGTAGACCCAACACTGACATTGGTGGCGAACTCACTGCAAGGCGCCGGACAGCCACAACAACAGGCACTTGGAAGACAGCGCTTCAGCGGTTTTCCTGATTCGCCACCAGTGTCAACACTCGTGTCACAAGCCGCCACTTCGGACACGGCAGCGCAGGTACGGCCCGTCGAAAGCACCGCGCGGAGCGAGCCTCAACGGGTGATCCTGCTGCTGGCCGACCGCCGCAATGCAGTGGTGCCGACGAGCGCAAATACCATTAAGTTAAGCCCTCCGTCACCGGCAACGCTTGTAGTTGGGGTGGAACCCCTGAATCTTGGCCGGCTTCATGTTGCGCGGTGCCGAGCGATCTGGTCGCACCGCCTCCACGCTGGCGGCCATGGCCAAGACCAGTGTGGTGAGGAGTTCCTGGCCCCCGAGGCCCCCGAGGCCCATGAGCAACCGGGCACCGGTGTGCTCAGTTGAGAGGGCGGCCTGACCCGCCCGATTCACGGGATCGGCCAACACCGCTGCAAGCGGTCTTCCGGCATCCCGTCGAGGGCCGACGACATGACCAATCGAATCCAAACCAACGACCGCAGCGACGAGTTTCGCCGCGAGACCCTGCGCGACCTGCTTGCAGAACGCCGTTACTTGCGCGGCATCGAGGCGCACAACCCCCTGGCCGCGCTGATCGCCGAACGTGTGGTGGCGGCGCACAACGGGCGCCCGGCCCGCTTCGATTTTCTGTGGAGCGGCAGCCTGACCGACTCACTCTCTCGCGGCAAGCCGGATACCGAATATGTCGCCTCCAGCGACCGCATGGGTGGGCTGGGCGATATCCGCGCCGTTAGCGACAAGCCGATCATCTACGACGCCGACACCGGCGGCCTCACCGAGCACTTCGCGCTGGACGTGCCACGGCTGGAGCTCTGCGGCGTGTCCGCGGTGATTATCGAAGACAAGACCGGTGCCAAGCGCAACTCGCTTTTCGAGAACGAGGTGGAGCAACATCAGGAGGACCCGGCGGCCTTCGCCGAGAAGATCGCGCTCGGCAAGGCGGCCCAGCGCGACAGTGACTTCATGGTCATCGCCCGCATCGAGTCGCTGATCCTGGACCACGGGGTGGACGACGCCATCGCGCGCGCCCGCATCTATCTGGATGCCGGTGCGGACGGGATCATGATCCACAGCGCGGCCCGCGACCCGGCCCCGGTCTTCGACTTCTGCGCCCGCTACCGGGCCGATGGCCACCGCGCCCCGTTGGTGGCGGTGCCGTCTGCCTACAGCCAGGTGACCGAAAGCGAACTGGCCGACGCAGGGTTTCGGATCGTCATCTACGCCAACCAGCTGCTCCGCGCGGCCTACCAGGCGATGCGGAGCACCGCGGAGTCCATCCTGAGACACGGCCGGGCCTTGGAGGCCGACGGGCAATGCCTGCCGATCCGCGAGGTCATCCGCTTGATCGAGGGAGGGCGCTGAGATGTTGAACGTCAGAGACTTCTACGCCGCCTTGGACAGTGCCGGTATCCGCCGCTTCTGCGGTGTCCCCGACTCCACCCTGAACGATCTGGTCGCGCACATCAAGGCGGCGCGACCAACCTGCTGCATCTGGTCATCGACAACGGCACCCACGACTCGGTGGGCGGGCTGCCGACCTGCGGGGAACGGGTCGACCTTCCAGCGCTGGCGATGGCCTGCGGATATCGTAGCGCCGAGCGGGTCGACACGGCCACGGCGCTCGCGGCCCGACTGCGGGCGTTCCGGACCGAGCCCGGCCCGGCATTGCTCGCCATCACCGTGCGGTCGGGGGCGCGCGCCGACCTCGGGCGGCCGGGCGAGACGCCGCGGGAGAACATGGAGCGGTTCATGGCAGAGATTCGGGCGTTCGGGTGCGCGCCGACCAAGCCCTGGCGCAGTTAAGACCCGGTCGATCAGGTAGCCCCGCGGGGAGTCCGGCACCGGGGTGTCGGGCTCCTCTCCACCGGCGCCGACGGCATCGGCACCCGCGCGATGCCCCGGTGCCACCCCCCAGGCCGTCGGGCGGCCGGTTGCTGCGCAGGCACTTCGTCCCCCATCTGTTAGACTCACACTGCTACCAACCCTGATCGTTCACCTGACACCGTGCGCCAGGCGCAGCCGCTATGCAATCCAACCTGACCATCGA
>Ga0247838_1005941_pt1 | contig 11862 bp, 16 predicted proteins | sample LaCruzMarch2015__5_FD_189097 | JGI IMG/M metagenome (GOLD analysis project Ga0247838, IMG submission 189097) | Freshwater microbial communities from meromictic Lake La Cruz, Castile-La Mancha, Spain - LaCruzMarch2015_15m | ecosystem: Environmental > Aquatic > Freshwater > Lake | place: Spain... | reverse complement strand
TCGCTAAGGTCAAGCGAGCCGCCCATCGTGGTTGGCAGTGTGAGGCCTTTCAAATCGCACCCGCTAAGGTAAAGCGAGCCGCCCATCGTGGTTGGCAATGTGAGGCCTTTCAAATCGCACCCGCGAAGGTCAAGCGAGCCGCTGCCATTGTAATTTTCAATTATTTTTTGTGCGCTTTTCATTGTTGAAATTTTAGTTAAATGATGTGCAAATGTATGATACCGAATTTAATCGGTTTTTTGTTTTCGACCAAACGCGAATTTTATTCGACAAACGACCGCTTAAAATACGACCGCATAAGTTTTGATTTTTTGGCCTCCAATGCGAGCGCTAAATCTGAAATAGTGATCTTTCCATCACAGTACGAATTTAGGCGCATGTATTTTCCGTTTACCAATTTATAGCCGTCTAAACCCGCGTTTTTGTAGTATTGCGGGTTGTTGTATCCCTGGTAAAGCACCGTATTATCGGGCATCCCAACAAATGAAGGCGCAAAAACGCAAGCGTACACATCGCACGGCCTTGTAAGCGGCTTCCCTTTGGCGCATTTCAGCATGTACTGCCTTGTAAGCGACATAATTCCTTTTATATCCCTGTCGTAGCACATGCCCTTTACATCGGCTAAGCGAGCAGGAACGCCCGAAATTTGGATGTTTTCAAGGCCCGTGCGGGTGAACTGAATACATGCGGCGGCGTTACCATCGTCCCGAATAACAAAGGGATTCATGCCGCATTCTGACAAATATACCATGTAGTAAGCAAGTAGTGTGCTACCCGTTTCGTTTGCGATGCTTTGCGTTTCGGCTTTGAATATCCTAAATTCGTATTCGTCAAGATGCTTTTGCGCTTCCAATTCAAAACAGGCAATTGCATGGGTTGAGGTGTCCGAATTTTCGTACACTGGCGAAATGTACGATTGTTCGAAATACTGAATTGCGTCCGAAAACTGCGAGCGCCACAAAAACAGCACAAAAGCGATTGCAAGGGTAAAGGATAGTTTGCCAAACGTTGGCTTAACAATGACAGGCCAAATGAATTTTGCAAGGGCTACCGACCACCTGGTAAAAAACACAAGCACCCTAAAGGCTTGCATGATGCCCCACACCAAGGCGAAGCAAAACAAGAAAGCGATTAGGGCGCTTTGCGTTAAAAGTGTTTGGGCTATGTTGGTCATTATGCCTCTTTTATATAGCCATACATTTGGCCTTCTTTCGTAATGTTTCGCACAACAAAAAGGCATTTTTTGCCCGCAAATGCGCGAAGGTTGCCCTTTTGGTCGGCTGGAATTTCAACTTCTTGAAACGTATCGCGGTATCCATCAGTACCGCGTATTCCCAAAACACGAAACACGCTAAACCCGAATTTAACCGGGGTGTAGCCATTTGCTATGGCGTTTTCGGTGTATTCGGTGTAGTATGCGCCTGAACGCACGCCCTCTAATACCGCGTCCATTGAATCGGTTATTGGGGCTGTGATTTTTTTAGTTGCCATCTTTATTTGTAATTCCTTAATTCAAAATGATTAGGGAAAAACGATTTCCCTTTTTCGCATTCCCTTAACTCTACAACTTTTGCGCCTTTCTCGCACAAAAACACCCCCGACATTGGAATGGTTTTCCATTCGAGGTGTTCGTATTCGTAGCCGCACCCCCAACACCCCGCATCGCAGTATGTGCTGAAATAATATTCAGCAGTTGCGTAGGCTTTATAAGTGTCTATTTTTTGGAAGCCTGTGGGGATACACCAGGTTTGGTTGCCCATTAAACCAATAGAGGAAAACTCCTCTTCTTCGACCAAATAAAGGTCGAAATTTTCCCAGTTTGGCAGGTACATCTCACCGAAGTGAAACTTTGACTGGACGTCTACCAAATGCCCGTATACATGCGGCAAAATCAAACCGCTCGCCCCAACAGGAACAAACGTTTTTTTGTTCCCGCCGCTTCCCCAATTAGCCGTGTGTTCAAAATTTAAATTTGCCATGATCTTATTTTTTTGCGTTATGCCTTATTGGCCTTACAAAGATACAAATGGAGTACATAATTATCTAACCGTATCGACGAACGTGCTAAAAAATCCGACGAACGTACAAAATTCATCGACCAAAAGAAAAAGGCCCGCGCTTTTTAGCGAAGGCCTAACCTAAAATCCCATTAACTAACCAATTCTTTTGGCTCTTATCTCCAAAGAACTTGCGTTCCTAAGTCGTTTTGAATTTTCAAAGTGTCGCAGTCGTTCCCATATTGCCAAACTTGGCACTTTGCGTCAAAAACAGCGATTTTGTTTTCCGAAATAACAATTGGAATAGCCAAACGACCTTTTTGCGCACCATCAAAAACTAAGATCATTGAATCCTTGGTGAAACAGTACACAAATTTAGTTTGGTCGGCTTGGTAGTTCCATGCGCCAAATATTTTGCATTGATCTTCTTTTTCGCAGGATGGGAAAATAAGCGCACAAAGCAAAAGCAAAAATAGTATTTTTTTCATTGTTTGTTATTTTGTTGGGTTTTTACAAATTTATGGGTTTATTTTGGATATTGAACCTCCAAATTTCGGGCAATGCGGCCCGTAATGCGCAAGGCAATCGTTTCACCGCGCTGGAATATTTGCGCCCCGTCTGCATCGGGCAAAAAGCGGACGGCGGTATATCCAATATCAGTAGGCTCAGGCCTTACGTCCTTAACCTTTATCCAGTGCTCAGGCGCTGATTTTGCGGCCTTGAAGTATTCTACCTGTTGCTGTGTGTAGTCGTCTGTAACGGTCAATGTGTAAGATTCGTACGCCTCCAGCCCTTGCGCTGACAGCCCCTTGTATTTGGCGTTTTCTGCACTTGCTGTTGAACAAAGTACATCGGTAGCAATTTCCGTAAATTCACTGTTTATTGTGCGGTCGTCAATATCACAAACGAGCGTACAAATGCCGCCATACGGGGACACAAAGTATAAGTCTGTTACATTTTCGTTGTTCGCACATGAATGATCTACCGAAAATCGCAAATCTTGCGTTTGGCCTAACACGGTTGTGCTGTTCATGATCTCAACGCGGCATGTGTAGTAATCTATTTCACTGGCACTATTAATCAGTGTCGAAAGCGTTACAACCCTTTCAACAGATGTATTAACGCATAGGCTTTGCCACCAATCGACAAGCGAGTAAGAAGCAAGCACGGTATCAAACAAAGAAGCCGTGCCGACCTTAAAAATGCGTATGCGCAAACGGTAGCCCGTAGCAGCCGCGTATGTGCTTGCAAAGGTGTTGTACATCCAAAGCCACGCAAAGGACGTTTCTGTTAGCCTGGTAGTTTCGGGCTGGCTTGTGAGAAATTGAACAAGTGAGGTAAACGGCGGCAAATTGCCGGCAAAAAAACGGCGCGTTTTGTAAGTTTCCTCAATGGGAAACACGGCGTTAATAACCAAATAATCCTCTGTTTGTAGGGTTGTTCCATAAAGCACTTGACACGTTTGATCTCGATACGTCCAGCCGTATTGCAAAGCAAAGCGGCCCGTTAAGGTGTCAAGCGTTCCCGATGTTTCGGAACTTGCTGACAAGTCCGGCATTGGGGTGTAGAGCGTTTTTTTGGCCGCTTTCATGTAGTCAATACATTCAGCATCAACGGTGGCGCAACCCCGCTTTAGATTTATGGCTTCAAATTCAGTCACGGGTATAAAATCGCTTGCGGCACTGCTCCATTTCATTAAGCGTACAACAAGTTGATAGCCGTTTGAGTAATCAGGCGAAGTTCCGTTTGTTGCGGTTGCCGACCCACCCAAAGAAGTAACAGCCGTAAATACCATATTTGCCCCGGTAAAGTTGCCTTGCTCCCGGCAATCATTCCAGGTAAGTATTACGTTTATTGTGCCTGTTAGCGTAAGTCGCGCGCTCGATGCTTGCGCAAACTTAATATTTGCATTCAGCATGTTTCTAAGGTTCGATGCGGTTTCGATGCCGTTTGTCGTCACTTTGAAACTATTGCTTGTGTAGTTGCTACCTGATTGAACCGTAAATGTGTAGCCCCATATTTTGAGTATAGTTCCGTTTGCGGGTACGGTCGGCGTTGCCGGTATTACAAAAGCAACCGTTGCTTTCGATCCCGCTCCGGTTATCACATCGGCGCTGTCGGGCTGCAAACACCACTGTAAACAGTCGCTTACGGGAATAGGTAGCGGTTTTGTGCCTGTGTATGGGTAGGCAATACTTTCGCCCGGATCGGAAATTATGGTTAATGCCATTCTTTTTTTTGCAAAATTACGGGAAAAATGGCAATAAAAAAGCCCCGCGTTTGCAAGGCTCGGTATTCCGTTTTGTTGTGTTTATGATTGAAGTATGCAAACTAATCTGGTTTTTAAAAATTTCTGCGTGTAAACTTCACCTTCTTTTCCTTTTGGCGATGTTGAAACAGTTAGCATTTTTTCGGTCTGTGAAATGATGCTATTTATTTTATAAACCGATCCAAAATTCCACATCAAAAAATCACCCTCTTTTATTTCGGATGCTGGCGTTCCAAGTACTACGCCGATTGACTGAAGGCGCATTGCGCGTGGGTTGTTAATGCTTACGGTTGCGTATTTCATTGCGTTTTATTTTTGGTTGAACGATGTGACAAAGATAATAGCAGCCCCTTTGTTTTTATAATCGTATCGACGAAACACCACTTTTTATCGACGAACGTATGTAAGTGATCGACAAAAAGAAAAGCCCGTGTTTTGCACGGGCTTAGATTGACTAAAGAATCTCTTTTAGTTTTACAAGTTTCTGATAAAGCGGGTATTCGTCAATTTCGATCTCATCAACGCTGGCATAATACTCAACAAGTTGAATTAGCCTACTCGCATCTTTATAGTCTATTCCGATTTCGTTTATTTCGTTTAGCGCATTTTCATACACCGTTTGCGCGTCAATCTGATAATCGCAAATCTGATTTTGACTAAAGCCCGAAAACTTGAAAACGGAATGTTCTTTATATCCCTTTATTTGGTTATAAAGCGCCGTCCAAGACCGTAAGCCTATTTCCTGTGGACTTTCTAATGTTTTGATCATTGCGTTTGTTTTTATTGGTTAAGTCCTTTATATTTTTCCGGCCCCCCGTAAACTTGTCGCAGCGGCTCGTTTTGTATTTTTGGGTTTGGCACTACCCAATCTGTTATTCTCTCAAAAATGCGTAAAATGCCAAACCACAAACATACACCCGCGAATTTCCAAGAAAACAGCAAAAACAGTACGTTCATGTAATTGCCCGAAACACCGCTTATAAAGATGTTGAGCAATAAAAACAAGGCAATGCACACAATCAAAAGGTAGGTTATAAGCGTTGCGGCGGCGGCTACGTTGTGAATATACCCACCATAAAAAGACGTTCCCCATGCGCTTATCCGGCTTTCGTTAACGGCGGTTTTGGCGACATACCTGGCAAGGCCTAAAAAGCAAAGCAGGATATAAAATATCTGCGTACAAACATAGTTCCCAAAATCCCACCATTGTAAAGTTTGGCCCCAAACCTTTTTCGAAGTTCGGTCAAAGTTGCGCTTCATCTCTTCGATTGTTGCGGCTGTTTGTATACTGTCATTTAATTCGCTTTGCGCATCCATCGAAGCGGTAACGGTTTTGGCTTTTAGCCTTTCCGTTTTTCCTTCTTTTTGATCGGGCATGATAAGCGAAGTTATGCCGTTTTCAACAATTTGGATACCGATTAGTTTTCCCGCGTTGTCTGAATCGGAAAAAGCCGCGTTGGCTCTTAATAATTCCGAGTAGGACATTTGTCCGTTTCCGTTTCTGGAAACTACCGCTTTTTCAAAAATAAATTTTACGGTTCCTACCGGACGGACATTTTCAAAGCGGAATTGTCCTAAGTATTCGGAAACGCGGACGGATTTTTGAGCGGATACGGAAACAGGTAGGACAAAAAACAAAGCGGACAAACAAAGCGACCAAAGCGCGTGTATTTTCCTGTCGGCTGGCTGTCCGGTTGGTTCGATCAACTTTTGGGGTTCCACCCACCGGACAAAGTGGAACGAAAATTCATTAAGGTAGTCCAAGTATTGCGACCACGTTTCCGCTTTGTAGTCGTGTTGGCTTATTGGGTTTTGCGTATCATCTGCCTGGTAAGGTGGCGTTTGTCGATCAAACACAAGCGTTTTGTTTCCCGTGTATAATAGCCCGACCATGCTACGAAAGCCTATAACAACAATCCATTGCCCGTCTTTTTGTTTTGCTTGTGCCGCTTCGCTTGCCAAAAGCAAATCCGCATTTGTGTAGTCTTCGCTTTTGCTCATTATCAGCACATCGGGGCTGATTGTGATCGAAGGCAAAGCGGCCTGTGTAGGCTCTTTGATAGCGTAGGATATTTCCAGTCCCTTGCCCATATTGTAGACCACACTTGCAATAATAAGCGCTGCAAGCAAAAGCAATAGGCAAAAATTCATAGTGAGAATAAAGGCGCTACTGCCCCACGAAATTACAAGTAAAAGCAACTCATCACCGTTGGGGTTAAGCGGCAAAAGCATGTAAGCCGCTATGGTAAGACTGAATCCGAGTAGGCAACAAACCCCTACCCCGAACAAAATTAGTTGTTGAAGCCGGGGCAAACCCGGTGCAAGTGGAACTTTCATGCGCGTTGGTATTTTATTGTGAATGAATTAGTTATGAAAAGTGCAATTCGAATTGCACCGAATAGAGGGTTTTTTAAACCCCCTCCCCCACCGATAGGGGGCTATTTTTCATTAAGGGCACTGTGATCTTTTTTGAGCATCCGTTCACCGTACCCCCGACCGTTTGGGCGAAGGATTTTAATGATGTCGGATAGGCTGTATTTTTCCAACATTAACCGCTTAACACGCAATGCCCTTTGCAAGTCAGGGGTGTACCCCACATGCTTAACTTTGAGCGCGTTTATTTCGCCCACTGTTAATTCCACTTGCTTTTTTACGTCCCAGTCGAATACACCCTTTGCTTTTTCGAAGGAAGATAGGGTGTTAAGTGCGGGGTTTGCGGTAATGTCGTACACTGCCATAAGCCTATTTTTTCAGTTCATTAAATGAAACATAGAACACCCCTGCGCATAATGCAGCCATAATAAAGGCCAAAACTATTGCTGTCGGGTAGGTTCCTGTGTTGAATACCTCAGTTACAATGCCCAAAAAACGGGTAGGATAGCCGTCTTTGCCAAACCCCGTCAAGCCCCCATAAATGCGCATAAAGTTGCAAAATGCTTCATAAACGATCATTACACCCACAAGCGCACGGCCCGCCTTTGTCGATACCCCGGCCAATGTCATAGCAAACGGAAACGCGGAAAATAAGGACGTAAGCAAAACGGACATGCTTATGTGGCCGGAAATATCGGACGTAACAGCCCACATGTTTTGGACGCTGGCAATGGCAGGAACAAGCATACAAACGTACAAAATTCCGGTTTGTCCGGTTGTCCGTTTCCGCGTTGTTTCCGATTGTGTTTCCGTTTCCGGTTTGATTTCCGCTTTAACGTCCGGCGTAATGTCCTTTGGCTTTTCCGTTTCCGGTTGTGGTTCCGGTTGTGGTTGTGGTAAAATGTCCGGTTGCGGCGTTTCCGGTTCCATTTTTGATTCCGCCAAAACAACCGGTTTATTTTCTTTTGGCGGCGCTTTTGTCCGACCTTTTGTTTCCGGGTAAAGTGCGGACATTTCCGCTTGCGTTGGGACGCGGCTTCGATCAAACGATGTGCCGATATTTCGGCTCCAGCGTTTCCGCATGGCCTCAATTTTTAGCGGATCATTTCCACAAAGTTCTGCAAGTGTTGGCCCGCTTGCATCGGGTGCGTTACTCATTGTTGCGTTTTCCATGTTAATGAATTTTGAATGACAAATGTAACACGTTTATTTGATTGTGCAAAATAAAAAAGCCGTGCATTTGGTGCGCGGCTTTTTATAAGACAAAAAATAACCCTATTCAAATTTGACTTGGTATTCCCTGTACCCCGAATGGTATACAAGGCTATATTTTTGCCATTTAGGCTTAGACGTACATTCAGTCCTAACAACCGATTGTTCTTTTAAGAAGTCTTCTTGGACTTCGCTTTCGCTCCAAGAGCGGAGCGACATTTTCCCGGTAAAGCCGCTGTTCGCTGGCCCTTTCATGCCGTCATCAGAAGGGTTATCAGACGTAGAGTATTCCATTTCCCGGCGGTCAAAGTATCTGGCTAATCCTGTAGGTGTATGCTCCCATGTGTCGCCATTTTTCCCGGTATGTACTTTTTTGAAATCGCTCATTTTGTTTTATTTTTTGCGTTTCGTCTTATTGACCTTACAAAGATATAGACAAGGCAAACAAAAAAAGAACCGTATCGACCAAAACACGTTTTTTATCGACCAACGTACAAAATTCATCGACCAACGAATTTTTACGAAAGGATTACGAAAGAAATACGAAAGGGCTAAACAGGATTCACCATAAAAAAATCATTCATTGGGTAGAAAGGCAGTGGCGCTCTACAATCCATGTGTACCCATGTTTTTGTAAAGTCCGGGTTTTCGATTGTGTAAATTCCGATTGCGGCAAACTTGCTATAATTGGCCCGCATTGCTTCGATAATTTGGAGTGGGGTATATTTTTCGCTTGAAACGTCCAGGGCGTTTGATAACTTATGTTGCGACCAATCACCGCCCGTTTTTGTTCTTGGTAGCCGATAGCCGCGCTCGTCAAGAATGCCGCCCTTGTGCCAGTTGTTCGCTTGGATAGGGCTGTCTAAAATATCCCTCAAAAGTTGCGCACCTTTGATTATGTTTTGGTTTATAAACCACAAACAGCGCTGATCGCCTTTATAAAAACGGTGTATTTGCGGCGGCACAAATTCCTGTATGACAAAATTTTTAGAAACTTTCATTTTTGGGGTTTTTACAAAGGTAGGGGAAAAGGAAAAGCCCCGCAATTTGCGAGGCTTTTAAAAGCAAGAAAACCACCAGTTTATAATTCTACGCTGCCAATTTTGTAGGCCGCAAGGATGACTTTTGCGTTTCCCTCCGTTGTATATCCTTCGATCTCCATAAAATCATCACTCTCGTTTACTTTGGTGTTTTTAAGCGACACGGCCACGTCGTTAACAATTTTACCGGCTTGCCAGCGTGTTACGCCTGTGTCAATTTCCGCGTAGTGGTCTTCACCGTTGCTGGTTTCGAGCATGTGTATGGACATGTTTTGGCGAAAGGAATTTAAAGGCCATTGCATTGCGTTTTTATGTGTGAATTAATGATACAAAGATAAAAACCAGCGACTTATTTTTCATTCCTTATCGACCAAAATGCGCTTTTTATCGACAAATAAAAAAGGCTCACCAAATTGGCAAGCCTAAAAATCGGTTTTATCTTGGAGGATTATGCTTTAGCGGGTTTTGGCGGGTTTTTTACCAAACCCCAAATGATGCTGCCCAGGGCAAACAAAGACGTAATGATCGCGCCATAGTTTTTGCTGATAATGGCATCAAACAATCCTTTGAGCGACGGAACAAGGTCACCAAGCGCGGGGGAAAAAGCGGTAAGGATGCCAAGCAAATAACCCCATGTGTTTGGGTTTTGCAGCCATGCGATAAAGCCTACAAACTTCGCATCTTTCAAAAACAGGCGCACGTTGCCAATAAGGCCAACGATACCCAAAAGGTAGGCCACTACATCATTTGCAATATCGGTAGTAAGGCCAAATCCAACACCTACCAACATAATCAGGGAAAAAAGGAAGTTTTCGCGCTTCCAAATCGGTTCATTTTTCATTTTCGATATTTTTTATTTGATTTAAAATTGTTTTTGACTGGCTTAGCGCTCTTTCAAAGCGCAAAGAATCCTCCCTTAGTTTCTGTGAAAGGCTATCATTCACGCACTCAATGTGCGTTATGTCCGTTTTCCATTTTGGCGGCTCTATCTTAGTTGCTTCAAAATAAAAAAGCAAGCCTAAAAAAGCAAAAACCTCAAAAGCAATAAACAATAATGTTTTCATTTTAATTTTTTCAATGTTTTTGTTGCCTGTTTAACGTTCCGTTCAACTTCGGCCTGTTTTTGATAGATCGCCCCAATTTGCTCCATAAGTTTGATCTGTTGATCTTTCAATCGCTCGACCTGTTTTGTAGCATCTTCTTTGCACATCACTAATTCGGCTTGCATCTTCATTTTTTCGGCATCTTTGTTTCTGATTGTTGCTGATAAATACATGATTGCAAGTATCAAAGCAACAATAAAGAATACTACAATATTGCGCACGGCTAACTTAGAGAGCCCCCATGCGTCAAATTCTCTTTCTTGTTCTAACGGTTCTGACATGACAATGGTTTTATGGGGGTATGCCGCAAATTTACGGCCAAAAAACCAAAACTACACACTTATTGTTGGGTTTGGTAGTTTAAAATATATGTACCAGCAGCGAGCGCCGTGTTTACATTTATTGTAAAGTTCGATGTGGTTTGTGTGCCTATAAAAAAGTTTGTCGATTGCCCGGCGGCGGCGGCGTTTCTTGCCGTCAATGACACAAAAGGCACACTCGCATATGTGCCCACATAAGCAACATTAACCAGCGAACCAGCCGCAATTCCTGTACCGCTCACTACAAGCGTTAATTGGCCCGCTTTGTCGTTGCTCGAAAAGGCTTTTTTTACGGTTCCTGTACTACCCATGCCCACCTGTTTTGTCGTAGTTGGCGAACCATAAGCAAGGATTGTTTTAAAAACAGACGTAGAACTATCAATTTTGCCTTCAATTACGCGAAGGCTAGTATTGCTCCAAAGGCCCGGTATTTTTGTCGTGTTTCGGTTTGCTGTGACACCAAGCGGAATGCCTAAAGGCTTGTTATTACCAATGCGTAGGCTTACACTTGAATTGGGCGTTGTGTAGTACGCAAGAGCGCCTGTTGAATTTATTGACAGCAGGGTGTCGCCTAGGTTGCTGCTAATTATATCAAACGATCCATTGTTTTCACTACCGACATACCAAGTATCTCCGGTGGATGCTGTTGTATTCCAAAGGCGAACATGCGGCGAAGACGTGGACGCTGTTAGGCTGCCTGTGCCACGAAATACGCCCGTTCCGTCTACCCTTGTGGCTGTTGTTGAATATAAGCCAAAGCCTGCCAATGGAGCGCCGCCTATGCCTACTCTTGTGCCGTCAAACTGGAAATTTGAACTACCTGTAATAGTGCTTCCCCCGTTCCAATATGTTACATAATTTGCCGTCCCTGACCCCGTTACACCACCGCCTCCAGCCGTGCCAGGTGCCCACTTACCGCTATTCCACACAAGCGCCTGACCGTTTGACGTTCCGACAATCTGCTTTAGTGTTCCCAATGAATTTATGCCCACAACCGCCGGAAATGACGGTGTGGCCTCAATTGTATTGAAAGCCACGCTATCCCCTTGCATGTAGGTATATTCTGTGCTTGTAAGTCCAAAAACCTTATCAGATGATATGTAATAGTCGACATCCGATTGCCCTAAAATTACCGATCCGGCATTGCCTACCCATTTTTGTATTTCGGGGTCGTTTCCAGTTGAAACAATGTTAAACGGCACTTTGCCGCCCGCCGTATCGGTTGCAGTAAACGTGATTGTGTTGGTAATAGTTGGCACAACATTCCAAGGAACTGTGCCACTACCGCCATAAATGCCGTTTCCTAATCCCGTCGTAGCGATTGTAACAATACCGTCTAATCCCGTTCCTGTGGTTGTTAGGGTAATGTTTGCGCCCTCTGCCAATTGAATAGAACCGCCCGAATTAGAAAGCGTTGCCGTATGAGTTGTAGATGTGTTTGCGTTGGCGATTGTTTGCAGTTCGTTTGTTGTGCTACCATCTACCTCGGTTGCGGTAATCGTAATTTGCCCGCCGTTTGCCGATGTTGTTTCGCTTATTGAATTTATG
>Ga0247838_1005940_pt1 | contig 11864 bp, 8 predicted proteins | sample LaCruzMarch2015__5_FD_189097 | JGI IMG/M metagenome (GOLD analysis project Ga0247838, IMG submission 189097) | Freshwater microbial communities from meromictic Lake La Cruz, Castile-La Mancha, Spain - LaCruzMarch2015_15m | ecosystem: Environmental > Aquatic > Freshwater > Lake | place: Spain... | reverse complement strand
AAATCGAGATCTACCAGTCATGGTGCCTCCATAAAGCGATTATCCGGGGTTGGGGGAAGAGTCCTCGCTGGCGACGCGCACGTGCCGCGCCCAGCGGCGGGGCGCGGCGCGACAGGCCCGCAGGCGCTCCAACTCGTTGGCGTCGGCCCAAACGAGCCACTGGCGGTGACCGCCCCGCACGACCTGGCGGGTTTGCAGCCAGCCTTTGCGCAACCAGCTGAAGACCGTGACCGGCGGCATCTGGAGCTGCCACGCCAGTTCATTCAAGGTCCATTCATCTGCATTGCGGTCCTCCCACGGGGCCTGTCGGTGCGATGCGCCCACGGACACCCCCTGGCGCAGCAGCAGGCTGGCGACCATGGGACCGTTGAAGGTCTGGCGTCGTTTGGCCGGGTGCCAGTGCTCTAGGTTGAGTTGCTGCGCGATCGCCGGGCACGTCAGGCCGTCCTGATGTAAGGATAGGACGCGCGCCAGCAACGCGGGGTAGTTGCTCAGCTGCTCGACCCGCGCGACGGGGCGCGTAATCCGGGCGTGGGTACACTGACCACCCGCCCAGTGCACTGCCACGTTGACCTGCTCACTGTCGTCGATGACGGTGACGATCGCCCGTTCGATCAACAGTCTGACGATGGCTTGGCGCTCCTCGGCCGTAGTGGCGGCGGCGCTCCAGAGGGTGGGAATATCGGCGGCCAGTTGGCGAATACGCGCCCGTTCCGGCCCCGACAAGGGCGTGGGCGTAGTGCTCAGAAAGCGGGCATAGTCGGCCTTCAGCTGCGCCTCGGCGGTCAGCGCCGTCTCCCAGTGCTGTTCGAGGGTGCGCGCCACCAGCCGGTTCTCGGGCTCGACCGCCTGATACTGTCGCTCGGCCCGCTCGGCGTCGTAGTGGGCGCGCTCCAACCGCTGCTGCCACTGGCTGTGCTGGCGCCCGCGCTCGGCTTCGAGGTCGTCGGCCACTTGCAGGCTGATCTCCAGCGCGGCGGGCTCCAGGGCGTCCAGGACCAGGCGGGTGATCAGGGCGTCGAGCGGCGCCCCGGCGAGCGATTGGCACAGCGGTGCGCCATAGTCCACCGCCTCACGCATGCAGGTATAGCGCAGGCCATGCCCGCCGTTGGTGTAGACCGTGGCCATGCGCAGACCACAACGCCCGCAAATGAGTCGCCCTGACAGCAACGAGGGGCCACCCCGTGCCACCCCGCCGCCCTGGGCGGTGTTGGCGGCGAGTTGGCGCAAGTTGTGCTCGTATTGCTCCCAACTGATATAGGCGGGCAAGCGTTCCTTCAGCAGCACCTCCCACTGTTCCGGCACCGCCACCGTGCGCCCGGTCGACGGGCGGCCCGGCTGGCGGCGACGCGGATCGGTCGGGCGGCGACCGTAGACATAGGCGCCGGCGTAGGTGGGGTTGTGCAGCAGGTTGCTCAGCGTCACGCGGTTGGGACGACGCCACTGCAGTTGCCCGGTCTGGGCACCGCTGATGACCCGGTAGGGCAATTGCAGTTGGTGGTCGACCAAGTACCGCAGGACCCCATTGAGCGTGCCGCGACGGGCAAATTGGGCGAACACCGTGTCGATGACCGCGCGCGCCTGCTCATCGGGGTCCTTGGCCACCTCCCCGGAGGGCGCGCGGACATATCCCATCGGCAGGAGGGTCTTCAGCTCCCCCCGGCGCGCCTTGGCTCGCTTGCCCTCGAGCATGCGCTGCTTGAGGATGTGCAGTTCCGCTTCCGACATGGTCCCCTTCAGCCCCAGCAACAACCGATCGTTGTAGGTCTGCGGATCATAGAGCCCATCGGCATCGCCGATCAGGGTCGCGAACAGCCCGCACACCTCCAGCAATTGATACCAGTCGCGCGAGTTGCGCGCCAGGCGCGAGATCTCGATGCTGAGGACCAGGCCGATGTGATCGAGGCCGACTTCGGCGACCAGGCGCTGGAAGCCGGGCCGGCCCGCGGCCGTGGCCCCGGAGTGGCCTTGATCCTCATCAATGACGAGGACTTGGGACGGCGCCCACCCCAGGCCGATGGCACGATCGACCAGGGCGTATTGCCGCCGCGTCGACTCCTGGTGGTGTTCGACTTGTTGCAGCGTGGACTGGCGCACGTACACGACGGCCAGGCGCTGCAGGTGCGACGACTGAATCTTCCCGGTGGCCGGGTTGATCACCGGGCGGCGAACTGGCGACAGGCCGGTGCTCATCGGTGTTCTCCGCTCCCGCTGCGGCTCCGCTCAGCTGGTGTTCCACCAGTTGGCTCAGCAGGACAATCAGGCGTTGCCGCTGCTCCACCGGCAGCGTGCTCCAGTCGATCGCCGCCCTGCGGGTCATGCCGCTGATCCAGCCATTTCGCAAGTTCCAGCAACGCCTTAGAGCCAAGTATTGGCGACGATTGGGAACTTGTCAAAAACTCTTCTACGGCGGTGTCTGGGATGGGATATCGAGGCGGTGTTCCGCTCCCTCAAATCCGAGTTGGGCTTGCGCCCGGTCTATCACCGTACCGAGGGGCGGGTCGACGGCCACTTGTTCATCGCGGTGCTGGCCTACCAGTTCGTGCAGCTGATTCGTCGCCGCCTGCGTACCCAGGGCATCAGCGAGCGCTGGTCGACCCTGCGCGACCTCCTCGCCGGTCAGTGCCGGGTGACCGCCTCCTTCTGCCGTGCTGACGGGCGCACCCTGCATGTGCGCAAGGCGACCCGCGCCGAGCCGGCGCAGTTGGCGATTATCCAGGCGTTGGGCAGCGATCCCAGCCCGGGAGGGATACAGAAAATGGTTGTCTGAGCCGCTCAGTTTCACAAAATTGCACGTTTGTAGTGCCACTGACCGCTTTTGTCCGCTGTAAACGGATGATCTTAAGAGAAAAATAATCTGGGGTGCTAAACTTGGGCTAAGGCGGCAGGGTCTCGATCAGAAGCAGGATCTCGGCGGACATGGTGAAGTGGAGCCCCGGGGGCCTGGGCGAGGGCGGGGTCGCGGCTGCCGGTGCAGAGGGCGTCGAGGGACTGGAGGAAGGGGCGGAGCCACGCCGGCTGGTTCGCGTTCTGGGCAAGCTGCGCGAGCAGGGCGCGGGCCTGGGCCGGGTTGCGGGCGCGCAGGTGCTCGGCGACGGCGAGCGCGATGCGGCCTTGAGGTAAGTGGTCCTCGCCGCTGGCGCGGCGGTAGTCGAGGAAGGCTGCGAGCGCCTTTGACCTGGCCGCGGCGGCGGGATCGGGGTTGCCAGCGTCGGTCTCGATGTCGGAGAGGATATCCCAGGTTTTCCAGCGCGCGGCGGCATGACTGAACTGAGCGTCGCACTCGATCGCCCGCTGGATCTCCCGGCGCGCCTCGTCGAGGCGCCGCAGCCGGCGCAACGTCAAGCCGAGATTGCTCCTGGCACGGCCCTCGTTCGCCGTATCACCGATCCCACCATAGAGGTCCGCGGACTGCCGGTAGAAGGCCGCCACCTCCTCGGGGCGGTTCAATACAGCGTTGTACAGCCTGCCCAGCTCATTCAGCGTCCTCGCCTGCCCGGCGGTATTGCCGAGCCGCACCCCGATCGCCAGTGATCGCCGGTAGGCATCCTCGGCCGCCTCCGGGTTGCCCGACTGCTGATAGTCCAAGCCAGTCTGATGCCAGGATGCGGCGACGCTGTCCGGCTCGTCCAGCCGGGCGAAGCACTCACGGGTCTCCGCGTGGGCCGCCAGCGCCTCCGGGTAACGGCGCTGATCCAACCGGACCGTGCCGAGGTTGCCCTTGCCGACCGCGACAGCGCGCTCGTCGCCGCGTCGCTCGGCCAGCGCGATGGACTCCTCATAGGCCGCCGCCAACTCGTCGAGCCGGCCCAGGTTCAGAAGGCAGTCGCCCCGTACGGAGAGACAGACGGACGCCATCCGCTCGGCCCCGCAACCTGGCCTGTTCCGTTCGACGGTCTCGAACCGCTGCCGCGCCTCGTCCAACAGCGGCAGCGCCCGCTCGGACCCGCCTGCGGTCTTGAGCACCCGGGCCAGCAGGAAGCAGGCCATTGCCAGGTCGTAATCGGCGACCGGATAGGCCGACGTGCCCGCCGCACGGGCGCGCTGCAGCAGGGCCTCGGCACCGGCGAGCGCCTCGCGCAGCCGTCCGCCGGCCGCTTGCTCCTGGATGCGGGTCTGCTCGGCCTGGAACCGGGCTTGGGTCCAGCCGTCGCCCGGCTGGCGCGCGAGCGATTGGGCCGCGGCATCGCGTACCTGCCCGACCCGCGCGAGGAGCCGAGGCCGGCCGAGCGATTGCAGCAGGTGATACAGGGACGTGGCGAGCCCGATAGTCGACTCCGCATCCCCGGCGCCCTGCACCTGATCGAGCAGCGCGAGCAGGTTGGGGATCTCCAGCCCCGTCAGGGTCGCGGCCATCTCGCTCTGCCGAGTGCTTTGCTGCTTCAGAAACTCGACATAGTGCCCCATCGAGCCCACCCAGCCCCGGGTCAGTGCCGCCAGCGCGTCTGGCCCCAGGCGTCCGCGCAGATAGGGGCAAAGCGCCGGGTTCAGGGTCAGATGGCCGTAGGGGTCGGCGGTGGCGAGCCCGGTGCGGATCAGGTCCTCGGCGAGCGCCGCGCAGTCGGCCTGCTCCCAGCCGGTCATGTGGGTCAGCATGTCCAGATCGACCCCGCCATGAAAGACCCCCAGCACCGCCGCCCGCTCCCGGTTGGCCGGCGCCAGCCGCTCCAGCGACAACTCGACGCTCGCGAAGACCGAGCGCTCGCGGCTGCCGGGCCCAAGACTGAGCGGATAGCGGCGGTCCATCTCGGCCATCAGGTCGGCGAGCCGCGCGCGGGTGCGCTCGACCCCGAGCGCGCGCAGCGAGGGCGCGAGCAGGGCGAGCGTCCGGGCATGTCCGTGGACCGCCTCGACCAGGGCGTCGATCGACTCGCGGGTCGCTGCGTCCGCGGCACCCGGGCGGTGGTCGCGGGCGCCCTCCAGCGCGCGCTCGACCAGACGCACCGCGTCCTCGGGCGCGAGGCGATCGAGCTCCCGGCAGCGCCGCTCGGCCGCGAAGGGCGCGGGCAGGGTCTCGCGGCTGGTGAAGATCAGCCGGGTGTCGCCGGCCCCGAGCAGCCGGTCGCAGAGGGCGAGGATGGCCGCGAGCGCATCGCGGGCGTCGTCGCGCAGGGCCTCCGGGGACTCCTGCGCCAGATAGGGCGGGGGCAGGATGGTCTCCAGGTTGTCGATGACCAGCAGGGTCGGCTGCTCGGCCAGGGCGCGTTCGAGGGGGAGGATGGCTTGCTCGAGGTCTTGTAACGGGTCGCGGGCGGTTGCCGCACTGGGGTGCGGCGGCCCCAGGGCGGCGACCGAATAGCCCTGGCCGGCCAGTTGGCGGCCGAGGGCGTCGAGCACGGCGGCGGCGTGGCTATGGGTCTCGACCGAGACGAAGGCGGTGCGGCGGATTTGACCGGAGCGCACCAGCCAGCGGGCGAGTTCGCAGGCGAGCGAGGTCTTGCCCTCCCCGCCCTGGCCGCGGATCAGGACCCAGCGCTTAGGTCTAGGGGCAGCGGCGGCCCGCGGGCGGAGCATCCGCTCCAGGGCCAGCAGGTCGCGGCTGCGCCCGACGAAGCCGGTCTCGGGCGGCTCGGGGAGCGCGCCGAGTCAGGCCTTCATGATGATGCGCAGGTCCTCGCGCACCTGGGGGGCGAGTCGCGAGAGCTCAAAGGGAGCGAAGAGCGGCGGGTCGGCCTGGCCCTGGTAGAGGACCGGGACGAACCAGTCGGCGAGGCGCAGGTCGCCGGTGCCGAAGACCTGGCCGCGGAAGTCGTCGTCCTTGAGCCCGCGCTGGCCCTCCAGCATGGCGTCGCCGACCCGGCCGCCCCGGGCGAGCGCGCCGTAGAAGGCGAGCACGAAGCGCCTGGCGGTTTCGACCAGCACCGAGTGGCTCATGGCGACCACCGAGCCGACCCCGACCTTGAGCAGCCCCGCGGCGACCGACTCGGAGGCGTCCTGGGCCTGGGCGCTCTGGCAGGCCTCCAGAAAGACCAGCGGGATGCGGTGGTCGCGCAGCATCGGGCCCAGGGTGTCGGTGTGCACCAGCAGGTGTCGGCGCCCGTCCGGGCGGTCGCGGTCGCGCGGGTCCTCGAAGCAGAGACCGCCCAGGCCCACCCGGCGGTCGTAGATCCCGTGGCCGTCGAAATGGACGCAGTGGTAAGGGGTGCCTGCGTCATAGGCGCGTGTGAGTTCCGCACTCAGGGCCGGGAAGGTCGGGGGCTCCAGGGAGCGCAGATCGACCAGGCCGCCCAGGTGTTCCATGGTCTCGACCAGGGGCAGGCTGCTGGCGCGGTGGTCGAGATAGCCGCAGGCGTCGTCCTCCGGGCGGGCGACGATCAGCAGGATGCGGATGGGGGCGGCGGCGAGGGGCTGGCCTTCAGTCGGTGCCGGGTCTTGGTCTTGCGGGCCCGGCAGGCGGCGGCGGACCCGGGTCGGGTGGGCACCTTGGAAGAGGAACCCTTGGCCGTCGTGGAGCAGTTCCCAGGGGAGGGCCAGCAGGGCAGTGGCGGATTCGGAGCCGGGGCGTCCCGCCCCGGGGTCCGCGGGGGCGGGACGCCCCCGCTCCTTTGCGGGGTCCAGATGCACCGAGAAGCGCCGCCCGGCATGGGGATCGGCGGCGGACCAGGCGCGCAAGACCTCCCGGGTCTGCGCGGGCGGCAGTGCGGCCTGGTGGAGTGCCTGGCCCCATGCGACCAGGCTTTGCTCGACCCGCCGTGCCCGGTTCTGGAAATAGGTGCTAGGCCAGACGGCGTATTTCTCCAGGTACCAGCGCAGTTCCTCGGTCTCGATGGGGCCTAATGGGGCGATCAGGCGCCAGGTGGCTGGGGTCGCGATTGGGGTTTGGTCTGACGGCGTTTGGTCCGGCGGCGTTTGGTCCGCACAGCGGACCCTACGGGATGGCCCCGCGCCGGTAGGGTCCGCTGTGCGGACCTTCCCCCCGCCGGCCTCGCGCGCATCCGCCCGAGCATCGCGCCATGCGGGTTCGTAGATCAACCGGGCGGTCGCGCTGGCCCGGCGCACGCCCGGCTCGGACTCGTCGAAACCCAGGTCGGTCAGTTCCAGGACCAGTTCTTCGAGCGGTCCGGTCTGGGGTCGGGTAGACGGTCGGCCGGTGCGCGCCGGTGCAGCGCGACCAGGATCGCGTTCAGGGCCGATTCGATGCCGCCCGGGCGGCCGTCGAGGCGGATATAGATCGGCTCGTAGCCGAGTTCGGCCTCCAGCGCGCCGAGCCGGGTGCCGTCGAGTGCGAGCGGGACTATTGGATAAGGGTCGGGTGCGGGCAACGGGCGGTCCGGGGCGCGGCGCTTGACGAAACCGGCGGTCAGCCGCTCCAGCCAGCCTGGGGCCTTGGCGCCCCGGCGGGCGCGCTGCACCTGGATGGCGTGGCGCAATTCGGCCAGCACCCATTTCGATTCCAGGGCCTTGGGGCTGACCAGCACCGCGAACCCGGCGGCCGTGTCGATGGCGGTGCGGATCGAAGGCCCCAGCGGGTCGCCGCCGCGCAGTTTGCGTGGAATACGCACTCCAAGCCGGCGGGTGGATAAGCGCGAGCCGCATCCACCGCGGCGCTGGAGTCGGTGGATGCGGCGCGCGGGGGCAGCGCCCAGTCAGGAGCACCGCGCGGCGCGCCTTACTCACCCTACGAGCGGCGGTCGCTCGCGAGACCGCGCCGCACTGGGATGCGGCGCTCCCAGCGTCCCAGCGGGCTTGAGCGGGTGCGCTCGCCGGTGCGGCTTGGCCGGGATGATGATCAAGGCTGGCCCTGCACTTTCATCGATCTGGTTTTTCTTAGTGTTCTTTGTGTCTTGGTGCGAAGTCGGGGGTGGGCGGTTCGGGCAGGGAGCGAGGCCACCCGGTCGTATCAAGGTGGGATAACCGCCGGTGGCCGCGGTACGAAGCAGCACACCCGCCCGGTCTCGTCCAAACGCACCTGGCAGGCGGTGGAGAGGTGTTCGCGCAGGCGCTTGCGCGCCCGCTGCACCCGGGACTTGGCGCCGGGCAGGCTCAGGCCCTTGCGTTGCGCATAGGCCTCCTGGGTCAGCCCCTCCAGGTCGCACAAGGTCAGCGCCTCGCGTTCCTGCGCCGACAACTCCGCCAGCGCCCGCGGGAGGCAGGCGGCCAGTGACTCCACCGGTGCCGGCTCCTCATAGACGGCCGGCAAGTCATCAGGCAGCGCCACATGGTCCTGCCGCGACCGCAGATGGTCGGTCAGCGTGTTGCGCGCGACCGCGAACAGCCAAGCGCGGGCGTTGTCCATCTCGCAGAACTGACGGTTGCGGCCCAGGGCCTTGATGAACAGGTCTTGCAGCAGGTCTTCGGCGGCGTGGGCATCGCCCAGGCGGCGGGTGAGCCAGGCGAGCAACTCGCGCTCGTGCCGGCCCCAGGCGGTCATCAGGCAGATCACGGCACGCCTTATGCGGCCTCGCTGAGGACGCCATCGCCCAAGTCCACCTCGCGCCGGATGGCGTCGGTGAGGAGGCCATCGAGTTCGGGGACGGCGGGGTCGAGGTCCCCGTCTCGCGCGATTAACGCCTTGAGCCGGGCACGCAGGAAGGCGTCTTGCGCGTCACCGCCCGCAATCCAGGCGTCGAGGCGTTGGTTGGCAGCCTCTTCTGGGCCGCTGCGCAGGAGTCGGGTGAGGTCGATGAGGCCCTGGCGCTCGGGAAAGGTCTCGCCAAGGAGGTCCCAACGCCCTGACGGGGTGTCCCGATCCGCTGCTGCCAAGTGGGGGGCCAGAACGCCGAGTGCCTCGCGGTAAGCAGCGGCAAGCTGGGGCCGACGCTCAGCGTCGTGCAGTGCCCAAACCACTTGGGGATAGAGGTCGTCCGCATCGTCCGCGAGCAGGTCGGTCAGGGTCTGCTCCGCGGTGGCTGGGTCCTGGATGCGGAACAGGAGGTCGGCGCGGCCGGCCGCGGCGGCGCGGTGCAGGGGCCGTGCGCCGTGCGCCTCCCGGGCTGACTCGGCTTGGGCGGTCGCGTCATCCGCTGCCACCGGTTGGGCACTGGGCTCGGCGTGCAGATCGCGGTCGGCAAGATGTTGTTGTGCCTCGCTCCGACCCTCGGCGCCGGCTGCGATCAAGCGGTCGAGCGTCGCGTTCCGCTGGTCTTGCCCGAATTGCCGGACATAGCCGGTGCGCAGCGTTGCCGCCTCACCGGAGCGACCCCAGGCGATCAGGAGCAATGCGAGGGTATAGGGGGTGATTGGGTTTGTCGGCAGATCCGTAAGGGTCTGGCGCAGCAGGGTCTCGCCTTCGGGCACGCGGCCGGTGCGGGCCAAGAGGCGGGCAAGCTCCACCCGGGCAGTCTCGTTGCTTGGATCGCGCTCATGGGCCTCTCGGAACAGGGCCTCCGCCTCCGCGGTCCGCTCCTGGTCCAGCAGGATCAGGGCGAGCTGATTGCGGACTACCGCATTGTCCGGCAGGCGGCGGATCGCCTCCCAGTAGACGGATTGGGCCAGATCGGTGCGACCGAGGCGATGCAATGCGCGGGCACGCTGGTCCCAGGCATAGCCGTTTCCGGGCTCCCAGCGCAGCGCATCCCGCGCCCAGCGCAGGGCATGGCCGGGTGCCCAGGGAAGTATCTCCTTGCCCAGGTTGCAGGCAGAGGTGACGAAGTTATAGGCATCGCCGGTGGCCTCGGCATAGCGGTCCAGGGCCGCTAGGAGCGATTCGGCCTCCGCCAACACGGCAGGCCGCTGTTCAGGGGATTGACCGCGGATCGCCAGGGCTTTGATGGTCTTGAGGATTTTCCTCGGCAGGGTCGGCGTTGCACCGTCCCATGGCTTGCTTAGTGTCGGCTCCGCCCCGGTCAGCCAGCCGATAAAGGGCTTGCCCTCGTATTGCCGGTCAGTCAGCGCACCCTGCCACAGCCCGTGCCAGGTCGGTCCAGTCCGCGGAAACCGCGCCTTGAGCGCACGCCAGCGGCGGAGAAAGTCTCCCTGGTCCAGTGGGGTCGGGTCCAACTCGGCACCAAACCGGGCAAGTCCCGCAATTAGGTCCGCACTGGCCCCCTGACCCGCGGTGCCGGGCAGCCGGCTGAGTCCGCTCAGGGCGGGATCGATCAGGTCCCGCCGGGATTGGCGAGCGGCCTCCTTGCACAAACGCAGCCAGTAGAACCGCAGCCGCCGATCGGTCTGCGTGAGTGCCCCGGCCTGAGCCAGGGCACGGGGCAGGTCCCAGGCCTCGGAGAGCCGCAAGGGCGCAGCCCAGCGGGTCAGGTCCAAGAAGTGGTCTTGGATCCAGGCGCCCGCCAGGGGCAGGCGCAGCAGCCAGATCGCCGATAGGGCATTCATGGACTCGGTGACATAGCGCGAGAGCCCATAGACCGCGCGCGCCGCCGGGGTCATGGCGGTCGGCCGGGCGGCCAGCCAGTCGCGCAGGGCTGCGTCGAGCAGGTGCCGATCCGGGTCGTCCTCGGGCAGGTTGCCGAACAACAGTTCCAACAGGTCCGGCGGGGCGGCACGCTCGCAGGGCGGGATCCGGGCCAGACCGCGCAACAGATCGTCGAGGGCGGCGAGGGGCTCGGCGCGAAAGCGCAGCAGCCAGGCGGGGGGGACGCGTTGTGCCGACGGCAGTGTCATGGGGCTGTCAAACCGGGTGGAAGTTGGCCGAAATCGTTGCGGCCACTGTCGTATTGTAGGCAGAAAAGGTGCTCTGCACGCAGCCGCGTCAACCTTGTATCGACAAATCCTGTCAGGGGCTTGGTGACGGCACCGACCTTGAAGAGGTGTTGGGGATCGTAGCGCAGACGCAGGTGCAGGACCTCGGCGATCTTGGCCAGACAGTCCGAGTCCCCCGCCAGGTGCAGGGTACGACCGTAGGGCAGGTCCCGCGGGGCGGGCATGAACCAGGCGGTGAACTCGTGATCCAGCACCGTCGGGATGCAGATGGGATGGATCGCATCGTGCTGTTTACGCGCGGCCTTGAGGATATCCCGCACCGGGTAGCGCATGAGCGCAACCGGTATGGGCGCCCCGGTTCCGGGGTCGATGTGCGCCAGCCCGAAGCGGTCACGAACCTGATCCGGCCAATCGGGGAGGTTCAGGGTGTCCTCCACGTCTTGCAGAAAGCCCGCGAAGCGTGGCCGCACCCCGTTGGGGTTGCGGTTGAGCGAGTCGCAGACGGCCGACAATTGCGCCTCTGCATCCGCCAGGCCGTATTTGCCGCCCGCGGACCGGCCCGCTGCCACTTCCAGAACCTCTTGAAGCCGGTCGATGGTGAGGCCGGTGTCGCCCAGCGCGTGGGTCAATTTCTCAACGCGAATCAGCCATTGGTCCTCCCCCAGGTCAGCGGCGTGAGCGGCGGCGGCGTTGAGTGCGGTGAAGGTCTCCGGGACCTCCCGGTGGATGGCCAGGGGTAGGTACTGATCACGGTGCCACCGGTCCCAGGCATCGCCGTCGGCGGTTCGACCAGCGAGCCCCGACTCATAGTCGGCCTGACGTCGGCGCGAGACCCGTTCCTCGAACAGATAATTCTCGCCGTAGGCCGTCCAACTCGGGTCGCCGCCTGCGCATAGGGTCTGCAACAGGTCTTCCAGTTCCTTATGGGTAGGTGTCAAGGCGGCGGCTCCCGGCCGAGTGGCGGATAAACGATTCAAGGGGAGTGCTGTATGGACGCGATCGATAGAGAAAACGTGACCGTCCGATGCGAAGATGAGTTCCGATCGTAGCCCCGATGCCCATCACGGGCAAGCCCCCATGGCAGGGCTTCGCTGATACGGGCTAGGTCAGAGCGGCCCACGCTGCGGGACATATCACCATCAGGGTTAGTAACTTCTCAAAAAGTCATGGCAACAGTATCAGTATGCTGACGAGATCAGTTAAAGTATCGCATCGAGATTAACCCCCACCCTTCGGCCGTTCTTTGACATGCCCAGCCCGATCCATCT
>Ga0247838_1005938_pt1 | contig 11866 bp, 10 predicted proteins | sample LaCruzMarch2015__5_FD_189097 | JGI IMG/M metagenome (GOLD analysis project Ga0247838, IMG submission 189097) | Freshwater microbial communities from meromictic Lake La Cruz, Castile-La Mancha, Spain - LaCruzMarch2015_15m | ecosystem: Environmental > Aquatic > Freshwater > Lake | place: Spain... | reverse complement strand
GAGTGGCACCGGAGCCAGGTCCCGCCCCTGGGTCGTCCGTCCCGCCGCCGACGCCCGCCCCGGCGCAACCTCCGGCTCGATCCGCACCCTCGGCCCCGCCCAAGGCCAGAAAGACCTCAGTACATTCCAGGGCACCGGCCTCGGTCCCGCGTCGCTGGTTGTGGCCGGTGGTCATCGGGACAACCCTGGCGGTCCTCGGCCTGGGCGGCTGGTACCACTATGGTCGAATCCAGCTTGAGGGAGATCAGACCTCGCGCCCGACGGGCGCAACACCATCCGGGCAACCCGCGGTGAGCGCAGAACCGGTTACTGCCCCGCCTGAAGATGAGGCCATGCTGAGGAAGAACGCCACCCCGCTCGCCGAACTCTTCCCAAGCCAGACCCAAGCCAAGACCGCCATCGTCATCAACAAAGTCTTGGAGCGCTATCACTACCGTAAGGTGAACTTCGATGATGCCTTCGCGCATGGCGTGGTGGACCGCTATCTGGAGGCCTTGGACCCCAGCCGGTCCTTCTTTCTGACGGGGGACGTGGAACGTTTCCAGTCGAGTGCCGACCGTCTCAACGACAGCCTGCGCCGCGGGGAACTCGACGCCGCCTTCGACATCTTCCGGGTCTACCGGATGCGCGTCGACGAACGAGTAGCACATGCGCTCGCACTGATCGGCGGCAATTTCGACTTCACTGTCGACGAGTCCTACCAGTTCGATCGCTCCACGTCATCCTGGGCTAAGACCGATGGCGATCTCGACGAAATCTGGCGTCAACGCGTTAAGAACGACTACCTGAGCCTCCGCATCGTCGGCAAGAGTGACGACGCCATCCGCGAGCGGCTGCGTCAGCGCTACGAGAGTCTGGCCCGGCGCATCCAGCAGAACACGGCCGAGGACGTCTTCCAAGCCTTCATGAGCGCATACACGGAGACGCTCGAACCGAATACGAACTACATGTCCCCGTCCACCTCCGTCAACTTCGATAGCAGCATGAAGCTGTCGCAGGAAGGGATCGGTGCCGTGCTACGCTCGGACAACGAATACACCGTCATCCAGCGCACCATCCCCGGCGGGCCGGCGCGCGAGTCCGGGCGGGTCTCGGCCGGCGACCGCATCATCGGCGTGGCTCAGGGCTTGGACGGCAAGATTGAGGATGTGGTCGGCTGGCGACTGCAGGACGTGGTGGACAAGCTCCGCGGCCCCAACGGCTCGGCGGTCCGGTTGCAGGTCGTCTCGCAGGCGGGCGGCAAGGAGGGCGGCACCCGCGAGATCGCGCTGGTACGCAGTGAGGTTAGACTCGAGGGCCAGACGGCCAAGGACTATGTGATCGACAACCTCCCCAATGCCCCAGGGGTGAAGATCGGGGTCATCGAACTGCCGGCCTTCTACCGCGACTTCGATGCCGAGACCCGCGGCAAGCGCGACTTTAGGAGCACCACGCGCGACATGCGCCAGATCTTGGCCAAGCTCTCGGGGCAAGGCGTCGATGGCATCGTCATCGACCTGCGAGGCAACGGCGGTGGTTCGCTCGCCGAGGCGACCTCGCTCACCGGGCTTTTCATCGACACCGGTCCGGTGGTGCAGGTAAAAGACACGACCGGCGAGGTCACCATGGAGGAGGACCAGGACCCAGGTATGGCCTTTGTGGGCCCTCTGGCTATTCTCGTTGATAATCAGACCGCCGGCGCTTCGGAAATCCTTGCTGCAACTATCCAGGACGCTAAACGCGGGGTTGTGGTTGGGCTGCCAACTTTCGGTAGAGGGTCGATCCAGACGCTTGTGGATCTCAACCGCTATGTCCCCGGTGACAAACAAGACCTAGGCCGGCTGCGCTTGACCATGGCCATGTTCTATCGAGTGAACGGAGACAGTGTACAACTGCGCGGGATCGAGCCGGACATCGTGTTCCCGTTCGATAGCCAGATCTTGCCGCGTGAGCGCCTGCAGGCGAATCCGCTACCTTGGGATCGGATCTCACCAGTCAGTACACTGACCCATGGATTCCATCTGGAACCCGACGTCTTCAACCGCCATTTGGAACGGGTGCGAGCTGATCGGGGGTTCCAGTTGATGGCGGAGCGAAACCGTCGCCTCGCCGTGCTCGATACACAGAAGATGGTATCGCTCAACTTGACGGACAGACAGGCGAAAGCGAAAGAAGATGACGCGATGGCTAGACAACTCAAGTCGGAGTTAGCTGGAGTGGATGCGGGAGATGGGACGGACCTCGGCAGTTTGCGGGAGTCCGCTCAGATTCTTGCGGACTGCATTAGGGCTGGTTGTTTCAGAGAATAAGTGATGCAATCACGCTCCCCGCCCGTTTGCGCGACCATCCAGCCATGAACACAACAACCCCCTGGCACCGCCTGCTCGGCATGGTCCTGACCGACCTCTTCACCGGTCGCCCCTGGCGGGTGGAACTGGAACAAAAACTGGCGCTGAAGAGCCAGCGCCTCGATATCCTGATCATCGAGCGGCAGGCGGGCGAGGCCACCGGCACCCAGGCGCAGGACCTCGCCGGTCTGCCCGACGGTCTGGAGACCCTGGCCGCACACAATCTGCTGACCTACAAATCGCACCATGAGGCACTCGATGTCTGGGCGCTGGAAGAACTGACGGGGCACTATGTCACCTATCGGAAGCTGCAATCGATTCGTGCCGCCCAGGCACGCCGGGGCCGTTCGGGTGGGGCCAGCGCTGGGCAGGCGGGCGCGCGCTTGCTGCCTGCGCGCGACTTTCGCCGTTACGCCGTGGCCACGCGGATGCCCCGCGGCCTGTTGCGGCGCCTGCCGCCCGGGGTGTGCCGTGCCACCGACTGGCCCGGGGTCTATGATCTGGTCTTGGGCGTCACGCCGATCCGCCTGATCGTCATCAACGCCCTGGACGAACACCCGCGCAATGCCCCGTGGGAGATCTTCGCCGGCGAACTGGCGCGCAGCCGATATGGGCTGGCCCACTTCCAGCCCCGCGGAACACTCGGACAACTGTTGCAACACCATCTAACCACTGCCTATCGCCTGGAGGTGCCTGACATGGCCTACACCGTCGATGACTTCATGCGTGATACCTACGAACTGATTGCCCGTGACCTGGCCGCGTTGACCCCCGAGCTGCGCGCTGCGGCGCTCGCACACTTGGACGTGGAGGAGCGTCTGGCTGGGCTGACGCCTGAGGAGCGCCTGCGCGGGCTCGACCCCGAGTTGATCAAGGACTGGCTCAAGCGCTCGGATCACTGAAGCCACGGCGCGGCGGCAGGTTCCAGGTGTCCCGTGTACGCAGAGCATCCAACCCAATGAAGACCCAAGCCGATCAGCCCCGCGGCCCAGGTTGTCAGGCCGATGAACCGCCACCCAGCTTCCGAGACCCCCCATGCACCGCCGCAAACTGCCGATCGGTATCCAGACCTTCGCCAAGATCCGCGAGGACGACCATTACTATGTCGACAAGACCGGCTTCATCCGCCAGTTGATCGACGAGGGCACCCACTATTTCCTGTCGCGCCCGCGGCGCTTCGGCAAGTCGCTGCTGATCGACACCCTGGGCGAACTCTTTTGCGGCAACGAGGCGCTATTCCGGGGGCTCGTGATCCACCCGCACTGGGACTGGACCACCCGCTACCCGGTCATCCGCCTGAGCTTCGGCGGCGGGGTGGTGCGCGAGCGTGCTGAACTGGACCTCAAGATCCGGGAGCAACTGCGGATCAACCAGGCGGCGCTGGGTCTGACCGACAGCGAAACGGGGGTCGACGCCTGGTTCGCACAACTGCTCCGGCAAGCCCATGCCGCGACCGGCCAACGGGTAGTGGTCCTGGTCGACGAATATGACAAGCCGATCCTGGACAATCTGACCAGGCCGGACCTGGCCCGCGAGTGCCGCGACGGGCTGCGCAACCTCTACTCGGTCATCAAGGACAACGACGCGCACATCCGCTTCGCCTTTCTCACCGGGGTGAGCAAGTTCAGCAAGGTGAGCATCTTCTCGGGCCTCAACAACCTCAAGGACATCACGATCGATGCCCGTTACTCGGCCCTGTGCGGCTATAGCGAGGCCGATGTGGATACCGTCTTCGCGCCAGAACTCGTCGGGTTGGACCGTGCCGAGATCAGGCGCTGGTACAACGGCTACAACTGGACCGGCGAGCCGGTCTACAACCCCTTCGATCTGCTGTTGCTCTTCGATGCGCGCGAATTCAGGACCTGGTGGTTCGAGACCGGTACCCCAACCTTTCTGGTGGACCTGCTCACCGAGCGCGGCTTCTTCACCCCGACACTCGCCCGCCTGCGCGCCGATGAGGCGCTGCTGTCGGCCTTCGACGTCGATCATCTGGCCACCGAGGCGCTGCTGTGGCAGACCGGCTATCTCACCTTCTCCGGCTCGCGGCGGCTCGGCGCCCGGCTCGAATACACCCTGGGCTATCCGAATCTGGAGGTCGAGAGCGCACTCAACGACAGCCTCGTCAAGGCCCTGATCGGCCAGCCGGGGCGCGCCAGCGAACTGACGAGCCGACTCTATGACGTGCTGGTCAGCGGGGATTTCGACGCCCTGCGCGCGCATGTTGCCAGCCTCTTCGCGGCGATCCCGCATCAGTGGCACGAGGGCCACCCGCTCGCCCGCTACGAGGGCTATTATGCCAGCGTCTTCTACAGCCATCTGGCCGCGCTGGGGCTGGACCTGACGCCGGAGGATGCCAGCAGCCGGGGCCGGGTCGACCTGACGTTGAAGTTCAACGACCGGATCTGGCTGTTCGAGTTCAAGGTGGTAGAGTCGGAACCCGCGGGACGCGCATTGCAACAGATCAAGGAGCGGGGCTATGCCGACAAATACCGGGCGGCCGGCCAGCCCATCCATCTGATCGGGATCGAGTTCAGTCGGGACAGCCGCACCCTGGTCGGCTTCGAGGTCGAGACGCTATGAAACCCTTCCTTGACGGCAAGTGCGTGTTCGCCGCCTGTCTGACCGGCCTGATCGCGCTCTGCGCGATGGGCGCCGCGGCCGGCGGTCCCCCGGCGACGCTCCAGGTCTCCCAGGTCCTGGCCGAGGGGCCGGCACTGGTCGCCTATGTGGCCGTCCGCGACGAGGCGGGTGCTGCGGTCCCCAACATCGCCGCGGCCCAGATCCATGCCACGGTCGGTACCCAGGCCGCCCAGGTCGATGACTTCATCCCCTTTGCGCAGACCGCAGAGGGCGTGACCTATCTGTTCCTGGTGGATTGCTCCCAGTCCATCGCCGCGTCCCGTTTCGAGCAACTGCGCCGCGCCCTGCGGGACTGGGTCGCGGCCCTGGGGCCGCAGGACCAGGCGGCCCTGATCGCATTCGGGTCGCAGGTCCGCACCCTGGTCGCGCCCACCACGGACCGGGCAGCGCTCACTGCCGCCATCGACGCACTGGGGCCGACGGAGCGGCAGACCCAGTTGCACGCCGCCCTGATGCGCGCCCTGGATCTCGGCCAACAACACCTGGCGGGGCTGCCCGCCCGGCGGGCGATCGTAGTCCTGAGCGACGGGCTGGACGACGCCCCGGGCGGGGTGACGGCCGATGAGGTCTTCGCGCACCTGGCGGACGGGGCCGTGCCCATCTACGGCATCGGCTTTGGCGCCATCCGGGAACGCGCCCAGCGCGAGGCGGGGCTCGCTGCCCTGGGGAGCTTCGCACGCCGCTCCGGGGGCGCATTCGTGGATGCGGGCAACGGCGACCCGGCGGCGGCCTTGGCGGCCATGCGCCGGGAGATCCGGGAGGTCTACCGCGCCGGGCTGCACTGCGCGGCCTGCGTACCGGACGGCAGCCGCTACCGTGTTGCGATGACCCTGACCAGTGGCGGTCTGACCCTGAGCGACGGGATGGACGTGCGCCTGTATCCCGTCGATGCAGTGCCGCGGGGTCCCGGCGACCCATCCCGACCCAAGGACACAGCGCAAACACCGGTCGCGGCGGCGGAGGGATCGCGATGGTGGGTCTACCCGGGCGCGGCCCTGGCGGGAGTGCTGGCCCTGGTGTTGGTGCTGTTACGGATCAGGCGCGCGCGGCGGGCATCGGGCGCCGCGGTTCAGACCGCGGATGCGCAGGCCGTGACACCGGTGCCCAAATCAGAACCCGCGAATACCCCCGGCCCGGCCCGCTCCCCGGCGCCGGCCCCGCCCGCCCGCACGGTGCACCTGACCTTCATGCACGGTCCCCGCCGCGGCCAGGAGGTGCCCTTGAGCCTGGCGCCCGCGGCCCTGCTCGGCCGCGACACCGCTTGCGCCCTGGCGCTGCCGGACGACGATCGGGTCTCGACCCGCCATGCGCGGCTCATGCTTCAAGGCCGACAGGTGGTGCTGGAGGACCTGGGGTCGACCAATCAGACCTTCCTGAACGGGGTCGCCATCGGTGCGCCCCATCCCATCCACGACGGAGACCTGTTGCGCATCGGCGGCAGCGAGTTCCGTGTTCGGCTTTAACCGTATGCGGACACCTGAGGGGGTGGCGATGGAGCTTCGACCGGGCAATGCGCAGTGGATCGGCCGGCGCGAGGAGCAACAGGATTCATTCGGCTTTGCCGGATTCGACCAACCAGCCTTCCGCGCCCACGCCGGGGTGCTGGTGGTGCTGGCGGACGGCATGGGCGGCATGAGCAATGGTCGGGAGGCGGGCCGTCTGGCGGTGCAGCAGATGATGGCGGCCTACCGGGAGAAGGGCCCGGATGAATCCATCCCCGACGCCCTGATGCGGGGACTGACAACGGCAAACCGGTCGGTCTACGCCTTGGCGTGCGGGAGTGAGGGCGAGGGAAACGTTGGCACCACGCTGGTCGCTGCGGCGGTGTGCGGCGAGGACCTGTTCTGGGTGGCAGTCGGCGACAGCCGGCTCTATCTCTATCGGCACGCCGACGATTCGCTCACCCAGTGCACCCAGGACCACAATCACGGCAACGAACTGCTGCTGCGGGTCGCGACCGGAGAGTTGAGCCGGGAGACGGTGGCCAGCGACCCCGACCGCGAGGCCCTCACCAGCTTCGTCGGCATGGCCGAGATCCCCCAGGTCGACCGCAACCTGCGCCCGCTCGTACTGGCACCGGGCGACCGTCTGTTGCTCTGCAGCGATGGCGTTCACGGGGTGCTCGGCGCGGCCGAGTTGCAGCAGGCCCTTACCCTTGATGCCCAGCCGGCGACCGATGCCCTGATCGCCGCGGTCAAGGCCAAGGCCATCGACACGCAGGACAATGCCACCGCGGCGGTGCTCGTCTGTCTGGCCGTGGGCACGCCTGAGGGAGGCAGCGGCAGCGGCGAGCGGCGGCCATGGAGGGCCATCGCGTTCACGACACTCGGGGTTCTGTCGGCGCTGGGGATCGGACTCGGCATCTGGCTGTGGACCGCCGGGCCTCGCGCCGCGCCGATCCAAGGCAAGCCGAACTCGAATGGCCCCGCGGATAGCCTCAACAGTGTCGTGGCACCCGCCCGCGCGCGCCTCGGCTAGGCCCCGCTCGCCGCCGGTTGCTCGAAACCTCCCCGAGGATCAAGCAGTCAGCCGCAAGCAACCCCCGGCAGCACGATCTCCACCGTCAAGCCGCCACCCGGCCGATTGCAGGCTCGAATAGTCCCCCCATGCGCCTCGATGGCCCGCCGGGCGATGGCGAGCCCCAGACCAAAGCCGGCGGTCGGGGTCCTGGTCTCGCTGCGGAAGAAGGGCTCGAAAATGGCTTCCAGGTCCCCCTCGGGAACACCGGGTCCCCGGTCTGAAACGCTCACCAGCAGCCGGTCGGGACCCGCGTTGGGATCGGGCCGCCGCGCAATCTCCACCTCGACCCTGCTCCCGACCGCGGTGAACTTGACCGCATTGCGGACCACATTCTCCAGGGCGCGGTGCAGGAGCTCGACGTTGGCGGTGACCAGGGCCTCGCCCGCGCCGACGAACCCGACCTCGCGCCCGCCGGGCTGCGCCTCGAACCGGGCGTCGCGCGCGACCTCCCGCACCAGTGCGACCAGGTCGATCTCCTCGTCCGCGACCCTCGCCATCCCGGCCTGCATCCGCGCCAGCGTCAGGATCTCACCGACCAGTTGATCGAGCCGCCCCGCTTCGCGTTCGATGCGATCGAGCGTCTCGGCGAGCCGTTCCGGCCGCTGCCGCGCCAGGCCGATGGCGGCCTCCAGCCGGGCCAGGGGTGAGCGCAGTTCATGGGAGACATCGTGCAGCAACCGCTGCTGGGAGTTGACCAGGGTCTGCAACTGCCCGGCCATGCGATCGAAATCGCGCCCGAGGTCGGCGATCTCATCGCGCCGTCGCCCCATACGCGCACCGATGCGCGTGTCGAGCCGGCCCGCCGCCGCGGCGTCGAAGGCGCCGCGCAGGTGGCGGATCGGGGTGGACAGATACCAGGCGAGCCAGGCGCTGAAGGCGAGGCTCGCCAGGACGGCGACGCCGATCAGCAGCAACAGCGGCATGTGATGGAGCGGCTCGCGCCCGTCGGCCGGCAGGAATACCAGATAGTCGCGCCCCGCCATCCCTTCCACCCGGGCAATGCGCGGTTCCTGGCCCTCCTGCGCCAGCCGGCGGGCCTGCGTCAGCAAGTCCGGGGGGACGTCGCGCCCCAGCAATTCATGCCCGGCATCATCGACGACATAGACCTGCGCGCCGGCGTGCAGGGCGCGTGATTCCTCCAGGAACCCGCGCAGCGCGGCGCCGCCGCCGTGCTGGAAGACCTGCGCCGCCGCCGCCACCAGAAAGGCGGTGCGGGGTCCGCCCGCCAGGTCCTGCCCGCGCTCGATGAGCGCCTGCTGGTGGAGCAGGAACAGGGTCGCCGCGCCCAGGCCGGCAGCGAGCAGGGCCAACCAGAAGGCGAAAAAGAACTTCCAGAACAGTCGGCCCATGGACGCTACTCCCGGACCAACTGGTAGCCGAGGCCGCGCACGGTCTGGATCGGCGAACGCCCCTCCCCGTCCAGTCCGAGCTTGTGCCGGATGCTGCTCAGGTGGACGTCGATGCCGCGGTCATAACGGGCCAGCGGACGGCCCAGGGCCTGCTGCGAGAGTTCCTGTTTGCTCACCACCCGGCCGGCATTGCGCACCAGCACCTCCAGCAGATTGAACTCGGTACTGGTGAGTTCGAGCGGTTGGCCCTGCCACTCCAGGCTGCGCCGCTCCGGCCACAGGGTCAGGGCCCCGGCCGTCAGCGGTCCGCAAGACGCGCCGTCGGGTTCCTGCACCTGGGTGCGCCGCAAGATGGCCCGGATGCGCGCGACCAGTTCACGCGGGGTGCAGGGCTTGGGCACATAGTCGTCGGCGCCGAGTTCGAGTCCGACGATGCGGTCCACGTCGTCACCCCGCGCCGTGAGCATCAGCACCGGCAGGCGGCGGTCCTGCGCCCGGATGCGGCGCAGCGCCTCGATGCCGTTGCAGCCCGGCATCATCACGTCCAGCACGACGATCGCATAGGCGCCCGACAGGGCCGCACGCACACCGGTCTCGCCATCCTGCACGGCCATGGCCGCGAAACCCTCCTGGTCGAGATACTCGGTCAGCATCTCGCCCAGTTCGCGGTCGTCATCGACCAATAAGACCTTCGTCATCATCGCCACCCGCCGCACTTGTCATGGGAGTCGACCATCATCGCGCCCCGCGCCTGAAAGCCAAGGGCATTAACCCCCTCTTTCAAATCTTTACCTGTCTTTACACCAGACTGACCCAGGTTAACGCGGACCCCGGCTAAGGTAGCGGCAGTCCTGCTGCACCGGCAGGAACGACTGTTCAACCATGCCGAGGACCTCGAACATGTTTTTGAAACAACTCAAGCGCCCGCTCCTGGTCGCTCATCGCTGGCTGGCCCTGACCCTGGCCCCCGTCTTCCTGCTCATCCTGCTATCCGGGGCCATCCTCGCCTTCAAGCCGATCCTGGGTACCGACGGCGCCGCGCAGTCCACCCCCCGGGTCAGCGTCGGCGCGCTCGCCGCGGCGCTCGATGCCATCGATCCAGCCGGGCGAGCGGCCGCGGTCAGTCTCTCGGCCGACGGCCGCTCGATCGACCTGAAGTCCAAAGACCCTGCCGTGGCGGGCACCTATGATGTCGCAACGCGGACTGCCGCCGCGGGCCAGGGCTTTGACCTGTTCGCCTTTGCGCTGCGTCTTCACAAGAATCTGCTGATCGGTGCCGGCTTGCTGGTCGAAATCGCCACCTACGCCATGGTCGCCCTCCTGATCGCCGGGCTCGCCTTTGGCCTGCCCAGGCTGCGCAACACCCTCGGGGGCTGGCACCGCGGCCTGGGGTGGTTCGCGTTCCCGCTGCTCGCGCTGCTGCCGGTCACCGGACTGCTGATGACGCTGCACGTCGGTAAGCCGGCAGTCCCGGCCCTCGTACCCGGTGAACCCATCTCCCTGGCGCAGGCGATCGAGGCCGTGCCCCTGCCGGCTGACGGCCGGATCGTCATGGCACGGCGCTTCCAAGCGGGTAGCGCCATGGTCAAGACGACCTCGCCCGCGGGCGGGTTGGTCCATGTGGTCCAGTCCAACGGCCAGGTCGCGCTCACCGGCTCGCCGGGTTGGGTGGATGCGGTGCACGAAGGCACCTGGGCGGGTGGCTGGTCAGGCGTGCTGAACCTGGTGTCCGCCCTGCTCTTGATGGGAGTGACCGTCACGGGACTCTATTCCTGGCTGCGCCGCCGGCCGTGGGCGCGTCGGACCGGTCGGGTTGCGACCATGGGGCGGCCCCAGGCGTCTGCTCGCAGGGCGGCCGTCGATCCAAGGCTCACGCCTGCCGCGGAGTGACGCCGCCTTGTCCCTAAGCGGCGGAACCGCCCGCGGCGTTCCGCCCTACGCGGGCTGACACCGGCGCGGCTGGCGATGCTCGACCGACTGAAGGGACTGGGGCCTGTCTCCATCGCCGCCTTGGCCGGGCACCTGGCGCGCGACTCCCGCCAAGTGCAGATCGACATCGCCAAGCTCTTGGACTTGGCACTGGTGGAGCAAGACGCGACGGGGCTCGTCTGCGTGCCCTGGGAGGAGATTCAGATCCAAGTCACCCTGGCCAGGGCCAAGGCGGCTTAGCGGGGGAATGCGGGGCCTTGGCGGACGGGGCGGACGCGCTCTTACCGGAAGTCCGGGAAGAGCAGATCGACCAGCGAGTCCATCGTCCGGGTAGCGTCGGCAAAACCGGTGGCACGCTCGAACCGCTCCAGCACCGCCAAGGCCTCCTCGAGGCTCGCGGTGTGCAGGGCCTCGAACTCCACGCAGTGCACCGCGCGGTTGCCGCTGCGTGCCTGGTAGCGGACGATCTCGCACTGGGGGAACTCCCAGACCTCGATGTCCTTGGTGATGTCGCCGCGCCAGGTGGCGCCGAGCTGCGCAACGAAGGCATCCACCGCGGCCGACTGGTCGCCCGCGTGCTGGCCTAAGTCCAGATTGATCTCGGTGCGCACTTCGGGGTCGGCCGCAAGGGCCTTGACCGTGAGGTGCTGGAGCACGGCATCGTAGCGGTGGCGAATTACATAGCGGTGCGCGCGGCCGTGCTCGGTCAGGAAATAGCGGTCCAGCACGCGCAGGGTAAAGCGGCGCAGCGGCGGCGGATCGAGCGCCTGGACGAGGCCCCGGAAGGCCTCGACATCAAACTGCTCACTCACCACGAACTTGTGCTCGATCTCAGTGAAGCGCATCACGTCCATCACATTACATCCATCGCATTACATCCACCATTTGAAGGGACCAAGGGCGGCGATGCGCAAGCGCAGGCCCAGCGGCAGCGCCGCGAACGACTCCGGCGTCACCAGGACGTTCTCCGGGGCGCCGCGCAGTTCATCAAGGATCGCACGGGCAGGCATCACCGCGCGCGGGTCGCGGCTGGCGAGCATGGCCTCCGCCAGCCGGTCGTGGGCGGCGTCCTCGAAGTTGTAACTGCCGAAGGCCACCCAG
>Ga0247838_1005927_pt1 | contig 11888 bp, 11 predicted proteins | sample LaCruzMarch2015__5_FD_189097 | JGI IMG/M metagenome (GOLD analysis project Ga0247838, IMG submission 189097) | Freshwater microbial communities from meromictic Lake La Cruz, Castile-La Mancha, Spain - LaCruzMarch2015_15m | ecosystem: Environmental > Aquatic > Freshwater > Lake | place: Spain... | reverse complement strand
GCACAAAATCGGTTGCAAGGGTCATTGGGTGATTGTCCTCTCGTTAAAAAACAATACCGATTGCCGATTTCCATTGTCGCGGCGCCCATCCGGCATCCGAACAAATTGCGAGCGCAGCCAAGTTGCTGGATCAGCACCGAGACCGCACGCCATCCGAAAAAACGGTCGGAGCTGCTCGTCGGTTTTGCCTTGGCAGAAAAACCAACCGTGGATGGATTTGCCGCCGGAGTCCACCGCCATCGTCAACGGTGCACGCTCGGCAAGGTGGAGTAAAACTGCGGCCTGTGTGGCGCGGTCGATACCATCAAACTCCAGCACCAAGAACCTTCTTGCACCTGTGCCTCTCAAGGTGTGCTGCGACTGCCGCCCGTCTTGTGTTGTGCCGTATTTGTCCAGCATTGGGCTTGGCACAATCTGGCCAAATTGCTCTGGTTTAGGAATTCGACTCAGCCTTTCTGTGAAGAAGTCCCGAGTGCTGCCGACACAGAGCCAAGGGTCACCTCCGAACATTTTTTTGAGAAGCTCGGTGGTGTGCGGGGTGTCGTCACTCCATCGAATTGGTGACATCTCCCACAGGTCAACAACTCTGAGTCCTGAGGCCGCTACGGCCTCGATCTGCTCAAGATTTGGTGTGGGCCACTTCGGTTCTTTGGGAAACAAAGGTCTCCATCTACCCTGTGCTCCAAATGCTTTCTGCACTGCATCGTCGATCTCGGTGCGAGAGTTTGGGTATCTCGTCATGTGTGCCTCGATCTGGGTTGCGGCCTGCTCCGCTGTCATCCCGCCCCTGCGGGCGGTGTGCGCGGCCTCAAGAATCCACCGATGCACGCCCTCTCCGGCGCTTGGGCAGGTCGGTAGTTGAATGCGTGCGATTTTCACGCTTTGCCCTCCTGAAGGAAACGCTCGATATCGCTGACGAGGTAGAGTGGTCTCCTTGTGGCTCGGTTCGGTTTTAGGAGGCCGCGCTGCGTGAGCCTCCATATTGTTGTTGGACGAAGTCCGAGGGCTGCTGCGGCCTCGTTTGTGGTGAGTGCCAACCGCGGTTGGCCTGTTGCTGGTTTGTGCTGGTTTTTAATCATCACCACCCACTTATTCCCACACCGCCTGTTTCGCCGTGACAGGTCTAAAGATTTTCTGTCACGGCCAGTCTGCCAGAGTGCTCCAGAACAAATTTCACACTTTTTCCTCTCCGCTCGATGCCGTAGCGCGGCGCTGTTGGTCGGTAAAGATTCAGCCCACGATTGATTTCCTGCCTGATTGACTCGCCTGAGGGGAAGTCATTGTCCGTCGAGAAAAGCTCGCTTATTGCTGTGTCACTCAGAAGGCAGATCGGCGGCATTGGAAGGCGTGATTCGCGTGTCTCAGTCCACAGAAAGATTGCACTGGTTCTCCAAGTGCGCGTGATTTTGGCTCGAGCTTTTTTAGCTACGTTTTGAGCCTTGGCAACGCGGTCAGCAAGACGCTCGATGGCGTTGCTACCCATCGCCTCCACCTGCTTTACAATGCTGGGGTTTGCAAGAATTGAACTGAAGAGATTTGACGGGTTGTCTTTGCAAAGTGTCAGAACAAGGTCCAAGCCCGATAACTCCTGCCAACCTTTTTTTGTTCCTGTCCATTCAAGCATAAATTTGTCCTGCGCCTGACATTGCGAGTCCACCGCCAGCACGGATTCCTCAACATTCACCTTCCATACACCATGCAGGAGATACGCGTTGCGTAGCCACCACTCCGCGTTCTTCCTGCTGCTGGCGATTGCGTCAAGGTATGACAGGGCATCAGGAATTTTCATGCGGTTGCCCCCTGTGGGAACGCCAGGATATTTGACCCCGATGTTTTTGGCGCAAGAAGTTTTGCCATCTTCTGCGAGTGATCCATTCGGATTTCGTCACCGTATGTTCGCAAGACGAGCGCCCCACCGTCTCGATGTCCCTGCCAAGATGCCACCGTGGGCGCATCTACACCTGCTCGCAGTGCTTGGGTGATGTGGAAGCGGCGGAGCGCCCGAGGCTCAAATTTTGGCAGGTTTAAGCGCTGGCAAGCGCCCTCGAGGGCTTTTCTGAAGTTGTAGTGCGGCAAGAGTCGTGCGTCGGGATCGGTGGGCATAATTGCAAGCCTTCTGACGATGATTTCGCGAGCGAGTGGGAAAATGGGGATGGTGAATGCCGATGTCGTCTTTCGGCGGAAAAGCTTGATGATGCCAGTGTCGAGGTCGATGTGCTTGCGACAAATACCGGCGAGTTCTGCCTGCCCGAGGCCGAGACGCCCTGCCAGTTCCACCGTGTCGGCGGTGTCCTCTGCGCCGTGGCCGTTGGATTTTTGTGAGCGCAGGTCAGTGACTATGGCCTCAAATTCCTCTGGCGTGGGGGTGAGACGGACGAGCTTTGGTATTTTTCGATATGTGAGTTTAGCCATTGGGTTGTCGGCAACCACATTGGCATCCATTGCCGATTCAAAGAATCGGCGGACAGCAGTGATGGTGTGGTTGATCGTGGAGGCTGCGAGGTTCTCGTATTGCTTTAACCAAGTTTTGATATGGGTGGCATTGATTTTTCTGATCTCCGTTGGGAAGTCCATCGGCCATTCCTCGCAGAGTCGTCGGATCGCTAACTTGTCGATTGTTTGAGTGGACGCCGCTCCGGTCAGGGTTTTCTCATGAATGGTCCGGTGGTCGGCAAGGGTCCGCCTTGCGACATCTGGATCTATCTTGTCGATGTTGGCTTTCAATTTGCCCAGCTTGCGCCTCGCAAGAGTGGCATCGGTGGTTTCCAGTGATTGACGGATTTGCTTGCCTCCGTGCTTCACCAGGGCATAGTAAGTTCCTGTTTTGTATCGATAGAGACATGGTCCAACCTTTACCCAATCCGATTGTTTTTCCTGTGGTTTCTGTGGCTTGCTCATGCTTTAAAACTATAGGGTTACAAAATCGGGTGACAAGTAAAAAAAATGGCTCCAGCCCCATCTTGCAAAGCATTAGAAAAAAACAGTTTGCGCGATTAGCTCAGCGGTAGAGCGCTTGCTTCACACGCAAGAAGTCACAGGTTCAAACCCTGTATCGCGCACCACTCCCCCAAGCCCCCCTCCCCCTCTTGAAACCGCATTAAATGGGCTTCTACGGGCTTCTTGGGAAAATCTTGGAGTTCAGCGGAGTTGAGTCTTTTTTAGAAAAGTTTGTCAGGAATTGTCAGGAAAAATTGAGGAGCGTCGGAGGCGCTTGCTAAAAATCATGAGGGTGACAAATGATCTTATTGGTGTATGCAGTGGTCTCGTGGCCGCAGTTGGGCTGCACAGTGGATTTATAAGACATAGGAGCACGATGCGGGCGGAGTCAAATCAGCCCCCTCTTTCTGCTGTGTGAGATCATCGTATTTTTTCGGGCTGAGATGATCGATCGGTTGCTGGCGTCGTTTTTGCTCGGGGCGTTCGTTAGGCTAATAAGCAGTATCGAGGTGCGAAGGAATGGGTGAGAGGATATGGATGCACGAACTTGGCAAATCAAGTTGCTGCGGGAGGCAAGAAAACAGAGTTCAAGACTGCCCGAAAGGATCATGAATTTCACCGAACCGCTGAAGCGAAATCTCGACATCCTTCTTCGCCGCCGCAGAGCAATCCTCCGCTACTGTTCGCCCATGTAACGAACGGGCCCCCACAAGGGGGCCTTTTTTCTCCCCTTAATTTGTCCCGCGACAATGATTCCAACCATATATCTCGCGCTTATAAGAAGAGCCTCTACGGGCTTCAAGGCTCCGAGCGCCTTTCTGAAAGAGGCTCTGCGCGATTGTGTGTGTTGTGCATTACTAAATTCTTCACCGCGCCGGCCAATTCGCCCGCCGCGCAGGCAAAGCACAAGTCTTGCAGGTGCATTGTGCTCGCCGCATTCCGCAGAGCGCCAGGTGGCAAAGATGGCGGAGCACATTTAAAAGTGAAATCAGCCAAAGTAAGATATCCCTGTCGTGCATATCCGCGCTCAAAGACCACGTCCCCCGTATAAAGCTTTAGCGATTTCAAGGGAATTCGGGTTTCAAGGTTTTTACTGGGAATGACGTTGCAGAAAATCCTCAAGGTCGGATTGGCGAATCTTGTAGTTGCGCTTCGAGAGCCGAATGTGAGGGAGCTTACCGCTCCGGCACCAACTCCAAATCGTAGCCTTCTTTTGTCCGATAAGCTCGGCTGTTTGTTCGGGTGTGAGTAGCGGGGAAAATCCGCCCTGAGGAGTTCGTGTGATGGGTGGCTCGTTTGTTCGCATGGCTTCCCTTCCACGTTGGGCTGTCAACGAACCTAAGGTTTGCCGAATTGGAAGTGGGCGATGCAATAATGTTTGATTTGCGATCTTTTTGCGGAGCAAGACGATGGGCAGGAGCGCCAGGTGGAGAATCTGATCGATGAGCCGTGGCTCATGGATAAGGAGAATCGGCGTAACACTCTATCGGCATTGTGGGGGATCGTAAGGGCTTGGCATGAGGCGGGAAGCCGGTGTAAAGTTTGTTCTGTAATTGTGTTCTTCGCGACCTGAGCGCCCCTTCCGGGGGCGGCGGAGCGAAGGCGAGTGTAGCGAGCCGAGCGCAGCCGGCCCCGGAAGGGGCTTGCGCGAAGTTCGCCGGGGGCTGGCCAGTGTGGTTTCCTGTTGGGGTGCAGCAAACACAACCAACAAACACACACACATGACCAACCAATTTGATTCTCAACTTCTGACAACCGTTTTGCAACTCCTCACCACCGAATGTTCCTCCGGCTTTGCCGAGGGCCTGCGCCTGCTCGTCAACGAGGCCATGGTTCAGGAACGCTCCGCCGTCCTGCAAGCCCGCCCCTACGAGCGTTGCGAGGATCGCCTGGGGCGTGCCAATGGATTCAAACCCAAAACCCTCGCCTCCCGCGTTGGCCCCCTTCTGCTCAGTATTCCTCAGGTCCGCGACGGCGTGGATTTTTATCCCAGTGCTCTCGAAAAAGGAGCCCGCAGCGAAAAAGCCCTCCTGCTCGCCCTCGCCGAGATGTATGTCCAAGGAGTCTCCACCCGCAAAGTCACCAAAATCGTCGAGGAACTCTGCGGCCATTCCGTCAGCTCTACCCAGGTCAGCGCCTGCTCCGCCAAGCTCGATCTCGAACTCCAATCTTGGCGTGATCGCCCTCTGGGAAGCTATCCCTACATGATCCTGGACGCCAGATACGAAAAGGTCCGCCAAGGCGGGCAACTTCTGGATTGCGCCGTTCTCATCGCCATCGGGATCGGGCAGGATGGTAAGCGCTCCGTCCTCGGCGTCAGCGTCGCCCTCAGCGAGGCCGAAGTCCACTGGCGCTCATTCCTTACTTCCCTCCAAGCACGCGGCCTCCATGGCCTCACCTTCATCGTTAGCGATGCCCATTGTGGCCTCTCCGCTGCCCGTGCTGCCGTTTTCCCCTCTGTCCCTTGGCAGCGCTGCCAGTTCCATCTCCAGCAGAACGCCCAGGCTTATGTCCCACATCTCGACATGCGCGACAGTGTGGCCGCCAACATCCGCTCCATCTTCAACTCTCAGGATCTCGCCTCCGCCCAAGCCCGCCTCAAAACTCTCGTGGATCTCTACTCCAAATCGGCCCCAAAGCTCTCCGCCTGGATGGAGGAGAATATCCCTCAAGGCCTCGCTGTCTTCTCCCTCCCGACCGCCCACCAGTGCCGTATGCGCACAAGCAACGCCATCGAACGCGTCAATCAGGAACTCAAACGCAGAACCCGCGTCGCCTCCCTCTTTCCAAACGAAGCCTCTCTTCTCCGACTCATCTCTGCCCTCCTCTGCGAAATCAGCGAAGAGTGGCTCACCGGAAAAATCTACCTCAACATGAAACCTGCTGACCTGCCCCAAAAATAATTCTCAACTTTTACAGAATAAAAATTGCGCCGCCTGGTCCGCCGAGTGTTGGATTATTGCTTACATATTCACAAGCCCATATGACCGTTACGCCTATCTCGTTGATAAATGGATATGGTGCGCTGCCCAAGTAATCCTTGGGAATGAGCTTGCTTGTGGCATTACAACAATTGGCAATTGCCACTAAGTCCGTTGTTGCATTTGTTGCCCCCAGTAATGCCCCATTGTAGTTAAAGCTCTTGTTCCAATTATTCAGAGTATTTGAATTTCTCGCCTGAAGCAGATTTGCTGCGATCTGCTTCACCCCTTCATCCGTGTATTTATTGGCAAAGGTCGAGCCGTAGATGTCACGGAGTCGGGTGTCTGAAAGCGCGTTATAAATCGCATTGACACTGGCTGTCACATTTGCGGAATCGGTTGGCAGGTCGTTGATAAAGAGCCTTGGAGTTCCCCAGGGCGTTCTTTTGACATGATAATCTCGGGAAGTGGAGTTACTGCCGAGCATTGCGGGATCCACCTGAACCGGCGCGGTGCTGATGCTGGGAATATTCCCAAGGGTAAAACCGCTTACGGCTCCCAAGATCTGCTCTGCGCGAAAGAATTGCGACCAATTTTTCATGTCGGCGGTTGCGGTGGCGTTAGATGTCGCATTTCCTTCCACCACCTTGGTGAAATTAGCCGCTTCGCTTGCACTCGCAAGTGAGGAGAGCGATAAGGAACGCGAGCTACCAACATTTAGGGTGGTGCGATCTCCTATGGCCGCATTGAGATTCAGCTTGGTGCCTTCATCATCCGCATAGTAGGCGATGCGGCCGACGAGTTTTCCTGCCGAGTCACGTATCTCCTCGAGTGGAATGTTGATCGCCTCGCTCGCGTTTCCGGTGATTGTCCATTGGTTGGAGGTGGCGCTGGATGTCGCATTTCCTGGATTCTTGAGGTTGTTGAGATTCGCGGTTCCATTTGATGTGGCGTTACCAGTTCCGGAAAAAAGCTCGACCGTCGTATTTGATGTGATAGTTCCATTTGAAAAATAAACTGGCGGATCGCGCCTGGCTGCGTTGTGATGACGGTCGTGGCCGTTCCATTAACAGTGAATCCTTTTTGAATCTTCGCCATGGCTTGCTGGGTTGCCATGGTGGCAAACTGCTCGGCCTGCGTCTTCGAAGTGTAGTTGCGCGTGGCAGTTTGTTCGATGCGGGCGGTTGAAAAAAAGGAGACGGATATTGTTGCCAGGAGGACGACAATGAGAAGCGTGATAATGAGTGCAGCTCCGTCTTCTGTGTTTTTCGGAAGATAATGTTTCATCGTTGGCTAAGAGGCATAAACCACGGAGGTCACGGAGATCACGGAGGATTTGGACGGCGCGGGGTGATTCATTTTTGGGCCTGAGATGTCTTTGATAATACTAACACCCTTGTCTTTATTTCGCGTTTAGTCATCTGCGGCTAATTTTTGTTGAGAGGAATGAACCGCTGCATGCGAACCGTGCCTTGCTTCAGGAGGCGTTCCGTGGCGTCGGTTGGATCAGCGGTGTTTGTGATTCTTCCGATTTGTAAGGCGGTGAGGGGGCCGTTGTTGATGGCCGCGAGTTTGGTGGCGGTTTTGGAGTCGAGCACCCATATGGAGACGAGAACGCCAGCGGGAAGGCGGCTTTTGCTTGTCCAGACCTTGGAAAAGCCAAATGCGGTATCAATGTCTCCCGCCGCGTTTGTTTGTGGGTAACTCAGCTCCAAGCGGATACAATTTTCAACGATGGGGCTGAAAGCATCAGACCCGCCTGCAAAATTGGTGGTGGCATTTCCTTGAAGATAGAAATCGGCTTCAGTTGTGGTGGACGACTTGCGCACGAGGTAATATCTCTTACCTGCAAGATTATGTGTTTCGTCATCGGTGCCCAAATAAGCACAAATGTAGCCAAATTCCTCAAAGGGTTGATTTGTCTTGCCGGTGGCCAGAACTCCGAAGAGTTGCTGGCTGCCTTCGGCGTTAACGGGCGCACCTTCCAGATCGATCGTGTCTGTGGGGTCGTCAACCGCCAGAAAGGGGATCGTATTGGTGATCTGCGTGCCGTTGCTGGTGTAGCTAATCTGTTGGTCGGCAATGGTGCGGCGCAGGTCATTGGCGATGATATTCAGCCCGACGCGTGCGATTTGAGCGGCTTCGATGCGTTTGTTCCCGCTTTCGAAGGCAAGCATAGATCCGCTCAGCATGGAAAACATCAGGCCGACCATCATTGCAAGAATCGCCGTAGCAACGAGTAATTCGACAAGCGTGAATCCTTTTTTTGCGTATCGATAGTGATTTTTTAAGAAAATCATTTTGAAATCGTGTAGCTGAACTCCCGGGTGGTTGCCGCAGTCCCATTGGGAGGCCATGAGAAGACCATTTTCACATCGTAAGCGGTAGGAAATGTCGAGCTCAAAGTCGCATTGTAAGTCATTTTCAAGCTTGCGCTTCCTTGATTTGTCTGCTCGCCGAATTCATTAAAATAAAAAGGCGGTGAATTGTTCGTCGCGCCGATATAAAAATTGGTGACTGGGAATTGTGCATGGCTGAGCGTGGAATTCGCGGGCGCCACTTCCCAAATCCCCTCGATGGATGAGGCGATATGGATGGCGTTGTTTTCGTTGGAAACACTGCGCACGGCATTCAATCCTACAGGCATAAGGGCAACAATCCCAACGATGCAGAAGACGAATATTCCGAGTGCGATCACTGTCTCCACGAGGCTGAAAGCTCGGGTGTCTTCTTGGAAATGGATAGGCCTCACTTGTAATCCTCCGGAGCACGCATGCGAATACGGCCCACCATACCGTCTGTTTCCACAAAAAAGTATTGGTTTGTGCTGGTCAAGGTGACTTCTCGATTGGTATTTGCCAAGCCGCTGGCGATACGAATGGCGGCATTTGTGAGGGGGGTGGCTACATTCCCGTTTATCGCCGCGCCATCGCTGCCAAACAGGATGTAGGGTATTCCTGTAAATAATTTTCCATCAATCGTAATGTTCGTTGTATTAGCAAAGCCCGTGGGAATTTGGGGCTGGCCTACTTGCTGGGGGCAATCATTTTTTTTCAGCACATTGTAACTGGCATTCATGAGAGTTTCCAAAAACACAGCGCCCTCTGGCAATGGTTCCCATTTTTTGGCAAGCGTCCAATTTCCAGAGGATTTGTCCAAGTATCCGACCGACCAATGGCGGTAGGGAATGCGGCCGTTGCCGGTGTCGTTGGCGATGAAGAGAGCCGCCTTGGTATTCTTGGTAATGGCAACCTGCCGTGCGAGGCTGAGCCCGCTGGTAACCTGCGAAGCGGCGCCTCGAATCGCGGGCGCGCGCACACCTTGGAGCCCGAGGGTGAGAAGCCCAGCCATGATGGAAATGATCGCAACCACGACCAGCAACTCGACAAGAGAGAAGGCGCAGCGCTTCGCCGCTGGGCGAACAGGAAAAGGAACTTGAGACAGGTTTAACAAAATTTATAAAATTATTGACAAGGTATTTATGCTGAAAATAAATTCGTTTTTTGATTTCTCGGACATTCGGCTTGCCCCAATGGTATTCATTTTGTAAATTCCGAAAATTCTGTCAGGTATCCCACCAAGGGCGAATGGGAAGGGTTGCCATATTTATTGAATTGGAAATGTCTGTGGGTCTTTATTTGACTTCGATGACCACGCCGGGCTCGTTTTCGAGCACTGTTGCCTTTCCTGCGACAAAGCCAGCCAGGCTGACATTCAACTTGCCGGCCAATGGTTCATTGGCCTCAATGACTGTGAATTTGCCGGGCTTGGTTGCCGCTCCAGCGCCCTCCACTGTGAGCGTGGCGCCAGGCTCGATGATTATGTGGGCCGTGGCTGCATTCAAACTGGGAAAACCTGCCTTCGTGCCTATGAGGCGGATCGCGGATTGGGCGCCGACTTGTAACTTCATGCCGACGGACACAACCTTACCATTGCCCTCCACATTGAAGTTTGCCGGGCCACTGATGCCCATTTTCAAGATTTCCGCCTCAAGGCTGCCTCCGATAAGATCGTATGTGGCTTCAAGTGTCTCTTGGCCCATGGCAGAGAGGGTTAGCTCCTCGACGGAAATGATGCCGGCGTTTTGCTCTAACCTGCCAGTGGTTCCGTCTGCGACCGCGACCCCGAGGATTTTTACCCGAAAATCGGAGTTGATGGTGAGACACCCGTCCAGTGGGGCGCTCTTGCCATTTCCGACCTGCACTTCGATTGGCGCTTCGACCGGATCATCCACGATGACGGAGTTGCCAAAATTGATAATTGCTGTTTTGTCTTCTTGTGTAGGCAAGGACCCCTTTGACCAGCTACTTACTTCGTGCCAATTTGCGTTCTTCTTAGTGATGCAGTTCGGCAAAAAATCTTGTGCCATGCCTGTGAGGGCGAAACTGAACACCAGGGCGCTTGCGATGAAAGGCTTTTTGATGATATTTGAGGTTGTGCGTTTATTCATTGGGGTTGGGGTTGGGATGGATGAGTTGAAGGCTGCCCGCCGACCGTTCGACAAGGCGTGGCACTTGGGAAGTGCGGCGAGCTTTTTTCTGGGGGTGGATATGTCTTGCGATCATAGCTTAAATCTTTCGCAATACAAGAAAATCTCATGCCGATGCAAGCGTGTTAATGTTATCTCTGCGTGCCGCGATGTCTCTTGGGTGCTCATCATCAAGGTTCGCATTAAAAGTCCTTTCGGGTGAGGGTTGCCGACTTGCCTGGCTCGATCTTGAGCGTTTTGGATTTGTTCTGGTAAATGACCCGTATCTCTCCCGTGCTTTTATCCCCCGCGTGGATCGTTGCTGTGGCAAGTTCGCCGCCGGCGCGGGTGATATCGACCGTGTAATCTCCACGGGCGCGCAGACCTTTTATGGAAATGTCACTCCACCGGGACGGAACGGCGGGGAGCAGCTTGATCTCTCCATTATGGCTATGGAGGAGCATTTCGGCGATGGCAGCAGTCGCGCCGAAATTGCCGTCGATCTGAAAAGGATCGCAGGTGTCCCATAAATTATCCAGGGTCGATTTGGCGAGGATCGCGTGGAAGTTTTCATAAGCGCTTTCCCCATCGGAGAAGCGAGCATACATGCCGATGGTCCAGGCGCGGCTCCATCCTGTGCCCGCTCCGCCTTTAGCCATGCGGCCCTCGATGGATTTAATCACGGCAGAGCGCATAACGGGGTCGTCGTCGAGATCGATGACATTGCCCGGATAGGCTCCGATGACATGCGAGATGTGACGGTGGCCAGGACTGGTTTCTTCGAAGGGCAAGCGCCACTCCATAAGGCGTCCGTCGGCGGCGATTTCAGATCGGTCAGCGAGCACTTCGAGCCCCACCGGCTCGCCTGCCGTTCGCACGATGTCCGTGCACACGATCTGGCCATTGGTTCTGCCCACCGCCTTCAACTCGCCGGCTTCATATTTCACAAGCCACTCCGCATGAAGTGTCTCGCTGCGGTTTATTTTTTTCACCCCAAGGGACCGGTTGTTCACAAACAACTCCACTTCCTCGCAGTTGCTGTAGACCCAAACAGGAATCGGCGCGAGAAAGAATTGGGAGAAGTTCCAGCTTTGCGGAATGATATGAGTCGAAGGCTCATCCGTCCAATCCGCTTGGTAGATGTAGTAGGAGTCCTTCGGAAATCCGGCCAGATCGATGATGCCAAACATGCCATTGCGGACAGGCCAGTGAAAAGGGAAACACTCGCCAAGATAATCAAACCCGGTCCAAGCAAATTGACCTGCGACCCACGGCGATTTTCTCAGCGTCATGAGGGTGAGATCCGTGCGATCATTTCCCCAAAATCTTCCGTATCCGGTGCACTCACTGTTATTCTTGATCTTCTGGAATGCCATTGTGAGGCCCTTATCTTTCACGATCTCATAAGAATAACTATCCCGCGTCGTGAAGTTGGTTGCATTCTCCGAGCCGATGAGGGGCTTTTTGCCTTTGTATTTTTCGAAGGTTTCGAGGGCGTAATTTTGGCCATAGACATCCAGCGCTGCCGTGATGCCATTTTTCTCGCAAGCCTCTGGAGAATT
>Ga0247838_1005909_pt1 | contig 11917 bp, 12 predicted proteins | sample LaCruzMarch2015__5_FD_189097 | JGI IMG/M metagenome (GOLD analysis project Ga0247838, IMG submission 189097) | Freshwater microbial communities from meromictic Lake La Cruz, Castile-La Mancha, Spain - LaCruzMarch2015_15m | ecosystem: Environmental > Aquatic > Freshwater > Lake | place: Spain... | reverse complement strand
CGCGGGGCAGTCAACACGGCGCACCCGGAGATGCCATGCCCCTGATTCTCGATTTCGAGTCCCGCTTCCTGCTTGGCATTCCCGCGATGGACCATGTGCATCGTGAGCTGGTGGAACTGCTCAACCGTATGGGCGATGCGGGCAACGCCACCTTCGCCTATCTCTATCCCGATCTCGTCAACCACACGCACGCCCACTTCGCCAATGAAGAGGTGCTGATGCGTCAGAGCGGCTTCCCAGCCATGCAAGAGCACATGGACGAACATGCACGGCTACGCGGCGAACTGGATGCGTTCGGTCAGGCACTCGACGGGAGGCGCATCGACGCGACCAGGGCCTTTGTGGCCCAACAACTCCCCGCCTGGTTCGCGCGCCATACCACCACCATGGACAGCGCACTCGCCGCGCATCTGAAGGGAACCGCACGGATCAAGAAACCACCACCCCAAGAAATCGTTCGCTAGTCAGCGAAATATGTCCTTGTAGCGAACGCCTGCGGCGTCTCCGTCATTTCATCATGCAATGCGGCGACATTCGCAGCAAGGCCCGCGCCTGATCGCGGCAGGCGGTGGCCGCCTGCGGCTCCAAGGCCGTCAGCCAGCGACGGGGAATGGCGTCGTATCCATAGAGTGCACCGGCGATCATCCCCAGGATCGCGCCCGTGGTATCGGCATCGCCGCCGCGATTCACCACATCGATCAGCGCGCCCTCAAAGGTGTCGGTGGCAAACAGTGCCTGAAATACGGCCCTCAGCGTCTCGACCAGAAAGCCGCCGGGGTTTTCCATGCGCCGCCGGTCGTAGCGATAGAGGGGCTGCTCCGCCACCAGCGCCTCGGCCAAGCCCTTGAGATGGCCCATATCGCCCCCGAGCAAGGCGGCCTGCACCATGCGGATGACGGTGAGCGTTCCGGCGTCGCCCACGGCACTATGGTGCGTCGTATGGGACTGGATACGATTGGCTTGAGCGACCAGACTGCTTTCGGCACCCAGAGAACACAGCGCAATCGGCAATGACCGCATACAGGCGCCATTGCCCGCATCGTAGTCATTCTCCGGCATCTGCGTCACACCGGTCAGACGGTACTGGGAGATGCCGCGGCGCACCGTATGACCGATGTCCACCGGCTTGCCGCGCATCCACTCGCTGAAAGCGGCCGCCACGGCCCCTGCCTCCACCCGCCCCTCGGCCAGGATCGCGGTCCCCAAGGCCAGGCTCATCTCGGTGTCGTCGGTCACCTGGCCCTTACGCAGCCGCAACCAGCCGCCACCGCGAATATCCTGATGAATACCGAACTGCTCATGGATCTCGCGCGGCGTCAGAAACTCGACCGTGGCACCCAAGGCGTCCCCCACGGCCATCCCCACGTAGGCCCCGACCGCCCGCGCTTGCAGCGCGTCGGCCGAACACTCGGACCCGGACAGATCAGCTGTCAGTTCCAAAACAAACATCGGCTCTGCTCGACTGGTTGAACGGGTCGACGGAATGGGTCGGCGACCGGGGCAGACCTGCTCAGTATTGCACCAGGAGGTCCTCGTCACGCACGATCATCTGGCAAGCCAGGCGCCATTCGGATGGGATGTCGTCCACTGCCATCTGGTCGATGTCTTCCTTGCTGATCTTCCCGAGCTGGCGCAGCACCACCTTTTCCTTCTCGGTCAGCAGACCGCCCATGCGCTGGTTTTTGTTGTCCACGCTCGTGACGCGCACCACACAGTTCCCGCATTCGCCATCCTGGCAATCATGGTGGACGGGGACCTTATGCTCCTTGGCGAGCTTGAGCAGGGTCTCAGTGTGGCTTCCGGCCACGGCATAGACCGTCTTATCCTTATAGTCAGGGTTTGAAAACGTAACGAGTGCCATAATTCTACTCCGGCAACGGGTGTGTATTGATGGGAATACCGGCAATCAAGCCGGTCTGACCTTGCAATCACCCAGGATCTGGGCCTGACACGCGAGCCGGTCATGCCGGTTCGCCATGTTTTCGCGCAGCACCTTCTCCTCCAGCACCGAGGGCTCGGTCAGATTGTTCCAGCCCTCGATCACATGCGTCATGCAGGTGCCGCAGTCGCCCTCCCGACAGCCGTAGATGATCCCGGCCCCGATCTTTTCGGAGATCTCAATGATCCGGGTCCCGGCTGGGACATTGACTGTCTGGTTGATATCTTCAAAGGTGATTTTGGCTTTTGCCATGGTTTCAGACTCCTGGTTGATTGATAGAAATGGAAGAATCGTGCCGCAATGCCAAAGCGGTCGGCTGGTCGCTCGTCGTCGGGCGCTTGCTCACCCCAACTCCGAGAAATCAATGACTCGACCCTGCTCGCCACCCACCAGGGCAGCCGCGAGCTTGCGGCCGAACACCCGACATTCGACAAGTTCCTCATCGGTGGGGATGAGCTTGAGACGCAGCCCGGCCACCGGGACGCGCATCTTCAAACCGCGCATCCGGTCCTCGATCATGCGGACGGCTTCACCGCTCCAGCCGTAGGAACCGAAGGCGGCACCGAGCTTGCCCTTGAGGTTGACCACCGCGAGTGACGAGAGGAGATCCCATACCGGCTTGACCGCGTCGCCGTTGATGGTGGGTGAACCGAACGCCAGGGCGTCGGCTTCCTCGATCAGGTCCACGAAAGGTTCAGTCTCACCGCCCTCCAGGTCATAGAGCGAAACCCGTACTCCGGCCTCTTCCTCGGCCCCGGCCCGGATCGCCTCCGCCATGCGGGCCGTGCTGCCGTACGCACTCATGTAAAAGACCACTAACGAACGCTCGTCGTTATCGATCTGATCCACCAGACTGGAGGTCGAGAGTTCCCGATAATGCGTCACATAGCGCCGCGGCCGATCGCGCAGAATCGGTCCATGCGTCGGCGCGATCATCTTCAGGCGCAGCGGCTCGATCAGTTTCAGCGCGTCCATCACATGCGACTTGAAGGGCCGCATGATATGGGCATAGTAATAATCGAAAGAAAAGCGGAAATCCCCGACCCGATCGTTGTAGAGGCGGCTGTCACAATAGTGGCAACCAAACACATCGCCGGAGAAAAGCACCCCGTCCTCAACCAGATAGGTGCATTGCGTATCAGGCCAGTGTAGGAAAGGGGTATGCAGAAACCGCAAGGTCCGGTTGCCGAGCGATACCTCGTCGCCGGTGCCAACCGTCTCATACTCGAAAGGGCGATCCGCATCCTTCGGTTTGAGGACGGCCTTGAGCATCGACGTGGCACGCGTGGAGATATACAGTCGCGCCTGCGGCGCCCGGCGCATCAACTCCGGCAGCGCACCGCTGTGGTCTGGTTCCAGGTGATTGAGAACAATGACCCGGATCTCGCTATAGTCGGCAACCGACTCCAGCCGGCGAAAAAACTCATCGGAAAACTCGAGTTTCACCGTATCCACCACCGCCACACCGGCATCACCCCGAATCAGGAAGGCGTTATAGGTGGTGCCATTCGCGGTGCGCAGGATGATATCGAAGGTGCGCAGGGACGCGTCGAGGGCGCCGATCCAATGCACACCAGGGGCGATCTCCACTGCGCCCGGATTCCCGGTCGCATCCCGGCATTCCTTACCCATGGCACTCACCCGGCAACCCCGAGCGCCACCGGCCGGACGGTCAGACCCGGTATCGGGCAGACCGGCAGCGAACAATCCGCCAGTTGACTGAGACGCGAGCAGGATTGAAGGTCGACCCCCTCGTCCAACACCACACCCAGAGCGTCCAGAAAAGGACCAGGCGCGAATCCGCAGGAGCGCAGTTCCCCGGCTTCGATCAGCGGCCGCCGGATCAGCAGCGGATCCGCCACCATCAGCGCGAGCGCGCCCGCCTCGCTGAGGTCCGCCGGCCGCACCTCCCCGCTCAGTACCCGCGGCGCAGTCGGGTTGAACCAGTCGCAGACCGCCAAGTCACCAAAGAAGGGCCTCAGACGTTCGGGCACCCAATGCTCAGTCAGCAGATTACGAACCTCCAGACAGTGTCCGATCTCCACTAACAGTGCCTTCTGTCGCGCGTTCGAGACACAACCGGGCTTCTCGTAGAAGACCAGTTCCGCCGGTGTCGGAAGGGTTTGGGTGGCCATGGATATCAACCTGGGGTTCAACGCGCCTGGATCTCGGCTCTGGCCGCGGCCAGGCGCTCTGGAGGGATGCCGGTCAGTGACCCCGGCGGGTTCAAGGGCACCCCGAGCGAATCCAGAATGACGCCCTCGATCGGGCAGATGCTCGCGCACTGCGGATCGGGATGCTCCCCTGCGCATTCCGTACATAAGACAGAATCGATCAGGAAGTGCGGCTTGGCCTCATAGATGGCCTGACTCGGACACAGCGGCGCACAAGCCCAGCAATTCACACAGCCTTCGACGATCTGGTATGCCATCAGTCAGTCTCCTCGAACATGGCGTCAGGCGCGCATGCGCAGCGGCGCCGGCGTCGCGCGTTCCAAGCTCCCGCTCGCCGCCAGTTCGCGATACACCGCCGCGACGGCGTCTTCGATCGGCTCCATCGCGTGCTCACCGTTGGGCTGAATCCCCGCTGCCTCGAGCGCACCCCAGGGCTCATAGCCGATCTTCGAGCAGAGCACCGCCGCGCAGCCGCAGAGCGCCTGGATGGTCTTCGCCAAGGCCGTCTCCGCATCCCCGCAGGTCTCGCCGCCGGAACAATAGAGATCGACCTTACGGTGACCGATGAAGCGCACGTCCTGGTCGTTGGCCTCGTAGATCAGGAACTCGGCGGCGTGGCCGAAATGCTGGTTGATCACGCCGCCCCCTTTGGTCGCCACCGCGATCAGAGCAGGCGGAGTCTCCCGACGCCGGGCCTTGAGGGCGGTAATCGAGATGAAGGTCTCACCGCTCTTCTTGCGTTGAGCCTCCCGATTGGCTTCAATCGCCGCGTGAACCTGGCGGCGTTCCTCCATGGCCCGGCCATAATCAATGTCCATGGTCTCGATCTTCTCGAGCGTAAATTCGTGACCGCGATCCTCACCGAGCATGCCCACCGCGTCCGCCCGGCACTGGCGGCAGTGACGCATCATATTCATGTCACCGGCACAGGCGTCCTGCAGGGTCTGAAGCTCATCATGGGTCGGACCACGCTGGCCCATGACGCCGAAGAAAGTCCCATGCTCGGGCTCGGCGATCAACGGCATCACGTTGTGCAGGAAAGCGCCCTTGGACTTGACGACGCGGCTCACCTCCTTGAGGTGCTCGTCGTTGACGCCGGGGATCAGGACCGAGTTGACCTTCACCAACACCCCGCGCGCGACCAGCATCTCCAGCCCCTTCTGCTGCTGCTCGATCAGGATCGCCACCCCTTTGCGCCCCTTGATCCGCCGCCCCTGCCAGAAGATCCAGGGATAAATCTTGGCGCCCACGTCGGGGTCTACGCAGTTGATCGTGATGGTCACATGATCGATGTTGTGGGTGCAGAGTGCATCGACACACTCCGGCAGCGCGAGCCCATTGGTCGAGACACAGAGCTTGATATCAGGGGCTTTTTCCGTCAGTTGCCGGAAGGTTTCGAGCGTCCGTTCGGGGTTGGCCAGTGGATCGCCCGGTCCGGCAATGCCGAGCACCGTCATCTGCGGGATATGCGCCGCAACGGCAATCACCTTCTTCACCGCCTGATCAGGGGTCAGCACCTCTGAAACAACGCCCGGACGCGACTCATTAGCACAGTCGTACTTACGGTTGCAGTAGTGACATTGGATATTGCAGGCTGGAGCAACCGCCACATGCATCCGCGCATAATGGTGGTGCGCCTCCTCCGAATAACAGGGGTGGTTGTGAACCTTGGCCCGGATATGCTCCGGCAGGTGCGCGAGTGCATCGCCGCTGCTGCCGCAGCCGCTCGCAGAACAGCCGCCGGCAACGGCCGACGCGGATCCACTGTGGTCCGAGACCTTCAGCTCCATTCTGTGCCTCCAGAAATCGCGGGCGCCCCGGCCCGCTGGGTTCAAACTGACTCTGGGGAACACTTAGCAATGCTTGTGCCAGATCTTGCTCCGACTCCAGCACGTTGTTTTTCAGTGACTCTTGGCAGTGCCCGAGGGTCGCTTGTCGTCAAACCGACAGAGCGCGGATGGGGGGGTTGTTGGGATAGGAACAGGGCTCAGGCCATGCCTTGGCCCAGTTTTCGGAAAAAATATCACTCACGGAGAAACGGAGTTGCTCATGCCCGAAGTGAATCGCTTCTCCGATTACGATTACGACAACGCCAACGACAACGACAACGACATAAGGTGCGCGAATCGGTCACGGGCACCGGCCACCCCCTGGCGGCCGGTGCGGACAGTGCCGGTTAGCCCCGTTGCAGCAGGGCCCGCAGATCGCCGATTGCGGCATTGGCACGCGAGATATAGGAGGCCATCACCAGCGAGTGATTGCCCATCGGTCCGAAACCGGTGCCATTGAGGATGAGCGGACTCCAGATCGTATTCTGGGTGTTCCGCAATTCCCGGTTGATCTGCTTGAGCGAGACCAGGGCATTCTTGTCCGTGAGCACCGATTTGAAATCGATCTCCAGAGCGTGCAGCGTTTGCAGCAACGCCCAGGTGTAGCCGCGCGCCTCAAAGAAGACATTGTCGATCTCCGTCCAAGGAGTCTTGGTCTGTTTCTCGTCGGAAACCGGCTTGGCCTGGCTCGCACTGGGGTCGCCCGCCAGGTCGGTGTTGAGACGGTTTTGCCCGACCGCATACGACAGACGCTGCGCCAGACTGCCCAACCGCTTCTCGACCACTTCGAGGTAGGCCGTCAAATTGTCCGCGCGCGCGAAAAACTGGCCATCCAGATCTTTGTTGTCGGTGAGCCGGCCAAAATAGCGATACAGGGCAGCGATACCCTTACGATACTCCGACTCGGACGACGGCAGAATCCAGGAGTCCGAGTTGTAATTGAACTGGGGCTGCGCCACGGCCAGATCTTTATCTTCAATCGACTGCGACTGAGCACGGCTGAAATCGTTGCGCAAGGCATCCGACAGGTCCCGCAACTCGGTCAATGCGCCGAATTCCCAGTTGGGGATATTATCCAGCAAGATACCAGGCGGGGTGATATCGTTGGTCAGGTAACCCCCGGGCTTGTCGAGCAGCGTCTCGGCGATCCGGATGGCGGCCACCACCGTGGCGGTCCCGTCGACCAGCTTGGCCGGGTCGTTGTTCGTCAGCAGCAGCGCCTCCTCGCGCACGTCGAAGGGGCCGGGTGAGCGCGACCAGATCATCCCGAGAACGAAGATGACCAGCACATAGGTGACCAGAAAGAGACCGACGGTCCACCAAAGACCTTTTTCTTTCCAGACCCGGGGATCGTAGAGGGTGACGACCTTGGTGACCTTTGAGGCCAGGTCCAGTCGTTTCGCGGATTCTGAATCAACCATTGTGTATTCCTAAAAATTGAAGAGTGTGCTTGAGATATCCCCAAATCCGGCAGGAGATTGGGGTGAATCGACCTGTTCCAAGACGCCGCCGAATCTAGCGCGGCGCGTGCTGTGCCGGGGGTCGTGATCGGCGATCCGGGTCCGACCGCCGGACGATCCAGTCGCCCAGTTTCCCGCGGCGGCGCCAGAAACAGCGCTGATCAGCCCGGCTCAGGGTAAAACGATCGCCGCTCCCGTCGTCGATCGTAAGATGGCGCAGCCGTTTGGCCGCCAACTCGGACCATAGGGTCGCGACCAGAGCGTCCAAGGCATCGAGCCCACGGCGCCAGGCGTCCACGTCACCCGCCGGCACCGCCTGCCACAGGGAGTCCCAGAACACCAGAACGGTTCCGGTCGCGTCGCGCCTCGCGGCGCAATCCAGGGCGTCCAGCCCCCGCCGGGCCCCGCCGCCCGCCAGCGCCAGACCAACCGCCAGCGGATGATCGGCAATGGTCAACGCGGGCCCCCCGGACACTGCCGACAGGACGCCCCCACCCCAGGTCCAGACGCCGCTGATCACCGGCCGGCCAGCCGTCTCACGCGCCTGATTGACCGGATGCCCGTAGAACAGCATCTGCGCCTCGTTCTGCCACCGGTTCCAGGCGCGGGCGTCGGGGCCGCTCGGCAGGCAGGCGTCCAGGTCGCGTCCAACGACATCATACAGGGGACAAGTCCGCAGGTTCGGGGGTTCGACAACCCGCAGATACCAACGATCCGGCCGGGCGGCGATCAGATAGAGGCCATCGCCGGCGAAATGCGCATTAAAGGCGGCAACCAGTGCATCCGCCTCATCCGCCCGCAGTGCCAACGCCGGTCCGGCGAACAACAGCAGCCGATCCCGGTCCGGGCGCAGGTGCACGGGGTCGGCGTGAAACCAGCAGCCGTCGTGCGCCCATGCCGGAGCGTCGGCGAGCAAACACAGGGCAGCGGACGGCAGATCGCGGTCCGGCCCGGTGACCGGCGGCGCCTGGTCCAGTGCGCCCGCGGTGGCCTGGGATTGGCCGTCCCCGGCACTGGATCCCGGCATCCCGCCGGCAAGACGCACCCTTGCCGTGGAGGACGCGGCGGCGGTCAAACCGAAGGCGGCAGCCAGGGTCTCCAGGGGGTCGGCGGCTGGCGTCGCCGCGCGGTCGGCGCGGGCCAGCACGCGGTCCAGGGCCGGAGTGCGGATTGTGCGGTCAAGCGTCCCCGGCGGCGCGGCAAAGAGCGCGGGGCAAATGAGACGGAATTCACCCGGCAACAGACCGCCGACCAGCGCGGACACGGGGCGGTCAGCCGGCAAGGGTCTCCACCCGAATCCGCATCACCGACCCCTGCACCGACGCCAAGGCCTCGATGCGGGCGATCGCCTGGTTCATCTGGCCCTCGCGCACGCGCTGGGTGAGCATGACCAGCGGCACATGGGTCTCACCCTCGCCGGGGGCCTTTTGCTGGATCGCCTCGATGCTGATGCCCTGCTCGCCCAGGATGCTGGCAATGCGGGCCATGACTCCGGGCTCATCCAGCGCCGTGAGCCGCAGGTAATAGGCGGTCTCAACCTGATCCATGGTGAGAATCGGGGTATCGGCCAGTTCATCCGGCTGGAACGCGAGGTGCGGCACCCGATTGTTGGGGTCGGTGGTGAACGCACGCACCACGTCCACCACGTCAGCCACCACGGAGGAGGCCGTCGGCAAGGAGCCTGCACCGGCCCCATAGTAGAGTGTCGGGCCGACCGCATCGCCCTTCACCAGCACGGCATTCATCACGCCGTCCACGTTGGCGATCAGCCGCCGATGGGGAATGAGTGTGGGATGGACCCGTAGTTCGATCCCGTCCGCGTTGCGCCTGGCGATCCCGAGATGCTTGATCCGATACCCCAACTCCCCGGCATAGGCAACGTCCTGAGACTCGATGCGCGAAATACCTTCCGTGTAACAGCGCTCGAACTGGAGCGGGATACCGAATGCCAGCGAAGCCAGGATGGTGAGCTTGTGGGCGGCGTCGATACCTTCGACATCGAAGGTCGGGTCGGCCTCGGCGTAGCCGCGCGCCTGCGCCTCGGCCAGGCAGTCCGCGAAACTGCGGCCCTTGTCGCGCATCTCGGTCAGGATGAAGTTGCCGGTCCCGTTGATGATGCCGGCCACCCATTCGATATGATTGGCCGCCAGTCCTTCGCGCACCGCCTTGATGATGGGGATGCCGCCCGCCACCGCCGCCTCGAAACCCACCATCACACCACGCTCACGCGCGGCCGCGAAGATCGTGTTGCCATGGCGGGCGATCAACGCCTTGTTGGCCGTCACCACGTGCTTGCCGTTGGCGATGGCCCGCATCACCAGTTCAAGCGCCGGGGAGTAACCGCCGATCAACTCGATGATGATCTGAATCTCGGGGTCGTCCACCACCGCGAAGGCATCGTCGCCGATCCGGCCGATCTGATCGAGCCCGCTGATCCCCTCGCGCTTGTACTCGCGGGCCGCGGCATGGGCGATCTCGATATCGCGACCGGCGCGGCGGGCGATCTCCCGGGCATTGCGGGTCAGTACGGTGACCGTGCCGCCGCCGACGGTGCCTAAGCCCAACAGACCGATCTTGACCGGTTCCATACATGCTCCTCTACGTTCATTTAGTGGACGATCGCCTAAGCTCCAGCCCCGGCACGCGACTCGCGCCGGAACATCTCCTTGATGCCGCGAATCGCCTGACGGGTGCGATGCTCGTTTTCGATCAGACCGAAACGCACATGGTCATCGCCGTACTCGCCGAAACCGATTCCCGGCGAGATGGCGACCCGCGCCTCCGCGATCAGACGCTTGGAAAACTCCAGCGACAGCGAAGCGCCGTCCGGAATCTCGGCGCGCAACTGCTCCCGAATGAAATCAGGAATACGCGCCCAAACGAACATCGTGGCCTGGGGCGACGGCACCTCCCAGCCGGCCTCGTGCAGCCCCTTGCACAGGACGTCACGACGCGTCTGATACATGCCGGCGATCTCGCGCACACAATCTTGCGGACCCTCGAGCGCCGCGATGGCGGCCACCTGGATCGGGGTGAAGGTGCCGTAATCCAGATAGGACTTGATGCGCGCCAAGGCCGCGACCAGGTGCTTGTTACCGCACATGAAACCGACCCGCCAGCCGGGCATGTTATAGCTCTTGGACATGGAGAAGAACTCGACGGCGATGTCCTTGGCGCCTGGAATCTGGAGAATCGACGGGGCCTTGTAGCCGTCGAACACGATGTCCGCGTAGGCCAGGTCATGCACCACCCAGATGCCGTACTCCCCGGCGATGTCGATCACCCGCTGAAAGAACTCCAGGTCCACGCACTGCGTGGTCGGGTTACCGGGAAAGTTCAGCACCAGCATCTTCGGCTTTGGCCAGGAGTCCTGAATCGACCGCCGCAACTCCTCGAAAAAATCCACGTCCGGAGTCAGGCGCACATGACGCACATCGGCCCCGGCGATGATGAACCCGTAGGGATGGATCGGATAGGCTGGATTAGGCACCAGCACGGTATCGCCAGCCCCCATGGTCGCCAGCGCCAGGTGGGCCAGGCCCTCCTTGGAACCGATGGTCACGATCGCCTCGGCATCCGGGTCCAGGTGCACGTCGTAGCGGTCGCGGTACCAGTTGCAGATCGCCCGGCGCAACCGCGGGATGCCGCGCGACACCGAGTAGCGATGCGTATCCTTGCGCGCCGCCGCCTCGATCAGCTTGTCGACGATGTGCTGCGGCGTCGGCTGATCCGGGTTGCCCATCCCGAAGTCGATGATATCCTCGCCACGCGCTCGTGCCTCGGCCTTCAACTCGTTGACGATATTGAAGACATAGGGCGGCAAGCGCTTGATGCGGCGAAAATCGGGCTCGGGCAGGACCACGGCACTCTCGGAGTTGGAATAAAGCCCTAGAGTTTAACGTCGCGCCCCGAAGATTGAAACCGCGAGGACTAGCGCTGCGCGTCCGCAGCCGTGTCCGCCGCCTCCAGCGGTTCGCTGAAACCACACTCTTTCTGCGGGCAGACCCGCTCGGCCCCTTTGCGCTGAGTCGTCTTGAGCGTCATGACCGGCCAGCCGCACTTGGGGCAAGGCTCGGCGATGGGTTCATTCCACACCGCGTAGTCGCACTTCGGGTAGGTCGAACAGGAGTAGAAGAACTTGCCGCGCCGCGATTTTTTCTTCTGCAGCGTGCCCTTGCCGCATTTCGGGCAGGCCACACCGGTGTCTTCCGGACGCTCCAGCGGCTCGATGTGCTTGCACTTTGGATAGCCGCTGCACCCGATGAACTTGCCGTAGCGGCCGTTCTTGACCTCCAGGACCGAACCGCAATCCGGGCAAACGCGGCCCTCGATGACCTCTTTCGGTTCCGGCTCGGCCCCGTCGGCGTTGAGATCGCGGGTGTAGTCACAGTCCGGATAATTGGTGCAGCCGATGAAACGCCCGTTACGCCCGAGCCGGATCGAGAGCGGACCGCCGCACTTGGGGCACAACTCATCGATGCGCTCCTGGGTCACGTCGCTGCGCTTGACGTGTTC
>Ga0247838_1005904_pt1 | contig 11929 bp, 13 predicted proteins | sample LaCruzMarch2015__5_FD_189097 | JGI IMG/M metagenome (GOLD analysis project Ga0247838, IMG submission 189097) | Freshwater microbial communities from meromictic Lake La Cruz, Castile-La Mancha, Spain - LaCruzMarch2015_15m | ecosystem: Environmental > Aquatic > Freshwater > Lake | place: Spain... | reverse complement strand
TGCCGGAGGAAGACAAGGGCCGCTACCACACACTGAGCGGCATGCTGCTGTGGCTTCTGGGCCGGGTGCCCCAGACCGCGGACCGGGTCGAATGGGAGCACTGGTGTCTGGAAATCGTCGACATGGATGGTAAGCGGATCGACAAAGTACTGGCTACGCGTCTGCCGGAACCAGGGTCCACGCCGGAGGGTGGGGACGCTGCGAACACCATGGAACCCGTTCGCCCCCTCACGACCGATGCGGTGTAGGGTGACCAAAAGGCGGAGCGCCGCGGTACCTAAGGCTTCCGGGTTACTGCGGTCGCGTGATGCCATAGCGCTTCATTTTCTGGCGATGACGGCGATGACGAGGACCCCGCCGGTCAGGTCCGGTAGGGCCGCGAAACCGGTGCGGTGCCGGCGCACCTGGAACCCCTCCAGATCCAGCCGCTCCGCCAGGGCCTCGCCCATGATCGGGTCGTCCTCGACCAGACAGATGCGGGGCCGCGGCTCAGTCATCGTCGGCCTCCGAATCTGCCAGGGCATCGACCATCTCCGCGAAGCGTCGGCCGAGTTGGCCGATCTCACTGTCGCCTGGAAAAGGATCTGACGTCCGTGTCCGCACGGACAGCCCGACTGGCGCCCAAGGCCAAGAGGGCGCCGAGCAGTTCGCGACGGGAGATCATGGTCAGGCGTGGCCCTCCGCGGTGATGTCCACTGCCTGGAAGGCTGGTTTGGGGTCTGGCGTTACCCTCTTGTAACACGGGGCCGGTGGCTTAAGGAACCAACCCAAATAATCTGTCGTGTCGCACTCCAACCAATAGACTACCAAGCTCAATTGATCTGAACGCCGGGAGTATCGCCATGCATATTCATGTTCAAGTCCCCTCCAGTCTGCCGGATGCCTTGCAGTGTACGCCCGAGGCGTTTGCTCAAGAAGCCCGTGGCGGTCGAGGGGTTGATCTACGGCCGTCAATGCAACTTGCTTTAGCCAGGAGAGACCCATGACCCAATTCAGCGACCGTATCCCGTTGCCGCCCCCGGACGCGCAGCGCACCAACATGACCTGCCACTTCTGCATCGTCGGCTGCGGCTACCACGTCTATCAGGCCGGCGTGCGGCGCCTGAATGCCAGCCTCGACAGCCTGCGGCCCGAGGTCTTCGCCCAGGTGACCGGAGGGCGGCTTGACCAGGTGCTGCGCGGCCTCGCGGCGGCCCGCCGGGCGGGATTCAAGCCGATCCGGATCAACACCGTCGTCATGGCCGGGGTGATGGTAAACGGCAGCCTTAGCCTTGATCATAGTGCCGCCCGTCGGCGTCGGGGCGCGGAGCGCCGAACACATGCGCGACACCGCTGGAGCGGTGTCACGAGGGGAACACCGCGGACCTGACCCGGCTGGTCGTCCCCGGCACCAAAGCGGCCTGGCGCTACAAGGCGATCTCCCGTCGCCAGGATGAGTAAAAGGGGCACGGAAGTAACATGGTCAGCCGTGCGGGGTAGCCGCCGCGCCCAATATCGGGCCAGTATCCTAAGTGAATGTGAGGTGTCGGCCTTTGATAGCATCGTGGAACTAAGATCTCAGCAGTCGTCGGCTCTGTTTGAAATATGGCCCATTAGGCGTGCACATTGAGCCTTCTTGCTGGCCTTGATCATCGACTCGCGCCGCGGGGCTACACGGCGCCGATGTTTTTGTCAATAACAGCGTCCCCCGGAGGTTACGATATGGACCAGAAACGACTCGCACGCATCACTCTCGAACCCGGCAAATGCGGTGGTAGCCCTTGTATCCGCGGTTACCGCATCCGCGTGAGCGATATCCTCAGTCTTCTCAGTGCTGGGGCATCACACGCTGAGATTCTTGAAGATTATCCGTCTCTGGAAGAGGAGGATATTTTTGCGGCCCTGGAATATGCTGCCGTTCAGACCCAACACCCGATCCTGATCGCGGCATGAAGCTGCTGGTAGATAACCAGTTGCCTGCGGCACTGGCACGGTTCCTCGCCGATCAGGGGTTTGCTTGTCGTCATGTTGCCGATATCGGCATGGATGCGAGCGATGATTGTGAGATATGGCGGTTGGCGAAAAGCGAGCGACTCGTCATCGTTACGAAAGATCAGGATTTCGCGTTGATGGCTGATCGTGAAGGTGCAACGGCACCGCAAGTGGTCTGGGTCAGAACCGGGAATTGCCGCAAGTCTGTCTTGTTAGCGGCTTTCGGCGCTTTGCTTCCCAGCCTGAGGCAGCTCCTCGAAGAAGGAAAGACCGTTATCGAGATTCGCTAGCGCAGGAGGTGGGCGTCATCCCGGATGTCAATGCGTCCGCGGGCAAGACGGTAAGCCCGTCGGTGCCTCTCGACAGGCTGGAAATCCCGGTTGCTTTTGTCAAAAAATTTCGATAATGTTGGAATCATGGAAAGTAAAACCGCTGTATCCGCCCTCGCTGCCCTGGCCCAAGACAGCCGCCTGGCCGTCTTCCGCCTGCTGGTACAGAACGGCCCCGCGGGGCTGACGGCGGGTGTCATCGGCGAGCACCTCGGCCTGCCGGCGCCGACCCTGTCGTTTCATCTCAAGACCCTGGCGCAGGCCGGGCTGGTGAGCACGGTCCAGGAGGGCCGGTTCGTCCGCTACCGGGCCGAGATGGCCGCGATCGAGGCCCTCGTAGCCTTCCTGACCGAAAACTGCTGTGGCGGTGGTCTCAACCGCTGCGTGCCGAAGGAGTGATCCTCATGAAAACGCTCGAAATCTATGATCCTGCCATGTGCTGTTCGACCGGCGTCTGCGGGGTCGAGGTCGACCCCGTGCTGGTGGCATTCAATGCCGACCTGCAATGGCTCGCCGGACAAGGGGTTCAGGTCAGCCGGCACAACCTGTCTCAGGAGCCCCAGGCGTTTGCCGCGAATCCCGCGGTGCTCAAGGAGTTGGAGGCGGGAATGGAACGCCTGCCCCTGACCCTGGTCGACGGCCGCGTCGTCGGCACCGGTGTCTATCTCTCGCGTGCCCAGTTGGCGCAGAAGCTGGGGCTGGCCCCGGTGGCTGCCCCGGTAGCCCCAGGCTCGTTCCCCGTCCAGGTCGGCTCCGGCTGCTGCACGCCCGACAGTGGCTGCTGCTGATGGCCATCTCTGTCGCGGACACCCGTCACCTCTTTTTTACCGGCAAGGGCGGGGTGGGCAAGACCTCGCTGTCCTGCGCCACCGGTCTCGCACTGGCCGATGCCGGGCGGCGCGTGCTGATCGTCAGCACGGATCCGGCGTCCAATCTCGATGAGGTATTGGGGGTCGCGCTCGGTCAGACACCGACGGCAATCCCCGGTGCGTCGGGACTCTTTGCGCTCAACATCGACCCCGAGGCCGCGGCCCACGACTACCGCGAGCGGATGGTCGCACCCTACCGCGGCATCCTGCCGGCCGCCGCCATCGCCAGCATGGAGGAGCAGTTCTCCGGCGCCTGTACGGTGGAGATTGCCGCCTTCGATGAGTTCTCCAAACTGCTGGGTGAGCCCGCCGCGACCGCCCAGTTCGACCACGTCATTTTCGACACCGCGCCCACCGGCCATACCCTGCGCCTGCTGACTCTGCCCTCGGCCTGGAGCGAGTTCATCGACTCAGCCACCGGCGGCGCCTCCTGTCTCGGTCCGCTGGCCGGACTGGAGAAACAGAAGGCGCTCTATGCCGCGACCGTTCCCCGCCTTGCGGACCCGTCGGAGACCACGGTGGTGCTGGTCAGCCGACCGGATGTCTCGGCCCTGCGTGAGGCCGAGCGCACGCGCGAGGAGCTCGCGGCACTCGGCGTGAGCAATCTGCAACTGGCGCTCAACGGCGTCTTGGCCGTCGCCTCGACCGATGACGCCATCGCCGCGGCGATGATGGCGCGTGGTGCCGATGCCCTGGCCGGGATGCCGGTCGGCCTGACCGGGTTGCCGGTCAGCAGTACCCCGCTGCTGGCCCTGGGGACCGTTGGTCTCCACGCCCTGCGCCTGATGGCGAATCCTGAGCGAGCCGGGTCGCGCGTCGAGACGGTTGAGGTCGATACGGCTCTGCCGGCCCGGCTGTCGAGGCTGGTCGACGCACTCGCCCAGGCGGGGCGGGGCGTCATCCTGACCATGGGTAAGGGCGGGGTGGGCAAGACCACCGTGGCGGCGGCCATCGCCGTCGCGCTCGCCCGGCGCGGTCATGCGGTGCAGTTGTCCACCACCGATCCGGCCGCGCATGTCGCCGAGGCCATCGGGGCGTCCGTCCCCGGCCTGCACGTTGGCCGCATCGATCCCGCGGCCGAGGTCGCCGCCTATCAGGCCGAGGTTCTGGCCAAGGCCGCGCCCAACCTGGATGCCAACGGCCTGGCGATGCTGGAGGAGGACCTGCGCTCCCCCTGTACCGAAGAGATCGCGGTCTTCCGCGCTTTCGCCCGTGCCGTGGACGCCGGCCAGGAGGGCTTCGTCGTGCTCGATACCGCACCCACCGGGCATACCATCCTGCTGCTCGATGCCGCCGAGGCCTACCATCGGGAGGTCTCGCGCACCCAGGGCGAGATGCCCGAAGCGGTGCGGCAACTGTTGCCGCGGCTGCGTGACCCCGCGCTCACGCGCGTGCTCATCGTCACCCTGGCGGAGGCGACCCCGGTGCATGAGGCGGAACGCCTGCAAGCGGACCTGGGCCGGGCCGGCATCGCGCCTTTCGCCTGGGTGATCAACCAGAGCCTGCTGGCCAGCGGGACCCGGCACCCGCTGCTGCGCGAACGCGGCGCCGCGGAGGTCCCCTTCATTCGCCGGGTCGCCGACCAACTCAGCCCACGTTGTATGCTGGTCCCGTGGCTGCCCGAGGCGCCGGTGGGGGTTGCCGGGCTCGCCCAGTTGACCCAATAAACGCAGGCGCTGCGGCGCGCTCATCAACCACTGGAGACTCCCATGACCACGGTAACGATTGACGCGATTCACGACACCGTGCGCGAACGCTATGTCGTCATTTCCAACTGCGTGGTCAATCTGTCGCCGGATAAGCCGCGGGTCTTCGCCGAGGTCTTTCGGGTGCTCAAACCCGGCGGCCGACTGGTCATCTCCGACATCGTCGCGCGCACGGACCTGCCGGAGGTGATCCGGCGGGATCTGGCCCTCTATGCGGGCTGCATCGCCGGCGCCGCGCTGGTGTCGGAGGTGGAGGCGATGCTGGAGGCGAGCGGATTCATCCAGATTCGGGTGACGCCACAGAACCCGCAGGACGCGAGCCGGTCCTTCATCCGCGACTGGGGGGCGGAGAGCGCTATCGCGGACTATGTGGTCTCGGCCATGATCGAGGCGGTCAAACCACCAACGGATACGGCGGTCGCCGGGTGATGGTGTGATCTGCCTGATGACCGCCTGGGGCCGGCATGAGCGTGAGTTGCGCGCCTGGCTGATCCGCCAACTGGGCGATATTCACGAAGCCGAGGACGTGCTGCAAGACCTGTTCGTCAAGGCCCTGGGCCGGAGCAACCAGTTCTGCGAGCTGGTCAACGCCCGCGCCTGGCTGTTCGCGGTCGCGCGTAACACCCTGACCGACCGTCTGCGTTCGCGTCATGACCACCTGGACTTGCCGGAAGACCTGCCGGCCCCCCATGAGGAGCCGGTGCCGGTGGACGCCTTGGCCGCCTGCCTGCCGCGGGCCTTGGCGGAGTTGTCGGCAGAGGACCGCGAGGCGCTGACCTTGTGCGACTTGGAGGGGTTGACCCAAGAGGCCTATGCCCAGCGCAAGGGCCTGAGCCTGCCCGGCGCCAAGTCACGGGTGCAGCGGGCGCGCAAGCGTCTGCGCGAACATCTCGCCACCGCCTGCCAGGTGCGCCTGGACGATACCGGCCGGGTGTGTTGCTTCGTCCCGCGTCTACCGCCGGTTACCCCATCTTGATATGGCCCCCCGGGCGCGGCAGACGCGGGCGGGGCGGCCTCGCCCGCGGCGGACCGGTGACGGGTTCGGCCCGCCTGACCCGGAGCTTGACCGAGGCACGCCCCGGCGGCATCGTGGCCGCATCGCCCGTCGCCGAGACCGACCATGAAGACCCGCAAGCTGCCGATCGGTATCCAGACCTTCGCCAAGATCCGCGAGGACGACTGCTATTACGTCGATAAGACCGGCTTTATCCGGGCGCTGATCACCGAGGGCAGCCAGTATTTCCTCTCCCGCCCGCGGCGCTTCGGCAAGTCTCTGTTGCTCGACACCATTGCCGAGGTCTTCGCCGGCAACGAGCCGTTGTTTCGGGGGCTTTCGATCCATCCGCACTGGGACTGGTCGGTGCGCTTTCCGGTCATCCGCATCAGCTTCGGCGGCGGTGTCCTGCGTGACCGCCAGGAGCTTGATGAGCGCATTGGCGAACTGCTGGAGGACAACGCCCGGCGGCTGGGCGTCAGGGTCGCCGCGCCCACGCGGCCCGGACAGCTCGCCCGGCTGATCGTCGAGGCCGAAACCCTGACCGGCCAACGGGCGGTGGTCCTGATCGACGAATACGACAAGCCGATCCTGGACAATCTCACCCGCCCGGAGGCGGCCCGGGAGATGCGCGACGGGCTGCGCAATCTCTATTCAGTGCTCAAGGACAATGACGCCCATCTGCGCTTTGCTTTCCTGACGGGCGTCAGTAAGTTCAGTAAGGTCAGCATCTTCTCGGGGCTCAACAACCTCAACGACATCACGGTCGATGCCCGCTACTCGGCCCTATGCGGCTATACCGAGACCGATGTGGATGAGGTTTTTGCGCCGGAGCTCCCTGGGCTCGACCGGGCCGAGTTGCGCCGCTGGTATAACGGCTACAACTGGACCGGCGAAGCGGTCTACAACCCCTTCGATCTGCTGTTGCTCTTTCAGAAGCGCGAATTCCGCTCCTTTTGGTTCGAGACCGGCACCCCGACCTTCCTGGTCGATCTGCTCACCGCGCGTGGCTTCTTCACCCCGGACCTGGCCCGGCTGCACAGTTCCGAGGCCCTGTTGTCCGCCTTCGATGTGGAGCACATCGCCCCCGAGGCCCTGCTGTGGCAGACCGGTTACCTGACCTTTCACGGCTCCCGGCGCACCGGGGCGCGCATCGAGCACACTCTGGGTTACCCCAACCTGGAAGTGCAGACCGCCCTCAACGACGCCCTGCTCAAGGGTCTGATGGGCGACCCCATGGCGGCCGAGCGGGCGCAGAGCCGGCTCTACGACACCCTGGTCGCCGGCGATTTCGCGGCCCTGCGCGCCCATGTGCAGGCCCTGTTCGACGCCATCCCCCACCAGTGGCACGACAACAACCCCATCGCCCGCTACGAGGGCTTCTACGCGAGCGTCTTCTACAGCCACATTGCCGCACTGGGCCTGGATTTGACCCCGGAGGACGCCACCGCGCACGGCCGCATCGACCTGGCCCTGCGTTTCGAGGCCCAGGTCTGGCTATTCGAGTTCAAGGTGGTGGAACTCGCGCCCGAGGGCCGGGCGCTGCAACAACTCAAAGACCGCGGCTATGCAGAAAAGTACCGCGCACTGGGGCAACCGATCCATCTGATCGGCATCGAATTCAGCCGTGAGCAGCGGACCCTGGTCGGCTTTGAGGTCGAGACCCTGGCGCCGACCTGAGCCGCCGCAATGGAGTCCAAGGCTTCAGCCTTGGACTCCAGCCGCAGTGACCTTGTGGACATCCAGTCCGTCACGTCGCTAGACTTCTCCCGGTGACTCTCAGGCCCAGACCCGTTTGATCCCGTACTGATCGAAGATCGCGTCGGTACTCACGAGCGGGATGTCCTCGATCAATGCCTGCGCTGCCAGTAGGCGGTCGAACGGGTCGCGGTGGTGGAACGGCAGCCTGATCAGCGCGGTAGTGTGGGCCGGGAGAATCGGCAACACCTGAAACCCGTACTGGCTCAACGCAATGTCGATGAAGGCGTCGTAGGGTCGATTCAATTGCCATTTACCCAGGCTGATCTTAATTGCCATTTCCCAATAGGACGCAGGGCTGATCAGAATGTCGTTCGAAGTATCCTGAATCAATCGCCTGGCGGTTGCGCTGAGGTCTGGACTGTCTTCGATGTACCAATACATCGTGTGGGTGTCGAGCAACAGCCTCACGGCATATAGTCCGCGAAATCGATGAGATGGTCATCGTCGTCCGAGACAATGGTGATGTACCCCTTGCCAAGACCGGGTGGAGGGCGTAAGCCGTTTGCAGCACTGGAGTCCGAAGCCATCTCGACGACTGATCCTTTCATCGTGCCCAGTTGCCGGGGCGGCTTGACCGGTGCCGACTCACCCGGCAACAAGCGACCGACAATCCGACCATTGTCGATGATCGTGACTTCCTCGCCGGGCATTAGGCGATGGAGGAGATCCGGCAGTGTCGCCCGAGCTTCCTGGAGCGTGACGGTTGGCATGGTCGTCTTTCTCGTGGTAATCAATGAACAAGCCCTTCCTCGCGCAGTTGCCTGCCGATGGCGGACCACGCGTAAATGATCATAAGGCGCCGCCAACGGGGTAACGACAGTCGTGGGAACCGGAAGAGGCGAAGGATACGCGTCTCGTCGAGCTAGTTAAAGCGCGCCGCCGACGCGAGTGGCGAGTCCCTGTTCGCGTTCAGGATATGCTCTTGCGACGTTCACCCGCGCCTTCGCCAACGCCAGGGTTCTGCTGGTGGCTATGGGCTCGCTGCTGTGGGAAGCGCTCGATCGGCTGCAACCCACCGCCGCCACCGCCGGCTGGACCATCGTCGTCGCCGCCCTGATGGGCTTGCGCACGACGGGATCTGCATCCTTTTTGCCGTCAGGCTCGTCTCCTTCCATGTGGCGGGCAATCTGCTACCTTCCATGATCCGGGTGAAGGCCGTGCGAGCCGTCCAAAGCGGAATTGCTGTCCCGCGCCGGGCGCCTTGCAAACCGCCGTCGCAACGGATACAACCTCAAGCAGCAAGGTAACCATGGAAACCGCCATGCCCGGCCCGGATCGCGCGCGCCCGTTCGAGATCTTCATCAGCTATTCGCATCAGCGCGAGGCGGTCAAGGACCGGCTGCTGACCCACCTGCGCGTGCTGGAGCGGCTGGGGCTGGTCTCCACCTGGACCGACCGCGCCATCCCGCCCGGTGCGGCCTGGCGCGCGGAGATCGAAGCGGCCATCGAACGGGCCGATGCCGCGCTCTTCGTCGTCTGCGAGCATTTCCTCGCCTCCGGGTTCTGCATGGACACCGAGCTGGCCGCGTTCCTTCGCCGCCGGCGCGAGGACGGCGTCCTGATCCTCTTCGTGCTGGCCGACCACTGCTACTGGAAGGCGATCCCCGCCATCGCCGAGCATCAGATGGTCCCGCGCGACGCCAAGCCCATCATCGCCCACAACCCGCGCTCTCGGGCCTATACCGCCGTGGTGCAGGAGATCCACACGGTCCTGGAGACCCACCGCGCGCAACACGGCCTGCGCCCCCGCGCCCCAGACCCGAACGCGGCCCCGGTCTTCGCCGCGCCGACCGACCGCGCCCGGGACGCGCTCGCCGCCCTGCTCGCCGAACTCCCCGGCGTCACGCCCCGGCTCTTCGGCCGCGAGTCGGAGATCGCCCGCATGGACAGCTTGATTGGCGCTGGGCTCGGCGGCAGACCGGGCGGCGTCCTGCTCTGGGTCGCCCCCGGCGGGGTCGGCAAGTCCGCGCTCACCCGCCGGTGGCTCGAAAGCCGCGACTGGCCGCCCGGCACCCGCTTCGTCGGCCATTCGTTCTATTCCCAGGGGAGCCGCGATCAAACCGTCAGCGCCCGCGCCTTTCTGCTGCGCGCGCTCGCAGCGCTCGGCGAGAACCCTGAGCAAACCGCTTCGGACGCCGACCTGGGCCGCCTGCTCGCCGAGTGCGCGGACAAGGCCCCCACCGTGCTCGCGCTCGACGGGCTCGCTCCAGCAGGCGTCCAACGACCCCAAGCTCAACGGCCAGCTCAAGGATCAAGGGCTCGCCGCACTGCTTGAAGGGCTCGGACGCGCACCGGGCCAGGCGGTGTGTCTCGGAAGCTCCCGACTGCCGATCCCGGACTCGCTGATCGAATCCCAGCCGCACTTTCGGGAGATCCGGCTCGGCGTGCTGCCGCGCCCGGGGTCGGTCGCGCTGATCGAGGCCCGCGGGCTCGACGGCACCCCGGCCGAGTTCGACGCGATGGCCGAGCGCTGCGCCGATCACCCGCTCGGCCGACTCGACGAGGCGCTGGGGCCGCGGCGGATGACCGTGGATCTGCGGCGCGAGGCCGGGGACTGGAACAACTTCTGTCGCTCCTCGGGGAACCTCGTCGACCTGCTGACCCCGCTCGGGCACTGGCGCGAGGCCGAGTCCGTGGCGCGCGAGGTGGTCGAGGCGGCGGGGCGCGTCGCGGACCCGAACGAGGCCCGGCAGGGCCGGCTCCCGGCCCTCGGCTATCTCGGCCGCGCGCTGCACGGCCAGGGCCGATCTCGCGAGGCCGCACAAACCTTCGCTGAGTCCGAGTCCGTGCGGGCGGAACTCGCCCCGCACCTGCCGACGCTCATAGGCTTGGACGGCTTCGACTACGCCCAGCTCCTGCTGGAGCAGGCCCGGACCCGCGACGCGCGGCGCGCGGTGTTGGAGCGGGCGCGGGCGTCGCTGGAACACCAAGAGGCTACGCATCACCTGCTGTCCATCGCACTCGACCACTGCACCATCGGCCAGGCGCTCGTCGGACCGGACGGATCGGCGGCCGATCCCGACGGCCAGATCCGGGAGGCCGGGGCCGCACTGGACCTGTCTATCGAGACCATGCGTCGGGCCAGCAAGATGGAATTCCTGCCGATCCTGTACCTCACCCGTGCCCGCCACCGCCGCACCCGGGGCGACCCGACCGGCGCCCGCGCCGACCTGGAGGCCGCGGTGTGCCTGGCCACCCCGTCCGGCATGCGGACTGATCTCGCCGAGTGCGCCTTGCTGGCCGGTCAGCTTGAGCTGGACCGGCCAGTGGATTGGTCGGCAATGGCGGATCGCCCTGCGGGCATCCGCCCTACGCCGGACCGCGCCGCCGCCCCGGATGCCGTCCCCGACGCGGCGAAGCACTGGACCCAGGCCGACCGCCTGATCCGCGAGACTGGCTATCGTCGCCGCGAGGCCGAGTTGCACCTCCTGGAGGCGCGCCTGAAGCACCATCAGGCCCGCCCCGCGGAGGCCCGCGCCGCACTCGCTCGTGCCGAGTCGGATCTCCGCGCACGCGATCAGTGGGGCCTGTGGCCGCAGCTCCTCCAGGTTGCCGCCGAGCTTGGGCTTCCCGCGCCGGTCATGGAAACGCCGTAGCCTGTGCCGACGAAGGAGGCGCACCGGGCGTGCCGATTCTGTATTCTCACCCTTCCCGGCGCCCCGCGCCCGCGGCGGGGTGCCTCGCACCATGGGTGCAGAGCGCGGGAGGCGAGGGCGACAGCGCAGGAGCGGTGTCGCCGGAAAAAAGCGCGGCGGTATACTCCGGTCAGGCGAGCGCCGTCCGCCGCACATAAGACCTGCCGGGACATCCATTGGCCCAGCGTTGCGTTTGAGCCGGAGATCCCGCGGATGATGACCGCCAGCCGTTGCGTACTTCAACGGCTTCGGGCTGCGCTCGACGGGCTTTACGGCGAGCGGATCGAGTAAGTTTAGCGCCGACGGGGCGGCTTCTCGTTCCCACGCTCCGCGTGGGAGCCAGAACGGCTTAACTTAATGGCATTGACGCGGCGCGTGGGAACCACGCGGTGGGGTTGACCGCAACGCGCCCCGGCGGCATCGTGCCCGCATCGCCCCCGCCGAGACCGACCATGAACACCCGCAAGCTGCCCATCGGTATCCAGACCTTCGCCAAGATCCGCGAGGACGACTGTTATTACGTCGACAAGACCGGCTTTATCCGGCAATTGATCGCCGCGGGCAGCCAATATTTCCTCTCCCGCCCGCGACGCTTCGGCAAGTCACTGTTGATCGACACCATCGCCGAGGTCTTCGCCGGCAACGAACCGCTCTTTCGGGGGCT
>Ga0247838_1005898_pt1 | contig 11939 bp, 8 predicted proteins | sample LaCruzMarch2015__5_FD_189097 | JGI IMG/M metagenome (GOLD analysis project Ga0247838, IMG submission 189097) | Freshwater microbial communities from meromictic Lake La Cruz, Castile-La Mancha, Spain - LaCruzMarch2015_15m | ecosystem: Environmental > Aquatic > Freshwater > Lake | place: Spain... | reverse complement strand
TCTGGGATTTAGCAATTCACCCTCTATATCAACGCAATGGCCTTGGCAAGGGAATGATGGTTGTATTACTTGAACGCTTACAAATGATGGAAGTGGAAAAGGTAACCCTATTTGCCGACGCTCAAGCAGTGCGTTTTTATTCAGGCCAAGGCTGGAATCTCGAACCCCGAGGTGAACGTTGCGTTTTTTGGTATGCTAGGTAAAATATCTATAGCAGAAACAACCAATGACTTCCGAACTTCTTTTTTTCTTAGTTCAGGCCGGATTTTTTAAGAACAACATATCTTTACTTTTTCAATTCATTATTCAACTTGCTGAATCAAGTAAAGGATCCACTCCTTCAAATGAAGTACCAGTTACAAAACCCACAACTGATTTTAACTACATAATTGGTGGACTGTTCCCTACGCTCCCCAACGGCAATCCAAATGTGATTCTAGCTGAGGGTCTAGCCTATGAAGCTGGATCCAGAAAAATAATATCAACAACCAACGACCCATCAAAACTGAGCATGAATGCAAAGTTAAATATCAGTACAGATTCAATTACTATTCCTGGAGCAGATCAATATCTAAACAACTTCTATTTGCCTCAACTTTTAGCAACAACTCAAACGAACTCAACATTCAACCAATTAAAAAATGCCTATATAAATAGTTGGACATCTCAACCTCGCAACCGTACGATGGAGGGGCTCAGTTTCATTGGCTATACGGGGCCTGGAAAGGAATTTGCTAACAGTAGCGATAGCTACTGGAGTAGTTATGGTACAACCTCAGATTCCTTTTATACAGACATTCAGAATATAGCAAATTATAATCCAGCTGACTTATGGTCAAACTGGAAAGGCAGCATAGAAATAAATTCAACCTATGATTTAAATTCCCTAAAAAAGAACTTAGATGCTTTAAATGATCCAAATAGCAATAACAGCCCTCCATTATGGTATCCCACATTTCTATACACATATAGCGAATTAGATGCTTTAGGTAATAGCTTAGGAACAAGCTATCCAGGTCCAACTCTTTTTGCCCAGCCTGGCAACAAGCTCAATCTAAATTTTAAGAACCAAATTAGCGTGCCAGGTTTAACTAGTGAAGAACTTCAAAAAGCAACTTTAATCAAAAATAGCAGCTATGGAAATAGCAGTAGCGATGGGCTTGGCGGAAGCACGTCAGTTAATTATCACCTCCATGGATCTCATACAACGCCAACTGGATTTGGCGACAATGTTGTTAGTAGATACACCACAGGGCAAGAATGGACAACAAAAATAGATTTACCTTCAGATCACGGAATTGGTTCCTATTGGTATCATCCACATTATCATCCCTCCGTAAATCAGCAGGTTTATGGCGGTCTATCTGGCTTTCTGCAACTTGGAGATCCCCTGAGTAAAGTTCCAAATTTCAAAAATATTCCGCGAAATTTAGCGATTCTTAAAAATATTGATCTCACAATTGATCAAGAGTCTGGAAAAGTAGTAATCACATCACTAGATGGTGGTGGCGCAGGTAAATCCTCCAATCAAATGACGATGGTTACAGTAAACGGGCAATTCCAGCCCACTGTTAATGGAGGGGAAGGCGGTTGGCAAGCCATAACACTTAGCAATCAAACAAACCAAGCTTTCTATAATATTTCCTTTGTTAATACTAGTAATACTGGAAAAACATCTAATCTACCTATTTATATCTTTGGGGAAGATGGACATCAGTATCCCCAAATACTTGCTGCCCTTGGTACGCTTGGAACCAGTGGCAAAAACCAATCTACCAGCTACGCCCAGCAGCCTAATCTTCTTTCATTACCCCCAGGCAAACGGCTTGACGCCTTGGTTTATCTTCCACAGGGAACAACACAAATTGCCTCAACATATTCATTCACACAAACAACAGATAGCGGATTAACAAAAACATATAATAACTCAAACATGGGTGGCTATCCAGATCTAATCAGCTCGAATACACCAGCAGTTAAAGGCATTAACACCTCAGGTACAGGTGCCGGTCCGTTGGCGATATTCCAGGTAAATGCAGCTGTAACACCCATGAGTGCAGCACAACAAAATGATGCTATTGCCAGTGCGAATGCAGGCATATCAGTACAAAAAATCACTCCCGAAACACGTCCGGAAGAATACGATTCAAATAGCGTTCCAAGCATAAATCTGTTTGAACAAGATGCAAAAGGCAAACCAATATGGGAACCAATACGCAACCGACAATTCAACTGGGCTAAAGGCACACTTGTAGGACCCTCCGAAGATTGGGATCCAGCTACTCAAGAACTACTGGCGCAGTACACGGCAGCTAACCAACAAACCTATCAACGTTACACGGCACTTCCAGTAGGCCAGCCTGGAGTTGAAAATTGGTTAGGTTATAACAACCCATTCCTAATAAATGATCACGTCTTCCCTAATGGCAACCTAACAATTGCACAATTAGGAACCATAGAAGAATGGACATTAAGAAACTGGAGTGTTAATAATGCAGAAAAATATATCGGCCATCCTTTTCACATTCACATCAACGACTATCAAACACTAAATAGTGACACGGAATTAACCAATAAAAACGTCCTAGAAGACGTAACAATGCTAAATTCATCTGGTTTTAAATATTACAATACATCCAAAAATGCTACTGGCAATGAAATCGGTCTCATTAGTGCAAAACCGCTGCGGGGATCGTTCCATGAGATAGCCGAAGCGCAAGATCCCAACAAAGTTGATAACCTAGCCACGTTTGGGGCAAATGATCAAACTATTAGGATGCTATTCCAGGATTACTTAGGAACCTACGTTTTTCACTGCCATATTCTCCCCCATGAAGATGCAGGCATGATGCAGGCAATCATGGTGATTGAAAATACTGATTCCAGCTGGTTACTGCCAGCGGATAATCTAGAAGCAAAAGGCGTTAATGGCAATAATGGAAGTTTCAATTGGAGCACTGATGTTTTGTTGGCAGAGAGCTTTTTGCCTAAAAAACTAAGCTGGGAAGCATCACAAGTTTCGCAACCAGAGCGCTCAACAGTTGGTGATCTAACCGGAGATTTTATCCAGGAAATTACGATTGCAAGCAAAGGATCTGGACAAGTAAGAGTAATGGATGGGGCAGCACTTCTTAAGAATGGTAAAAGTGTAACCCTATCAACATTCGATCCCTATCCAATCACAGATTTAGCACCATGGGTGTTTGCTGATGATGTAACTGGTGATGATGCTCGAGACCTTATCACTGGTGGTTTTGTAAAGAGTAATGGAGATCTAGTTTCAATTCATAACTTTGAATTAGCCGGATGGACCTCTCCTGATGATGCTCTTAACTGGCTGCCCTTATTTCGTTTTAAACCATGGGATAGCTTGCCTCACCACGGCGGCTTGCTAGAACCACGTAAAGGGCTAACTGTTAATCAAGTAAGTATGGCTGTTGGAGATTTTAATCTTGATAACTTCAGCGACATCGCCATGGCCTACGCCACTGAAGCAGGAGCAAGAGTTACTTTGCTTGATGGAGCAGCTCTTAGCCTAACACTGCAAACAGGAAGTTTTGAAGGTGGCTATTTTCCCAACCAAGCAATACTTGCTGATGCACTCATATCTGATCCAACATTGGCACAAGCTGATGAACTCAGCCTTAGCTCAGGATTCAACCTATACGGACAAATAGCACTTGAAAATTTTCTACTCACAGCTCAGAAGAAAGGCGGAGATGCAACTACTTATACACTTCAATTAGAAGCAGGCCATTTCATTGCAACTTCAGAACCAATAGAGAATGATCATTCCACTCATAGTGATCATTCCAATCATGGCAATAGTGGCAGCACAATTCCCAGCGCGGCTCCCCACCACAGTAACAGTGGCGCTAATCGTGCACCAAAAACTGCCGATGATGTAATCACTAATCTGCAACCCGGAAAGCTTCTCCCTGTTCATATTGTAGATATCAACCTCGCTTCCGTTGCCCCCAATGGGCCAGGGGTAAGTATCACACCATTATTTGGAGGGGCCATGGCAAATGGCGGCCTTTTAGTGAGCGGCACTCAGGATGGAAATACTTTCGTATTTGCCCAAGGGAATGGAGTGAATGGAACCAAATCCACATCAGCAATACTTGTAGACAGCGCAGATCAATTAGCGATTGGTGTTAATGGTATTAACCTAGTTAATAGTGAAGATCTTATCGGCCTGAAAAGTATGCAGCCGGAAGGATTAAAGGAGAGATTTAATTTAGTAAACATGGCATACTGGGCCTATTTTGGCGAAAGTCCTGAACCAACTGGCTCATCATTCTGGGCAAACAAAGCAATTCTTGCTGATAATCAAACTGCCGATGAATTTACTATAAATTTCATCTCAACCCCCACGGGGAAAACAGAAACACAAATGCATTTTGGTGGCGCACTAAACACCGTTCCGATTGCATCAATTGTAGAAACAACGGCTAAAACCCTATGGGGAAGGAATGCAACTAAAGATGAAATAACCGGTTGGCAAACCGCTGTAAATTCTTCCCTTAATCCATCGCTTATCCCACTAAGAATGCTCCAGAGTAGTAATGGCAATGATTTATTTAGAGTTGCATACCTCTCTGCCGCATCAGAATGGACAAATTCCCAATGGGCTACAAGCGCAAACGTAGTTGGAAACTTTGGTTTAGGATTTGAAGGCGAACAGGATAGGTTTGCCGAAATGAGCAATTCCATAGGATCAGCACCGATACTAAACAATTTTCAAGAAGCCCAAAACCTTTTTAATCGGGTTTCGCCAGAATGGCTACAGCTCATTAGCGGAACGGAGGTTTCCAAAAGTGGCTTCTTCTAACAACACCACTGAATCGCTAGAAAAAATTCCTCAAATGTGCAGTGGCGTTGGTCTTAATCTTTGCCACGAAAACGCTAATGAACTCTGGGAGCAGCGGCCGCCATTGGATTTCTTGCAGGTACATCCTGAGCATCTAATCCAAGAACCAGGTGGTCCATATCACGAAAAATTAATTGATCTTATTAGCCACTATCAAGTTACATTCCATGGCTTTGGTCTTTCCCTAGGTTCAGTTGCCCCCCTTGATAAATCATATTTAGAACTTGTTAAAGAACTTCTAGCGAATCATCCCAAAGCATTCTTTTCAGATCATCTTTCCTGGAGTTCATTATCGCATCATCATTTTCATGATTTGCTGCCCATTATATTCACAGAAGAGTCGCTGGAATATCTAGTTGAACGTGTATTACTTGTTCAGGAAACGATCGGTGCTCCGCTACATTTAGAAAATATTAGCAATTATATGCGTTTCAAAAATTCCACATTCGATGAGATCAGCTTTCTAAATCAACTCACAGAACGAACCGGTGCTTTTGTTCTCCTTGATATCAACAATCTCTGGGCTAACTCCAAGAACTTTGCCGAGGATCCTGCAGCTTCACTCCTCAGGGTGCGAGCAAATAGCGTGCGCAGCTACCACTTAGCTGGCTGCTCCCGTGAAAAACATAAGGCTGGAGATGTATGGATTGATTATCACGCAGAAGCTGTGCACCCAGAAGTATGGGATTTATACAATCTGGCAGTTCAAACATTTGGACCATGGCCAACCCTATTAGAATGGGAGAATGATGTGCCCCCTCTAAAAATCACCCTAAAAGAAGTTGAAAAAGTTTCATCCAATCTTCAAAAATTTCTAAACTAAACCCATGAAGTCTAAAGAACTGCTTCATCTACAGCAACAATTCCTCAAAGCTTTACACGGTAGTGATAAATCCTGGCTTCTAAATAATATAGTGCCAGCTAACGGCTTTGCCAACTCTGCAGAAGTACTAGATATTTATCTTTCACGGGCCCAATCACGCACTTTAGCTCCTCTGCATAACATCTTTAAAACATTACGTTGGTTGCTTGGTGAAGATACATTTAATCATTTGTTATCACATTTTTACGCAGAATCACCTGGTGAACCACTAGACCCACAAGCCTTAGCCGCTGAGTTTGCGGGGCTTCTTTTCACACTTGAGTTATCAAAAAATAATAATCTAAAAGAAGAGTTATTTAACGCCGTGCTTCAGCCAGCAGGGGCCACTTTTAACCCTCTACATATAATTATTGCTTCCGCACTTCTTGATTGGGAATGTTCAAGGGCACTACTGGCGCCAAGGCGGCGCCTCCTGTGCCAAGAAGAACTACAAAGGCTACTCTTGCATCGCTCACACCTATGGGCTCGCCCACGCTTGGAACGGGGCACAGTAATTTGCAGCTCCCTGATAAATCTAGTAGCCCTAAGAGAAGTAACTAAACAAAAAGCACCAAGACAAGCAGTTAAAATATTAGACAAGCCGCAAAAATATATTATTTTTGCCAACTCCAGTCAAAATGTATGCGTAGAAAGCATTAGCGATACAACAGCGCAATTGCTGCAAAATTGTGATGGCACACACACTATTGCATCACTTCTACAGGAGGGCTTTACTCACGGCCTCAAACACTCTGAAACAATCTCACTTATCAGCCACTTAGTTAATCAAGATATCATCGTAGACTTTCAAAGCTAAGTATTAAAAACGCCAAACAAAAAATCCATGGAAACAATGCAGCATCATGAAACAACCAATGTTTACTGCATTGGCCACAACCATATTTCTTTAACAGGTTCAATCCAAACCAAAGTTCTGAACGAAGACGAAGATCATCTGCCTCTTTTAGCTAGTAAATCAACAACAGCTTTAACAGGACCGAATTCACCAATAAAAATTAATCAGCAAAATCGCCAAGTAGATTGGGAAGCTGAACTAGTGCTTAAGTTAGGTAAAAGTGCGTTTAACTTAGTTGATACATTAGCAGCTAGGGAAGTAATCCAAAGCTGGGGTGTTGGTAATGACATATCAGATCGATGGTGGCAGGGAAACGGAGGAGGCCAATGGATTAAAGGCAAATCATTCCCAGGCTTTGCTCCGCACAACATAGATTTCAAAAGCCTAAGCCCAGATTTCAACCTAGATCGCCAAATTAAGTGCTGGGTAAATGATGAATTAATGCAAGATAGTTCCTTAAATGAGTACATATTCCCACCAGATTGGCTAGTGTGGCATCTTAGTCAAAGCATGATGCTAAAACCTGGTGATTTAATTTTTTGCGGAACATTCCCCGGCTGTGGATTTCATCAAAAACCTGAAAGATTTCTTAAACCTGGTGATTCACTACGCACCTCAATTGAAGGCCTAGGTGAACTTAATAATCAAATAGTTTGATTAAATCAACAATTAGAAAAGGCTATAGATTGGCCCTGCTGAATAGTATCTCCTTCTTTAACCAGCCAATCAATAGCAGCTCCCTTTTGGAACAACAAAACCACATCAGAGCCACCAAAACTAAAAAATCCCAGTTCGCTTCCTTTACTTAAGATAGAATTATTCAATGCAGAAAATGAAACTGATGAAACAATTCCCATGCCAATTGGAATGATTGCCACAAGCCCTATAGTTGATTCAATAACAGCCAAACCGCGCTCTTGCTTAAATTGATAACCAATGGCGCCACGAAGAACACTTAAATTACCTTTGGGATCTAGATGAACATCCATTGTTACTTTACCAGTTATATTGCGAAGTTCAATTAATTTACCTGCAACAGGTGTATGAAAACGATGATAATTGGTAGGAGCTAAGAAACTATGGCAATACCATCCATTTGTGAATTCATTTGCGTGGGGACTATCTTCAAGCAGATCACTGATATACCAATTAAGACCCTTTGCTTTAACACTTGATTCTGGAGAAATTTGATGACAACCACAAAATGAACTATCAGCAGCCGATACAATGATTTTGTTATTACTTGGTTCATCTATAGGCCGCGCACCACTCTTAATCTGTCTTGCAAAAAACTGATTATATGTTTTCCAACCGCTAGCAGGAACTACATACTCATCAATCTTAAAATATTTATCATCATAAAACATTTGAAGTTGATCAATAGACTCAGGAGAATCCATCCATGAGCCAATACTTTCAACATAATAACGAACCCAATCCATAAAGCCAATATGCTTACCAAGGTAATTATTATCAGCACAAGCTATCACATAATAAAATTCAAGATTCATCGGCAGCCATGTTTGTGGATTTGGAATTGTTGTTTGCATCCTATGAATAAGATAGCAGTAGCTATCTAAAAGTGGCTCTTCAAAACGAGCAGACAATTTAAGTGCGTTTACTAAATTAGAATTAAGCTCTATATCATCCTCAAGCAATAGTAACAATCTAGCGACAACGGGATGCCATGGATTTATTTGCTCTGCGGGATTGATTGCCATTGAAATCAGGAGGGAATGTTCTGAAAGAATTCTAACTTCTTCTGAGTGATGGTATTAGATGTTTTCTCCAAAAACCAACAATAAAACTTAAAGCAATGGGCAGGGGAAGCAGCAAGAGCCATAGAGACATATTAAATGGACTGTTGGGCGAAATGATTGGCCATGTATGGCTTAAATATGTAATGAGCTCAAAAATAGCAGGACCAATCGCAAGACAAACTGTCATTAACGCCATAGTAAGAATATTGCCAAACTGACGGCCAGATGCCGTTTGCCATTGGCTGATTAGTTGGCCAGGAGTGAAAGCCTCAGGGATACTTAATAGGGCAATAAAAACCAAGGCAAATGGAAGCCAGTACAAATCACGAATACCTATAATAAAACCAAGAAGAACAGCTGGAGAAATCACGAAAATCCCAAAAGATATCATTGGCTTTAAGAGCTTTAGCAAAGGGATTGCCAGGAATCCCCAAACTACAAACGGCAGAGTAAAACAAAGGCTTATCATTTGCAAACTTTTAAAATTACTAATAATTGAAGAAAGCCACACCAGTACGAATGCGTAAATAGAACGTGTTAGAATAATAACAGCGGCATCGCCAATAACTATTAAAAAATCTTTTTTGGGTATTAATAAACTTTGCCTACTAGGGGGGCATATACGCTCCCGTGGTGGAATCCATAGTCCTGAAAGTATTGATAAAACCGCGGATAAGACAGCAAGAAATAAGAATAATAATGACGCGTTACCATTCCCAAACCACAGAATTGCAATCCCAATAAATGGAACAACTGCAAGCCCAGCCGCAACTAAATTAAGCATCATCGTAAATTGCTTTACTCTCTCGCTTGGATTTAATTCAGCAACTGCAAGGCTAAATTGGCCAATTGGTATTGTTAAACCAAATGCAACTCCAATCAGGCAGCGAAGAAAAAGGGGATGCCATTGGAGATTCGTAAGATAGAGCAACATATTAAGAAATGCCAATACCGCAAATCCAATTTGGCCAATCTGTTGGTTGCGTTTATTGCGTAGCAACAGCAATGAGCCAATCAAAAATGGCAATGATATTAAAGTAACATTATTCAAAAAAAATTGATAATTCAACGGTGAATTCATCATCGTTGTCATCTCTTGTTGCGCTACTAAAGGAATTACGGCATTTGCTGAAACACCAGTTGTAATAAGAGCGCCAAGCACAGCAAGCCTAGAAACTCCCATGTCATGCAACTGCTTTAAGGCTGCCATCTTGAAGGAGTGCATTCTTGTTGAATCTTTCTTTAATCACATTATACTACCTATAGAGTTTTTCTTAGCCAATGCATGAAAAGTTGAACACAGATGGAATTGATTTGAGTGGGTTCCTGCATTACATGAAAGAACCGGGCACAGCTTCTGACAATGCATCTATCAGTAAAGTTTTCACGCAACTAGGTGTTAATGACATGATGCTAGAATACGTTATGAACATTATTCCTGTTGCTAACTTTATACGTTCTCGTTATCAAGCAACGCCCATTGATCTTAATACGCTTTTAGCGTTACCCTCAGATAGTTTTGGCCATCAATGGGCAACGTTCATGCAAGCAAATCACTTAAATCCGCATTTCTTTCAAAATTTACAAGAGCATGATGATCGATCATATTTGATAAATCGCCTCCATGATACCCATGATATGTGGCATATCATTCTTGATTTTGACACCAGTGAGGCTGGTGAAGCAGGAATGAATGCATTTACCTATGCTCAATCTGGCTCACCAACAACATGCATGTTGATGGCCGCAAAGTTAGTAAGGGCCATTGGTGGTTCAGATGAAAGCAGATGCCAGATGATGCATAATATTTGCAGGGGTTACCAACTGGGTATGACAGCTCAGCCTTTTCTTGCTATTGCCTGGGAGGAGAATTGGACAACCAAACTAAGTGATCTTCGAGAGTTAGCCGGAATTAAACCTTGATAAAAACGATTGCTCTTACCAGATGCTTGCAGAAAACTCCACTCCTGGTGCAAGTATTGGTGACAGATCACCAGTGCCACCGGGGTTTATTATTAACTGAACAAACGGTTTAATATTAATTTTAGAACTGATCCTAATCCTATGGTTGAACTCAATAACCGATTCTTGAGTTGTGCCTGGTGTAATATTTTGACTAAAACCTGTTGTTACAGCTGCAATTCCCGTAACATCTCCAGGCCGCCCAGGGATCAGCCCCTGCCTAAGTAGGCCAATTCCTGCATATGATGGAGCTGGATTATTTTCGGTATCCAAACCTATTCTTCCAGCCAGCCATATTCTACTGTTTACGCTACTGGGTATTATACTTTCTAAGGGAAGGATGATTGATCCATAAATTGTTCTATTTTCACCTACAGGAACATTAATAGTTTGATAACTACTTCCATTACCATTCGTATAACTTTTGCTCCAATATCCGCCAATCATAATTCCTGGCATTGGCAGGGCTTCTCCATTATCAGATGAATTAATTGAAGTGGATTTTGATAGTATCTTTTTGCTATTAAATTGCTTCTCCCATTGAACAATAGCAAGCCCACCAGATAAATATGGAATAGGATTTTTTGCAGAATATGAAACCCCAAATTGATTAGTTGGCATAATGCCAAAAGCACCTAATTTAAGGATTCCATACTTTGAGCCCATTGCATTCCCATAACCGAGCATTACCCCAGTAGCTGCCAATGGTGCAATTGGAACCCCCAAAACCTCATCATTAAACGTATCATTAATTGCAGAATTAACGTAGTTATTAAAAATATTGCTATCCATAAATTCTGGATTAAGTGTAAATATGCCTGCCTTAAACAATAGATTTCCCTCACCTGGCTCTCTAGTTATTGAGGCTTCGGTAAGCCACTGACCTGATGATGTCATGGTTTGCAAGGGATAAGCAGCTCCAATTTGTTGGTAATAATTTCCATCACCTCTTACAATTGCTAATCTTGTTGCAATTCTCCAATGATCAAGCTCTGTCCATACTGCTTTGTTTTTATTGATTCCTCTGCCAAGCTTGAATTGGAGCCACAACCCTTGCAGTATCGAACCTGAGTTTTCGAATCCTCCCACTGGGTTGAAAATTGGCTGTGATCGATAGTATATATCTGTTGATATATCTATTCGATCTAGGTCTTCTTGTGCAAGTAATTTGCCAGTATTCAAGGTCGCGAAAAACAGTGCACCAATCGCAACATTACGGAACAATATGACATAAACAGTTATCAATGAGCTAAGCATGCAGTGAGCTCAAATAAAAAATATATTAGCTGGGAATTTTATTTTATCAAGTGATCAGAGGTAAGGCCAATAAGGCAAATCCCTATTCATCAAAATAATGTTATAATTATTTTTGCTCAAAAAAGTTATGGCGCCATTCCCTACCCAGACCAGGGGTAGTCAAGTTAAAAGATTCATATCCAACTGATCCTATCCGATGAGCTGGTGAAATGGGAAAAATGCTATTATTGCAATTTTTTCTTATTAATATTGTTTCTGTAAAATTTCCGCACTTACCCCACGGCGCCAGGCGGCCCGTAATTTTGCATTCCGCCAGCAACTGCTCCACACCCCTAAACGTTGCCAGCGTCTACCACTAACCGTTATCGC
>Ga0247838_1005886_pt1 | contig 11957 bp, 11 predicted proteins | sample LaCruzMarch2015__5_FD_189097 | JGI IMG/M metagenome (GOLD analysis project Ga0247838, IMG submission 189097) | Freshwater microbial communities from meromictic Lake La Cruz, Castile-La Mancha, Spain - LaCruzMarch2015_15m | ecosystem: Environmental > Aquatic > Freshwater > Lake | place: Spain... | reverse complement strand
GAAATTCAACGTGCCCGGAGAAACGACCGGTGCGTATTGCTCGAAGTGCAAGACCGACGGCATGGTCGACGTCGTGAGCAAGAGATGCCCGTGTGGAAAACAACCGAAATTCAACGTGCCCGGAGAAACGACCGGTGCGTATTGCTCGAAGTGCAAGACCGACGGCATGGTCGACGTCGTGAACAAGAAATGCCCGTGTGGAAAACGACCGAAATTCAACGTGACCGGAGAAATGGGAGGAGTATGCTGCTCGAAATGCAAGTCAGATGATATGATAAACGTCGTGGCCAAGATATGTCCCGGGTACAATACGGAGTGTCCTGTGAGAACGTATCTGACTAATGGTCATGAGTATTGCATGTCCTGCGATCCAAACGATGCCCGGCGGAAAATGTTCAAGCGTTTCGAGGAGGCGTTCTTCGCTTACGTGAAGTACAAGCTCGACATTCACCAACGAGAGTTCAGAGTGACATTCGATCAAACCGAAACATCCAAGAAATTTGCACGTTTGGACGGCATCGTTCTCGGCGATGGCATAATCGTGTGCCTGGAAGTCGATGAGAACGGTCATCAGGATTATGAGTGCGACGAGCATCGCATGCATCTCGTGACGGCGGAGCTGCTCCAGAAGTATCCGGATCATGTGGTATCATGGGTCCGCGTGAACCCCACCACGGGTGCAAAGAACGAATGGAGTGGCCCTTCTAACAAGAAGCGTGAAAAACGTTTCGAAGATGTTGTGACGATCGTTAAAGATATTCTGAACACTAGAGATACCCGTGTCGTGTATATAGGATTTGAGTAAGGTCGTTTGAAAATCCAGTTTGTTGATACGAATCACATAACATATTGACATGCTAGAGTATAATAATGGTTTATGTTTACAATTTTGTAAAAATGAAGATCTTCGAGCACGCACCCGAGGATAAAATCATCGAATATCTGAAATCATGTGTGCCAGAGGACGAAATATACAACTGCGAGGATGAAGAAGGAAATGGTTGGTTACACTTTTACTCAGGTAAAGAATATTCAAATCTTCAAGATTACATTCTCGAAGCATTCCCAGCCATCGTCCACGCGGAAAATATCCACAATGAGACGGCTATATATTATGCTATCCATAACAACAATCTGGAACTGGTGAAGAAGATTGTTGCGGTTGACGAATCCGTCCTCACTCAACTAGATATAAACGAACGGTCGCCACTGTTCGTATCGTTCGTGTCGAGGTGGTGTTCTGTTAAGATATGCGAGTTTTTGTGGAATCTCGCACCACTCGACGGAGACTTCCTATGGCATTATAAAAACGCGATAGAAACTAATTTCGAGAAGAGCAAGTTCATTATTGACAACACACCGGGGGTGTTTAATATGACGTTTGATAAGGGGGAGAACATCCTCCACAAAACCATATACGTCCGGTCCATACACACGAAGAGGCTCATCAAATACATATACGAGAAATCAGGTACAATGCTGTTTTCCGCCACCGACTCGCTAGGAATGAATGCCATGCACCACTCATACACGGACTTGGTGAAACTAATCTACGAATTGTATCCCAACGCAGTGTATAAGCAGGATATGTGGGGAAATACTCCGATGTGTTATTCCCAGAATAACGGAGATGGCGTAAACCCAGATGCGATAGAAATCATGAGAAAACATCCGGAAATCCTCGAAATTCAAAACAACAATGGCCAAACAATTTTCATGAAAAATAGGCTATGTCCTCCCGAATTGTTCAGGATAAATCCAAAAAATTTCGCTATCAGAGATAAGTATGGCAATAACGCATTGCATCACATATGCTCTCAGAAGAGAGTGGATTGGTGGAAGATGATCGATGAAGTATTGCAGGTGTACCCGGACCTGTTATTCCAAAAAAACACCGATAAGAAAACTACTCTTGATATTGGAATCAGCAATTCGGGATATTCTTCACAGCAACGATCGAAGGAACGGTTCATCGCAGTGTGTTTGAAATATTCGGAATTGTCGGATAAATATTGGATATTCGACAAAATCAGCTTTGACCTCATACATTCAATGGGTCACATCATCGATCGTTCGAGGAACGAAGCGGCCAAAGCGATGATTTTTCTACCCCAGAAAGATAAAGAAATTATTCAAAATCTCGTCATAGGCATGAACCATATTATTGAGCCAGAAGTCATGACGAACATCATAAAAAAGATGTATAGTTGAACAGGCACTGAACGGTACACGGAAGACTGCGTATGATAGGACATGAAAGAAAATATGACCAAGGACTTACATACGGTTTGTCGATACGAAGATAAATAAATAATATATGATTATATTAAATGAAGACCCGCTATATCGTTGGCCTCGTAGCATTGGCTGTAGCCATTACGATCGGCGTAGCATTTGTTATTTATAGAAACTGGGGCGCAATCCAAGGCCTATACACAAAGAGCAAGGCCGTCGTCAAAGATAAGTTTGCCAAGATAGTCCCCAGACCGGTGAAGAAAGTCACTCCCGTAGAAATACTCTCGAAAGTAGAAGAAGACCCCGTGCTGGCAGAAGATGTCGTAAATATACGCCAGGCGGACATTGCGGTGAATAAAAACATTGTAGATACCGTGCAGAAAACAGAGCAAGTTGTAAAACAAGAAGCAACGATAAAAAAGTCTCAAGGAACGCCACTCGCGTCAACAATAACGTGGGCGACAAAATACCGCAAGATTGCAGATGAAAAAGAAGCTTCTAAAAAATATAACGAAATTCTCAAGAAGATCGAGATAGAAAAGGCGAAAGGCGCCGTCATATTGTCTGCTATTCGCGCAGAGCAACAAAAAACTGATAAACTGAAACTCATGGATTCCCTTGACATGGAACTCGATTACGGGAGCAACGTAGCAGCCCAAACCCCCATCCGTATATCCAAAAGAGGCGCGGAGTTATTTGTTAAACAGAACATCACGAGCGTTTAATTTTTTTATTTTATTAATATAACGTAACGTAATGAGCATTATTGACCAAGCGTCAAGCTTTGTCATGAAACACAAGATGCCTATCGCGATCGCCATTGCTGCAATCGCCGCCATTGTCATATCATTTGTTTTGAAAAAGAAAGAGAAATATTACGATTATGAGTCAACTCCCATAAGAATTCCAAAACCTCCTGTGTGGGTTCAAGGGGACCCTGAGAAATCCCCAGTACTAGCCCGTCGCTTAGCCGGTGAGAGAAATGCGTCTATTGTTCAGGGTGCGAATCTGAAAAAGGAAAAGTATGATTTTGTTCTGTACGGAGACAGTATCACCATGATTGCCGCGGATAAGCACATGGACGTATGGAACAAGTACTTTGGGCAAAAAGGCATGAAATCCGCCCCTCTTGGGATCGGAGGAGATACCGTTCAAAAATTGTCGTGGAGAATAGCTCTCGGAAAGGAAAGATTCGCCATACCCCCCAAGGTCGTTGGCCTGCTCATAGGGATTAACAACCAAGGGGTGGACAATACCGACCCAGCCGCAAAGCTCTATCAATTCTTACTCCCATACCTAAAAGCGGTGTACCCGACTACTAAGTTCCTCCTGATAGGTCTGTTGCCGAACAACCTGGGCGCAGTCAGGAACAAAAACCGCGTCCAAGCCAACGCAAATTACAAACTGCTAGCAAAGAAATTTGGAATGCAGTACGTAGACATTTCCAAGGGCCTTGTTCCGTCCGATAAAACCCAGTTCTTTGACGGCACCCACCCCACAGGGGCAGGATACGAAATTTTATACAGCAACCTCCAGCCTTATGTGATGGCTGCCCTGAAGAATTCCAAGTGATCCGTACCATAGTATATTTTGTCAGAATGAATTACACATGCTGACAAAATAACTTAATAATAATATGTGTATTATTAATAAATGGGGGCATTAACGCAACTCGTGGCGTATGGAGCACCCGATGTGTTCCTCACAGGAGACCCACAAAGATCCCTTTGGAAAAGAAATTCCGTGAGAAGAACAAACTTTGCAATAGAGTCAATAGAAACCACATTCGACCTTCGGTATGGCGCTCCCTCGATCGTGACGATAAAGAGAGCCGGAGACCTCGTGAAGAACTGTGTGCTCGAAATTTCGATGAAACGCTCGTCAACGGAATCTTTCTATCCCGCCGAACAGTTCATAAAAAGCGTGACGGTCATGATTGGAGGCCAGGAGATAGAAATCATCCCAGATTTCCCCAATTGGTCACGCGTGCATGATGAACTTTTCAATACCACGGAAATCAGAGCGGCGAACTACAGGATGCAGAATTTCAGAGACGACGACCCCCCTGGCGCCATTCGTACATTCTATGTAGACCTCCCATTGTTCTTCACCAAATATCTGTCGACCGCGCTCCCGATGATTGCATTGCAGTATCACGAGATCCAGCTGAAGTTTTTTTTCAACGAGCCTTATAACATCCCCGGTATTGATTCCGTGTATATACCACAAGTCAGATTCTACGCGGATTACGTTTTCCTAGACAAATTAGAGCGCGAGTATTTCGTATCCAAACCACACGAGTATATCGTAGAACAACTCCAAACATTCACCGTTCCGTCTAAAATATCGGATTCTATAACGACCGGGATATATGACCTTCCTTTCAATCTGCCAACTAGATACATCATATGGTTTTACAAATCTAATTTACATGGCCAATACACGACCAGCAACTTCCAATTCGAAACAAACGAGGCTTTTGCCCCGATGTATAGCGCGGTCCTGAGATGCAATGGCGTCGACCGGTTCACGGAACGCCCCGGGGGGTATTTCAATCTCATACAACCTACACAGGCCGTCGGACAAGCCCCCTCCGCAGGAATCTACATGTATTCATTTGGAGTACAAGCCGATGAACAGGACTCCGCAGGGACTCTGAACTTCAGCCGGTTGGACATGGTGACGTTGAGCATAACGAACAAAGCGGCCACTGCGGCAAGTATAACAGATATCTTAGACACATCTACAACTCTCGAGACTGGGATTACCAAATTTAGCGATATCACGGTGTTCGCCCGCAATTTCAACGTTCTTCGCGTGCTCTCAGGATGCGGAGGTTTGCTTTTTGCTAACTAGTTTACATAAAACCATACATTTCCATTCTTATCTGGTATTTTGTTGTCTGTGGGTGATTTAGCACTACGTTCTATGTAATATCTTGATACGCCAGATGATGAACGAGAGGCGTCGACTCCAGATGGATATACATACTTTATTCCGTCTATAATTGTGAATACTGCTTTTGAAGCACCGCCTCGTATTTGTAAAGTATCTCTTGGTTTCTGAGAATTTCGCATATCGCAATCCTCATATTCCCAACGAAGATTTCCTGTAAACCACAGTCTGTGATGAGCGTTATGACAAATGCTAGAACTTGCTAAACCTGTCAAACGTGCCGCATCCGAAATCGAGTCGTATCTTGCCACGAAGTTGTCGTTCTTATCATACGAAACAACTGGAAATTTGGCAGGCAAAATGTTGAGATTCCAAGGCGTATCGTCTGTTTGAAGTTTCACCACGAAACGTTTTTCACCAATAGAATTATATACTTGTTTGATAGTAGATTTTGGTCTCAAAATATTCCAAATAGAATCTTTGCTTATGTCAAGATTTTTAGAAGCAAGTTGTATGCTATCAAATTTGAATTCTTCTTTGGTATCTATATCCTTTACTACGATTCCTCGTAATTTAGGAGAGATATTTAAATCCCATTGTTGTATGTTGGATTTATATTGTGCTACGAAACGAGACGAGTAATCGAGATTATATATCCGTTTTATTCTTCCACACAAATTGTGAGTCAATCTTGCCTCATGAACACCCAACCATAGTGCTGCAGCACCAATCCAATCAAATTCAATTTCTTCCTCCGTGTCAATATTTTTCAACACAATCGCCTTCGCATGATAATTGTCCGGACCACAACCGACGTATTCGCCGCCAGGGGTCGAGTTCAAACCATTGTGAAACGAATCAAATGTTTCTATCCAATCTATTTCTCTATCGTATGATTCCTCCTTTGTGAGTTTATCTTCTAATGTAATTATAATCAAATTATCCCAACCATGTTTTCGTAGACAATTATATAATTTCTTACTCTTTTTGAAATTATAGTTTGTTGCTTCTCTATGTTTCTTCATTCTTTTATCTATATTTTTAGTTCTACCTATATATATTTTGAAATTGGGCGTAATAATTCCATACACGACACATACTCTGTCAGCGAACATTTATATAGTTTACATACGACATCACAAAATATATATCTTGATTTGTCAATATGACATATCTTGTATCGACAAACTTGTTGTTCGCAAATTGATTTAATCTTCTTTACATGTTTGAATGCACAACTTATATGAAGAAGTCAAATATCCACGAGATACGCAGAATTCCTTCTTCACAGTGGTCTTCCTCAGAGCAGTCGGAGTTCCAAGATGTGAAATATCACTCAGGAGATTTACGACCATGGTGAACATCTTAGAGATATAAGCAGTGTCTCTAGAACCAAAAATCACAATATTACCGGTCCCGAATATAAATGCAGTGGAGACTTTCTTAGAACCACCAAACAATAACAACTTGACAGCGGGGTGACGTTCTGGGTCAAAGAATGCCTCGAGGCCGGCTCGCTGGGCATGCAAATATACAGCCTTGGGAGGGAATGACAACGGAAAATTATTACTCTGCACAATGGTTCCAGAGTTGATCATGTGAATGGTGAAATCATCAAAAATCATATGAATGTCAACGTGTTCTTCTACAAATTGAGCTATCAAAATCATCATTTGCAGAAAATCAACAAGCGACGAAAATCCGGTGACATGCACTGTCTGGTTATAAAATAGCTTAGCGGACTTTTTATCCAGCATGAAGGAAACCTGGTGCTTAAACTTCCGGACGTCTGGAGGATCTTTGGTTGTGACTGCCCGACGCCTCGGCGGGGGTTTTACACCGAGATACAACCCTTCGTCAGGGGGGCAGGTAGACAATGCCTCTCGAATCCTCTCTATAGGCATCTCAATATCCAACTCGTGCTTGAATTTGCCTGTGATGGTCATCGTGGAGATCGTGAGCGGGGCAAACTGCACGTTTTTCCCAAACGAAGTTTTCGCCGTATGAGACAGACACTCTAGAAATTTATTATTCGTATCAAGCACTTTCTCAAGTACAGCCAAAGATACATACCGATCGAACAAGTCAGGCTCAATACCACAGTGTAACGCAAGTGTTGAAATGCGAGAGGACGACATTTCTAATTTAATACAATAAGGAAAGGGAAAGCATATATGTATCACAGAACGTTGATATATACAATTCCCATATCGACGCTCATAATAATTTAAGCACCCAGGCCGATACTAACCCACTCACTGACAACAATGGTCGCACTACTGATCAAGAAGCTCGTCGCCCACGCAGTCGCCCCCATGCGCGCAACTGAGCACTCAGCGGGATATGACCTAACCAGTGCCGTTGACGCCGTAATTCCACCCAACGGACGCCTCGCGGTATCAACCGGCATCTCCATCGGACTTCCGGAGGGAACATATGGGCGTGTCGCCCCCAGGAGTGGTCTGGCTTTCAAATATGGTATTGACGTACTGGCCGGCGTGATAGATGCGGATTATCGTTCGGAGGTGAAGGTTATTTTGTATAACTCAGGAGATCAACACTTTTTCATCAAGACCGGGGACCGCATCGCACAACTCATAATTGAAAAAATTGAGACTCCCGATGTAGCGGTCGTTCTCGAGATGGACGATACCGTGCGTGGAGCTGGTGGGTTTGGAAGCACTGGTGTTTAAATGTAAAATATACAATCAAAAAATGTAATAAATAAATAATATGCTATCTAAAATCAAAATACCGAGTATACACACATGCCACACAAAAGATGTAAAAACAATTAAACACACTATCAAACCGCGAGTTGTTGCTCCACAGCCAATAGAAAAGAAAGTAAACTTCGATCTTGAATTAACGGAGTTCGAGATACGAGTGGCAATGTCAGCGAGTGTGCTAATGTTTTCCATGGGAATGCTTGCCACGCGACGAGGAGACCCAGGTATGTATCTCCCGCTCATCACATCGGTCATCGGATACTGGACTCCGTCGCCAACAAAAAAGAAAGATTAAGAAACAAAGGTGTCATTTGACCCCGGCATCAAAAATGAACATATAATACCAAACTTTGTATTTACCATTAAATTCAACCAAAGCTCCCAACATGACTTCTTTCGACCTCAAGTTCACTGGAAAGCTTTATGACTATCAAAAGAAAGCGTTATTGTGGATGCTGGAACGTGAGTCATCATCAGACGCCCCTGGTGGCTTCTTGTGCCTAGATTGCGGTCTCGGAAAAACCGTGTTGACAATCGCGACAATTTGCCTTCATGATATGAAGCACACACTCATCGTGGTTCCCAAGAACATTCTTCCTCAGTGGGTTGCAGAGTTTGAGAAGTTCTCGAATATTACGCCATTTGTGTTCTCTGCAAACGATTCAAGCACAGGAAAGATTACTCGCGAGGTCCTTTCTGAACACCGCGTAGTGATCACACCCATCTCGACATTTTCGAGCATGAAGAAAGATGATGAGTCGGAGCTGCTGTCATTTGAATTTGACCGGATCGTCGTGGATGAATGCCACATGATCAGAAACAACAAAACGAAGAGCTACAAACTCATCAAACAAATTCAGAGCAGTACAAAATGGGGGCTGAGTGGAACGCCGATCAATAAGAGCCAGAATGATTTCAAGACACTACTGGAATTTATGTCCATCTTTCAGGTGACACTCTCACAGGCGGCAAGGACATATCTTTACAGAGTCGTCAAGGAAGACGTCAGTAGTATCAAGATCCCGGAGCTGTCGATTGAAGATATCCGGTCAGATTTCGAAACAGAGGACGAGAAGGAGATTTACAACGAACTTGTGGAAAACGGCAAGCTCCTGCTCAAAGCATACACAATGTACTCAAATGGCGAGGGTCGCATGAGGATATTGGAGCAGCTGCTCAGGCTCAGACAGGCGGTCACAAATGCGACGATGCTACCCGAAGGAGTTGTGGATACAGTGTTCGACGGTCAGTCTACCAAGTTGAGCATGCTTCGCAGAGATATTACAACGGCTCCGATGGAAAAGACTATCATCTTTGTGCACTGGATCAAGGAAATCGAATCGGTCCGGGAGATGCTCAAGGAGATCGGGCACGAATCTGTGGTTATATCTGGCAAAGTCAAGATGGAGGACAGGGCGGAGGCGATCGAGAGGTTTTCAAATGATGCCAACGTGAATTTCTTTATTATTCAGATAGAAGCGGGTGGAGTCGGACTGAACCTGCAGGCGGCAAGCCGAGTATACATCAATTCACTGGCGTGGAATGCTGTTTCAGAATTGCAAGGAATTGCGAGGTCGCATCGTATTGGACAGAAGAAGGAAGTGACCGTCAAGCGGCTCGTTATCAACAACTCGATCGATGACCACATCATCGCAACGCAGCAAAAGAAGTTGTCAATTGCAGCTGAAATTCTTGGGGACGCAAGGATCGAGAAATCACTCTCATCAAAATCCTCAACATTTAATTCTCTTCTTTCCGTCTTCAAGTAAATACATGGTTCCAGAAAGACTGCGTACGACCGCACATGGTCAATGAGTTTGTGATCATATGAGTGTTTCGTTGAAAAGTTCGCAATCATCTGTTATTATCCCAGACACACCGTATTGTATCAGTTTACGAGCTTCGTCAGGAGAATTCACAGTGAAACTATATATTTCTATACCACGTTCGTTGGCATAATTCACAACATCGCGTGTGATACTGAGGTGATTCAGTACCGCCACCGCACAGCCTATTTTTACACATTCTCGTATCGCTCGTTCTGGTCTAACAATCGATATCAGACCGGTATTTATGCGGTCGTCAAGCTTGCGAACTGTCTTGATTTCGTCCCACTTGAACGATGTCACCAGAGTATTTCCGTACGGAAGGGCAGACTTTTTGATAGAATCCACTACGACACTCGCGGTGTCCGACGATTTGATTTCTATATTGTACGAATACTCATCGCCAAAAGTCTGTAATACTTGATCAAGAGACGGCACTCGTTCGGTACCACCTTTGATATGAAGATTTTGTATGTGTTCCCAAGTGTGTTTCTTTACATCTCCGGTCCCAGTCGTCGTTCTGTCTAATGTACGGTCATGAATAACCACGGGGACATTATCTAAGGTCTTCCGAACATCAAACTCTATAACCTTGGAACGTGCTTTCCTGAATGAGGTCATTGTGTTTTCCGGATACATCGCAGAATAGCCGCGGTGAGCGATCAGCATGTCTTACCTTACCTATCGTATATATAATATTTGCCGGTAGTTCAAACTGTCCGTTTATCTCCCAATGTTATGATTGGATACAAAGGGAGATAAACGGACATAAATCAGGCAACAGCTGCAAGCCCCTACTGGCATTTCAGTAGTTCTAAGTAGTCGTAAAAACATTGAAATTTAAAATACCAGCTACTCGTAATGGATTTTCTTGAGTCATCTCTCCTGGTACAGAAACAGCTGGACATGAAACACAGGGCTAAAAATGGAATATTTTTTACACCAAAACCACTCAGAGACATTATCTTACGGTATATCGACATAGCCCCAAAAAGCGTGCTAGAACCGACGTGTGGTTCGGGGGAATTCTTGGCAGACTGTGAGATGATGTTTCCGGAAGCCAGTCTCGAGGGAGTGGAACTAGACGAGACTCTATCTGGCGTTGCAAAGGGGAATGCCCCGCGGTCTGTTATCCATAACCAGAACTTCTTGACTTTTGACGGAGGGAAGTTTGACCTCATTATAGGAAACCCTCCGTTTGTTCAAATGAAACCCGTGTTCAAAGAGGCGTCGGTGGGAAGATCTAACCTGTATATCGAAATTCTATACAAATGCATTACTCAACACCTGAACGAGAATGGTGTTCTTGCAATGGTACTACCGTCTACCATAATGAATGGTCATTTCTCACAGCCCGTTCGCGATCTTATACTTACCAAGAAGATTATACACTTCGAAACCATTCGCGAACATACATTCAAAGATACAAAGGCTGGAGTAAGCATCCTCGTAATCCAAAATACGCCGGGAGATAACACAAAGTACAGCTTTGGTGGGTTTATTACAGAAGATGCTCAAGAGTTAACCACGATGTCCGAGGGAGTGAAGAAACTGAAGGATGTTGATGTTTTCGTGAAATACGGGATGATGACAAAAACGCTCCAGGATTCATTTTCAAGAGACCCGTCGCATACACCGTTCGTTCTTAAGAAAGACCTTTCCCAGGGGGGAGTGTCTTTTGATAAAGACAGGCTGTTCATTAACAAACAAATCAAAACACACAGTGGAAAATGTATTTTACTACTCAGGAGTAACGGCGTGGTGATGGGGTCGGAATATATCTTGAAAACGTCCATGTTCGAGGCGGAGTCTTTCCTGTTCGACATTTGTCTCGTTGGGATATTTGGCGCCGACGTTGATAAAGTGTACGCATCTCTGTGCGATAGCAGGACGGCATATTATCTCAAAAAAGTATGTGGTTCCGGGCGTCTCACAAAGAACATAATCATGAATCTACCGATTTTCGAGTAATTTTTCTACGAATCGCGACACGAACGTGGGTGGAACGGCGTTTCCTATCTGCCGTATGACACTCGCCGCCGTTCCCTCAAACTCAAAATCGTCGGGAAATCCTTGGATTCGTGAAAGTTCCCTCACGGTATAGCATCTCAAATAGCGTTCCCCGCCTACCCGAGTTGGAACGTATATTTATTATTTTTTTGAACCATGTGATTAATGACCAGACTGAACATTTACATACATGTAAAAATTTTCAAAGAAATGTATTTAGAAAAAAAGAATAAAAAAAAATAAGAATACATCCTTAAAGATA
>Ga0247838_1005875_pt1 | contig 11973 bp, 6 predicted proteins | sample LaCruzMarch2015__5_FD_189097 | JGI IMG/M metagenome (GOLD analysis project Ga0247838, IMG submission 189097) | Freshwater microbial communities from meromictic Lake La Cruz, Castile-La Mancha, Spain - LaCruzMarch2015_15m | ecosystem: Environmental > Aquatic > Freshwater > Lake | place: Spain... | reverse complement strand
AGGACCGGGAACTCGCGGCCATCTATGTCGGGCGCGGGCTTGCGCCGGCCCTGGCACAACAGGTGGCGGAGCAACTCATGGCGCATGACGCACTGGGGGCCCACGCCCGGGACGAACTCGGCATCACCGACACCTTCAGCGCCCGCCCCATCCAGGCCGCCCTGGCGTCCGCCGCCAGCTTCGCGGTCGGCGCGGCCCAGCCGCTCCTGGTCACCGCGCTGGCGCCCGGCGCCTACCTGATCCCCGCGCTGGCCGGTACCTCACTCGTCTTCCTCGCCGTGCTGGGCGCCTTGGCCGCCCGCGCCGGCGGTGCCGGGATGGCGGTCGGCGCCCTGCGCGTCACCTTTTGGGGGGCCCTGGCGATGGCGGTCACGGCCGGGGTCGGCGCGCTCTGGGGGACGGTGGCTTGAAGGGGTCTGCTGGTTGCAACCCCCCTACTTTCGTGAGTACAATATCCAGTTGTGGGCGTTTCTATCCCACACCCCTCCGCACACGACCGCGGATCAACTGGGCATGGAGTAAGGATCATGGGCCAACACGCCCGCGGACGCGGCACTCTTTGCATCGGCCTGCTCTTGCTCACCGTGCAGCCCGGACTGACGGCAAGCACTCCAAACTGGTCTTGCGTGCGCGACAACGTCACCGGTCTGACCTGGGAGGTCAAGACCGACGACGGCGGTTTGCGGGACAAAGACAACACCTACAGTTGGTACAACCCGGACGCGGCCAGCAATGGCGGTGTCGCGGGCACGCAGAATGGCGGCACCTGCAACGGCGGGATCGCGTGCGATACCGCCAGCTATGTCCGGGCCGTCAACGCCCAACGGCTGTGCGGGGCCTCCGATTGGCGCCTGCCCAGCCGCCGGGAGTTGCTCTCCATCGTCAGTAATGATCGAATCAATCCGGCGATCGATCTGGCATATTTCTCGAATACGCCTACCAACATGTCTGTTTGGTCCTCGTCCCCGTATGCCAACACTCCGGAATACGCGTGGCGCTTGGACTTCAAATATGTCTACATCGGCGCTGGTTATAAGTACGACGCCGAGGCCGTCCTTCTCGTGCGCGGCGAAAAGTGATTTTGTCTTTTCATGCCGTCAGGCAAGTGGCACAGCACCGAATATGAAGCGATCTATTTGCGGCCAATCTAAGGGCACTGCGCGTAGCGGATGCTATTGACATTGGCCATCAGGCGCGACCGGTGCGAGACGCGCACCCTTGCGCGCTATCGACTGACGGAGTGACGGCATGATGTATGACACATCGCGACGGCTGGCGGCGGTACTCTTGCTGTCGATGGTCAGTGCCGCTGGAGCGGCCCAAGTCTGCCGCAGTGACATTCAGTCCTCGGCACCGGATAGCCAGTTTACCAACCACGGCAACGGGACAGTGAGCGACGCGGCGACTGGTCTGATGTGGAAGCAGTGCGCCGAGGGGCTGAGCGGGGCCGGGTGCGCGAACGGCATTGTCGGCTACTTCAACTGGCAAGAGGCGTTGCAACTGGCGACAGATGCCAACTTTGCGGGCTACACTGACTGGCGCCTGCCAAACAAGAATGAGTTGGAATCGCTGGTCGAGTTGCGCTGCTATGACCCCGCGATCAACACGAAGTACTTTCCAAATACGCCATCGAATATGGTTTGGTCCTCTTCCCCGTATGCCGGCAGCCCGTACCTCACGTGGTACGTGGCCTTCGGCAATGGCTACGTCGGCTACGACCACTTTAGGGAGTACGCCGCGTTCGTTCGTCTCGTGCGCGGCGGACAGTGATTTGGTCCTTTCTTGCAATTGACCAAAGCCAGACAGGCCCCACCATGCGAACCGCGGCCAAGCCCCGCGGACAGCGAGGACGACCGTTTCTTGATCATACGCGTACCCGCGACGCCGACCGTCATCGTGCGCTGTCAGTGACTGCCGCGGCCCAGCCGCCGCCGATCAACCTGATTGATCTATCCCAAGGCCGCCATCAGGGACCGCCAGGCGCAGAGACCCCCGGCACTGTTGCCGATCCCCATTTCACTTGGAGTTTGCCCATGGCTTCGGTGCCTCGTCCGGTCTCTGCCCCTCTTGCACCTCGTTTTGCGTCACTCCGGCCACTCGCGGTCATGCCTCTTTTATTGCTCGTCCTGATGGCGGCCGGGTGGCCGCCCGCCGCACTGGCCGACGCACAGCCGCGGATGGTGACTGCCGCCGATTACCGGATCGGTGTGGAGGGCCTGCCGACGCCGACCCCCGCCGCGCGGATGGCCGCCGTGACCGCGGCAGAGCCGGGGCCGACGCTGAACCGTGAGCTCGCCTCACTGTATGGCGGGGAGCATGGGGCCAGCATCCCGGCGCGGGGCTATCTCTCGGATGTGGTTTGGAGTGAACAGGCGCTCTCTCCGGCGTCGGCCGCCGCCACCGCGACCCGTATCCTCTATTACAGCTTCAATATCGGCCCATGGCAGCAGCGGCTGGACTCCGAAACCACGGTCCTGACCCGCGCCTTTATGACCCATCCGCTGCTGGTCTTCCTGCAGGACACGGACAAGGAGCGCATCGCCGGGCTGATGGTCAGTTCCAGCCTCTTCGCGCAGGCGGTTACCGAGCACCGGCGCTATGTCCTCGACCCGCTCTGGATCAACAGCGCACTGTTGGACGATCTGGTGGAGGGATTGGGCGAATACGGGATTTCGCAGTTGACGGATGCGCAGAAGGCCGGCGGCACCCAGGCACTCGCCTCCCGCCTGGCGGCCCGTGCGGCCACCGCGGCCTCACCGGCCGCGGCCACCGGGATCGACTTTTTCCACACTGAGCGCAGTTTTGCCGTGTTCAGGGGGATGAGCGTTGCCGGCAGCCGCACGACGGCCCAAAGTGAACAACTGGATTTCACCAGCTATTCCACGTGGACCTATGGCGTACAGGAAGTTGCCAATTTCGAGAATGTCCAGAGCGGATTACCGGGTTTCCTGAAGAACCTTGATCGCCATCTCTTGCAGGTCCCATTGCTCACCCCGGTGACCGGCTGGCTCGACAAGGATCTGGTCAAGAAGACGACGCTCGACCTGTCCAGCATTCCACCGCTGGGCAAGGTGGCCGGGTCCGCGCAAGTCGTCATCTTCCGCAACAATCCCTATCTCACTTTTGATGCACCGATGGTGATGAACCTTGTGACTGCGGCGGCGGTTACGGCGGAAATCGTGGGCACGGGAGCCGCCCTGTTCAATCCCGCGCTCATCCCGAAAATGACGGAGGGAACCAAGAAATTCATTAGTAATGCGAAGTACTATCTTGAGTTCATTCCCCTTGTCGTTTCCGTTGCAGAGGCTGCTCAACAGCTGCTTTGTTCTTCTGACTCAAAGGAAGTTCTGTGTGGTGAATATTTGAGCAAGGTCAGCAAGACGCTTGAATTAGCGAAAACTGTCATGGCGACCTTCAATACCTCTTTCAAGTCCGTGGCGGACGCTGCGAAGGCCGGCGAGGCCAAGAAACCCTTCGATCAGGACACATTCTGCGGGGCAGCTGTACTGCAGGGGCGTTTTATCGGCAATGTCAGAAAGACACCGCTGGACAAAAACGAAAATCGTACCCAGCTTGCCGTTTGCGCATTCAATGAGATGGTAACCAAGCCGTTGGTCAGCAGCATCGAACATGATCGCCCCACGACTTATAACAAAATCAAGGATGTCGCGCCCATCAAGTTGACCGCAGACTTTTTTCGGCGGGCAGGATGGAAAATCAATGTCGAGGGTGTCCCTGCAGATATCAGACTGGAATCACTGGTCGCGCAGCTCATAAGCAAAAATAACATCAAGGGCTGGCTGACCGGGGTGTCCGGGGTGTTGGATGTCGGTAACGATGTCTTGGAGTTTTGTCAGTCGGTCAAGGAGGGAAAGGTGCGGATGGGGCCATTGTTCGCGCAACTGCAGGATGCCCTGCTCGATTACCTTTATGATAATGGTAATGAGGTCGTCGCCACGATGCTGCTCGATGTGTTCAAGGCGCTGACCCCCGCGAAGTTTGTGCAACTGGCCGACGCCTTTGGGAACAAAGGTACGGCACTGGCCTGGGACTATATCACCGATCCCGCCCTGGTCAAACTGCAGATGACGCGCAGCACCAAGGATACCCTGGACATTGCCTTACCGATACCGGAAATGGTGGCAGTGCGCTATCTGACAGTGCCGCTGTTTAATCCCAAGATAATCAGCCATACGTTAACTGGCTCTCAAGTGCGGGCGAGGGATAACAGCTTGCTCTATCCCCTGGCACTGGACGGCGGCTCCAACAACCTGCTGGTGTTGCCGGGGTTCATCGCCAGCGTCGAGAATCAGAGTGCGTTTCGGACGGTGGACAAAGGTACCATCCAACAACTGCTGAAAGATGGCAGCGTCGAGTTGGTCTGGAATGTCAAGAAATTCAAGAGTTCCGCGGAGGCGATCGATGTTCCCTTGAGCGCACGCAACAACCAAGATTTCAATTACCTTAAGACGACGGTGAAGGACAGCATTTTCCCGTGGTGGGATTCAATTGTCGGCATTGACGAGGACGACACGATCAACCAAAGGATTTTCGGAACATCCATCGGTGATTATGAGGCGGTTGATTTCACCGAGATCTATCGCCAACAGCTCGGGGATAAGCAACCCTATCCGCTCATACACAAGACTTCCGGCATCTATTCGGATTATACGCACCTCGATTTCACCAGCGTCATCAGCGGTAACCCGAAAAGGCGAGAGCGGAGGAAGCTGTTTTCCAGCACCTTCAGTGTCTATGTCTTGAACGATCTGGACATCTGGGATACCAGACTGGTCGGGACCTCAGCCCTCTACCGTGAGCGGAAGGCCGGTCAGTTGACGGGGGCGGGTGAGGTACAACTGAATTTCAGTTCCGCCGGTTGGGACAAGGTCGGGACCAATGGCCTGTGGGCGGTCTGGCGCACCATGGAGAACGGCAGCCTGGTCTGGTCCGAGCCGGTGGCGCTCGGCAGCATCCGCGGGGGTGAGACCAGGGTCCTGGCCTTCCCGGCGGGGCTCGATGTCGATGCCGCGTACGTGCTGATTTTTGACGATATCGTGAATGGCTATTTTGCCCGCACCAAGGTCAGCCGGGCGGTTGTATTCGATGAATTCGATAGAATTCGGGCGCAACGCCAGTATCCGGTCATCCGCCTTGCACTGACGTCGCTGCCCGAGACACAGGTGGCGCTGCTGCCCCCCAAGGATACCGACGGGGATGGCGTGCCCGATACTCTGGACGCCTTCAAGAGCGATCCCAAATGGGCCTACGATACGGATAAGGACGGGATGCCGGATGAATGGGAGACCCGGTATGGACTCAATCTCTATGATCCCAAGGACGCCGGGCAGGACAAGGATGGCGACAAGGTCAGCAATCTTGCCGAGTTCAAGGCCAATACCAACCCCGCCAGAGAGACGCCGAAGCCGACCGCGACGCCCGGTAGCGGCAAGGTGACCTTGACCTGGAGTAAGCCCGCGTGGGCCGTGGCGCAAGGTGTCTGCGTGGCCCCGCAGGCCATCACGGACCCGTACAACTGTTTCACGGCGGCGCAGAATTCGCTCTGGCTGCCCGACCAAAGCAGCCCGGCCGTGGTCCCGGACCTCACCAACGGCAAGACCTATTACTTTATCGTGCAGGCGGAGGCCGCAAACGGTGACCTGAGCAACAGCGCTCAAATCACCGCCACCCCGATCGGCCCCGTCATCACCAGCATCGGCCCGCTGACCGGTACGGCCGGTCAAACGGTCAGCATCAGCGTCGCCGGCGGCAACCTGCCATCGACCATTGTGGCGAATATTGCCGCGCAATTGACGGGCTGTACCACGAGCAGCGCCGCGGCGAAGACCGCGACCTTCCGCTGCCCCTTGAGCATCGCCGGTAGTCATGCCCTGGGCATCAAGACCAAGACCGCGGCGAACGGCGGCGTGGTCATCGGCGGCGGCAGCGCTACGTTTAAAGTCCTCCCTAAGCCTGGGGCGACCGGCAGACTCAACGATACCGGGATCACCGCCTGCAGTAACGAGGGCCAAAACGGCCTGCCGTGCCCGCTAGCGACCCATCCGGGGCAGGACGGCGATTCCGGTCGCGATGCCACGGCGAACGACGACCGTGACGGACACGCCGGTTTCAGCTTCACCAAGCTCGACGCGAACGGCAAGCCGCTGTAGGGCCGCCCCCATCCCGCCTGAGGATCAGCGCCGCACCGGGGTGCGGCGCTGACCCTCAGGCGTCCTCGTCCAGTTCCCGGCTGAACCCCTTGGGCGGCGGGGTCCAGCCCCGCTCGGTGCGGTCGTGCAGGTCCCGGCGGTCGGCGTTCAGGGCGTCCTGCAGGGAGCCGACATAGGCGCGGATGTGCGCCTGCAGGGCCAGATTGCGCGCGATGTCCGGGTCCTGGTCCCACAGGTCGTACATGCCGTCCAGGCCCTCGGACTGATGGCGGCGGAAGGCCCGGGTCATCCGCTCCACCTTGTAGGGGTGGAACCCCAGTCGCCGCAGGGCCGCGGCGCCCAGGCTGAGCGAGCCATGGTAGACCTCCCGCAGGGCCAGGTCGGCCCCCGCCTTCTTGAGCAGATACATGTGCCCGACGTCATAGGCACGGGCCAGGATGCGGACCTGCGGATAGGTCCGCCGGACATACTCGACCATCTCCACCGCCCGGTCCCGGTCGTCGATGGCGACGATGAAGAGGCGCGCCTGCGCGATCCCGGCCGCGTGCAGCAGGTCCGGGCGGGAGGCGTCCCCGTAATAGCTCTTGATGTCGAGCTTGCGCAGCAGGTCGATCTGCTCGGCCCGGTGGTCCAGCACCACGGTGCGCACCCCGGCGGCCACCAGCAGGCTGTTGACGACCTGGCCGAAGCGGCCGATCCCGGCGATCACCACCGCCCCCTGCTCATCGATGGTGTCCGGCGCCTGCCCCGCGCCGTCGCCGTTGGGCAGCCGCGGGGCGATCAGGCGCTCATAGAAGATGAAGAGCGCCGGGGTCAGGAGCATGGACAGCGCCACCACCAGCGACAGGGTCCGCGCGAGCGCCGTCGGGATCACGGCGTTCTGCACACAGAAGGCCAGGAGCACGAAGCCGAACTCACCGGCCTGCGCCAGGCTCAGGGCCACCAGCCAGCGGTCCCCCGTCGGCAACCGGAACAGCCGCCCCAGCCCCAGCAGCACCGCCGCCTTGAGCCCCATGACCCCGAACGTCAGGCCGAGCACGGTGGCATAGTCGGCGAACAGGATGCCGAAATCGATCCCGGCCCCGACCGTGATGAAGAAGATCCCCAACAGCAGGCCCTTGAAGGGCTCGATGGCCGATTGCAGCTCGTGGCGGAACTCGCTGTTGGCCAACACCACCCCGGCCAGGAAGGCGCCGAGCGCCGGCGAGAGACCCACCAGCGTCATCAGGAGCGCGGTACCGATGACCAGCAGCAGGGCGCTGGCGGTGAAGACCTCGCGCAGCCGCGAGTCGGCGATGAAACGGAACAGGGGCCGCGACAGGTAGTGACCGCCGAGCACCACGGCCGCGATCGCCCCCAGCACCACCAGGGCATAGCCCCAGTCCGGCAGGCCGGCCACCAGCGTGGCGGTACCGTGGGCGGCCGGCGCCGCCCCCGCGGCCGCGTGGCCGGCGGCGTCCCGCCAGCCGCCCGGCCGGGCCAGCAGCGGGATCAGGGCCAGTACGGCGATGACCGCGATATCCTGGAACAGCAGGACGGCAAAGCACGCGCGCCCCCCTGCGGTCTTGGTCAGGCCCTTTTCGCTCAGGGTCTGGAGGACGATGGCGGTGGACGACATGGCGAAGACGAGCCCAATGGCCAGCGCCAGGCCCCAGTAGCGCCCCAGCGCCACGGCGCCCGCGGCGATCAGGAGCGCGGTCAGGCCGACCTGGAGACCGCCGAGCCCCAGCAAGCGCAGCCGCATCTCCCACAGGCGTTGGGGCTCCAGCTCCAGGCCCACCAGAAACAGCATCATCACCACCCCGAACTCGGCGACCTGCTGCACGTCCTGGGTCTCCCGACCCACCAGACCCAGGCCCAGCCCGGGACCGATCAGGATGCCGGCGATCAGATAGCCCAGCACCGAGCCCAGCCCCAGCCGGTTGGCCACCGGGACCGCCAGCACCGCGGCGGCGAGATAGACGAAGGCGATGAACCAGATACCGTCCATGCTCAGGCACCCCGCAGCAGTGTCGCCAGGTCCGCGTTGAGCGTGGTCCGGGAGCGCGCCGCGGCCAGGTCGAGCCGATCCTCGCGCAGGGCGACGAGCACCCGCACCCAGTCGGCCACATGGCCCGGCATCCGCCCCTCATCCACCGCGGTGCGGGCGCCGAAGAGTGCAAAGGGCGGCAGGTAGACCATGCCGCACAGGCGCGCCATCTGCTCCAGGGGATGGAGCAGTTCGCGGATGGTGAAGTGGTTGTAGCCGGCGGCACAGTAGGCCGCCTCCGGACCGCCGGCGGTCAGGGCATTGAAAAACAGCTTGCCATTCAGGGCGCCGGCCCCGACACCGTAGGCAAAGCCGTGTTCCAGCACCAGGTCCTGCCACTCCTTCAGGATGGCCGGGGTCGAGTACCAGTAGAGCGGGTGCATGAAGCAAATGACCTCATGGCTCAACAGGCGCGCCTGTTCCCGATCGACGTTGATCTCGAAGGTCGGGTACTCGGCATAGAGGTCCACCAGGGTCACCCCCTCCAGCGGGGCGGTCGCCGCGGCCAGGGGCCGATTGGCCTCGGAGCGATCCAGTGACGGGTGGGCGAACAGGATCAGGATGCGGCGCCCGGCGAGCGCCCCGTCCCCCCTGGATAAAACCGGCGCGTGCGACGGCATGGTGCCTCCCCGGACAAGTGACTGCGTGACTCAGGGTACAGGATACCCAAGGCGGGCGGTCGGGAAAAGCGCGTCGAGCCGCGTCCAGGGGCGGCCAGCGCCGTTGCGGGCGGCAAGCCCCGCGGCCTCTGCCAGGCTCAGGACTGTCCCGCGGCACTGCGGCGAGGTGGCAGCCCGGCGAAACCCACCGTGCGCCCGCGGACAGGGTCACTGCCATTGAGTTAAGTCTTGCGTCCAGTCCGGTCCGGCCTGGGAGCGCCGCACCCCAGTGCGGCGCGATCTCGCGCACGACCCCGGCGGTGCGGCTTGAGCGGAGACCGCGCCGCACTGGGGTGCGGCGCTCCCAGCAGCCGTTGCGGCTTGACCAACTGGCAGGCTGTCGGCCGGAGGATGGGTAGAGCGCAGCGAAACCCATCATGCGCCCAACGGACAGGTTGGATAAGACGCGCGGCACCGAGCCGGAAGGGTCCGGGCCTGGTGCGCGCCGCATCCACTCGCCGAGAGGTCGGCGGTCCGCGCAGCGGACCCTACGGGCAGCAGGGCACGGCGATCTACGTGACGCCTGGCGGGACAGGCGCAACACTACGGTTTTGTATTACAACAGGCTTGTAGCGCCGTCGGCGGGAATGACGATCCAGGCCGTACGACGCACGCTCGCCCCACCGCCGTCTTGAGCCCCGAAGGGGCGCCACATACCAGCCCAGGGCAAGGCCCTGGGTCAGGTGCATAGGGGATTCAGCCCTGAATGGGCGTGACAGAGGACCGTCGGCGACGCCTACCCGATCCCGAATCGGCGCCATGAGCGCCCAGCGGACAGGGTGGATAATGCGCGCAGCGCGGCGTACCTATCGCGAACCACGGCCTTGATCACCGTCTCGGCCATCCGCCAAAAGACGAGTTCATTGGTCCGCACAGCGGACCCGACGGGGCAGCTCCCGTAGGGTCCGCTGTGCGGACCGCGCGTTGCTCGCCTTGACGATGAGCAAGACCCGCGCCGCCTACTGCGCCACGCGCCCCTGCCGCCTGGGCGCGTCGAGCCAATCGTAGATGCGCCGGGCGGCCCCGCGGACCTCCGGATTGACATCCTTCAGCCGGGCCTCGCCGTACAGATAGGCGTCGAAGGCCGCTTGCAGGGGCCAGTGGCAGTCGGCAAGACCGCGCTCGGTCAGGGCCGTGAGCAAGCGGTCGCCGTAGCCGCTTTGCGCCGCCTGACGCAGGAATAGCACTACGCGCCCCCGATTAATCAGGAAGTTAATCGTTTGTTCGCTCGACAATGCGGCTGCGAACGATTCCTGCGCGGTACCGAAGTTGTCCTGGGCGATGGCCCGAATGGCCCGCAACAGATCGGCCCCGGCGCCCGGACGCCTGCCAACAATCACATCAAAATCCAGCTCCTGGTCGTCTTGGTACGCCGGTTGGATCAGTCTCGCCGTGAGTAAGTGACTCGGCGTACTGAGGTTCGCCGGGTCGATCATCAGGGCTTGTTGGTAGGCATCGGCCGCCTCATCGGTCCGGCCCAGTAAATAGAGCAGCAGATAGAGCAGGGTCAGGGTGCGCGGATTGCCGCCGGTGAGGTCATAGAGGGTGCGGATTCGGCCCGGGTCCGTGTTCAGGAGGGTCTGGACCAACAGGAGCGGTCGGCGCCCCTCCTGCCTGGCCCAGCGGCGGAAGACGTCCAGTGCCGCATCGCCCTCCGGATCGGGCTTGGCGCCGCTCAGCAGGGGCGCATCCCGATCGACCGCCGCGGCCTTGTCCGGCTGCCCGCTGCGCTCGAACCAGTCGCCGAGCGCATCCAGGCAATTGCACCAGAACACATGCAGGCTATGGACGTTGTACTGCTCCTCACGGAAGGACAGGGGCAACAGCACGGCGCTCAACGCGGGATCATCGCGCACGCCGATGGCGAGCCGGCGCAGGATACTGGTCTTGCCCATGCCCCGCTGACCCAGGATCAGGTGATGGGAGGCAAGACCGTCCGTACCCAGCACCAGATAGCCGTCTGCCAGCAGGGTGTCGACCAAGTCGCGCAAGGCCAATTCGGCGATCGGTTCACCGCGCTTTGGTCTCGTCGGTACGGTCAAAGCAGGGCATGGTGATCTCCTTGCCGTTGGGTTACGGCAAGCCTAGCACTACAGATTTGTATTGCAACAAGACTGTAGTGCTATCGCTGAAGACTCTTTGCCCGGGGTTCTCGGATGGCAGCAAACCAGTCAGGTCGGGCGGCGCGGGCCCCAGCGGACGCCATAGTCGCGCTCCATCCGTGCCGCGGTCGCGGCACTCAGGAGCCCATAGAGTCGCTCCATGACCGCACCCTCGGGACTGCCCGCCAGGTCGTCGAGGCCCGGTTCCGATTTGCGGGTCAGGGCGTGCCGGACGCGGGCGACCAGGGAATGGGGCAGCAGACGCTGGGCCAAACCGGCGATGCCGGTGCGCCGCAGCAGCCGTGAAACGCCGGTCTCGAGGCGATGGTCCCCGACGTTGAACTCGTCCGACCCCCCGGCGACCGGCTCGGGGGCGAGACCCAGGTGGGCGAAGCAGCGCCCTAGCACCAGCCCCTGGTCAGAACGTAGGGATTCTTGGGGGATAACCAGCAGGGACTCGCCGAACTCGCGGGCATAGACCTCGACCAGGGAATCATAGAAGCCGCAGGCGATCAGGCTGATGGAGCCCCGGTCGGGCGGGCGGTCCGGTCCCAGCCAGTCGCGACTGGTCTGCATGCGCTCGACCAGATCATCGTCAGCGGCGGCGCCGACGGCGATCTTCAGGGCCTTGAGGTTGTCACGCACCTCCTCGCTCAGGCGCAGGCGCGCCCAGCCCTCGGCACGGCGCATCCGCCAGTCGGAGACCAGACGCTTCACCGGGTCGCGCACCATCAGGAAGACCTTGAGCCCCGGGTTGGCCTCCTTCAACCGGCGCGCCGTACCCGCGATGACCGCGGGGTGGCAGTAGCTGGTGCTGGCGTCGATCACCAGGCGCCCGCGGCGGCGGGCGGCGGCGATGGCGGCCCCGTAGTCCGCGGCGTTCAGACCATTGGCACGGGCGCGCGCCGGGATGTCCGGGTCCAGCCCCCAGGAGAAGCGATGGGGCTCCTTGGGCTCCATCAGCGAGACCTGGCGGTGCCCGGAGAGCAGGGTGGCGAGCGCCGTGGTGCCGG
>Ga0247838_1005870_pt1 | contig 11983 bp, 9 predicted proteins | sample LaCruzMarch2015__5_FD_189097 | JGI IMG/M metagenome (GOLD analysis project Ga0247838, IMG submission 189097) | Freshwater microbial communities from meromictic Lake La Cruz, Castile-La Mancha, Spain - LaCruzMarch2015_15m | ecosystem: Environmental > Aquatic > Freshwater > Lake | place: Spain... | reverse complement strand
AGGAAGGCGTGGGCCGCCAGTTTGCGGTAGATGATGGATTTCGCTTGCACCATGGCCATTGTGTCGCACTCCCGCGGTCTGTCGGTCAGGTCGGCCGGTCGACCCGCATGATCTTGATGTTGATGAGCGCCAGCACCCCGACCATGATGAAGATCAGGGTCGCGATGGCGGACGCCAGGCCATAGTCCTGCCCGGAACCCTCGAAGGCGATGCGATAGGTGTAGGTCACCAGCAGATCGGTGGTACCCGCCGGGGTCTGGGCGCCGATGATGTCCGGGCGTCCCTCGGTCAGCAACTGGACCAGGACGAAATTATTGAAGTTGAATGCGAAGGACGCGATCAGGAGCGGGGTGAGCGGCTTCATCAGCAGCGGCACCGTGATGCTGAAGAAGTCGCGGATGAAGTTGGACCCGTCCATGGCCGCGGCCTCGTAAAGGTCGGACGGGATCGCCTTCAAGAGCCCCATGCACAGGATCATCATGTAGGGGTAGCCGAGCCAGGTGTTGACGATCAGGAGCATGGTCCTGGCAAGCGTAGGGTCATTGAACCAGGCCGGCTTGATACCGAACAACTGGCTCAGCAGCACGTTGATCTCGCCGAAATTCTGATTGAAGAGCCCGCGGAAGACCAGGATCGAGATGAAGGCCGGCACCGCATAGGGCAGGATCAGGAGCAGGCGATAGAGCCCGCGGCCGGCGAGTGACTCCCACTGCACCAGGGCCGCCAGGACCATGCCGATGGCAAGTGTGAAGATCACGGAGAGCAACGAGAAGGTCAGGGTCCAGCCGAAGATCTGCAAGAAAGGCCCCTGGACCCCGGGGTCCGTCAGTACCCGCAGGAAATTCCTCCAACCCACGAATACGCTGAAGCCGGGCGCAATGCCGGGCCCGGTGAATTCGCCCTCGGGTGTGAGTGCGCGAAAAAAGCCGCTTCGCATGTCCGGCGCGATGCGCTCTTTGGTCTGTTGGTTGACCAGGATCAGACCATCCCCGCCCTGGGCGCTCGGCAGCACCTGATAGAGGGGCCGGATGGCGGAGAATTGCCGCAGCCCGCTCATGCGCAGGTCCGTGTGGTTCGGCAGGTGGGCGCGGACCTCTTGAAGCACCCCGCGCAGGCGCACCAGGTCTCTGATCGGCAGCGGCTCGGCATCGGGCGGGGCCGTCGCCGGCAGCAGGTCGACCTCGATTGCGGCTGTGCTCGCCGGTGGCTGGGCCCCGGCGTCCGGCACCCGCAACTCCACCGGCGGGCTCAGGAAGCGTTCACCGTCGGCGGCGGTCAGGGCCAGGTGATAGGTGTTGGTACCGGCGCCGTAGAGGGCGAAATCGAAATTCTGATCCGCAATCTGGAAGCTCTGCGACAACTGATAGGCCCGGGCCCGCTCGAAGGTCAGGATATTGGTCGCGCTGTAATTGGTGAAGGCGATCCAGATCGTATAGGCCAGCGGAAAGACGATGAAGATGAACATGGTCGCCACACCCGGGAAGATGTAGCGGTGAACATAGGCGCCAGGGGCGGAGAAGACATAGAGTCCGGTGGCGACCAGGATCAGGGTCACCAGGGCGAATATGGTCTCGCCCTGAATATACATCAGGGTCACGGCGTAGAGATTGACGAGCCCGATCAGCCCGATGATGACCCACTTGAGCCAATGGGCAGAGGGGCGCACCGGCGCCGCGATGCCCTGACCAGTCGCCGCTGCTGAAGCCATGGTGGTCCCCCCTTAGTAACGAGTCAGGAACAAGTCCCGTATTTCCCCTCGATCCACTCGCCCGCGCGCGGGAACCGCGCGGGCGAGCAGCTATTTGACGACGCGGGTGGCGGCGTCGTCCAAGGCCGCGTCGACCGGTTGGCGACCGGCGGCCACGTTCTTGAGCGCCCCCTCCAGGTTGCTCCAATACTTGATCATCTCCGGGACACTGGGCATCGGCTCGCCATTCTTGGCATTCTCGTAAGTGACCTTGATCCGCTCGTCCGCGGCGAGTTGCGCCTGGAATGACTTGAGGGTGACGGCGCCGAGCGGCTTGTCGTCGTTCATCGCCTTGAGCCCTTCGGGGGTCAGGAGATATTCCTCCAGGAACAGGGTCGCCAGGTCCTTATTGGGGCTGGCGTTGTTGATGGCGCCGCCGAGGACGCCGACGAAGGCGCGGGCCGGTTTGCCGCCCAGGGTCGGGAGCTTGGCCAGGCCGTACTTGACACCGCTCTTGCTCAGGTTGTCCCAGGACCAGGGGCCATTGATGGTCATTGCCGCCTCCCCCTTATTGAACTTGGCCTCGGCCACCCCGTAGTCCAGGCCGCGCGGCAGTTGGCCCTGTTCGATCAAGTTGGCGACAAAGGCGACCCCCTGCTTGGAGCCCGCATTGTTGATCCCGGTGTCCTTGACGTCGAAACTGCCGTCCGCGCGCTTCTTGAAGGCATAGCCGCCGCCGGCCGCGAGCAGGGGATAGGTGAAATAGGGGGTCTCATAGGCCCAGAGGATGGCGTGCTTCTTGTCTTTCTGCAGCCTGGTGTCCAGCGCCGCCATTTCCTCGAAGGTGTTGGGCGGGCCGTCCGGCAGCAGCTCCTTGTTATAGATCAGGGACACCGCTTCCGCGGCGATAGGGTAGCCGTAGACCTTGCCGTCGATGCTGACCGCATCCCAGGCAAAATCATCGATTTTGGCACGCATCTGGGCACTGGGATTGAGCGGCGCGATGAGGCCGCCCTTGGCCCATTCGCCGTAGCGGTCATGGGGCCAGAACATGATGTCCGGTCCCTGGGCATTGGAAGCGACCTGCTGGAAGCGCTGCTCCACGTTGTCCGGGTGGGAGACCTCGACCGGTACGCCGGTATCCGCGGTGAAGCGTTTGGCGACCTCGGCAAGACCGTTATAGCCCTTGTCGCCGTTGATCCAGAGGGTGAGTTTGTCCTTTTCGAGGGCCGGGGCGGCGCTGGACAGGGCGAGTGTCGCGGTGGCGACGGCCAGGGTGACGAGTCTTTTCACGTTCGTTGTCCTGCCTCTTGCTGGTTGGTCGGCGCCGGATGTCGGCGGCTTGGCGCGGGCGTTCGGGAAGCGACCCCGCGCCGGTGCGAAACCCACTCTTGTGATCGTCGACAGGTGCCGGAGGCTCACGGACACACCCCCGCCGGCCCCTCGCGGGAACCGCCCGTCGGCCGAGTATAGCCCATGGTCATTGGCCGCGAAACCGAGCTGATGAACGACCAGTATCAGCGCCGAAAATCGACGCTGCCTGTTGTGTGACCGCGACATTTTTCTTTTCTGCCCTCGCTCAAGTGCCGGAGACGGACGTTAGCCGGCATCGAAAATACTTGCAAAACATGCCTCGACAACTCGTTCCTTAGGGTCTACATTAAGGGTCAGGCGATTGTGTGAAAAACGCAACGTCGGAGGAAGGGCAGGTCCCGCCCGGCGGGATGATCATCATAAGTTTTGGGGGAATATCCATGAAAGCTCGCGTGTTGACGGCCGCCTTCGCCGCCTGCCTGGCGTCAAGTGCGCTCGCGGCCGAGGATGCGGCCAAGAACTACCTGCCGGACTTCCACGGCTATCTGCGTTCCGGACTCGGCGCCACCAGCGGCGGCGGCGACCAGTCCTGCTTCCAGTCCAACGGCGCCGACAGCAAGTACCGCCTCGGCAACGAGTGCGAGACCTACATGGAGATCGTGCTCGGTAAGTCTCTGTGGGAACAGAACGGCCAGAGCTTCTACATCGATACCCGGATCGCCTACAAGTCCGGGCAACAGAACGACTGGGAAGAGGACCCGGGCGACGGTTCCGGTTCCAACAGCGACTCGATCTCCGGTGATCGCGCCGTCGCCGCCCACCCGTACCGGGACTCGGTGGTGTCGCTGCGCGAGGCCAACGCCCAGTTCCGCGGCGTGATTCCCGGCCAGAAGCGCTCCAACCTGTGGGCCGGCAAGCGCTTCTATCAGCGCCACGATATCCACATGGCGGACTTTTACTATTGGGATATCTCCGGCCCCGGGGTCGGCCTGGAGTACTGGACGCTGGGCCCCGGGGACCTGTCGGTCGCCTGGATCCGCAACACCGACGGCGCCTGGGCCAACGGCCTGGGGACCGATTTCTGGGCTACGGACGGCATCCGCCCGAACGTCGTCAATAACGTCGTCAGCCTGCGTTATGCCAACCTGAAGACCAACAAGGACGGCAGCCTGGAGCTGGGCGCCGAGTGGGGCGGGGCCGATCTGACCAACGGCCAGAGAAACTATCTGTTCGTCAACGCCGATGACGAGGTCTATCAGCGCGGTTTCGACAATCAGAACGGTTGGATGTTTACCGCCGAGCACACCCAGGGCAACTGGTTCGGCTCCGGCTACAACAAGTTCGCGGCCCAGTATGCCAACGGCAGTATGGCCGCCACCGGCAACAACGACACCCATAGCCACAGCTTCTCCAATGTGAACCGGATGTGGCGGGTCATCGACCATGGGGTATTCGTCTTCAACAGCCGCATCGCGATGATGTACGCGACCTGGTACGAGTCGAAGAAATCGATCGACGGCGGCACCAAGGATTGGTTCTCCATCGGCATCCGCCCCCAGTACAACTGGTCGGATACCATGAACACGACGCTCGAGGTCGGTTACGACAATGTGGCCTTCGGGCACGACTGGGCCGGCTATATCCCGGACCCCACCGACCCGGACTATATCGCCAACTGCGCCGAGCGCAATAACCACTGCGTCCTGACTAAGGTGACCCTGGCCCAGCAGTGGCAGGCGGGGCCGAGCATCTGGGCGCGTCCGGTGCTGCGTCTGTTCGTCACCTACGCGGATTGGAACCGGGGCAACTACCCCCAGACCCCGGGTATCATCCCGATCAGGGACACCACCGGTACCACCTTCGGCGCTCAAGTCGAGGCCTGGTGGTGAGGTCCTGGCCGCCCCGGTCGGCCGGGGCGGCGGCCGCTTCTTAAGGGGGTGTCGTGCGGTGGTCCCGGCCGCCGCGGCACCGACAGCGTTCTCAACCAGTCCTGGAATCCCTCATGCCCAGATCCCTTACCGTCACCGCGCTCGCCCTTGCCCTGGTGACCGTCGCCGGCTGCGCCGGTTCGGGCAAGACTACCTGGGTCGCCCCCCTGGAGTCGCGCTCGCCCATGTATACGGCGGTCAGTCCGAGCGCCGCCGCGAGCCTCGCGACGCTCTCTGCCGTGCGGGTCTGTTGCGACACGCTCTCCGCGCTGCACTATCAACCCTTGAATACCGGGGACAGCGAGTTTTTCAAGCTCGACGCGAATTCGCAGGCCTTCGCGTTTGCGACCGGCAAGAGCCTGCTTGCCGCCTTCGTGATCCCGGATGAACTGGAGCGTGCCACCCTCACCATCGAGGCGATCGCCGGGGCCACGGTCTTCGTCCCCACGGTCCTGATCCTGGATCGGGACTTCCGGGTGAGCCGCGCCATCGATTCCAGCAATTTCAAATACACCCCGGCCGGCTTCATGGAGCCCCAACGCCTGCGGGGCAAGGTCTATCTGGACCGCCGTCAGGGGGGGGAACTGGCGGCCGAGAAGTACCTGATCGTCTTCACGACGGATAGGGACCTGCGCGGCTCGACCCGGATGATGAGCGAGGCCAGGCTCTATGCCCGCGCCCATGGCCTGGTGGACCCCGGACTGCCGGACCCCATCGCCCAGCACGCCGCCACCGGGGTGTTCCGGATGGGGGTGGGGGACCTGGAGGTCTCCGCCGCCTCCACCACCCAGTATGTCAGGCAGCAGCAAGGCGCGAGCCGCTATGTGCCCCCGACCAGCGCCGTTGCCCCGGCGCCGCGGCCGGCGCGGCCCGCGGCCCAGCCCAGCGCCCGCGTGGCCAAGGCCGGCGCGCAGCCGATGCTTAAGGAGACCCAGACCATGTACGACCGGATGATCCAGCAATCCGTCGCGCTGGGTGATATGGACCGCGCCTGGCGGCTGGTCCAGGAGGCCGAGCGGGCGGGCTCCACCACGGCGCGCGCGACCTTCCTCAGCGCGGTGGAGAACAAATAGGGGTCACGTAAGCGCCGGGCCCCGGCCCGGCGCTCCCAGGGGCGCCCGGGCACAATGAAATTTCGGCTTTTCCCAGGTCTTCGGTAGACTCCCCGGCCTAGCACCTACCAACCCCCGGAGTCGTCCATGCACCGCACCAGCGGCATCCTGCTGCACCCCACCTCCCTCCCGGGTCCCTACGGCATCGGCGACCTGGGGCCGAGCGCCCACCGCTTCGTCGACTTCCTCACCCAGGCCGGCCAAGGGCTCTGGCAGGTCCTGCCGCTTGGGCCCACCGGTTACCGGGATTCCCCCTACCAGTGCATCAGCGCCTACGCCGGCAACCCCTTGCTGATCAGTCCGGAGTCCTTGCTTGCGGCCGGTTGGATCGACCCCGCGGACCTCGAACACCCGGACTTTCCGGACGCGGCCGTGGACTTCGGCCCGGTCCACGCCTGGAAGGGCGCCCTGCTCGATCGTGCCTACCAGGGTTTCCTCACCCGCGCCGACCAGGGCCAGCGCGACGCCTTTGCCCGCTTCCAGGAGGAGCACCGCGACTGGCTGGTCGACTACAGCCTCTTCAGCGCGCTGAAGAGCGCCTTCGAGCTGCGGCCCTGGACCGCCTGGCCGGCGCCGCTGGCGCTGCGTGAACCGGCGGCGCTCCAGGCCTGGGCCCAGGAGCACGGGCCGCAGATCGAGCGCGAGTGTCTGGTCCAGTTCCTATTTTTCGGCCAGTGGTCGGCGTTGCGTGACTATGCACACGAGCGCGGCGTCCACCTGGTGGGCGACATGCCGATCTTCGTCGCCCACGACTCGGCCCAGGTCTGGACCCATCGCGAGTGGTTCCAACTGGAGCCGGACGGCCAGCCCACCGTCATCGCCGGGGTCCCGCCCGACTATTTCAGCCCCACCGGCCAGCGTTGGGGCAACCCGCTCTACGACTGGCCCGCCCTGGCCGCCGACGGCTACGGGTTCTGGGTGCAGCGCCTGCGCCGCCTGCTGGGGGTCACGGACCTGGTGCGGGTGGACCACTTCCGCGGCTTTGCCGCCTATTGGGAGGTCCCGGCGAGCGAGGAAACGGCGGTCAACGGGCACTGGGTCCCGGGTCCCGGGATGGACCTCTTCAACGCCCTGCGTGACGCCCTGGGAGGGGACCTGCCGCTGATCGCCGAGGACCTGGGCGTCATCACCCCGGACGTCGAGGCCCTGCGCGACGGGCTTGAGTTGCCGGGCATGGCCATCCTCCAGTTCGCCTTCGAGGATACCAGCGAGTGTTTCGGACACTGCCAGTTCCTGCCCCACAACCACCGACCGCGCCAGGTGGTCTACACCGGCACCCACGACAACAACACCATCGGCGGCTGGTGGTCGGAGCAGGCGGAGCCGATCCGCTCCCTGGTCTGTCGCTATTTCGACATCGACGGCAGCGAGCCCCACTGGGCCTTCATCCGCGCCGCCCTCGCCTCGGTGGCCTCGCTGGCCCTGTTCCCCATGCAGGACCTCATGGGCGCCGGGGCCGCGGCGACCATGAACCGCCCCGGCACGGTGCAGGGCAACTGGGTCTGGCGTTTCCGTGAGGAGGAGTTGGACCCCGCCGCGGCCGACCGGCTGCGGGACCTGAGCCGTCTGTTCTGTCGGCGGCCCTATCCGTCGGCCGGGGGCTGAGCGTGATCGGCGGCGCCCATGTCGGCCGCCGGCTCAAGGCAGTTGCACCAGCGCGGGCGCCGACCAGCCGGGGGCGCGGTGCTCCGCGATCACCATGGTGTCGATCCCCCCGCGCAGGTTGAAATCGGCCGTCAGGCGCATGAAGCGGGGTCCGGTGGCCGCCACCAGGTCGTCTAAGATGCGGTTGGTCACCGCCTCATGGAAGGCGCCCTCGTCGCGATAGGACCAGACATAGAGCTTGAGCGACTTGAGCTCCACGCACCGCTGATCCGGGATGTACTCCAGGGTAAGCTCCGCGAAGTCCGGTTGACCAGTCTTGGGGCACAGGCAGGTGAACTCCGGCACGCGGATGCGGATAGTGTAGTCACGCCCGGGTTGCGGGTTATCGAAGGTCTCGAGGGACCGGCTGGGGGCACTGGGCATGGGCGCGTCTCCGAAAGTCGCGGGATTCAGGTCAGAGCAGCATGACGCTAGCCCCGGGCCGGGCGGGTGTCAACGTCGCCCACGTCATCGCCGTCGATAGGTTGGCTTGGGTGCGTCAATCCGGCGCGGGGCGGGAGCGAAGGCCCCGTCCGGCCCGGCTGCCGTGGCCTCGTTGCGGATGAAACGGCGGCTGCTGGCCGCATCTCCTTACACTATCGTCCGTCCCGACCCGGAAGACCAGTCTCATGCCGATCCTGAAACCGCCCGCGATTCCCCCCTCGGAGATCACCCCGCCCGCCGTCTGGGCGCGGCGCCGGGAGTTACTGAAGGCTGCGCTGGCCCTGGCCGGGACCGGCGCCGGGCTGACGCTGGGTCGGCCCCTGCTGGCCGCGAGCCCGGCGGGGGCCGGCGCCCTGGAGCCGATCCCAAACGTCCGCTCGAGCCCGCAGAGCACCGACGAGCCCCCGACCAGCCGCGATGACATCTTAGGCTACAACAATTTCTATGAGTTCGGCACCGAGAAGGAGGACCCGGCGGCCAATGCCCATACGCTCAGGCCCCGCCCCTGGACGGTGGTGGTGGACGGGGCCTGCGAGGCACCCGGGCAGATCGGGATCGAGGAGGTCCTGACCGGCTTCACCCAGGAGGAGCGCATCTACCGGCTGCGCTGCGTGGAGGCCTGGGCCATGGTGGTACCCTGGGTCGGCTTCCCGCTCGGCGACCTGCTCAAGCGCTTCAAGCCGACCTCGCAGGCGCGCTATGTCGCCTTCGAGACCCTGCTCGACCCCAAGCAGATGCAGGGGCAGCGCCGCGCGGTGCTGGAGTGGCCCTATCGCGAGGGGCTGCGGATCGACGAGGCCATGCACCCGCTGACCATCCTGGCCACCGGTCTCTATGGGCAGGTCCTGCCCAATCAGAACGGGGCGCCGCTGCGCCTGGTCGTGCCCTGGAAGTACGGCTTCAAGAGCATCAAGTCGATCGTGCGGATCAGCTTCACCGCGACCCAACCGGTGAATACCTGGAACCAGATGCAGCCCGACGAATACGGCTTCTATGCCAACGTGAACCCGGGCGTCGATCACCCGCGCTGGAGCCAGGCGCGGCACCGGATGATCGGCGACGGGCTCTTTGCATCCAAGCGCAAGACGCTGATGTTCAACGGCTATGCGGATCAGGTCGCGAGTCTGTACGCGGGCATGGACCTGCGGCAGTCGTTTTGATGGCGAGGTCGGGGCCGGGCGGCCGGGAGAGCGCCGCGGTGCGCTACGGCAAGCCGCTGGTGTTCGTCTTGTGCCTGCTGCCGCTGGCGCTCCTGGCCTGGCGGATCACGGCCGGGCGGCTCGGCGCCAACCCGGTGGAGGCGGTGCTGCACTTCACCGGGGCCTGGGGGCTGCGCCTGCTCCTGGTGACGCTCGCGGTGACGCCGCTGCGGCGGCTGACGGGGCGCGGCTGGCTGCTGCGCTTTCGCCGGATGCTCGGGCTCTTTGCCTTCTTCTATGTGGTGCTGCATGTCGCGGTCTATCTGGTGCTGGACCGCGGCCTGGCCTGGGAGGAGATCGTCACGGACCTCAGCAAGCGGCCCTATATCATGGTCGGCTTTGCCGCCTTCGTGCTCCTGGTGCCGCTCGCGGTGACCTCCACCCGCGGCTGGGTGCGGCGGCTCGGGCGGCGCTGGCAGTTGCTCCATCGCAGCGTCTACCTGATCGCGGTCCTGGGCGTCCTGCACTTCCTCTGGCTGGTGAAGGCGGACCTGCGCGAACCGCTGATCTATGCCGCCGTGCTGGCCGTGCTGTTGGCCGCTCGGGTGCCTTGGCCGCGCCTGGGGCGCGCGGGCTGATTCGCGTGCTCCGACGGGGAATTCGGTGAACGCCGTCGCATTTTCCGACAATGGTCATTGAGACCTGGCGTCAATACGCCCACACTCAGTGCGCCGGGGCGGCCTCTGTGCCGACCACCGGCCTGCACCGACCTGACCTTGACCGATAAGCGCCGCCCAGCGGCGACACGGACGGACCTAACCCATGACATCGATTCGGCGCCCAGTCCCCGGCCGCCTGCCCCCGGCCGGCCCCGGCCTCACCCCCGCGAGCGGCCTTCACCGCCCTGGTTCCCGTCACCGGGGGTCGCCATGACGACCCGGTTGGAACGGCCGCGTCCCCTTGACCTGCAGGTGGCCTTGCCCCGGGTCCTGCTGGCACTGGAGCAGATCCGTGATCGCGCCATGGAGCCGGAGCGGCGCCTCGCCATGCTGCGGGCGCTGAAGGATCAGGTCGAGCAGATCCAGGCGGCACTGCCGCCGCGGCGCTCCGCGGATCGGGAGTGGCGCGCCCCGTCGGCCGCGCCCAGCCAGGAGGAGCGTTTGAACCGCGCCTGGTGCGGCAATCTCCAGCACCTGCTGCGCGACCTGGGCCACCCCAGATCCGTGGGTCAGGCGCGTTTTGCGGTCTACCGTGAATGGGTCTTGCGCCAACTGCTCAAGGACTTGGGGCGGGCGGCGGAGGCGGCCGTGCGGGCGCAGGTGCACGCGGCACCCGGGACCTGGCAGGGGCTGCACGACTTGTTCGTCTACCTGGACGGTCGCGACGAACTGGCCGGGACCGCGGCACCGGGGCCCCGCCGTTTCAATCCGGGCAATGAATATAAGCGTCTGTTGTTGTTGGGCGCGCTCGGTGACTATACCGATGCCGCCCGGATCCTGGTGGAGCTCGGCCCGCGGCTGCGTGACTGGGCGGCCGCCGCGGTGCTGCGGCGCGACGTGCGGGTGGTCGGTGAGTCCGCGCTGTTGCGCCTCGACCCAAGTAAAGATGCACCACCCTATCGGGCCCGTCCGGGAGACGACCAGCCCTATCACGGTTGGGTCCTGGAGCCGCCCGCGGCCTACACGGGCGCGCTCAACCTCTATCCGCTCGCCGAGCGGCGACTGCTCGCCGCGGCCTGAGCCCCTTGCCCATGTCTGCATCGATCCGCTCAAAGAAGATGCTCTCACAGAGACACAAAGACACGGAGAAGAGCCGCAGAAGATTCTCTCACAGAGACCCAAAGACACGGAGAAGAGCTGCTCCTTAGGGCGAACTCCGCAGCACTTCGTACCCTGAGGACTCGACCGGAGGCCGACGCTTCAGCGGGCAGCGGCGCCGCATCCGGCTGAAGCCTCGACCCCCGGTTTGTTGCGCGGGTACAAAGTGATCCGGCGTTCACCTTCAGTGTTTCTTTCTTCGTGTCTCCGTGTCTCCGTGAGAGATATTTCTTTGCCGAGCGCTGGGTAGGAGTGACGGCCGGTCGCGGATGCTCCTGCGCTGCTGTCCGCTTCGGGTATCATCGGCGCCATTGCCTCCGTCCCTCACACCGATCGGGAACCCATCATGCTCGTCCTTCGCGGGGCCCCAGCGCTGTCCGATTTCCGTCTTCGCAAGCTTCAGGGGCGCCTTGCCGCGGCCCTCGGGCAAGATGCGAGGCTCACTGCCGAGTTCGTCCATCTGGCCGATCTGGAGCGCGACCTGGACGCGGCCGAACAGGCTGTCCTCGACCGCCTGCTGCGCTATGGCCCCAGCCTGCCCGGCCAGGCGCCGGTCGGCCAGTTGATCCTGACGGTGCCGCGCGCCGGGACCATCTCGCCCTGGTCGTCCAAGGCGACCGAGATTGCCCGCAATTGCGGGCTGAGCATGGTGCGTCGCCTGGAGCGGGGCACCGCCTGGTATCTGGAGACCGGCGCCGCCCCCCTGGCCGCGGCGGACCTGCACCGGGCGGCGGCCCTGCTGCACGATCGCATGACCCAGGGCGTCCTGTTGGATCTGGCGGACGCGGGTCGGCTCTTCGACCATGCCGAGCCCCGGCCGCTCACCCGGGTGGGGCTGCGTGCCGGCGGCCGGGCCGCACTGGTGCAGGCCAACTCCGGGCTGGGGCTAGCCCTGTCC